>Ga0070732_10000872_pt1 | contig 17279 bp, 10 predicted proteins | sample Coa_R1_5_FD_66449 | JGI IMG/M metagenome (GOLD analysis project Ga0070732, IMG submission 66449) | Surface soil microbial communities from Centralia Pennsylvania, which are recovering from an underground coalmine fire - Coalmine... | ecosystem: Environmental > Terrestrial > Soil > Unclassified ...
GCTTTGCGGCTGGCTTTCCGTGGCTCGCCCGAGTCAGGCACCCCTCACCTTATCTCAGCATCATCGCTGCGTTTTGCCATTGGACGATCGCTTGGCTGGGACCAGGTGCGCAGCGATCTTTATGACATGCAAACCACGCCTGACGCTGTGATTTTCAGCGGTCGCGGCTCTGGCCACGGTGTAGGGCTCTGCCAGGCGGGTGCAGAAGAGATGGCCAAAGAAGGCGAGGATTATCGCCATATCCTGGCGTTTTATTATCCTGGAACTTCGTTGGGCATATCGGCCAGAGGACTCGCGTGGCAAAAACGCTCGGGTCAGCGTTTCGAGATGCTGAGCGTGCAACCTGAACAGGATGCCCCGGTTCTGCGGGCAGCGGAAGCCACCCTCCCGGCCCTGGAATCGGAACTCGGCTGGAAGCTGGATTTCAAACCGCAGCTTAAGGTCTATCCCACACTCGATGCCTATCGCGATTCCACTGGACAGCCGGGATGGATTGCGGCTTTTACTCGCCGCCAAACCATCCGCCTGCAACCACTCGCAGTGCTGCAAAAGAAGTCAGCCCTGGAATCCACTCTGAAGCATGAATTGACTCATCTGCTGATCGAGATGCGTGCCCATACCGGCACTCCAGTGTGGTTTCGAGAAGGCCTGGTGCTTTACTTCTCTGACCCAACCCATAATTTTGAGCCTGTGCAGATGAGCGAGGCCGATATGGAGAATGCCTTTGCTCATGTTGACGACCGCCGGCAATTGGAGCGCGCATACGCAGCGGCCCGGTCGCGTGTGTCGCAGATGATCGAGCAGAATGGGAAAGAAACAGTATTGCGATGGCTGAATGAAGGATTGCCAGCCAAACCTTATCACTGATGACGCTGATTAATTGCATGAAGCTAGAGCGGTTCCAGAATTGCTATAGCCCGCATTCAAAATACAGGCCGCCAAACAAGGTTTCCAACTCAAGGAGTTATCATTTGAGTTTCTGCAGAGCGAAGTCCGATCCCGCTTTGCGGGAGCGGACGGAGTCGACCTGTCCCGGCTTGCCGTGGAAAGACCCCGAAACTATCAGCAGTGACCATGCAGCATCAGGGAGTTCTCTCCACTACGATTTTGAATCTCGCCACGCCCGGATTTGTCATCCTTTAGATCAGTGGAATCAGGGTAAGAAGTTTCTAAGCAGCCACCTTTTCCGATGCCGCTGGTGGATCGGGCTGGGGACGCGCGCGGGCCATCATGCTGCAAACCCAGAGCCAGCTGAACAATGCCATCAGGTAAACCACCAGCAGGCGGAAGGCCAGCCACACTTTTTCCGCTCCGAGCGTGGCGGTCTTGGGATCAAGCTTCCATTGCATGATCTTTCCCGTGCAATAAACGCCGATCAGGACGGCCACAATCAGCACAATCCAAAAGGCCAGATCGCGAACCGTGCGCCACCAGGCGCGAAGACTGATGAAGCCGCGAAATCCGGTGCGCGCACACAGCAGGCAGAGGGGAAGAACCAAGCCCGGAATCACAATCCAGTGGATCACAAAGACCAGGCCGTCATAGAGATTGTCCATGGCAGGTTCACTGATGCGGCGGCGCAGCCATGCGGGAAATTCTGAGCGCAGATAGCCAGGCAATTGATACTGATAATTGTCCAGCTTGTCCGTAAAGTAGAGCAGAACGTAGAAAATGGCCACAGAGACAGCGATTGCCGGCAGGTGCCTCAAGGCATTCCTGAAAGCCGGCTTCAATCCACCATCCTTGCCTTCATAAACGTCTGAACAGTAGTTGAGTGTTCCGCCATGCAGCAGCAAAGCACCTGCAAGAAAGATGAGCGCGATCAGCACATTCAGAAATACATCCCATCCTGTGTCAGGATCAACGCGCAGCCACCAGATGAAAATCAGGGCAAGAAGCACGTTCCCGAAGAACTGCAGAAGCCATAGACGAGGATGATGCAAAGCGGAGACGAACGTCGCGCTCAGGGATTTCCAGAGTTTCACGGTTTTACCTCCATGGTGGCGGCGTCTGTGGTGGAGATGATGGACGGCTGGTACATTGGTTGAACGGATGCCGGACTGATGCGGAACTTGCCCGGGTTCACGATCTTCAGCAGGTAAACATATTCCTGATGACGATCAAAGTAAGTCTGGAAGAAAGCCGCATGATCATCGTGGAATTCGCGGCGCGTAAACCAGAATCCCCACCAGTCAACCTTGGTGTTGAGTTCGTACAGGTCATCTCGCTGCACAAATTCAGCCCCGGCAGGAATGGGATCTTCAATCAGCAGGTACCGCCAATCGCTGCCGTTCACGCTCAGCCGCACTGCAATCACATCGCCGGATTTGAGAGAATCGCCCTGCCACGGCACCAGGTCGTAGACAATCTTTTCACCTTTTTGCTGCGGGGCAAGCCGGTAGTAGTCGCGGGTGATGTTGAGTGAAAGCTTGTTGCTCTGGAAGATTCGCTTATCGGCTGAATAGTACTCACCGCGCGCCGACCAGTAGAGACGTCCGGCTCCGGATTTCTGGACGCGAATGGTATTGTTGCCGGCCTGGAGCTGGTCGGCAGTGAGAAATACGCGCGGCAAGCTGCTGCTCATCGCATCCGCGCGGGTGAAGTGTTTAGTCATGACCTGCTTATCGTTCACGAATACCGTGGCGGAAAAGTCAGGATCGAGTTCGTGGCTGACCTTTACGTATTCCAGCAGCCCGAAGACGACCATGGCGGTCTGCTTGGTGCTGAGCCAGAAGTATCCGCCATCCCGGTGATTCACCAGCCACAGGGCTGCTTTGGGCAGGAGCGGGCTAGCGGGATGAGTCAGGCTCAGCAGACGCACTGCGTGGGCAGTGGCCTCAGCGGAATCGTCATCGTAAAACTCCAGGAAGGAGTCGTACTCTGATGGCCAGTGTGCCTCAGATTCATCCACAATCGCCTGTTTCTCCACCAGCGCGCTCAGGTCTTTGGCCCGGCCATCGCCGGCAGTGTAGAGCGCCAGTCCCAGCATGGCGAGCCCCTGTGAGGACATATCCTTGCGCGCGCCGTAAGCATCGTTCAGCATCTTGCCGTCTGAAGCTTTATCGGAAGCCAGCGCATACACCACATAGGCGCGCAGGTCGGCCTTCATTCTTTCGTGCTGCGCGAGTTGTCCTTTCAGCCATTTCTCCGCGTTTTCCAGGACATCGGCTTTCACCTCATACCCGGCCGCCTTGGCTTGTGCCAGGCCACTGACCACGTAAGCGGTCATGAAAACCATGCTGTCGTCTTCCTTCCACCAGCCCCAGCCTCCATCTTCATGCTGGAAGTCATAGAGGCGGTCCAGACCGGCGCTGATCTTCTTTTCCAGTTCCGGCGTATTGATGGTGGATTGCAGGTTCAGGTCTTTCATGGCCTTGGCTACCACGATGTCCGGCAGGAACCCGGACATGGTCTGCTCGGTGCAACCGTATGGGTAAGAAGTCAGGTAGTCGAGCGCGCCAAAAATGCTTCCGGCGATGGAAGGACTCACGCTGATGTTGATGGTCTGGGCAGCAGTGATGGGATCGCCGGGCAGGTTGAGCGTGGTTTGATCTTTGCCCGTTGGAGCATTGATTGCCCCGGATTTGCTGTCGGAAAGTTTTACGCCAAAAGGAATGACCGGCAGAGTCAGCTCCATGGCATCGGATTCTTCGTTGGTGAGCGCCTTGGCCAGCAGGTCGGATTCATGAACGTTCTGGGCGTGAACATGCCAATCCTGCCGCTGTTCGCCCTTGGTAGGAACAGTGATCTGGCGCGGACCGGCATCTTGTAAGTCGAGACCCTTCGTATCCAGCGAGACCTGAGTGTTCTTGTCGCTGGTCAGATAGTTATGGACGATGGTGGAAACCGTCACATCATCGCCCTGGCGGAAGAATCGCGGCACCGCCAGCCGCACCATCAGGTTCTTGCGCACGATCACCCGATTGATGGCGCTGCCGACCTTGGTATCAACAGTTACTCCACGAGCAGTGGCTCGCCATGTGGTCAGCGAATCCGGAAAGGCAAATTGCGCCGTCGCGTGGCCGTTCTGGTCAGTCTTGATGTCCGCCAGCCAGAATGCCGTGTCGGGAAAGACTTTGCGTACTTTGGGCTGGACCAGCGGTTCGGAAGGCTTGAGTTGCGCCAGCCTGCGGGATTCGCCGCCGCCCGCTCCCCCGCCCGCCAGGATCATGGGTTTATTGCCGGCTTCACCGGTGAAGTAGAAGCTAAGAGAGTTTTCTGTTGCCACCTGATTACCAACCTGGCCGTAGAAGAATGATTGAATGTCCGGGGTCGCGTCCGGATGGATGGCATAGATGGATTCATCTACCACTCCCAGGCTGAATTCTGCCACTGCGGGCTTGCCATTGGAATCGAGAGCGGTAACGGTGTACCTGGCCGGATCGCCGGGTTTGAATTGCGGCTGTGAAGGCTCAAGGGTGACGCTCAGTTTCTGTTGATCGGCCGGAACTTTGAGGTTCTGTTGCCCGGTATAGAGCGTGCCATCCTGGATAAACGCCACGTTCACATACACGTTGGGCTGGCATTCCGCCGTAATGGGAATGGAAACCATGGTTGATGTTCCGGAGCCTTTGACCACCTGCCTGGTCTGAATCGTGTGCCCCTCAGTGGTGACCAGCATCTGCGCATTGGCCACCCTGGTCATCAGCAGTAAGTGAGCGGTGTCGCCGGCTTTGTAGGATTTCTTGTCCGGGACAATCTGGATCTGTTCCCGCTCCTCATTCCATGTGGCGTATCCGGGAGCAGCTACCCAAATCCAGGTGTTGCCGGTCACAGTGCGGTTTTCCGGTGTCCTGGCGCTGATCCTGACGATGGAGCCGCCTTCCTTGGCATGCAAGGTAAATGCCGCTTTGCCATCTTTCCCGGTCTGGCCATCCGTGCTTTCCAAAACCGTCTCGCCTTCCCCTTTGGAGTAATACTTGGGATGGATAAGCTCGGCGTGAAATGCGGTCTGCACAGGATGGCCGTCATAATCTCGGGCCAGCGCAGTCAGATTGATGGTTTCACCCTGCTGATAGAGGTATTTGTCGGCCTGCACCCCTACCTGAAAGCTGCCATAGGTCGCTGTAACTGCATTGTGTCCGGCAATCTCCCTGCGGCTTTCATCGGTTACCCGGGCCTCAATGCGATAAGAGGCATCCTGGTGGTCTTTGTTGTCTACTTTGGTCGGAATGGTAATTTTCAGCCGGCCATTCGCGTCCAGTTTGCCTGACTGCTCTGAAAGCTGGTCACCACCGTAATCACCTTCATCTCCGCCTTCATCGCCTCCGCCGCCCCCATAGCGAGCGCCTTGCTCCTGATCAGAAAAGTCGCTTTCATCGCCAAAGAGATACGACCAGGAAGGCGCGCGATGGACCACATACTTAACGTCTGCACCGGCCACAGGTTCGCCGAAGTAGTATTTGGCCTCAATGGTGGCAGTGATGGAATCACCTTGCAGAACCCGGGGCTTATCCGGAATGACCCTGACTTGATATTCCGGCTTCTTGTACTCCTCAACATTGAAGCCGCCATTCATCCCGTAACTGGGGCCTTGTTTGCTGTGGATGGAAATCGAGTAGTAGCCGAGTGCGGCATCCGGCGGCAACACGAAATCTCCATGAACAGTACCAAATGCGGAAATCTGGGTGCTGGTTTTGAAGACCGTCTTGTTATTGGGATCTTCAACGCTCACATCCACCGGCTCACCCGCCGGCACTTTGTATTTCTCGCCATTTCGGCTGCGCAAGATGCCACGCAGATACACGTTGTGCCCGGGCCTGTAAACAGGGCGGTCGGTATAGACATAGCCGGTCCAATCTTCTTCCGGATTGCTGCTGATGTTGAAGTAATAGGGTGCAACGATGGCAACGTCCTTGTTGTGGACAGCGATAATCCGCGGGTCTTCAAAGTTTTCCGATGGCAGGTTGAGCATGACCAGGCCCTGTGAATCGGTCTGGCCTGTCGCCTGCCTCTTGCGCGTAGCCAGCAGTTCCACCCGTGTATCGGGGATGGGAGTGCCGCCTTTGCGCTCCACAGCGAAGGCCAAAAGCTGTCCTGGAGCGCTCTTGGTGACGACCGCCAGCTCCGTGACGACAATCAGCGTGTACGCACGCAAATTTCCGTCCGTGGCTTCAACCACATAGACGCCCGACGCCAGCGATTCCACAGGGACATCCTGATGCTCGGAGAAAAACTTCGGCGGAACATCCTGTTTCCATCTGGCTACCAGTTGGCTGGAATTCAACAGCGGCACCTGCGCGAACATGGTTGCCGAGGAGACGCTGCTCTTACGCGCTTCTCCGGCGGCTTCGCGGATTTCGGCTCGAGAATGCGCGGAAAACTGGCCACGAAAGAAATTGCGGATTCTTGTCCAGATCCCATGTTTCCAGTCGTGGTAGCGTTCAATGGCTGTAGGCTCTTCAATCTGTTCCTTGGGCGTGGTGTGGCCGAATCCATGCACGTCGCCCAGCTTTTCAAAGAACAACATGGGATCGTTCACGTGGTAGAGCCGGAACTCCAGCGCATTCACGTCACGGGTATACAGATGGACTGTGGCTTTCTGGCCGGGTGAAAACGTGCGGTCTGTGCTCACGGAAAAATACGGCTCGCCGGCATGGGCGAGCGCCGGCAGCAGGCACAAAGCCAGTATCACAATGCGCGCGAAGCTTAGTTTATGTCTCTCAAGATGTTCCATCTGTAAACTCCCAGAAAATTGCTATTACCGGATACGGGCCTCCAACGCGGGGAGGGGTGCTGCAAAAGCTGGCTTAAATGAATCCGGCGCATCTCGCCCGGGGCCTTACCGATTGGGCCGGTGTGATAGACCACAATAGGGTCATCGCCGCCTTCGTTTGGAATTAACTGGCTGCGGCCAACAAATGTTATGGAGTGATAGGGAGAATTCTGCTCCAACTGGCGATAGAACAGCAGATCGCCGGGAAGCGCCAGGCGGACGTCGCGGGAAACAAAAAAGGCGTTGAGATGAACCAGGGTCTTGGCGTCCGCGAACTCCGCAAAGGATGCCTTGAGGTCCTCTGACGGTGAAGGTGGACGCACACGGAACAATGCCGCGCCCAACGGGGTGTGCGGATACACATATTTCCTGACCGAGGGCAGGAAAGCCAGGGCCTCCAGCTTGTTCTCTTCAATCCAGGTCTGATTATGCGCATGGAGCGCCCCGCGATACGCATAACGCAAGAGGGCGGCACAATCGTTAATCTCAGCCGGCAGGTCGGCAGGCGGCCTTAGCGCCTGGTACTCGGCAATGGCGGCAAACCACTGGCGGAACGCCGCCCGGTCGGCCGCAGAATCCAGATGCAGGAAATCGGGCGTCCCGTCTCTGCCGCTCATCGCGTCGGTAAAGACGGCCGGACGTGGAGAAGCCCCTCGACCCGCATGCTGGGCCGCGATTGTTACGCCGGCTCCAGCCAGTACAACGGTGGCCAGGCAGGCGCACCACACGTTTCTCCGTGGCTTTGTCATCCAGATTTCGAATTTGGGGGGACGCACCATGAGACCAGTTTGTCGCCGGTAAATCAAGAGTTGTTTCAAACATGCGAAAAGCAATCCAGGTGCCACAGGCTCTGGCAGCAGAATGGCTGGATTTGCAGCGGTGTTGTGTCAAAGCAGACGCAGGAAATGTGTCAGGGAGGGCACATCCGGAACGTGTCGCCACGGTCAGGCTGAAGATGATTGGCGGCCGGAATTCGGCACAATGTTCATCGCCGTCAACATTGGAGCTGCTATAAAGGTTGTAACCAACGCCATAATGACCATCATGGTGAACAGGCTTGTCGTCAATATTCTTAACTCCAGGCCGGCGTTCAAGATCACAAGTTCAACCAGCCCTCGTGTATTCATCATCACTCCGACGGCGAGAGACTCTCTCCATTTCATCCCGGTAACGCGAGAGGTAATCGCTGCTCCTGCCACTTTTCCGACCGTGGCAACCAGGATGATCGTCGGCACATAAACCCAGCTATCTCTGCCCGTTAGAAGGTCAATTCGCGTCCGCACGCCGGCAAGCGCAAAGAATAGCGGCAATAAAAAAGCAAGCGTGAAGCCTTCCATCCTTTTAGCGATCTGTTGGGTATCTTCGTTCTTAGGCATCACCAGGCCCGCCATAAATGCGCCAAAAAGCGGATGGAACCCCAGGAGGTTTGTGATCCATCCGGCGCCGAGCGCAATCAGGACGAGTAGGGAGAACAGCTCAAACCGGGCGCCTCTTTTCTCGTAATTTTTTTCGAGTAACAAGGCTGCGTGCCGGACTGGAAACAGCATGAGAACCACAAATATCACCAGCGATAACAGATTTAGTACGAGATGGATCCAGGATTGAGATGGACGCACCATGGCAGCCAGAATGGCAAGCAGGAACCATGCGATCGCATCATTGATGGCTGCACAGGAAATTGCGATTGTGCCGACTTCGGTCCTGACCAGGTTGCGCTCCTTGAGAATGCGGGCCAGCACCGGGAATGCGGTAATGCTCATGGCGGTACCCATAAAAAGCGCGAAGCTGGGAAATCCAATACTCCGCCCGGCAAATTCAGGATAAAAACGCGTGGCCAAAGCCAGGCCCAGGAGCAGTGGAGCAAGAATGCTGAAGCTGCTGATCAGCACAACCCCTGCTTTCTGTCGAAAAAGCCGCCTCAGGTCTACCTCAAGACCCACAACAAACATAAATAGCAACAATCCGAGTTGGCTCAGAACGGCCAGTACAGACAAAGAAGAGGAAGAAAAAAGATAGTCGAAAGCTTTGGGAGAGTATCGCCCCAGAAAGGATGGTCCCAAAAGAATACCCGCTGTCATCTCACCGATAACTCGCGGCTGGCCGACGTGGCCGATGATCCAGCCCAGCACCCGGGTGGCAAGCAGGATGACCACGACTGAAACAATGAGCTGTTCAGTTTTCATGTGTGGAGCGCCTCTTCGTCTTGGCCTCCTCGGCCCCAGTGGATCATTCGCAATCCCGCAAAAACAAGATTCGCGGGATCATACAGCTTAAGCTCCTGCATCATGGACGAGCCATTTTCATTTCAAGTCATGATAACTGCGACGGACAAAGGATAAGTTGATCAAAACGAGGATCTGCAACCCTGAGCCGATTCTGTATGCCCTTTGCGTTTGACGAGGCGGCGCTGGCGGACGTAGGATTTCTCCCTTCAGTTCTGGAGGCCCTTATGCAGCTCTATTCCAAACGGACAGTTTATGTTCTTGTGCTTGCCCTCGTAACGCTCTTGGCGCCGGCGAGCTTCGGCCAAGCCATTCCTGCGCCGGGGTTGCAGATAGGTTCGCCGAATACCGCGACGGCTGATCCACCGGTGACGCGGCCACGGACGACTCCTTGTGTGGCGCCCCTCTACAGCAATATTGCTTTTGCGGACTTTTCGCCCAAGTTGTTTTCATTCACGCCGCCTGCGGCGTGTCCGGGGCCATGGGCGAAAGTGGTTCTGGAAGCGGATTTCTCGATACAGGCAGGACGTCAGTTTGATCGCACAGCCAACATATGGATTGGTGGAACCAACGTTTATTTCGGCACCACATCCGAACCCTCCCGCACGGTTGCCCGCTCCTGGCACATCGAGCGCGATCTCACTGATTACAGCGCGCTCTTTACCACTCCGCAGAACGGAAGCGTGGACCTTGGTAACCTGGTGAATTCCACTTTTACCAGCGTCCTGTTTGGGACCGCCGAGCTGCAGTTCTATCCTCTGGAGCGACGCCATGATGCACCCCGGACGGCCGACCTTGTGCTTCCTCTTTCATCCAGCAGCATTGGCGGTTCGGTGTTCCTGAACACCTTTGCCAATCCCCTGTCTCAGACGTTTACTCTGCCACGCAACGTGGAGGGTGCGTTTCTCGATGTGATTGCGCAGAGCCAGGCCAACGATGAATTCTGGTACACCTGCGTTCCCAACGATGTCGCTAACGAGCTGCAAAGTTGCGGATCAACCGGATTTCGCGAGAGCGAAGTAAGTATTGACGGGCAGCCTGCCGGCGTAGCCCCCGTTTATCCATGGATCTATACCGGAGGCATCGATCCGCTCTTGTGGCGGCCCATTCCCGGCGTTCAGACCCTGAACTTTGTTCCTTATCGGGTGGACCTGACTCCGTTTGCCGGATTGCTCAGCAATGGGCAACCGCACCAGGTTTCCGTCAACGTCTTCAACGCTGACTTTGGCTTTTCCACCACAGCTACGCTCCTGTTGTTCCTGGACCATGGGTCCACTCAAGTGACTGGCGAACTCACCGACAACACCATTGGCGCGGGCCCAACCCCGAGCGTGGTCGAAAACCTCACCAATACCAACGGAAACATTACCGGGAACGTGACAGTCAGCTCGTCCCGCTCTTTCCGCCTGGCGGGTTTCGCGCAGACTTCACATGGACGCGTGGAAACGCAGGTGCAGCAGGACATTCAATTCTCCAATCGCCAGGACTTCAACATCACAAATACGGCATTTGTGCAGAACATCACTCAGGACACCACCATCTCATCGGTTACCACACGGCGGCGCGGTGGTGAGGGGGATGAGGGGGATGACGCGACGGTGCAAAAGCTCGAATGGCCGTTGCAGCTTGGTTTCTCTTTTGTCGTGAACCCGGACGGTTCCGCGTCGCAGACGACAACCATTCAACAGGCATACAACAAACGGGAGGTTGCGCCCGGTGACGACGGTCCCACCTTCACTGTTGTATCGAACTCCGTGTCACCGTCGGATACATTGCTGTTTGATTCGTCGTTCAACATTACCGGGCACCAGAACCAGGCCAGCACGCAGCGGTACTTCAGCAGGGATTCCGGAGGCGAGTGCTTCAGCCGCGCCATCACAGCAGCCGACGGGCTGCTCACCAGCATTACAGATGGTGCGGGGTGCAATGACGGGCGGCGATAGGGGTTGGTTCTTTTCATTCAACCGCGTCTGCGGCTGGTGGGCGAATAGTATAATTTTGTGATCATGCGTCGCGTGTTCCACGGCTTTACTTGACGATAGCCTTCTAAACTCCGGTCGGACGTTTTCTGCATTTCGTCGTCTACTCAATCTTCAGCCGAAAAAGGAATACGCAACCATGAAGCCCCTCCAGCTTCTTGTTTTGTCCCTGTTTACATTGCTCGCATTCGCGCTTTGTCTCCAAGCCGGCAACAGGGCCCTATCCGTCGGCATGATTCCGGATGCGGGCGCCACCCAGGTATCCATTCAGGAAAAAGAGCCACTCAGGAATTACCTGGCAAAAAGCCTGGGACAGGATGTAACCCTGATTATTCCCACCAACTACAACGCCACGGTGGAGGGACTGGGAAATGGCTCGCTCGACTTTGCTTATCTGGGCGGCCTGACCTACCTAAAAGCGCACAGGCAATACGGTGTGGTCCCCCTGGTGCAGCGGACCAGCGATCTGGAGTTCCATTCATTGTTCATCACCGGCGCAAACTCGTCTATTCACTCCCTGGCCGACCTGAAAGGAAAGACTTTCGTTTTTGGCGACATTAATTCCACCAGCGGGCACCTCATGCCCTATTACGAACTCAAGCAGGCGGGAATCAATGTAGACGCGGACCTGAGATACCGTTACACCGGAAGCCATCCTGCCACGGCAAAAGCTGTGGAGTCAGGAGCGGCGGACGCCGGAGCGCTCGACGAAACCGTGTACAACTCCATGATCGCGGAAGGGAAACTCGACAGGACCAGGGTGCGCGTGTTCTACACCTCCAAGCCGTTTCTGGATTACGTCTGGGTTGCGCGTAAGGACGTAAGTAAACAGGACCAGGAAAAATTTGTGAACGCCTTTACCGGCCTGCAGGAAGGAAAGGACGATCAGATATTGCGAATCCTGCGAGGAAAAAAATTTGTGCGTGCCGGCAATGACCGGTATGAGCTGCTTAGAAAAATCGCCGAAGAGTTGAAGATGTTCTGAGTTAAGCCGTTATGCGAGCGGAGAGCGCGCGTCTTCCGCAGTATGGGTAAGGGGATATCCAGGTGCCACTGTTAGACATCGCAGACGTAGTGGTTGTTCGTTCGCCAACCAGCTCCCCTGTTCTAAATGGAGTCACCCTTTCTCTGGAACCGGGTGAGAAGGTAGCCGTGCTGGGACCCAGCGGAGCGGGCAAGACTACTCTGATTCGCGCCATCAATGGCTTTGTGCCTTTCTCCTCCGGCAGCATCACGGTAGATGGAATCCCGGTAAAAGGACTTCATGGCAAACCACTGCGGCACCTTCGCAGCCGGATTGCGGTAGTTTCTCAGCGGCATGACCTGGTTGAGCGTCTCAAGGTCTATCAAAATGTGATGGCCGGAGCCTTGGGGCGTTGGTCAACCTTGCGTGCGCTGCGCTTTCTGTTCTGGCCGTCGGCAGAGGAACTGGCGGAAGCCGAACAGGCTCTGCGGCGCGTTGGCATCGCGGAAAAACTCCGCGAGCGCACTGCCGAAATTTCAACCGGAGAGCAGCAGCGCGTAGCCATTGCGCGGGCCCTGGTGCAGCGTCCTTCCTTGTTGCTGGCCGATGAACCCATCGCTTCGCTCGACCCCGAATTGAGCCACCAGATTCTTGCATTGCTGTGCACGGTGGCTGATGAAGCGGAGTTTGCGCTGTTGTGCTCGCTGCACCAGCCGGAATTCGCCTATAAATATTTTGACCGCGTCGTTCGAATCCAGCATGGAATTGTGCAGCGGCTGGAACCGAAATCAGCGCAAGGCGTGGCGGTGGAGATCTGATGTACGCATCGGACAGCCTGTTTTCACAAGTGCGGCAGTTCTTTCCGCCGGATCTTTCGCTCTCCTATCTGCGGGCTGAGGCGCCGGGTGTATGGCAGACAGTGGAGCTTGCCGCCGGCGGTATGTTGTTTGCTCTCAGCATTGGCCTCTTGCTGGCCTTGATCATCGGTGCGCGACTGCCCGGGTGGCGTTTTTTGTATTCTGCCCTGGTTGCTCTGCGCTGTATTCCTGACCTGACTCTGGCGATTCTCTGCGTAGTAATTGTGGGCCTCGGTCCGGGAGCCGGGTTGCTGGCCATTACCATTTACTATGGCGCTGCCATGGGCAAAGTTGGCGGCGACCTGTTCGCTTCAGCCAGCCGCGGCCCGGTCGAATCGCTGGCTGCTACGGGCGCCGCGCGCTTCACCGTAGCTTTCTACGGACAACTGCCTCTCCGCTTCAAAGACCTGCTGACTTACGGAGCTTATGACTTTGAGTGCGCTATGCGTGCCGCCATGATTGTCGGGGCGGTGGGTGCTGGCGGGATCGGTACTGAGCTTGTTGGGGCCTTGCAGAATCTTGAGTATCAGCGCGTCACCACCCTGGTCATTCTGTTGGTGTTGTTAATCGCAGTTTTCGACAAAATTACCTGGGTGATACGCAAGTATCCACGCCTCTTGCTGCTGTTTGTGCCGCTCGGCGCATATTCGGCCTGGGACCTCAGGCCGCAGCTGTTTGCTTTTTCCCACACCCTGGAAGTCCTGCATCGCATGTGGCCACCCAAACTCTCGCCGGAACAAATCCATGCCTTGCCTGGACTCATCGGCGAAACCCTTTTGGTTGCCTTTGGCGGCACTGCCATAGCCATGCTATTCGCTCTGCCGCTTGGGGCGGCGGCCGCCCGCACCCTGTCGCCGGCATGGTTAAGGGAACCAGTGCGGCGTCTGCTGGAAATGCTTCGGGCAATTCCGGAGGTGGTCTGGGGCCTGATCTTTGTCAGCGCCGCCATCATAGGAGTCCAGGCGGGAATCGCTGCGCTGGCGCTTCACAGTACCGGCGTCCTGGGAAAGCTCTACGCAGAATCGCTGGAGAATGTGCAGCCTGGTCCGGTGATGTCTCTGGCAGCGACCGGCGCGCCGGGAATCGCGATTGCCACGTTTGGGCGTCTGCCCCTGGCTTTACCTCCTATGGCCATTCAAACCCTGTTTCGCTTTGAATGGAACATTCGCGCGGCAGCCGTGGTGGGAATGATCGGCGCTGGCGGCATTGGGCAGGCGCTTTACAATGCCCAGCAGTTGTTCTTTTATGATCAAATGCTGGCTTACCTGCTGGTCACCTGTGTGCTCGTGATCATAGTGGACCTCATGAACTCTTATGTGCGTGATCGCTGGAAAATCACGGAAGGCCGAATATGACTGAGCGACCCAAAGTGGTCATTACCCATCGCGTGCATGAACCGGTAAAGAAGTTTTTGCGCCACCAATGTGAAGTCGTGGCCAATGAGGATGTCGAGAGCTGGCCGCCTTCGACCCTCCTCGGCCATGTCCGCGATGCAGATGCCCTGATGGCATTCATGCCGGATAGGATCGATGAGCCGTTTCTTCGGCACTGCGAGCGCCTGAAGATCATCGCGGCTGCTCTCAAAGGCTACGACAATATTGACGTGGAAGCCTGCACGCGCCATGGCGTGTGGCTGACCATTGTCCCCGATCTGCTTTCACTGCCCACGGCGGAGTTGGCAATGGCCCTGGTTTTGGGAATTACCCGCAATGTTCCTGCGGGTGATCGCCTTGTCCGGAGCGGCCAGTTTCACGGTTGGCGGCCTGTCTTATACGGCGGCGGATTGACCGGCAGAACTGTTGGCATTCTTGGCATGGGCAAGCTGGGACAGGCCTTTGCGCGGCTGCTCACGGGCTTCAGCGCGAACATCCTCTATTACGACCCGGTCAAGCTCGGGCCGGTGCAGGAGGCCTACCTCGGCCTCAACCGCGTGGACTTCGAAGAACTCATCTCCGGGAGCGACATCATTGTGGTGCTCGCGCCCCTCACCCAAACCACGCTACATCTTATAAACGCCGAAACCATTGCCCGGATGCAGCCGGGCGCATACCTGATCAACGCGGGCCGGGGTTCCGTGGTGGATGAGGAAGCGGTTGCCAGGGCCCTTAAACAGGGTCATCTGGCCGGATATGCCGCAGATACCTTTGAGATGGAAGACCGGGCGCGGCCGGACGCTCCAGCAATTGTTTACAACGGACTGATCGCGGATCCGGACCATACCTTGTTTACGCCCCATCTTGGAACGGCGGTAAAACATGTCCGGCAGGAAATCGAGCTGGCCGCGGCCAAAAGTATTTTGCAAGCGCTTGCAGGCGAGATTCCAGCAGGCGCCGTCAATCAGCCCGCACGCGCAAGCGCTGGGAAATAGCACCACAAAATGCCCGATCTTGGTAGGATGCCGTCTGCCAATCCGGACTCAAGTCCTCAAGAAAAGAGAAATGTTCCTTGATCAGTGACTCGGGACATCCAAACCTGAACCCCCATCCTCTAAGGTCAGCGTGGGGATGAGTAGTTGTAGGAGTGGTGAGTCATGCGCCAGGTTTTCTTTGCTGCTCTTCTGTTCTTCGCAGCACCCTCCTTCTGCCAGGACTGCACAACGTCCGTAGTTGTCAATGTATTTGACGATAACCTGCACATTGACGTTCAAACCCTCAAGGCAGACGATTTTCAGGCCCGCATGGACAAGAATGCCCTGACCATCGTCAATACCGAGCAAAAGTACGATTCCCGCCTGCTGGTCCTGGTGGAAACCGATGGCTCAGCCGACGATGCCAAGCTCCAGGACGAAATAGACACCATTACACGGATGGCCCGCCAGGCGCCCGAAGGAAAACCGATAGCCTTTGGCGTGTATGCCAGCCGCGCCGTTTTCACCAGGGGCTTTATCGCCGATCCAGAGAAAAGAAATACCGAAATCGGAGAAGTCATTGAGCAGGGGAATTCGTTGGGTAAGCGCGTGGCCCTTTTCGACGCGCTGCATGAAGCTCTTCAGTTTTTTGGCAAGTACCAACCGGGGGACACCATCCTGCTGGTGGGTGGTCCATACGATGATAAGAGTAGTCACTCCATTGCTGACGTTAAAAAAGAATTCCTGGCTACCGGCACCCGGTTGATGGCAATGCTTCGCCGTCCCATGAGCTTCGTAGCCCGCGACGATTTCATGTTCAGCACTCACGAGCCGGAGAAGTCCCTGTTCCTGGACTTTTCAGAAAAGACCGGAGGCGCCCACAGCCAATTCGATCCGCGCTTCTTTAGCTTTGCCTGGAGAGGTTACATGCTGGAAGTAAAGGTGCCTGTGCAGGAAAGTAAGCCCCGCAAATGGTCCCTGAGGCTTCGCGGCGGGGTCAAAGCTGCGTTTAAGCATTCCAGGATCTTCTATCCGGAACTGTTGCCCCCCTGCCATGTTGCGACTGTATCTGGAACCCATTAAAAGCAGAAGAGAATCACCAGCCGGTAGTATTACCCCACGGCCAGATAGTCCATGAATCCGGTCAGGCCGCCCAGTGTATGCGTGCTCGATTGTGCAGGAGTTTCCCGCCCGATCGGCGGTCAGGTATGCAATCAAGAATGAAGAAGGAGCCGGGCCATTGGCCTGGCTCCTTCCGGTAAGCAAATCAGAAACTAAAGAGTGGTCCGATCTCCGAGCGGAAGTCTTTCCACTCGCGCATCGGCCGTCCAGCAAACGCCGGGAAGAGGCCGGTTGCTGTGAGCGGCAGGGCTCGAGTGCGATAGAGCGACTCTTCTACCACGAAGGTCAGGTAGTTGTTCATCTTGTATTGGATACTGCCGGCTGCCAGGTCACCCTTTTCGCGACCACCACCGAGACGGCGAACGTCGCGAGCGAGCACCTGGTCGTAGCCATAGTGCAGGTACATGGCCCATCCGGCGTTACGTCCGGCGGGGTTGGCATTGGCCCAGCGCGAGAGCGGCAGGCCGAGGTTGAGGAATCCGCCTTGGGCGCGGGGTGGAAGCTGGTTGGCGACCACCAATGCGCCTCCTGTGCAGGCAGCGCCGACGCCCCCACGGCAGCCATAAACCAATGTGGATGCGCCGTCTATGCTCTGCCCGGTCGCCGTGTTAATCAGCCCGGTAGTATCGTTGAACTCCGAAAAAATCTGGCCACCAAAGTAGTATCGGAGGTCAGAGCCGTTGTAGTACTTGCCGATCAGGGTGAACCAGCGCGTAGGAAGCTGGATTTCTCCGGTCCAGGCATCGCGCTTGCCGCTGATCCTGACACCATGGGGAAATGCTGCAGCGAACGCCGCGGGTACCTGGTTCGCGAGCGCCACTACATCGCGTTCGCCATTCACGCCGCTCACGATAATCTGCGCCGGCGCAACACCAGGAGCTTTATCCAACTGGAACTGGAAAACCATGCGGGCCTGGAGTTCCGGTCGTCCCGAATCCGTTCCCTGGCGTTCGCCAAATCCAAGTTGGTTGGCTACGCCTTCGTTGCCCGCAACCGGAGTGCCTGCAAGAGGTCCCGATTGAACCGTCAGATCGGCAGGCAGGTTGCCATAAGCGGGCAAAACTACTGCAAAC
>Ga0070732_10000873_pt1 | contig 17276 bp, 24 predicted proteins | sample Coa_R1_5_FD_66449 | JGI IMG/M metagenome (GOLD analysis project Ga0070732, IMG submission 66449) | Surface soil microbial communities from Centralia Pennsylvania, which are recovering from an underground coalmine fire - Coalmine... | ecosystem: Environmental > Terrestrial > Soil > Unclassified ...
CTTCATGGCGGCTCCTTCTGAGAGGCCTTGGCCTCGGGCTTAGTCACCACTCGTGGTATCACGAGCAGTGAGGAGCCGCCGCTTTCAATTTTCAACAATCAGAGGGACATCCCTGGCTTGGGCATGGCTGGCATTAGAGCACAAGCCGCAGGCGGGTTGAGCGATTACGGCGGCTGCTGGAGTAGTGCCTTGCCACACGGCAGTTCTGACCACCCACGCCTCGGAGCCACGCCCAGGCAAGGACCGGCAATAGGCTACTTGGACCGGCTCGCCAGGAACACCAATCGCAGCGATGCCAGGAGTCCCAGACAGGCAAGCGCCGTGAAGATCGGCGCAAGCCAGAGTTCGACCCGTCCAAAGTAAAGAGACCCACCGATTGCCGTGAAACTGAACCGGTCGCTCGTGGCTCGCCAGAACGTCGCCGCCGTCCAACTCCAGCCCGCCGTCAGCACACCCGGTGCCACCGTCCGTCCGCGCCAGCCGAACAGCGCCCCGAGCAGACGAGCAGACCGAGCACGAGAATCGGGCTGCCTCAAAACTTTCGCCGGTTGCTTTCTGGGCGTCCGCCTAGCAGACACTCGTGCCAATCGGAGTACTCGGTCGAAACGGCTATTGAAGGCGGCTTAAACATCAATCGAAACTGAACATCCAGATAGAACCAGCCTTCGATCTCGCCGTGTTCGCTGCTCCACGCTCGGATTTTCGGAGTCGTAGCGCGTACCTCCGAAATAATTCGCTCAAACATCTCACTGCCGCCGCTCAGGGGTCTGGGATCAAATGTCGTCGGAGGCTCGCCCGAATCTGACCGCAGATCCACGCGCACTTCGATTTCGCCGCCCGATGCCTTCAATTCAAAGCAGTCTAGGACGCCCTGCCGGGACTCATACTTGCCCTCTTCGGTCCTGTACACCCCGCCGCCCACGCTTTCGTGCCGATGGAAGTTCAGATTGAATGGCCCTGCGAGAGATTCATCCAGGCTACCGGGGCGAGGGAACAACGACAACTGCGCCCTTACAGTCGAGCCGAGCCAATCCACCCGCGCTACCTCCGAAAAGCAATAAGTCTTCCTCAGTTCACCAGTAGGCTTAGTTGCCCGCCAGCCATCCGCGATCTTGGCTCGTACGACAAGAGTCCTTCCTGCGTTGATGAACGTCCAGTTCAATATCACCGGACTGCTGGCGGGTCGTTTCTTGGCGGTCGCATTTCGTCTTCGACGTGTTTCGATCACGCCGGAGGTTCCGTGGACACGGTTCTGCGGGGCGGCGCAAACGTTGCAGAACCGAGGATCAAGACCGTGCCTGCACTTGCTAATCACGTTGTCTTCTTTGCAACCTATCAGAACTTCGGTCGCCAGAAACAGGGCTGTGGCTGGTTCTTGGCGTGCAACGGACGCGGAAGGCGCTTGGGCTTCAACAAACGATATGCGTACTCCTTCTGTCTCTTCAGCCACACACAGCCAGCGATCTCGACAGAGGCAACAATCGCGCCCGTCCGAAAGTCTCCCGGCTCAGCCTTCGCCTTTCGCCATGCTCGCTGGTTGTTTGCGGCTTTGAGCGATGCATAGATGTACACGCGCTCGCGGATCTTTGTAGGGCGCGACCGATACTCGTTCGTCTTCAACCTCCGCAGAATCAGTTCAACGTACGGCTGGCGGATGCTGATGGCTCGAACTGGGCGTGGCGACATCGACATATGTGACGATCTCCCCGTTGCTAGATCAAATCACTTCGAAACAACCCGCGCCTGATGTAGATGAGTATGCGCTCCTTCACCTAGATTCCGAGGCTGCGCGTGGGGTTCGTCATCGCCTTTTGCCCGACCGAGCCCAGAGCGGCGACCGTCAGTGCAGGTGACTCGCCAGCGATTGCTTGCGGCGGTAAACCAACCAGAACGCCACCAGAGCGGCGACGACCAACGAACTCCACCCAATCGTGTCCGCCAGTCGCAACGCTGATCGTCTCGGGGACATCGCCTGTGGGAGCCACCACTCAAGCGTGAGCCAGAACGCGCCAGCGATGACGTACGCGATTCCTCCGACGCGGTTCGCGTAGTACCAGATGGCGTCCGACGACCTCGTGAACACGGGGATTGAGAATCCGAAGAACCGGTTCTTCGGGACCAGCCCGAGGATCAACGGGATGCTAAGGACGATTAGGATGAACGGTTCAGGTGCCACTAGTTGGCTCGCCGGTAAACCGTGAGATACGTGGGATCGAGCCCATTCGTGGTCTCGATGAGAAGTCGCCCATTGGCGTCCAGGGACATGACGCGCTCCAACTGACTAGTCCGAGCGAGATTGACGCCCACGGTCTCGCCATTGACTTCGGCGAGGCGCGTCAGGATCGTCAGCGTGCCGTTGCGCCACGTCGCGGTTGACACGGTGTTCGCCTTCCCTTCGAGGTTCATGCTGGCTGACCCATCCAACCTGTACACGACGGTCAGGTCGGTCTGATCCACGCCCACGCCGACCTTGCGCTCGACGGTCAGGTTGCTGGCGTCCTGGCGGGCAGTGAATGCGGAGGCAAAGCTCGGTCGTCCCCCGGGCGTCGAGCGAGGTATTAGAAGAGACGCCCGTCTTTCTACCACTCCGTCTGGCACGAGCCCAGGTGACGATGCCTGGATGTCAACTGCCCACTTGCCAGAAAAGTCAGGACGAGCCGCAGATTGGTCCTGTGCCCTGCCGACGTGCCCCACGCCCGCGACAATACCGATCACGATGGCAGCCGTGAAGATCAGCTTTTTCATGGTGTCGCTCCCGAGAACGAATGTCGTTCACGCCAGATTACGCCGTTAGCCGAGGTCCGACAACCGGTTACTCCTCCAACTTGGGACGGTCGCGCCACGACCGCCGCAGTTGCCAGCCGGACGCCGTGATCAGCGCGAGACCCGCCAACGCGCTCACGTACCATGGCACCGTAGTGACCCTCACCACCACGATGTCTTCGAGTGTCTGGACAGTAAAGTCGTTGTCCGAGGGCACGGGCGACGGGTGAGAAGACGGCGGCGGCTTGTACACGACGTGCGTCACCAGACCAGCACTCCAGCACACGACGATAACCACGGCGGCGGCGCACAGCCCGACGAGAAGGCTCTTGGCGTAGACCCTCATGGTGCGTCCCCAGATGGTCTGCGGGGAGTCCGATCACGGTCCCGCCTGAACGACCACCAGGAGCCGACGATCAGTCCAACGGCGGCGAGAATGTACATTGGGACGATGGAGACATCAGCGTACGACTCTGAGATCGTCTCGCTCCTGTCGTAGAGGGCGGTCATATGAATCCCGCTGGGATTCTGCGGTGCCCGCTCCGGCGTCGGTCGTGGGGCGACAGCCGTCCGGTGAACCCCCGGCAATCCCAACGCCAGCCACGCCACTTCTCCCGCCACGCCGATGACCAGAACCATCAGCGCCACCGCGATGCCGACGAAGGCGCTCTTCACGAAGGGTTTGAGCTTCATGTGACGTACTTCTCGCCGTCCGGGCTACCGCGTCAGCGTGATCCGCCCCGACACAAATGCTGGCACCTTGCCCATTATGAACGGAGCGCCATTTTGCCCACTGCAACAGTCGCCACACACGACTAGCAGACAAGATCCGTTACCTTCCCCACAGTCCATTTCCCGTTGGATTGATCCACAGTGAACGTCAACGTTTCACCGCATCCGGCAGGTGGCACTCCCGGACGTGATACAGGTTCAGGGAGTACCCGAACGGTAACCGTCGCGCTGTTCCAGTTAACCTCGAACGAATCGACCCGGAAGTACGTTCTTATCGATTGTGAAAGCTTCTGCGCCTCAACGACGTCAGGACTCGCAAGCAGTTGCTCTTTCAATGCAGGCGGCAGGCGTTCGCCAAGAATAAAGGTCGTGAACGGGCGGTCGGGTTGATCGAGGAGGGCTCTGATCGCGTGGAGAATGGCTGGAACAGAACTCCCGATCTCCCGCACGTACAACTTGCCGTTCACGCTCACAACGACGCCCGCCAACTCTTGGGGCGGGACCGGCACAAAATCGAAGAAAACGACGTCGGGGTCGATATCACCCGTCATGGGACGATCATGGAAGGACTTCGGCATCGCTGCGACCGCTGTGCCGTCTACACGCAACAGCCATGTCTGAATAGTCAGGCTCGGCAGACGCTTGGCATCCGCTTTTCCGTGCTGACCGATGAGCGACACCTCGATGAACGCTGGCCTGTCGGTTTCTTTCGAGTAAGCAACCGCTCCCAAGAAGGACACGTCGTCCGACAGCGCCGAAGCCCTCAGCAGCACCAGGGCTGGCGGCGACACCGGCACCAAGGGGTGCACAACAAGCTGCTCCTGCGAGACCGGCAGGGTCGTCAGCGCAATCACACCGATGAGGAAGTGTCGGGCGAGCATGGTTGCCTCGGTTCAGATCATCCGCGTTGGCGTTACGGGCGCGGTGCCGGACGCTGCGGTTGCACTTTGGAGGCTCGGCGATGCCGCCAATAGACGAACAGAACACCGACGATAGTAGACGGCACGAGAAAGTCTGCGATCACCTCGCCCGCCGACTCGCTGCCGAATCCGCCCGATTCGATCAGGTCTGACGCCACACGGTAGACGGCGAACGTCAGAAACAGCGTAACAACGAACGCTGCGCGTTTGATGTTGGTTGACATGTCACACCGTCCGACCGGACCACGTACGGACCAGGACGTTTCGTACGAACGACGCGATCAGCCCGACACCGAGGGCAGCCGCCAATCCCAGCAGGACATCCGAACCGGTCTCCGACGATTGGGCGATCACGACGAGGGCGATAAAGCCAATCCCGAATAACGCCGCAGTCACTTGTAGGGCTCGAGAACGTTGTGCCGTAGAAGAATGAACGATTGCCGCTGTCGAGACGATCCATGCGGCAAATAGTGCGTATCGGAACCAACGCGGCTCAACGGCGGTGTAGAAGGTGAACACCAGCAACACCGCGATGACGAACGCCGCAGGCTTTAGATGGACGGACATGTGAAGTCCTTCTGGTGACAGGACTGATTCTACCGCCGCGCCCGGTGCAACACCGCCCGTACCGCCGAGTTCATGCTAGCCTCTGAACTTGGGGGAATGAACATGACCAGACGCCTCGCCGCCCGAGGCATTTTGGCGTCCGCGTTACTCGTTCCGGTCGTCGCGGGCGCTGCGCCGGGGCGTCTGGCACAAGCGACCCAAGTTGCGCCAAGTCAGACGGGACTGTCGCTGACGGTTGATCCGCTTGATCCCCAACACGCGAGATTGGTGGTCACTAACCAAGATGGCAGCACTTGGATTCTCGACGCCAGTTCGATGAGCATGACCTACACGGCTACCGGGCTTGTGGTGGAGATGAAGGGACCGGGAACCTTCACGATCAATGGCAAGACTGGTTCAGTCACGGATCGTGGGAGCACGCGGCTGACTTTCAAGGACGGCAAGCTCGTGAAGACAGAAGTGCACGAGGGTCAGCACACATTTCCGTGCCCTCAAAGCGTCGGGCAACCCGGCTGTGTCGCAGGAAGTTCATCAGGGTCCGATTGAGGAGTCACGGATGATTATCCGAATCGTCAGTCAGGCGTGGAACAGCGTTCGCCGATTCGTCCGAACTCATATGTGGTGGGACTTGTTCTGCTCGGTGTGAGCCAGCAAGTCGCCGTTAGTCCGCTACGGTCTTCGCGCAGCGCCTTCAACCGAACACGAACCCGCGCTCCCTCATTCTCGCAAGCGGATGAGCGGTCCCTCCAACGCAACGGGGGAGGGCGGCAGTCTCAGCCCTGCCGTGCCAAGAACTCCGTCAACGTCGTCCGTCTGACTCGCCGGTCATCGCGCTCGTCGGATTGGTGCGCCATTTCGTCGCGCTCGCCGTGCTCGTGTACCCGAACCGAGAATGAACCTACGCCCTTGCTGAAAACGACGACGGCGTTGCCCTGTGTGTCCACGCTGCGAGCGATTTTCAGGCGTCCCATGTGTCCCTCTCTACCCATTCGACTCGCCGAATCCACTCGCCCCAGCGCCGTAAGAAACCGACCAGGGCTCGGGCGGTCGGAAACTTGTGAATGTCGAACTCGTCCTTTGGGTTCGAAGTCCAGACGTCCGGCTCATTCCTCCACCAAACGCCAATGCGAAAAGCGGCGGGGAGTTGCTGAGGGCTGAGGTGCTGGGCGCGGCGGTTCGCGCCCGTGCGGGTGAGCATGGAGCCTCCTTTTTAGCCATTCCTGCGTGTCCCTCGTTGTGAGGACAAGTCCCGGCGCTTGGCAATCCGGAGTCGTCAAATCCCGTGCCGGTTTTTCCAGTGTATCGCCCGTGAGTCCCGTCCGCGTGTCGCACGCCCGACAAGCCGATGCTGGTTGCACAACTCAAGACCCGTCAGGAAGCATGTTGTCAAGTCTTCGGCACATGAACAGTCCGGCTGGGAGCGTTCAAGACGCACTTTGTCAAGAGGCCAAGACCCTAAAGAAAATCAGCATCCCTTCGGTGACGCCCTATGTGCCCCCGTGGACGAATTAGGTCGCCGACCCGCGAACGGAAGGCGACCAGGAACGCGAACGTATGCGACCGAGGCGCTAATAGGTTCTGAGCGCCCGCGCTGGTGGCGACCCGGAGCGGCTTGCGAACGCTCAGGAGCATCGAACGTCGCAGCCTGCATACGGATCATCGTGCCGGGTGCGGGACAACCGACGCGAGTCGCACGGCAGCCGAGACGAACATCATCACGATGGCAAATCCCAGCATGACCTTCCCGCGTGATCTCGACGCCTCGTCGTAGGCATAGGTGCGCCTGGATGGATCTGCCTTGTCTTTGCGATACGCGATTTCGTAGGCAATGAAGAATCCGATCAACCCGCCGAGAAACGAAAAAATCCAACCGGCACTCATGAGCCAGCCACTCGGCTTTCGTGACCCAGCCTTCAGTCCAGACTTCGGTCCAGATTTCGTGAGGTAGGACTCCTTCATCTGGCCAGACACGAAGTCGTAGCCGCAATCGCAGCGTTGCGCGGTCGGCGGGCTTTCAAGTTTGCATTTTGGGCACCGCACGCGATTTCACTCCTTTCGCGTTCCCCGAAGACCTCACAACCTCGGGTCGTGTGAGATGCGGCTCACTTCTTCGCCGCCGCTTTCCGCCGCTGCGCCCAATACCGCTTCATTCGCTCGCTGACGACTTTTCGGGCGGCAGCCGACATCCGACGCCGCCCTCGTGGACCCGCTCCTTCTCTGGCACGCCGTGCACCTCTCTTGAGGATGAACGAAACAGGCAGTGCGTCCTTGTCAAACGAGTCGCGGAGATGCGGGAACAGTCCGATGATGTTCTTCGCCTCTTGCAGCAACTCGCCGAGTCGAGCTTGCGCTCCCAGTTTGGCGAGTTCAAACAGGTGGGCGTCTTTCCTGCGTCGTGGCATTTGGTCTCCCAAGTCCCCGATTGTATGCGAAGGCTCCCCGCGTCCCGGTTGACCTGGTTGGAACCGAAACTCGGTACACTCCGCCGACTGGGAGCCCACATCCGGAGCACACAGATGAACATCAAAACAATCAAAGTCGGCAGACGCCACCGCACAGACGTCGGCGATGTCGCCAGCCTCGCCGCCAGCATAATGACTCTCGGGCTTCTCCACCCGGTCGTGATCGCTGGGGCACGCCGTCTGGCGGTGCTGCGTGCTCTTGGGAGGCGCGATCTGCCCATCCGAGTGGTCAGGGATGCCGCGAGCGTCCGGGCGCGGAGCCTCAACGGCCAAGGCTGTAATGACGCCCTTTCTCCATGCGTGGTTCGGCGCGACGGTGTAGAATCGCGGCGTCCCTCGAATGTTGACATAGACCGTGGAGGCTCCCATGAGAGCGCGACCCCTCCTTCTTCGCGCCCTACTCATTCCGTCGCTGATGATCTGTGCACCACACGTCATCGGCGCGGTCTACGCGAGCCCTCCCAGCAGTGCAACCACCGCACTCCTGTTGTTCGGAGCCAGCGACCACAAGACCTTCTTGGGATGCCTCAACTGCGGGAAGTTCGACAGTGGCTCCGTGTGTAATGCGTTCGGCACCAACGGCTCGAAGTTTGCGGCAGATAGCATCTGGAACAAGTTCGGGACGTTTGGGTCGAAGTTCTCATCAGACAGCCCTTGGAATAAGTTCAGCAGTGATGGTCCTATCATCGTGGATAAGGAGGGGACTTCGTACGGCTACTTCTCTGCGAACAAGTTCCACACTGACCGAACCCGGATTCAGGCGCTCGTGCGACTGCTGGACTTCCAAGTCGAACACGATGATCTCGACGCAACGAGAAAGATGCTCTGCGGCGACTAGAGAGAGGCGGACTAAATGCAGGAGCACGTCCATTACCCACTTGACCTGCCGAGCGGACCCTGCCGATGACACTTCGACGTATTCTTCCGGTCGCCCTTCTGGTCCCCCTTCTGCTGCTTTCCGTTGCCTTCCAGGGCACCGGGAAGCCGACCACTCCGCCCAAGCCGGAAGACCAAATCGTTTACGTGACGAAGACGGGCACGAAGTACCACACGGCAACCTGCCATTACCTCAGCAAGTCGAAGATTGCTATCAAACTTGGGGACGTGGTTAAGAAGTACACGCCGTGCTCGGTCTGCAAGCCGCCTGTCCTGAAGAACCCGAAATGACGAACGGTCTAGGCTGCCGATTGAACGAGCCGCTACGGCGAGTGAGGTGGTCGATGCGCCTGTCGCTGCTGGCTTCAGCACTGGTCGTAGCGGGAGTGACTTTGTGTTCGCAGTCCAGCGAGACGGTTATCAAGGGTGTGGACGAACCGCTCGAACTCATCGGTCCACCCAAGCCAGTGAACTCGCCGCAACTGTCTGACGCGGAGAAGGAACTTCTTCCGACTGTGACGCAATCTCTAGATCCGACGAACCCAACCAAGCTGAAGGTTGCGCGAGACGCACTAACGAGTCTGATCCAGCGTGAGCCGGACTACTCAGACGGGTACGCCATGCGGGCAATAGCACGCTGCTACATCGGCGAGACCGATCTGAAGCCCATCCTCGATGATGTTGAACTCGCAATCTCAGTCCATTCGACTTCGACTCGTCCGAGCGCATACAAGACGGCTGCCGACCTCTACGTTCTTTGGGCGAAGATCGAAGTTGACGCTGGGCAGCATCAGTCGGCGCTGGCGCATCTTGATGAGGCGCTCAAGCAAGACTACGACCCGTCCAACTTTTTTGGCTCCGGAACGGTCGAGCCAGTTGCGAGCACTGCACGTTGCGAGTGGACCAAGTTGGACCTGGACGATCTGGTCAGACGATTTCCGACAGATTTCCGAGTGAACCTGTACCGTGGCCTTTATCTAATGTACTTCGAGAGGTTGAAGCCCGAGTACTACGCGGCGGCACTTCAGGATCTAACGGCTTCGCAACGGTTGAATCCGAAGTCGCCGCTGCCGCCTCTCTTCATCGGACAGCTAATGACCCGTGAGGGTGGGCTCCTCTCTAAGGAGCTTGGGCAATGCCTCGGACCCGAGACACCGGTTCCATGTGGCGTTCTCGATGATCGTAACCGGAGGGCGGTTGCGTCGCTGTCAACTGCGCTTGTGAACGATCCACGATGTGCCCAAGCCCTTGCCCTCCGCGCCAATGCATACTATGAACTCAAGGATTTTCGTCACGCCTTGAGTGACTTCGACCGACTCCTGGAAATTGAACCCGACAATCGCTCGGCGTACAACGACCGTGGTCTCGCAAGGGCGGCGCTCGGCAACTATGGTGGTGCCGTCTCTGATTACACCTCCGCTTTGGAACACTCGAAGTTGGACGACACGAACGGGATTTACATCAGCAACAGTTATGACAACCGTGCCGATGCGTATCTCAAGATCGGCGACCGTCCTGATGCCGTCGCGGACATTACGAGTTCCGTGAAAGCCTCCATGGCACCCGTCGTCTGCGCGACCAGCCTCAAAGAGTTTCGGACGGTTTACCCCGAATACGACAGAACGCCGGATGAAGCGTTGTTGCACAAGCTGTACGCCATGTTCTGTTCCCAGTATCCGTATGACATGTTCGTTGGCATGCTACAGGACGGCAATCGGCTCGGGGCGATGTGGATTCTTGCTGATCGCTTCGACCTCCGAGGTGACGCTTATCTGCGCCTACTTGATTTCAAGCGAGCCGTCGCCGACTATGCGCGTGAGGTGAGTGCGTTTCCAGCGAGGCGCGATACGTTTGATCGATGGCGAGTGTTTGCGGTGACCGCTTCCGGAGACCTTCTTGTGGACGTAAAGACCGTCGAGTTTCCGAAGGATGGGATCGGAAGTGTTTGGACGAAGAGCCATGCCGCGAACGTGGATACCGTCCAGGCGTTCCAACTCGACTGTCGATCCCGACGCATCAATCTGACATCGACCGTGCGTTATGACTCGACCGGCGCTGTGCTCGGTAGCACGGACGTTCCTGGTGGATGGGCGGCGATTGTGCCCGATTCAATCGGAGAACAGTTGTACACGGGGGTCTGCGCCAGCCGGTAGGACGGCAGCCAGACGCGGTATCCATCTCTAGTCACTCATCAGCGGATGGATGTGATCGAGAAAAGTCTTTAGCGTGGTTTCATCACCGGAACCGCCACCGTAAAGCAGACCACGGAAACCAGCAGTGAAATCCGGAGGGTTTCTCGTATCGTCACCGTCGAACCAGATCCTTCCTGAATCCATGCGACATTTCTTCGGATTCCTCGTAATGGCGAGGGTGGCGACGTCGCAAATCTGATGCCCGTTAAACGTGGCGTAGTGCAAACCCTCCGCCGCGTCGTACAGGTCGATTGTCAAGAAATCGTCGTTCGGTAGATAGCCCGAGACCAGAACAAAACATTTCTTCAGTTTTGAGTTGAAGTGGTTCTTGTAATCGTCCCCGACGCCCGGCTTCCAGCCCCGCCTGGAAAGGAACTTACTCGCCATTTCGGAGCATTGCGTTTGTAGTGCCAACGCTTCCTGCGTAGACTTCTCGGCCAAAGTGCTCTTCAGCGTTTGGATTTGTTGCTGCTGTTCACCGAGCGCAGCGTTCACAGAGTTAAGACGCCACGCCAACGCGAGAAGGGCGACGACCAAGACGGCGAGGACGATTTTCATGGGAGATCACATTCCCTTGCGGTGCCTGCTTGACGAGAAATACGTGATCTTGCCGATGGCGTCAAACGGGTTGGAGATGCCGCCCGACCAGAAGGCGTTCCAAGCGGCGTCGATCTGGCCTGCGGATTTCGCCGGTTAGCATTGTGACCTTGGTTTCTACACCGTTAGAATCGGCTGCTTTCGATGCAAAGGATACCATCGGGCAAGTCACCACCTTCGTTGGTGTGGCCCAGCACGCTAGGATTGAAGCGTGGCGGTTCAATCGTTTCCGGACGCTGATCGGCAGGTTCGAGCTATGAATGACGACCGCGTTTTGCGAATCACGAAGGGTGACTGGGGCAACGTTGCGGCGCTCTACGTGGCTCAACCAGACCCGGACCTGGAAAGTGTCGGACACAGCATCGAGCGTCCCGACAGCCCTGGAATCACCGCCGACGAACGACAGGCGTATCGGGTGTCGCTGGAAACTGCCAAGAAGCTGCAAGCCTTCTTGACGGCACACGGCTATCAAGTGATCTTGGAGTTGGCGGACGACGACCCGGATTACGGATCTACGACGACTTGATTGAGGAAAAGTGATGACCATGGTGAGCCGACCCAAGCGGTCTGGGGCAGCGAAGCCAAATCCTGCGCTCAAAGACCTAGAAATGCTGGCAGGCGTGTGGGACGTGGAAATCTCGAATGCGGCGTTTCTGCCCAATCCGAGGGCGTCTGTCCACGCACGAACGTCCTTCGAGTGGATCGAAGACGGTGCCTTTCTGGTGATACGGCAGGGTAGCAAGGCGTCGGGAGCGCCATACTCCATTTGGCTCATCGGTCGGGACGAAGGGGCAGAGGACTACGTGGCGCTGTATGTCGATGATCGACGGGTTTCTCGCGTCTACCAGATGCGCTTCCGAGACGGCGACTGGCAACTCTGGCGGCAAGCACCCGGATTCTGTCAGCGGCTCAAGGGCGTTATGACCAAGGATGGCAAGACGATCAATGCCGAGTGGGAGATATCACGCGACGATGGCAAAACGTGGCAGCATGATTTCGATCTGACCTATCGGCGGGAACAGAAGCGGTCGAATCGCGGACAGAGCAGACGTTAGGCACTGTGACCACGATTGTGACCTTGCCGCTCCGGACGCTGGTGTTTCACAGAGGTTTACGGCGGGCGATGCAGTGTGACGCGACCGATGCTAACCCGTTAGGTCTGTAGTGCTTCAGCGCAATCAGACGCACTCAGTCATGATCCGCCGAAGCACTTTCCAAGCGTGCACCTTCAACCACTCGGTCATCTCTCCGTCTTTAGAATCAATAACTTGCGAGCGGCTTGGAGGAATTATCGCACACGCCGACGCCTTCGCGAGCCGTTCCTCGATCTCTTTTGCACTGAGTGGTTTGAAGCGTGGCATGGACAGCCGTTCCCAGAATTGTGTAAGACCTCTTAAGGTGCCGCAATCACTTACGGCGATTTCTCTGAGCTGCTGATCGCACCCGACGTCGAGAATCCTGCCCAGGCCATCGAGGCCATCGGGGCCATCACCCACCGGCTGTGTCGATAGATTCTTGCGGAGCCCGCGGCTCGCCGCTCTCCACCAAGCGGAAGAACACGATCTCGTCGAGTACTTGAAGGGGCTCTCGCCACCATGGATCGCGTCGAGCAGCTGGGGACGCTGCAAATCTTCGCGACAGGCGCGATCGATACCATCGTCCAATAGATTCGGCTCAACTGATCAAGCGCTTATCGCTCGCGACGTCCTTGCGGACTCAGTTCTTGATCCACAAGGGCACGTCTGGGTTCTTCACCCTGGCGTACGAGGAGCCGGCTGATACGGTGAGACCCGGCGGTCTGCTGCAGCGTGTACACCGCGGGGTCGAAGTCGGTCCCTTGCATCGTGTCGTTGAAATTCACCGTGAGTGAATCGCCGTTTAGGGTGCCGGTCGCCCCCCATGGGCCAGCGATGTTCCAGCCCTCCCATGCGAACGTAATGGCGCCATTGGCCTCGGTGTACGCTCCGAAATACCCGGGGTTGCCGGCGACAGCGGGGTATTCCAACACGAACGCGCCGTTATCGTAGAGGTTGAAAAACGAGCCCGGCTCGTAAGGGTCCTCGTAGCCCGACAGACTGTGATCGAAGACGAAGGTGCGCCGTTGCCCAGTCAGCTGAAGGATCGTAGCCGTCGTACTCGCTGACTTCGTTGAATCGGCCACTGATCGGGCGGTAAGCGTCACCGTGGCAGGAGTGGGCACGGTTGCGGGCGCGGTGTAGCAGGTTCCGCCGCCAGAGCAGGGCCCAATCGTTCCGCAGCTTGCTCCGGAGCAGCCCGGACCGGTGACGCTCCAGGTAACATCCTGCCTGACTCCGCTGGGGCTCACGGTCGCCATCACTCCGGACGCGACACCCACTTCAGCTACCGAACCAAAGTAAACCGCGACGCTCGTAACGCCTGTCGGCGTCGTCGGTGACGGCGAATGGGCCGAAGGCGCCGTTGAGGGGGAGGAGCACGCCGTGAGACAGAGCCCAAAGGCCAACGCCGGCAGGAGTCGCATCATGATCGTTCCTTCGTGCGATCGAGACGAAGATCTCAAACCCGGTGTTTCGGCGACGGCGGCTCTTCTAACCCTCAAAACCGAAGGGGCAACCGGGGGAGGCTGGCGATTCGACGGCACGGCTCCCCGTCGCCCTGCTTCGCCGAACTTCCCGTTAGAATGCCGGAATTCCGACGTCGGATCTTGACGGAATTCTGCGTATTTTCTGATCTCATCCGACGTCGCGGTGGGCCGCAGGCACATGCGTTTTCGGGACTGCATGCTTGACGTCGAAGTGCGCACCGTTTGGCGCGGGACCCGTGTGCTCCGTCTGTCGCCGAGGGCGCGGTCGACCGCCGGCTGGTGGCTTGGCCAAGCCCGTCGACCGGCCAGCCCTCCGAGCGTTCCCGGATGTTCGGGTGAAGGACTGGGCCGCGAAGCTGAGGTCGGCCTACCCCCGAGGCCCGCTACGTCGTCGAACAGCTGCTCGGGCCGGGTCACGCTGGGGCGGAATGTCGCCTTGGCATAGCGCGCGTAGCGAGTCCGTTCGCGTTTGCCGTGCCCGACCGACTTCCATTCGCCCCGCTCGACCGATTCGAGGATGTCCTTTTCGCTCGATTCACTCTTCATGACCGTCGGGGGTGCGCCGATGTTCGCGTCTTGATCATTTGCCGGGCATCCGACGGGTGAGTTCCAGACTCCAGTTGAGCGTGACCTGTAGCTGGAACGGGGGGTCCGTAGGCTGCAAGATCAGAAAATGCTGTGCGTCCGGCATAACGGCAAACGGTGCGTCGCCGTCGTAGTTCCAGGGCTGCGGTCGCCTGAATACCGCCCGCGGCGGCGCCGTCTGGAACGCTGACCCCAAGATGACCGGCGCCGACATCAGCGTGTCGCCCGCGAGATAGAACAGTTCCGTCCCATCGGCAGACCATCGCGGCGTGGCACCACCGTCCGTCGATACCTGCCACCTTCCTTCGCCCTTCGGAAACGGACGTACGTAGACTTCGTTCCGACCTGCCTCGTTGGACTCATAGGCGATCCATCGACCGTCGGGTGAAATGGCTCCTGCAAACTCCTGAGGAGCTGTTCGAAGAAACGGCAGCAGCTGCCGGGTCGCGTCCAGCCGGAGCGTCCAGAGATTGGCCGTCTCGCTGACCTCGGTGAAGGCTACGATCGGGCCTTGTTTCGACCACGAAGTCGCGTGCTGCGAGTTGGGACTCGACGTGAGCTGCTGCGGAACGCCGCTCCCGTCTGCCGCTGTCCAGAACAGGTTCGGGGCGACGCCCGCACGATCGGAACTGAAAACGATCCGCTGGCCGTCGGACGTCCAGACCGGCCCCACGTCCTGGCTCCCCCCGAAGGTGAGACGACGGATCGTGCGCAGATCCAGATCGTAAATCCATATGGCCGAGTTCGACGAGAGCTGATGGCTGAATGCCATCGCCAGACGTCGGCCGTCCGGCGAAGGTTGCGGGACGCCGCGATAGATCTCGGGTGCCTCGACCAAGACGTCGGAGCGTCCAGCGCGATCGACGAGCGCCACCACGGATCGGCCAGGCGCGGCATCCACAAGCGATCCATCGCGCGCGATCGCAAACAGCGCCATCCCCCCGCTATTGACCTGAACTCCCTGCAGCACTGGTGCGGGCGAGCCGCCAATGGCCAGACGAGCGCGATCAAACGACACGGCCCACAAGTCGCTGCGGCGGGCGAATACCAGGTGTCCGGTTGGACTCAGCCGAGGGCTCGTGCCGGCCAGCAGCTCTCGTTCCATGCCCGTCTCGAGCGAACGGACGATGATACGAGGAGAGGCGCCGGCCGCCGCCACCTCCGTATAGAGCACCGCGCGGCCGTCCGGTGTCAGCTCAGGCCACTCGGCTCTCACGCCGCTCTTCGTGATAGTCGTGAGTGCCCTGGGTAGCCCACCGGTCGCCGGAACCTCCATCAGCTCTGGCGAGCTGCCTGACGCAAAGACGATGGTGCCGTTAGGACCCCAGCTCGCCCCTTTGCGAAAACCTGCCGGGCAGATAGTGAGCGCCGCTCCGCCCGCTGCAGGGACCTTCTTCAGTGCGCCGTCCGCGAAAAAGCCGATCCATTGGCCATCCGGCGAGAAGAAGGGAAACTCTCCGCCTTCAGTGCCGGTAATCCGCGTCGGCTCGATTTGATCGATCGGGCGCCGAAACAATTGCCGAATCCCCTGGCGCTGCGCGACATACACCACGGTGCGGCCGTCTGGCGAGAGGGTGAGACCGTATGTGATCAGCGTGTCGGTCTCAGGCACCGAGAGAACAAAACGCGAGACCAAAGGGGCCACCGACGGTCTGGTGAACTTCCAGATACCCAGGCCTGCGATCAGGCTGGTCAGGACGACGCCGCCGACCCATCTGAGGCCCGTTCGGCGTTGTAGTCGGCGCGGGGCGCGTAACGACCCTGACCGTCCATTGGCGGTCCACTTCAGCGCCTGCGTCAGATCGCTCGCACTTTGCCATCGGTCCGCCGCCTCCTTGGCGAGACATCGCGCGACAACTTCATCCAGGAGCGGCGGCACGGTCTCGTCCGTGCTCGTGGTTCGTATTGCCGATACCGGCTTGGGTTCCTCGGTGAGAATCGCCGCGATGACGGCTGCCCGACTTTCGCCTTCGAATGGCCGACGGCCGGTCGCCATTTCATGGATCACGGCGCCAAGCGCGAAGATGTCCGTCCGCGGATCCGGTTCACGCCCTTCGAGTTGTTCCGGCGCCATGTACTGCGGGGTGCCCACCAGCATGTCTTCATCGGTGACCGTTTGGAGCCGTTGCGGGACTGGTTGTGCCGGGTCACCGGCGCGATCCGGTGCGCAGAGTCGCGCGATCCCAAAATCGAGCAACTTTACGCCGGTCGGCGTCAACATGACGTTCGCGGGCTTCAGGTCGCAGTGGATGACCCCGTGCCGATGCGCATGCTCGAGCGCCATGGACATTTCAATCGCATGGCGCAGGAGTTCATCAACGGGCAGTGCCCCGCGAACCAGTCGCTCCGCCAGGGTCTCTCCTTCGAGCGCTTCCATCACGAGAAACGGGATGCCGTCCTGCTCACCGATGTCGTAGAGCGAGCAAATGTGCGGGTGGCTCAATCCTGCGAGGATCTTCGCTTCGCGTTCGAACCGCTGCCGGCGCGTGGGACGTTCGGCGACGTGCCACGGCAGCACCTTGATCGCGACGATGCGGCCGAGCCTGACATCGACGGAGCGATACACCTCGCCCATGCCGCCGTATCCCAGCGGCCCCTGGATCTCATAGGCGCCCAGACGAAACTCTGGGGTGAGCATTAGGTCCGCGAACGCTCGCGGAGGACCCGCGATTCGGTTTCAGTGACCGCTAGCGTCGGCGCCGTGCGGAACATGAGCGAAAAGGGCCCGACGCGAATCACATCGCCGTCTTGCAGCAGCGCTGGCGCGATCAAACGGACTGATCGCACCCACGTCCCGTTCTTGCTGAGGAGATCGTCGATGGTGGCGGCAGCGTCCGACACGACAATGCGCGCGTGACGGCGGGAGACCTTGGGGGAGTCCAGCCAGATTCGGACGCCCGGATCGCGCCCAATGACATGCTCGCCCGGCCCCAATCCGAAACTGCGCGTTCGCGCCGTCAGCCAGCACGTCGCGCGGCCCCCACCGGCCCCCGTGCGGAACGCGCCGTCGCTTAGGACC
>Ga0070732_10000874_pt1 | contig 17270 bp, 14 predicted proteins | sample Coa_R1_5_FD_66449 | JGI IMG/M metagenome (GOLD analysis project Ga0070732, IMG submission 66449) | Surface soil microbial communities from Centralia Pennsylvania, which are recovering from an underground coalmine fire - Coalmine... | ecosystem: Environmental > Terrestrial > Soil > Unclassified ...
CTGCCATCGCCAAGCGGCACGCGGCTGATTTTGGCTCCGGGTACAAAGCGGAAGAGGCCATTGCCTCCACCGGCGGCAAGCTGGCCCTTTTCAACGCCATCCAGGTACTGGTAGATCACGGCGACGAGGTCATCCTGCCTGTACCCTATTGGGTCTCATTTAAGGATATTGTCGAATATGCGGGCGGAAAGTGCGTCTATGTGGAGACGGACGAGGCGGACGGATTCCAGCTCACCGCGGAAATGATCGAGCGGCAGATCACTTCGCGCACCCGCGCCATGATCATCAATACTCCGAACAATCCCAGTGGAGCGGTTCTACCGCCGGAGGAATTCAAGGCAATTCTCAGGCTGGCGCATAAGCGCGGCATTTACGTCATTGCCGATGAGTGTTATGTCTACCTGAACTACGCCGGCAGCTTTTCCGCCGGCTCAGTCACGGATGTTCGCGAGCATCTGGTGATTGTGGGGTCACTCTCCAAAACTTACGCGATGACGGGATGGCGGCTGGGATACGCGCTCGCTCCTGCGCCCATCACCAACGCCCTAACCAAGCTGCAAAGCCAGAATACCTCCAGCAGCGCGCACATGGTCCAGAAGGCGGCTGTGGCCGCGCTGACCGGGCCGCAGGATTGCGTAGCGGAGATGAAGGCGGGCTACATCCAATTGCGCGACCAGGTTCTGGAAGAGCTGGCGACCATTCCCGGCATTACTTGCGGCCGCCCTGAAGGCGCCTTCTATGTTTATCCAAATGTCTCCGCCTATTTCGGGCGCGACGGCATCCATTCTGGAGCCGATGTCGCGAAACGGCTGCTGCATGAGGCTCATGTTGTGACCGTCCCCGGCGAGGCTTTCGGCACCCGCGACCATATTCGCCTCTCCTACGCCACATCCTCAGCCGAAATTAAAAAGGGTTTAGCGTGGATGAGAGACTGGTTTGCGAAGTTGAACCGCTAGCAGGCGTGATTCCGCAGAGCGGCAGGGAGCCTGCTGGTGAAATCCCGAACGGAGTGAGGGGCCTGCTTTGACCATTGGCAACCGTGGGAAATGGGATTTGCCTCTGATATGGCGCTCAGGACGGACAACGCTCTTGCCCTCTGGTGATTCTAAAAAAACAGCAGCTCGGGTGCGCCAATTCGTACAGATCTCACGTTGAATGCCTCATCTTTATCCATTGCGCTTGCACCCTGAGTTCTACGAACGAGTCTGGGGCGCCCGCAATCTGGAACCCATCTATTCCTGCCAAATCACTGGAGAGCCAATCGGCGAAGTATGGCTGACTGGGGATAAATGTCGCGTGGCCAACGGCCCGCTTGCCGGACGGACATTGGATGAATTGAGCCGGGAACTTGGCCCCGATCTTCTGGGAGAAGCGTCGCCGGAAGGTTCACGCTTCCCGCTGCTTCTCAAATTTCTTTTTCCCAAAGAAAAGCTTTCCGTTCAGGTCCACCCCGATGATGAAACCGCTGCCCGAGCCGGACAGCCATGGGGCAAGACCGAATGCTGGTATGTGCTTCAGGCGCCCGCCGGGACCCAAGTGGGTCTGGGCTTGAAATCGGGCGTGAGCAAAGGCCAGGTCGAGCGCGCGATCCGTGAAACCCGAATGGAGGAGCTGCTTAACTGGGTAGATCTCCATTCCGGCGACCTGATCTACGTGGAGGCCGGCGCGGTCCACACCATCGGCCCGGGAGCGGTGATTCTTGAGATTCAGCAGAACTCCGACACTACATACCGCTTATACGATTATGGCCGTCCCCGCGAACTGCACATTGACGCCGGAATGCGAGCCATGAAAGAAGGGGCGCACGCCGGCAAGGTCCAGAAGCAGCACGCTCACGCGGAAAACGGAAAGAGCCAGGTCAATGTGGTGACCTCGCCATGCTTTGTGGTGGACAAGTTTTCTCTGTCCCAGCCGTGGGAGTTTCGCCGGCCGGAACATGCAAAGCGTAGCGTCTGGTGCCTGGTGGCAATTCGCGGCTCCGGCGTAATCTTGTCGGGCGGTGCGGAACCGATTAGTTTTAACAGTGGAGAAGTGGTTGTAGTCCCGGCAGCGGTGAAGAAGCTCACCGTGAAACCGCAATGGGACCTTGAATTCTTGTGCGCGTCTTTGCCGGTAGAGAAAGTTGAGCACCCCAGAACGGTGTTGCTGGAAAATATCAAGACTGTAGCGCCATAATGTACGCAGCGCTTCCAGGTCCATGAGGGTCATTTGTGACCAAACATAATTTTTATCCGGTCATTCTGGCCGGAGGCAGCGGGACGCGGTTCTGGCCACGCAGCCGGCGCAGGCTCGCCAAACAAGTGCTTGCCCTGGACGGCAGGCAGACGATGATCCAGAAGACGGTGGAGCGGCTGGCGCCCATCAGCGAACAGAAGAATTTCTGGATCATTACCAATGAATTCGTCGCCGAAGAGATTCAGCGGCAGTTACCCGCCATCCCGCCAAAGCAGATTGTGATTGAGCCGGAGCCCCGCAACACCGCGCCCGCCATCGGCCTGGCTGCGTTTCTCCTGGAAAGGTTCCATCCGGATTCCATCATCGGAATGTTTCCTGCCGATCACGTGATTGGGGACGAAAAGAAATTCCGCAAGCTGCTGCTGCGCGCCGTGGAAATCGCCGGCAAAGGCGAGAACATGGTGGTTATGGGCGTTCAGCCCAGCCGTGCTGAGACCGGCTACGGCTACATTGAGACCGGCGACACTCTGGAGAGCAGCCTGTTCCGGGTAAAACGGTTCACGGAAAAACCGAACGCGCAAAAAGCGGAAGAGTTTGTGGCTGCGCAAAATTATTATTGGAACAGCGGCATGTTCGTCTGGAGCGCGCGCACCCTTACCAGCGCCTTGCGCGAACATCTTTCTGAAACTGCGCCTTATCTGGAGACAATTGCCGCCGCATGGGGATCCAAGGATTTTGAGAAGAAGTTCGAGCAGCTCTATCCCAAGTGCGAAAACATCAGCATTGACTATGCCGTGCTGGAGCCGCGCTCCGCCAAAGGCCAGCATTCCTCCAATCTGCTCTGCCTCAAAGCAGACTTTGGCTGGAACGACCTGGGCTCGTGGAATGCGCTCTATGAGCATCATGCCCTGGCGGGCAAGCAGAACGGCCGCAACGTGGTGGAAGGCAAAGACTACTTTGCTTTACAAGCAAGCGGTAATTACATTTATGCTCCGGAGAAGTTTGTGGCGGCCGTGGGCGTCCATGATCTGGTGGTGGTGGAGACTGAAGACGCAATCCTGGTCACCACCCGCGAGCACTCGCAGGATGTGGGCAAGATTGTGAAGTACCTGAATGACAAGAAGATGACAGAGTTGGTGTAGCAAGAAGCTGCTGGCTCCTGGCTTAAGAGGAAGGTGAATGGCTGACGAAATCAAATTCGGTACCGACGGCTGGCGCGGCGTAATCGCCGACGACTACACGTTTGCTAACGTTCGTCGCGTAGCCGGCGCCATCGCTTCCTATGTCCTCAAGAAGGAAGACCCCTCGCGGGGCATTGTCATTGGCTACGATACGCGTTTTGCTTCGCGCCGCTTTGCTGAAGCCACTGCCGAAGTCATTGCCCTGGCCGGAATTCCGGTGAAGCTGGCCAACGACTACACGCCCACTCCGGCGCTTTCCTTTGCCGTGAAAAGCCTGCGCACTGCCGGTGGAGTCATGATTACCTCCAGCCATAATCCGTGGAGCTGGAATGGGGTGAAATTCAAGGCCACCTACGGAGGGTCGGCCACTCCCGGCATCATCAAGCAGATTGAAGACGAGGTACGTGCCGGAGCCATGCCCAGAGGGACGCCGGCCAGCATTGACGATGCCGACTTTCATAAGCCCTACATAGATGCCATTGTCCGCTTCGTTGATCTGGAGAAGATTGCCAAAGCCGGTTTCAAATTTGCCATAGACTGCATGTATGGCGCCGGACGCAACGTGCTTTCCGGAATCTTCAAGCAGCGCGGCATCCAGCATGTGCAGATTCGAAATGAGGTGAACCCGCTGTTCCCCGGCATCAATCCCGAGCCCATTGAGCCCCACATTCGAATGTTGCAGGAGACGGTAGTTCGGGAAAAATGCCACGCCGGACTGGCTACCGACGGCGACGCGGACCGCATCGGCGCGGTGGCTGAAGATGGGAGCTTTGTGGACTCCCACAAGATCTACTCCATCATCCTGCAATGGCTGCTCACCCGCAAGGACTGGCCGGGCGACGTGGTGCGGGCCTTCAATACCACGCGCATGCTGGACCGCATCGCCGCCAAACATGGGCGCAAACTGCATGAATGCGGCATCGGCTTCAAATATATCTGCGACCTGATGCTGGAGCGGCAGATTCTGATTGGCGGTGAGGAATCCGGGGGCATCGGCATCCAGCGCCACCTGCCGGAGCGCGATGGCCTTCTCAATTCTCTGCTTCTGGCGAACATCATGGCCGATGAAGGCAAGAGCCTGGGCCAGTTAGTGGAAGCGTTGCAGAAAGAGTATGGTCCCCATTTCTACGCCCGCCGCGATCTTCACGTGCCCAATGAGGTCAAAGAATCGGCGATTGCGCGCGCTGCCAGCGATGAAGTCCGCACCCTGGGCCGCTACGCGATCTTGCGCAAAGAAAATCTGGATGGCATCAAGTTCTTCCTCGATGCGCCCACTCACGGCAACGGAGCAGAAGCCTGGCTGCTGATGCGCTCCTCCGGCACCGAGCCTCTCATGCGCCTCTACGCCGAGGCCGCCTCCCCTGAACTGGTGCAGGAACTTCTGGAAGAAGCGGTGGCCTTTGTGGATTCGAAAGAGCAGCTCCTGGCTCCCAGCTCTTAGCTCCAATACTGACCAGGGTCGAAGATCACTCTTCGGTGCCCTTTCAAGCCAATGCTCTGTGAAGTAATGTAAAGGGCCTCTAACTGATTTCCCTTATTTGAGTTAAGGTTGGAAGTAAGCGTGTAAATTCTTTGTATCTATGGTGCATGACCACTGGAAAGCAGCGTTCTAATGAGAAAATGGTAACTTAGGACAGGCCGATTGAGTCTAAATTTCAGGCAAGGTGAATTGTGCCTCCCGTAATGGAAGTCCCTGCTCGTGACCCGGAAATTGCACCATCCAAAGATGTAGCCGAATTACATCTGCTCATCAGCGAGATGGGGGACGAGCTTTCTGCGTACCGCTGGCGGGAGGCGGTGTGGATTTCCATTGTCGTCCACGTGCTGATCTTTCTGGGCTTGATCTTTGTGCCCAAGTGGCTTCCGAAGAGCGCAGTCATTATCGCGCTGAACGATCAAAATAATAACCTCAACTTTTTGACGGCCCCTAATGATCGCCAGCAGGTCAAGACGCCGCCCAAGACAGACATCATGTCGGACAAGAACCGGGTGGCGCAGTCGCCCAAACCTGTTTTAGACAAGAAACTTCTGCGCAAACTCCTGGACATGCAGAGGCCCGGACCTCCAGCAGCGGCCGCTGCTCCCAAATCCCCAGCCCAACAGGCGATGCAACAAGCTCCGCAGCAAGCCACTCCGGACCAGCAGAACGGATCACAGAACCCGGCGCAAGCACCGCCTCAGCCTCCGCAGCAGGCGCAACTGCAAACGCCGCAACAACGGCCCAGAGGTCCTGTGGACTTCCACACCGGCGGGCCTGGAATCGAGCAGGCGATTCAAAATTCTGCCAGTCGCGGCGCCACCCATTACTCGTTTGGTGGCGGAGATTACGGCCCAACGCGCCTTCAGCCAAACACCAACATGCGCGGCGATGTGGAGATTTTGAGCGACACCATGGGCGTGGACTTTGGCCCTTACCTGCAACGGGTGCTCTACCGGATCAAGATGAATTGGTACAACCTGATTCCTGAGGTTGCGCGTCCGCCAATCATGAAGCGGGGCAACTTGATTCTTCATTTTTCAATTCTGAAAAATGGCCAGGTTTCAGGATTGAAATACGAGTACTCTTCGGGTGACATAGCGTTGGATCGTGCCGCCTACGGTGGCATCACCAACTCCGATCCTTTCGACCGCCTGCCCCCTGAATTTAACGGCACCTACCTGGAGCTGCGAATCAAATTCATCTACAACTCCACTACGGACGATGTGAACTAAGCTTGGCAATTAGCTGACCCGTCACATCACCAACCCCAGCGAGTTTCCGCTAATTTCTGTTTGCTATTGCCCCTTCATACCGAAGACAGTGATTGCGCCCACCATATCAAAGGGTTAATTGCGGCCTCTCCCCATCATCTTCATCAGCACTCGCTGGGCAAACGGCATATAGATGAGGGCCGCGGAAGCGCCGAGTGCGAGACCGAGTCCAATGCGGTCAAAAATCAGGAAGGGCGAAAGGGCCCAAAGCATGTCCAGCAGCAGGAGAACCGGAAAAAGAATCCTGTATTTCTCTCCCAGCAAGTGATAGTCAAAGGCGGTGGCGGTGATCAGGTACAGCCGCATGACGATTCCCACGAGCGCAGTTGTCAGATAGGTCACGAACATTACGTGGCCCGCGCCCTGCCACACGACATAAGCTGACTGCTCCAGACGATCCAGCCGGAACAGCGCCGCCAGATAAAAAATCAGGTACATGATTTGCGAGAGTGCGAATAAAGCGCGCGCGGTTCGGCGGCTGGCCCGGGGCAAATGCGCGTCCGGGGCTGCCATGGTAAGCTCGGGAGCCGCGGAACCGACTGGTGGAGGCGTGAATTCCGCGGGTTTGGAGGCAAGCGTGACGATCGCTCGCGGCTGCTCCTCAATCGTGCTGACTTCGCCAAGAAAACGGTAGCCACGTTTGGCGATGGTTTCGATATAACGGGGATTTGAGGCCGAGTCCCGCAACACGTCGCGTAGTTTGGCCATTGCCGTATTCAGGCCGTGATCAAAATCCACAAATGTGTCCTCCGGCCACAGGCGCAGCCGCAGTTCCTCGCGGCTCAACACTTCGCGCGGACGCTCCAGCAGCGCCACCAGCACCTGAAATGGCTGAAGCTGCAATTTCAGACGAACGCCGTTCTTGCGTAATTCCGCCGCCTTGAGATCAGCTTCAAAATCGTCGAACTTGTATTTCATAGCCAGGGAACACGGAATAGGTTACAGGGGACAGGAAAAGATTGCCAAAACTGGCAATCGAGTCCACGATTCGTCCAGCAAAGAGGTCAGATCGGTCAAATCCGGGGCAACCGGTGCAGCGCTAACCCGTTACAATGTGCTCCTATGGATGGACAGCGCCAGCAGGTGCTTGGGCTTGCAATTGTGGCCCTTCTCATCCTGCTGTTTGTGGTCCTGCGCCATCTCTGGAGTCCCGCTTGAAACCACCGTTGTTGGTTGTGGTTCTGGGACCCACGGCGAGCGGCAAAACAGCTCTCTCGATAGTTCTTGCCCAATCTCTTCAAGGCGAAATCGTCAGTTGCGACTCGGTTGCAGTCTACCGCGAATTTGAAGTGGGGACGGCAAAGCCCGCGCAGGAACAACGGTTGCGCGTCCCGCATCATCTCATTGACATAGTTTCTCCAACCGACTTTTTCACCGCCGGGGATTATTCCCGGCTGGCGCGCCAGGCATTGGAGGACATCCGCTCCCGCAATCATCTGCCGATCGTGGTGGGTGGAACGGGGCTTTACCTGCGCGCGCTCCTGGAGGGCCTGTTTACAGGCCCCCCGCGTTCGGAGGACCTGCGGCGACGACTGCGTGAGCGCGCCAGGGAGAGGGGGCCTGAGTATCTACACAAGCTTCTGCGGCGATTGGACCCGGCAGGCGCTGCCGCTATCCACCCCAACGATGTATCCAAATTGGTACGAGCCGTGGAGGTATGCATCACCGCTCGCGTCCGTATGACGGATTTATGGCGAAGGGGCCGCGATCCGCTGGCAGGCTTCCAGATTTTGCGGGTGGGCCTGAATCCCGATCGCGAAGCCCTTTACCGGCGAATTAATGTGCGGGCGAAGCAGATGTTTGAACAAGGGCTGATAGAGGAAACCAGGCAACTGCTTCACTATGGCAAAGCGGCTCGACCGCTGGAATCCCTGGGATACAAGCAGGCGGTACAGTACCTGCGTGGCGAGTTGAACCTGGACCAGGCAGTGACGATGGCGCAGCAAGCACATCGCAACTATGCCAAACGGCAGATGACCTGGTTTCGTCGCGAACCGGATGTTCATTGGTTTACAGGATTCGGCGATAGTCCGGAGGTCCAGGAGAGGATCATGGAGCTTATTTCCAGCAAAGCGTGAATCGAGTGCGGACTTGATTCCTGAGTCACCGGCAAAGATTTGTGTTGACAATAGAAATGCACTCGCTCAATATCTTCAGTTGTAATGCTTGTTCTCGGCCCAGGAATTAAATCTTGGACAAGGAGGAACTCACAATGGCAGCAAAGAAGAAAGCAGCCAAGAAAAAGAAGAAGTAAATCAGTGCGGAGCCAAGTCTCCGTAACATCAAGGGAAATAGTTGTGACGGGTGTTCAAGTCGAACACCCTTTTTTATTGTGGCGATCCTGCGTTTAGCAGTTGACGCCTTCAGCGCTGGGAAATAATATCCGCTCAAGCCGCTTTCGTCCGGAAACGTATGCCTAAAAATTCCAAAAGCAACTCCCGCAAAGCCTCTGCCGGGGAAGTAGTGATTCCGGACAAGCTTTATTTCCGTATTGGCGAGGTCAGCCGCCTCTGCCGTCTGCCCAGTTACGTCCTGCGCTTCTGGGAGACGGAGTTCCCGCAGTTGAAGCCTTCCAAGAGCAGTACCGGCCAGCGCATGTACCGCAGGCCGGACGTAGAAAACGTCTTGCGCATCAAACAATTGCTCTATGAAGAAGGTTTCACCATTGCCGGGGCACGCCAGTGCCTGCGGTCTGAAGGCAAAAAGAAACAACCTGGGCTGCCTTTTGCCCAGTCCGGCGCTAATATGAGCCAAATCAAGCAGGTGCGCCAGGGGTTAAAGGAGATTCTGGGCCTGCTGTCCAGCAGAAATAAGAGTAGTTCACGCTAACGCGATGAAACGTCTGCCCCAAAAGGCCGCATCGCAAGCGCTCCCCTATGCGCTGATACACGGTTGTGGGTTAATTTCGTCGAAATGCCCACAACCGACAAAAGAAGCCCGCATCCAAAGAAGTGGCGATATAATTACGGTAGCTCACCTTTGAGTGTATGAACCGTCTGTAAATAAAGGTATTTCATGTCGAAAAAGCTTCAAGTCCTTCTCCTCACCAGTTCCATCCTTATTCTGGCATTTGCCGTAATCGGGGGGCTGGGGGTGCATGCCTCCACCACCGCCAGCAACAATAATAGCGGTGCTTACAGCCATATTCAGGTTTATAGCGAAGTGCTTTACCACATCCGCGCAGAATATGTGGAGGAGCCGAATATGCCGCTGGTGACCAGCGGCGCTCTACACGGACTGCTGGAATCGCTGGATGCCAATTCCAGCTACCTGAGTCCTGCGGAATACAAGATCTTCAAGCAGAAGAAGACTGAGGGCAAAGCGAACATTGGCGCTACCATTTCCAAGCGTTTTGGATATGCCGCCGTGGTTTCCGTGATTCCGGGCGGTCCGGCAGATAAAGCGGGGATCGGCAGTGGAGACATTATTGAAACCATTGATGGCAAGAGCACTCATGACATGTCACTGGCTGAGATCAGGAGCGCAGCGGCTGGTGAGACCGGCTCTCACCTCGACACTACGATCATCCGCATCCGCAAGATTGAGCCCCAGAAAATAACGATTACCCGCGACGTAGTCAATCCTCCTGCGGCCACCGAGCAGCTCATGCCCGACAACGTCGGCTACATCAAGGCGCTGGAATTGAATAAGGGTAAGGCGCAGGAAATCGCCAACAAGATCAAATCACTGCAGAAGCAAGGAGCCAAGAAGCTGGTCCTTGACTTGCGCGATGATTCTGAGGGCGATGAAGAAGAGGGTGTCGCCATAGCAAATCTGTTTCTGAATCATGGCCTGATCTCGTATCTTGAAGGCCAGAAATATCCGCGGGTCAGCTACAACGCCGATGAGAAAAAGAGAATTACTGACCTGCCGCTAGTAGTGCTGGTTAATCGCGGAACTGCGGGCCCAGCCGAAATAGTGGCGGGCTCCATCGAGGAGAACGGGCGCGGCGACGTGCTGGGCGACAAGACCTTCGGCGATGGTTCCGTGCAGAAGCTTATCGAGGTTCCAGACGGTTCCGCGCTGATCCTTTCCATTGCCAAGTACTACACTCCCAAGGGCAAGGCAATCCAGGAGAACGGAATCACTCCCAACATTGAAGTTGCCTCCGCTGACGATCTGGCTGTGCTGCCGGACGACGAAGACTCTGGCGCCAGCACAGAAGAGCCGCAGAAGACTGCCCCCAAGGAAGATGAACAGTTGCATCGCGCGCTTGAAGTGCTGAAAAACAAGAAGAGCAGTACTTAATCATCAGTATTTGGAATTTAGCTGAAACCATTTGAAGCGCACCTGAATTTCAGGTGCGCTTTTGACTTCACTGGTGATTTTGGTTCCTCGCTGTGTTGGCTATGTCCCTGGCCGAAGCGTTACAGATTGTTCAATCCGTTATCTGGGGCTGGAACTGTCCCTGTTCCATGTAACCTAAAAGTGCTATTCTGAGCTGGACTTCTCCGCCTTTCCATGAAGTTCCTATATTCAGATCTTCCCGAGGTCCACGTCGGCGGGAAGAAGCTAGTACGCCGGGTAGTATTCACACTGTTGTTGCTTACTTCTGCAATGATAGGGACGCTGGCCGGCCTTTTGATTGTCTATTCCACTGATTTGCCTGAGATCAGCGAGCTGGAACGTTACCGCCCCAGCACGATCACAGAAATCTATGATGACAACGGACAGGTTATCGGCTCTTTCGCCTTACAGCGGAGAGTTTTGGTTTCCTATGATGATTTTCCCAAGGTACTGCGGGACGCCATCATCTCCACCGAAGACAAGAGCTTTGAGCAGCATTGGGGTATCAATTTCTGGCGTGTTCTGGGCGCTACCTACCGCGATGTAGTTTCTGGATCGAAGTCGCAGGGAGCTTCTACCCTGACCATGCAGCTTTCACGCAACCTGTTTCTGTCCTCGGAACGGCACTTCAGCCGCAAAATCCAGGAAGCCATGCTGGCCATCCAGATTGAGCGCCACTTCACAAAACAACAGATCTTCACCATGTATTGCAACCAGATTTTTCTGGGACACAGCGTGTATGGCTTTGAGGCGGGCGCCCAATATTATTTCAACAAGCATGCCAAAGACCTCAAGCTGGAAGAGGCAGCGCTACTGGCAGGATTGCCCAAAGCGCCTAGTTATTACTCTCCCCTGGTGAGTCCGGAACACGCGCTGAAACGCCGGAACCTGGTGATCAACAATTTATTGGAAGACGGAAAGATTACCGCTGAAGAGGCGAACCGGGCCAAGAGCGCCCCTTTGGGCTTGAACCTTCAGCCTCCGGAAAATTCCCTGGCCCCACATTTTGTAGAAGAGGTACGACGCTACCTGGAAAAAAAATATGGCGCCAATGAAGTGCATGAATCCGGCATGCGCGTCTATACCTCGCTCAACCTGAACCTGCAGAAGGCCGCGAACCAGGCGGTATGGGATGGCCTGGCCGCATATGAACGCCGGCATGGATGGAAAGGTCGCTTGCGCAACGTGCTCTCGTCCGGCGGCACACTGGCAGATTACCGGGATCCCGATTGGGAGGTACCGGTGACAGTGGGCGGCTATGTTCATGCACTGGTCACCAGCGTAAACGCACAGACGGCAACCGTAAAATTTGGCAGCGACATTTCCGTGCTGTATCCCGCGGACATTGCCTGGACCGGGCACAAGTCTCCTCTGGATTTCCTGAATGTCGGCGATCTGGTCTACGTGAAGGTGTTGGCGATGAGTTACATTCACGTGGCAAAAACATCTCTGGAGCAGGATTCCGGGGCAGAAGGAGCATTGCTGGCTCTTGACAACGCCACCGGAGACATCAAGGCCATGGTAGGCGGCCGCGATTTTCAGGAATCAAAGTTCAATCGCGCAACCCAGGCACAAAGACAGGTAGGCTCCTCCTTCAAACCATTTGTCTACAGCGCCGCCGTAGAACGGGGAGCGGAGCCGGACGACAGGATCCTGGATGCCCCCACCACATTCAACAGCGGTGGCGTGCCTTACACGCCCCACAACTTTGATTACAAGTTTGAAGGCAATATTACCCTTCGCCGCGCGCTGGCGGATTCCCGGAACGTTCCCGCGGTCAAGCTTGCAGAAAGAATCGGCATGCCTGCGTTGATTGAGTATGCCCGGCGGTTCGGCATCAGCTCCTCCATCCCCCAGTTCCTTCCCGTGGTGCTGGGGGCAGCCGACCTTACGCTTTATGAGCAAACCTCCGCTTATTCCGTTTTCCCCAATGATGGGCTCCGCATAGAACCGCGATACATTCGCAAGGTGACCGACTATGAAGGGCACATACTGGAAGAAAACTTTCCGGATGCCAAGGACGTAACTTCAGCGCGTACTGCCCGCATTATGGTTTCACTGCTGGAGGATGTTGTCCTGCATGGCACCGGCTTTGCCGCTTCCAAGCTCAAACATCCCCTCGCAGGAAAGACCGGTACCACCAATGATTTCACCGATGCATGGTTCGTGGGCTTCTCCCCCAGCATCACCTGCGGCGTGTGGGTTGGATTTGATGAGAAGAAAACACTTGGCAGCAAGGAAACCGGGGGTCAGGTCGCCTTACCCATCTGGATTGACTTTATGCGTGTGGCCATCTCTGATCCGGCTCGCCAGCAGGAATCCTTCCTGCCGCCGGTTGAAGAGACGCAGCCCGCAAATATTACGAAGGCCAGCGTAGTTTTCTCCTCGCGCGCGGCTGACACTGAGGCGCATTAATACGTGCTGCGGCTGATCAAATACTTTTTCCTGGGCCTGGTGCTGCTGCTTGTCTGCTTTGCTTCAGCGCTGCTGGCAATGCGTTTCGCCATTCATGGACGTGAGGTCCGTGTTCCCAGATTCATTGGCATGGCGCCACCGGAGGCGGAACGGCTGGCAAACTCGCAAGGCCTGGTGTTGTCTATTGAAAACCACTTTTACAGCGCGGATGTCCCGGAAGGCTATATTGTTTCCCAAATGCCCGATCCCAACAGCAAAGTACGACGCGGATGGAAGGTGCGGGTGGCAGCGAGCCTCGGGCCGCAACGCGCATCCATTCCCAACGTAGTTGGCGAGAGTGAGCGGGTTGCGGAGCTCAACATCAGCCGCCGGGGGTTGGAGATTGGCACGGTGGCAACCATCCATTTTCCCGCAGCGCAGCCGGGTACGGTGATTGCGCAAAGCCCGCCCGCCAATGCGAAGAATGCCATTTCGCCAAAAATCGGCCTGGTGCTCTCCGCTCCCGATAATGTCCAGGCCTACATCATGCCAAACTTCGTCGGCCAGTCGTTGGCTGATGCGGCAGATATGATCAAGCGAGCGGGATTCATGTTGGGCAAGGTGGATTTTGCTCAAGACACAGTTGGACCGTCAGAAATTATCTGGAAACAATTTCCCGCCGCTGGTCAGAAGATTGCTGCCGGAGGGACCATCAGCCTGGTGGTGGGAAGACAGTAATCAGTATTCAAGTATTAAATACGGTTTCTTTGCATCACAGCCGCAAAGAAGCCGTCGCATGGATGCACCCCCGGAACCGTCCTGAGGAAATTGCCGCTTACCATGTTATCTATGTCCGGCCACACCAGAATGCCTGAATCTTTCAGTTGCAAAAGCTCCTCTTTTACCGGCACAACCTGGAACCCAGGAGCCTCCTTGAGGGCGGCCTCAATAACATTTTCATCCTCTTCTTGTTCCAGAGAACAGGTGGAATAAACCAGGCGTCCTCCCGGTGTTACGTGCTTGAGCGCCGCTTTCAGGATGCCGACCTGCCGCGTTTGCAAATCGAAAATATCTTCAGGCGTGAGGCGCCATTTGATTTCCGGATTGCGCGCCAGCGTGCCAGTTCCGGAACACGGCACATCAGCCAGAACACGGTCAAAGTCTGCCCCAAAGGGCAGCTCCCGGGCATCGGCGGTGAGTATCTGAACATTACTTTGCGGCGCCCTTTCGCGCAGAATACGGGCGCGATGCGGATGGAGTTCTGCGGCCAGAATTTCGGCTTGTGGCAAAGCCGAAGCCAGGGCTGCTGTCTTTCCGCCCGGCGCGGCACAGCAATCCAGAATGCGCCTGCCTTCTCCCACCAGCGCGGCCACCAGTTGCGAGCCTTCGTCCTGAATGGCAACCCTGCCGTCGCGGAACAACTTGCTTGTGCCAGGCTCGCCCTCAGTCATGATGCGAGCATTTTTCATCAAAGCGCCGGGTGAAAGTTGGAACCCCTCTTCCGAAAGGACTCTCTCATCCTCCGGTCCACTGATGCGCAACAAAGCGGGCGGAGGCTGTTGATCGTAGCGGCAGATTCTCCCGGCATGATCCTGGCCAAAGCGCGCAATCCACTTCTCCACCAGCCACGCTGGATGAGCGTAGTCATAAGCCAGACCTTGCCCGGTAGGAATCAAGTTGTGGCGATGAGGTTCCAGCTTGCGCATCAGCGCATTGACCAGGCCCGCCGCGGAGCTCTTCCCGGATTTTTTCACCAGCTCCACAGTCTCATGCAGGATGGCATGGCCAGGAATTCGGTCCAGAAATGCCAACTGATAGACGCCCATGCGCAATGTGGTAAGGACTTCAAGATCAAGCTTCTTCAAAGATCTTGAAATCAGGCCGGCAAAACTTGAATCGAGCAAAGAGCGCCAGCGGAGGACGCCCATAACGATTTCGTGAGTGAGATTGCGGTCAACGGGCGAAAGAGGGCCGAGAAGCGACGAGTGAAGTAGCTCTGCCGCATAGGCCGATTCCCGCTCCACACGCAAAAGGATGTTGAAGGCGGCCTTGCGGGAGGGGGTCATGGTTTTTTGTGGTGTTTTGTTTTGGACCTCACCCCAACTTTTCCCCCTGTCCCGGCCTGTAACCACTGATAAATTCACGGGCAGTAATCACCTTTTTGCCTTCCGGCTGTACGTGTATCAATTCCAGGACAGTCCCTTTCCCGCAAGCGAGCAGTAATTTTTCACCCTGGACGTGCAATTCACCTTTTGCCACGGAAGGTATCTCCGGCGAAGGTCGGGCCTCGATGATTTTCAGATTTTTGTTTCTGAACAAAGTATGGGCGCCCGGCCATGGCTGAAATCCACGCAAGCGATTATGAATTTCAGTTGCCGTACGGTCAAAGTTGATCAGACCATCTTCTTTTTTCAGAATTGGAGCCAGTGTGGCCTGCGAGTGGTTCTGAGCTTGGGGTGTGATTCTTCCCTGCTCCAAGTCACGGAGAGTTTCCAACAGCAAGCCGGCCCCCATATCCGCCAGGCGTGGGGCCAGCGTGAGCGCTGTATCCTGGGGCACGATCTGCATCTCTCGTTGCAGCAGGATACCGCCGGTATCCAAGCCTTCATCCAGGCGCATTGTTGTCACCCCGGTCACAGTTTCGCCGGAGGCAATGGCCCATTGAATGGGCGCGGCGCCACGATACTTCGGGAGCAGCGAAGCATGAACATTGATGTTGCCGAAGCGCGGCAGTTGCAGCATCCAGGGCGGGACAATGCGTCCGTAGCCGACTACGATGATAGCGTCAGGAGCCATTTCGGTCAGTTGCTTCTGCAACTCTTCGTTCTTTTTGATTTTGTCCGGCTGAATCACCGGCAATCCGAGCTTGAGCGCAGACTGCTTGACCGGGGGAGCCGCAAGCTGCATGCCCCGGCCTTGCGGGCGGTCTGGCTGGGAGACTACGAGTCGCAAATCGAATCCGGCTGCTGCCAGCTTCTCCAGCGATGGCACAGCAAATTGAGGAGTGCCGCAAAAAACCAGCTTCATTACCACTCGCCGGCGCGCATCAGCTTTTTCACTTTGCGCTTGATCAAGTCGCGCTTCAACGCGCTGATGTGGCTGATGTACAGCTTGCCGTTCAGGTGGTCCGTTTCGTGGAGGAACGCGCGGGCCAGCATCTCTTCTCCGGTTCTCTCGAACCATTTGCCTTCCAGGTCTTGCGCCCGCACCGTGACCTTGTTGGCCCGAGAGACGTCTTCCCTGAAATCCGGCAAGCTCAGGCAGCCTTCGCTTCCTTTCTGGCGGCCTTCCGTTTTGATGATTTCCGGATTGATCAAGACCAGCTTGGCCTCGGGGTCCTCCTTGAAAGTGACGTCAATCACCACAATGCGTTTGCTGATGCCGATCTGCGGCGCCGCCAGCCCTACCCCATGGGCCGCGTACATTGACTCAAACATGTCTTCGACGAGTTTGTGCAGGTCGGAATTAAATTCAACAATCGGCGCCGCCGGTTTCTCTAGAACCGGGTCACCATACCTCACGATGGGATAGATCATTCTGTTCTAGCCTTTTTAAAGTTGGGCACTCAGCATGAGTGCTGACTGCTTCGCACTAGAATTCGCGTAGCTGCTGCTTATACCCTTCAAAATTACGAAGCGTTTCCGTGATTGAGTCTCCGCCAAACTTTTCCAGGGCGCACTTTGCCAGCGTAAGCGCAACCATAGCCTCAGCCGCCACTCCGGCTGCCGGCACCACGCATACATCCGACCGCTCGTAGGCAGCCTTGACCGGCTCTCTGGTTTCAAAACTCACTGACCCCAGAGGCCGCCGCAGGGTTGATATAGGTTTGAGATAGCCTCGCACCAGGATTTCCTGTCCATTGGAAATGCCGCCTTCGATTCCTCCCGCATGGTTTGATTTGCGCGTAAACCCGGTAAATGTTGCTGCTGATCCTTCTTTGGCATATCCGATTTCATCATGCACTGAGGAGCCGGGCGATACTGCCGATTCCACGCCAGTCCCGATCTCGACGGCCTTCACCGCTTGCAGTGACATCACCGCCTGGGCCAGCAGGCCATCCAGCCGTTCGTCCCACTGTGCGTAGGTGCCTAATCCGGGGGGAACGCCATGGGCCACCACCTCAAAGACTCCGCCAACCGAGTCTCCGGTCCGCAGAGCCTGGTCCACCTCAGCTTTCATGCGCTGCTCTGCCTGCGGATCAGCACAGTTCAAGGTGACTTCGTTCCCGGCATGGAGTTGCTGAAGGGCTTCCCAGGTGACCTCTGTATCCCCCAGTCCTGCTTTGCCCACGGCAATCACGTGACTCAGGACCTCAATGTTCAACTCTCGCAAAAATAATTTGGCCAAAGCCCCCAGTGCAACTCGGCCCGTGGATTCCCTGGCAGACGCCCTTTCCAACACGTAACGTGCCTCGGAAAAGTTGTACTTCAGCGCTCCAGCAAGGTCAGCGTGGCCGGGCCGCGGTGACGCCAGCTTTTTATG
>Ga0070732_10000876_pt1 | contig 17262 bp, 15 predicted proteins | sample Coa_R1_5_FD_66449 | JGI IMG/M metagenome (GOLD analysis project Ga0070732, IMG submission 66449) | Surface soil microbial communities from Centralia Pennsylvania, which are recovering from an underground coalmine fire - Coalmine... | ecosystem: Environmental > Terrestrial > Soil > Unclassified ...
AGCCGATCTACGACGCCTTCCTGCCGCGCCTGATCGAGGCGACCCGAAGCTTGAAGATGGCCCCGGCTGACGATCCGGGCTGTTTCGTCGGCCCCGTTATCGACATGGAGGCTCGTGACCGCATTCTGGGGATGATCGAGAAAGGGAAAAACGAGGCCAAGCTGGCTTTTGCTGCCGATGCCGGTGCCCTGACCCAGCAAGGCAGCTTCGTGCCGCCGCACGTCTTTGCCGATGTCTCGCCGCAAGCGACTATAGCCCGCGAAGAAATATTCGGTCCAGTGTTGAGCGTCATTCGCGCACGCGACTTGAACGAAGCACTCGACATTGCCAACGCCACCTCGTACGCGCTCACCGGCGGCCTGTTTTCGCGCAGCCCCGAAAGCATTCGCCGGGTTCGCCGGGAATTTCGCGTCGGCAATCTCTATATTAATCGTAAGATCACGGGGGCACTGGTAGAGCGCCAACCGTTCGGTGGGTTCAAGCTGTCGGGCATTGGTTCCAAGGCCGGCGGGCCGGATTATTTGTTGCAATTCTTGTTGCCACGCTCGATCACCGAGAATACCATGCGGCATGGGTTCACACCGGTGCTGAACGACGCTTCTGCAAACCATCGCTAGCTGATTCCAATTGGGGATTGAAATGTTCACTCGCTTGTTGAGCGCCTTGATACTGCCCTTCGTGTTTAGTGCATCATGCCTTGCACAATACGCCACAGAATTCCGTGGTCATTCGGACAAAGTGCACAGTGTGGCCGTCAGCCCGGACGGCAAAACGCTGGCGACTGCCGGCTTCGACGGCACGGTCAAGCTTTGGGATATCGCCTCCGGTAAAAACACGTTGACGCTCGGCGGCCCGATTGGGCACACGGGGCCCGTTTACTGCGTGGCCTTCCATCCGCAGGGCAAAATGCTCGCTTCCTCTAGCCTCGACAAAACGATCAAGATCTGGAGCCTGCCCGATGGAAAGCTGCTGCAAGATATCAAACAGGGCCTTACAGATATCATCGATCAAATCGCCTTTAGTCCGGATGGCAAACAACTGGCCTCCGGCAGTGCCGACAAAACCGTTCGTCTCTGGAACCCAGCCGACGGCAAAGAGATCAAAAACCTCGGCGCCCATGCTGGCTCCGTGTATGCGATTGCGTATGGCTTCGACGGTAAGTTCCTGGCTTCCGGCGGTGCCGACAACACCGTCAAAATCTGGGACGTGGCCGGAATGAAGGAAGTGAAATCGATTAAGGCACAGGAAATGGCTGTCACCGGTTTGGTCTTCACGCCGGATGGGAAGAGTGTGCTATCGGTGGGGCTGGACAAGTTCCTGCGCGTGCTCGATGTCAACAGCGGCAAAGAGACAAAGAAGATCGGCCCCACCGAAGATGATCTTTACGGCATCGCCTGGTCCCGTGACGGCAAGACTTTGGCGACGATTGGTTACGCGGGCTGGATCCACACGTGGGATTTGAATTCCGGTAAATCGACCTTTCAATTCAAGTTGAAGTCGCCGGCGTATTGCATTGCATTCTTGGCTGATGGGAAGGCGGTAGTAACCGGACTCGATAATCAACTGGCGGTGATCACGCCGCTTACAGCAGCGAAATGATCGTTACTTTTCGGTGCCGATCTTTTGCACGATTTCCGCGCTCTTCATGCGATAGTAAGGGCTCTCCCAGCGAGCGCGGGGGTTGTCTTCCGCATCCGGGACCATTTCGCCTTCGATCCGGAGTACGTCGCCATCGCGGAATTGTGAAAGTCGTGGGTCGTCCACGAGCCGCATTTTGCCTCCGTGCGGGTCTTCCACCGAACTGTCGGCATAGCGCAGACAGTAGTACCCTTTGAAGCTTTTCTCCAGCACGCCCTGGAGCCAGTGGTATTCTGGGTCATGAGCATACGGGCCATGAACGTCAACATTCTTTGCCGGCATTTGATGCGATAACACCGGCGGCGGTGGCGGCATTTGAGGCACCGGCGGCTTGGCCGCGAGTGGCGGTTCAACCTTTGCCGGCAACTTGGCCACCACCGGCTGCGAGGCGACCTCGGCTGTCGGCAAATTTGCGGCCAGCAGTTGCGGGGCCGGCGCGGCCACGAGCGGTGGGGCCGGTAGTGCGTTGGTCAACGGTTTGATGCCTGTGGGCTCAAGCGGAGCGATTGCTTGTGCGTTCACCACATTGCCCGTCAACGGACGAATCTCATTGTTGGCGGTAAGCGGTTTCATTTCCGTGGCCGAGACCGGTTGAACCTCGCGCTCGGGCTCCGGGCCAGGCGTCGGGTCCATCGGCGGCAGCGGCTGGCTCTTTTGCGCGAGCACCGGCATCGCGGGTTTGACCGGTTCACGGCGGGAGGTGCGCTCGGCAAGCACGGAGGCGGAATCGCTAAGCGTTGGCTTGTAATACAGGAGCGTTGGATCGTTGGCGTACGGAGAATTGCCGGACCGGCAGCCCGCGAGCGCCAGACCGCCGAGCATACAGATTGTGACCCAGTGATTGCGCATCCCATCTCCTCCGGACACAGCCCCACCTACATTTATCGGCGAATCGATTTTAACGATTCAGCTTTTTTTTCTCTCCTTGCCGGATCCTAACAGGACAAGTTAGCGAACCGGCGCACAAAAGATAAAGTCCTCGCGCAAAAGCTCGAGCGTTTCGCAAGCATGATGGGCGATATCGCGGTCTTCGGCGTCGGCCAAATGATCCAGATCGGGCCAAAGCAAAACGATGCCTTCCCGCCCAATCAAATCGAGGATGTGATGAACACGGTCGCTGCTTTCGGCTGCGAGCTGTTGGCGAAACCACTGTAGCGCTTGCCGTTCACCCAAGCGAGCCAGGGCCGCCTGGGCCGCGCGTTGAACCGCCGATGAATGGGCAAAGCGGCCTTGGTGCAAGCAACGCAGCACCGCACTGCGGTCGAGCGGTTCCAACCAGCCAAGGCTGCTCAGGGCCGCCGTACGGATACTCGGATCATGGCTGGAGCCTGCTTCCACCAGTAGCTTTTCTGCCTCCGCGCAAGGATGATGACGCAGTGTTCGCAGCACCGCCAAATAAATCTCCTTGCCCACATGATTGAACTTTCCCCAACCTCGCCAGCTATTCCAGTTTTTTGCGAATCCGCGTTGTTTGAGCCAGCGGCAAAGCCACGCACCTATGCGCTCTTTCCTTGCGTAGGCCAACGATTCAATGGCCAGATCAGGACAGCCCAACCGATCCGCTTCGAGCAGGGGTAGCACGACTGCGGCCGTGTCACAACGCAAATCAACGGCGGCGCGGAGCAACTCGATCTGCTCGTCTGCGGACCGATCGCTCAATCGCTGCACAAGTGCAACGCGCGCTTCGTCGAGCCAGTCGGCAATCGGCTCCGCCAGCACATCGAGCTGCCGAATTTGTTCCTGCAATCGTTCGCATAGCAATTCGTCCTCGCCAGCTAGACGTTCGAGATACCCGGCCCGTTGCAAAACGCGCAGCGCTTCGCGAAAACACCGAACGGCAACGGGATCGACCTCTTCCCAACGTTGCTCCCAAAGCGCGGACACGGCTTCACCCAACCGGCCATGGACGACAACGTGAGGCTGCACACCGGAGCGCAATCCCACGAGCGACAGATGCAGCAGGCGGGCGGCCAGTCTACGTTTGGCCGCATCGCCCTCGTGCAGAAAGTCAATGAAGCCCGAAAAACACACGGCTTCGGCCGCCAGGAACTGATCCAGCGGAGCAGGGGCTCTGGCAACGCAAGCGGACAACATTGGCAGGCAATCGTTACGCTCCAGTTGCCGCAAAGCGCGCGTCGCATCGAGCCAGTACCACGCCTGCTCCTGGGGATCGGTGGTGATCGAATGCTGTAATTGTTTTTCTAATATGCTGGCCGCGTCAAACGTCCTGATTTGTCCCAGGGCCTGCACCCAAACCGCAAAGCCCGTTCCGGCTTTCATTGCTGCCAGGACGTTTGCCGGTCGATTATCTTTCAATTCCTTTTCGATTGCGACTCGGGCCGATTCGACTTCGGACTCGCTGAGTTGGCCGCCCTGAAAAAGATAGAGGTGCTGTTCGTGAACCGCACCGGAACGATCACCCGTTGTCTGACGGGTTGGTTTTCGGCGGCCAATTCGGCAGCCAAAGCCCGCCAGGGCAAGGATCAGGATCGTTGGAAGCAAGTAATCCATAACTAAACTTCCTCGACCCTGACGCGCCAGGAGCTATCCATCGCGGATCTGCCCCTTGCCGATCACCACGTATTTATACGTCGTCAATTCCTGCAACCCGCAGGGCCCGCGCGCGTGAAACTTGTCAGTGCTGATGCCAATTTCCGCCCCCAGGCCAAATTCGAAGCCGTCGTGAAAACGGGTGCTGGCATTCACCATCACGGCCGCGGAATCGACCGCTTCGGTGAAGCGCTGCGCCGCGTTAATATCGTTGGTGACAATCGCGTCGGTATGTTGCGAGCCGTGGCGGTTAATGTGTACGATTGCCTCCTCGAGGCCGTTTACCACTTTTGCCGAAAGAATCAATTCGAGATATTCGGCATCATAATCTTCGACGCTTGCCGGCGTGGCCCAGGGGACGAATTGCCGGGTTTGCGCACAGCCCCGAATCTCTACATCCTTTTCACGCAGCGCCTGGCCGATGCGGGGCAGAAAGGCTGGCGCGATCTCGGCATCGACGAGCAAGCTTTCCATTGCGTTGCAGACGCCGGGCCGCTGGCACTTCGCGTTGATGATGATTCGCTCGGCCATGTCGAGATCGGCGGCCCGATGTACGTACACATGGCAATTGCCGCGGTAATGCTTGAGCACTGGCATGGTCGCCTCTTCGGCCACGCGGCGAATCAGGCTCTCACCGCCGCGCGGGATTACCAGGTCGATGAACTCCTTCAACTTCAGCAACTCGCCCACCATTTCGCGGTTGGTGGAAGTTACCAGTTGCACCGAATCCACCGGAAGCCTGCATTCCTTCAGGGCCGACTGCAAGACATCGACCAGCGCGGTGTTGGAGTGAAGTGCTTCCTTGCCGCCGCGCAGGATCAGCGCATTGCCGCTCTTCGCGGCCAGGCCGCCCGCATCCACCGTGACATTGGGCCGCGATTCGTACAGGAAGAACAACACCCCTAGCGGCACGCCCAGCTTGCGAATCTTTAACCCATTAGGGCGAACACTCCCTTCCAACACGCGGCCCACCGGGTCGGGCAGGGCGGCCACCTGACGCAGCCCCAGCGCGGCGGCTTCAAGGCGTGGGGGTGTCAACTTCAGTCGGTCGATCTGCGCTGCATTCAGCCCATATTCACCGGCGCGAGCCAAGTCTTGCTGATTGGCCTTCAAAATCGCCGCCGACTTTGCCAGCAGCGACTCCGCCGCAGAAAGAAGCCAGCGATTCTTCACTTCCCCTGAAACTGTGGCCAGGCTACGCGAAGCATCGCGCGCCCGCCGGCCGAGCTCGCGGCAGTAGGCGGAGAGATCGGCAATCGAAGTTCTTTCAGACATGGCAATCGGGTCCAATAAGCCAGGCGTTTCACGATTTCCCACATTGTATCTTGTAACGTGCTGAGGCTGACTTGCGTAAGGTCAATTGTCAAGCCGGCAAGTGCCGTCATAAACACGTCGGCGCCCAGACCTAGCGCTGGTGCCAGCCGCCCTTACATAGCCACGCGAAAAACCAGCGACCTGGTTCCCGCGCTCCGCGTGGGAACCAGTAGAAAAAGTTGCGAATTGCTTGGGCCATGCTTTGGCTCGCGCCGAACAAGAACGAGTCGGGCCGTCGGCGCCTACCTCTAATCGAACAGCGGCGTGGCTTGCTGGCCGAAGTCGGCCATGGCTTGACCGAAGGCGCTGCCTGCGTTGGCCAGGTTCGTGGCCACATCTTTCGGGAACTGACCTTGCTGAATCATCCGCACGACATTGGCCACGGCCTGCTGCACGGCCTGCGACTCTTTGATCATGTCCTGAGAGTGCTGTTTGACCCTTTGCTTCTCTGCGCTTGAAGCACTGCCGAGGGCGGCGAGGTCTTGCTTGAGCCGCTGCAAATTCGAGGTTTCGTTTTGGAGCACGGTGGTAGCTTTTGTCGCCGAATTCGCATCGTTGACCTGGTTAAGACTGGCGGTTGCTTTCTGTATGCTTTCAATGGCAGCCTTGACGATTGAAGCGTGTGTCTTTGCTGCGGTGTCGCCGCTAACGCCGCCTACGTTCGCCCTCTTGCAACCGCCCGACAAAAGTAACAGCAGTGTGAGAGCGCCACATACCGTTTCGATCCAACGCATCGTTCGACCTCCGAAGCGAGCTTGCCAAAGGAAGGCGGTAGATTTTTGCAAATTCTACGCTCGAAACGGGCTCCTGACACTCCAGTCTGCTTACGTGCCCGGATGTGACGCCAGAATTCGATCATTTTCGCCGCAGGCGGTCGTCGGTGCCGCTATCCGTGCGGATCGCGATTTCTGAGTCGCTGAAACTGATGACTTGCCAATCCGAAATCTTCGTCGCGCCGTCTTCTTTGTAAATCTCGATCTTCCGATCATCGATGACCTTGTATTTCAACTTCGTGCCCCCTGTGGCTGAGTGAATAAGGCCGGAACCGTCGGCAAAGAACTCGATGACGCGCCCTTGCTGGTTCTCCCATTTGCCCGCGAGATTCAGTTTCCGTGCTTCGTGCTTTTTACATCCGGGCGCCAGAACCAGCAATAACAGCAGGAGGGAACACGACCAGCAGATTGACCTGGACATGCTGTCTCCAACATTGGACGAAACGGTTCCCGGCATTTCGGATTCCTGCGCTTTTGCTACGGTTCGCCGGTTTTTTCGCGCGAGTTACGCACTACGAGACGAACACATCTATATGCGGGCTCCCTTCGGGAGGCATGACGATAATGTCCTTGTTCGGAAAGTTCTTATCCCATTCTGGCACCAAGGACCCGATATGGACGTGGGAACACCTTTCGAAAAAACCGTCTTCCATTTTTTGTGCCATTTGTTCCAAAAAGGCGGCTATTTGGCGCAGAACTTCCGGCGGCGCCGAGAATGTGACTTCTTTCATTTCAAATCCGGAATTCTCAAGTTCTTTTAACTTGTATCCGTAGATCATGCTGAACCCCGTTACTAATACATCACGTGGCCGCGACACTTTTCTCCGCCAATTGTAGGATGATAATGCCAACGTTGACTAGGTCCAAGATGCAGCTCGGGCCCAACCGGCCGTCCATCACCGGCCAACTCGGCGATTCGCTTTGCGATCCCTCGACTGTCCGCTATAACATCGCCGCCAGATCTTACTACCCGGACTGATTGCTCAAGAGTCAACCTTTCACCAGGTATCCATCTTTTGTTTTCTATTATTTCTACTGCCGTAGCCACATGCGCGTTCTCATTATGCACCAGCACTTCGCTACAGCCGACGGCGTACGAGTGCAGGCTCTCGACCGTGAAATTGTACACCGGCACGTCTTCGCCGTGAATCGTCAGTCCATCGACGACCGCCGTCTCGCTGCCGTGCAGCTTCAACTCGTCGCCGACGCGCAGGTCCTTCGCATACACCCAGCGGCCGGGGACCTTGCTCTCGAACTCGTACGTCGGGCAGTGCTCCATCTGGGGCCGGCTGTCCAGGCCCTCGCTCCGCAGCACCCAGAACGGATGCCCGTCGGTCGCCTGAATGACTTCCTCGCCCACCTGCACATCGACGATGTCGCCTTGGTGCCGCAACTCGTACGTTTCCAGCACCGAGCATAACCGCCATTCGCTGCGGACGAAATCGAAGGCCCAAACCCGGTCGCCGCTCTCGATATGCTCGATCGGCTTGCGGCCATCCGCGGTCGAAACTAGCGTTCCCGCCGGGAAGCACGCCCGCCGGGCATGCATCTCCACCGTCATCATGTGGCCAACGGCGTGCCCAATGGCGACCTGCAACGGCCCTTCGGCCAGCGCCCGCAGAGCAGAGGCAGTTGAAAGCCAGGGGCGCATCAGCGCAAAACTGGTATTGCCGACAAACAACGAGGATGAGGATTACGGAAGGAGTTCTGGAAGGCGCTCTATCCACTGTCCGAACGATGAGGCGTACTTCGCAAACGTGGCGCTCTCCGCGAAAAAGTAATATATCGGCGAGTTGGGGCATTCTTTCTTACACAGGCAAAAATAGTCGCCGTTCCCAACCCCATAAAACGGGACCATATCAGGATCCCAGTGTTGGCTCTGAGATTCGAGATCGTAGACAAGTTCAATACTATCGTTGCCGTTGGTCCGGCCCGTGGAGACGTTAAAAACGTCACCCGGAAAGCGGAAGACGGACATTTGGTCGATGAACGCCCGGAAGGTGTCATCGAAGGTGCACTGGAACTGGGCCTCCAGCTTCGCCCAGTCGGACGGAGACGGAGCATCAAACGGGACCGGCTCTTTGCCAAGCAGTTTCTGAAGCAAACGTCTCACTTCTTCGCGATTCATATCGTTTTTCCAGCTAAATGCCTTCACCGGGCAAAAGATATTCGCATCCGCGTTTTGTCCAATGTTCGATTATCTCTTTACTAAGTTGGGAGGGCGTCAATTGCGATGGCTCGGAATGACGGCCATGATTTCCGCCCCCCCGATGTAGACGCTGGGGAGTCGGCGCATCTCTTAATCGTCGATTATTTCAGGGGAAAAGGGGATCGCCCGAATTACTTTGGCGGTTATCAGGACATTTCGGGCGATCCCCTTTAGCAAAGCCGCGTCTAATCCGCGCTCTCCCCTTTTTGTGCTTCTTCCGTATAAATACTTGGTTCAACCAACCGTCGCCGTGCAGGCCAAGTCGGTGTAGCGCGACGGGAAATGAGACTGACCCCATTTTCGCAATTCTCACCGGAGTATTGCCGTCGCGCCATGTTCAATCAACAGGCTTCTGACTTCGCCCCGAAAGCGCTCGTTTGCATCCCCACAGAAAAGCCATTTCGCTAGATGAAACGGGACCTTCCACACCCTCCAATTCTTCGCAGGGGCAGCAAAAATTCCGACGGACAGGGCTCCCGATTCTTCGAGACAAATATCAATAGCGCAGTAGTATTCTCCCTTTTTGCAAAGATAATCTGGCGCCCCGTTCGCAAGGTCGGCATTTTCAACGCTAATCCCTGCCTGCGAAAGGATAGCAATGACTTTTTCCGCGCTGTGCGTTCGCATTTCCAGTATGGTGGGGGCGACCATTAACTTCTCCATTCCACGTATTGTCAGTGATCACACAATCTGTCCTCGGCTGCTCGAACCTCGCGACCGATTATTCGCGACAAAATTAAGTATAACACCCATCGATCGATGTGATTGAGACCATACATCCACGCACGCCAGCTTGTCCCAAAGCATGTCCACGCGCTCTTACCAATGAGCTTTTCAATTTCCCTGGAATTGACGATGGGCAGTATCCGTTGCATTATAAAGCGGCGTTCCATGGCGCGGAACTGCGCCTCTGTCATTGCGGTGATTTGTTGCCTCCCTACCGCTTCTGTAATCTCCGCGCCCGAATGCAGGGCCACTTGATGTCCGCCGTGACTAGCAATGTTGTAAGTGTGGCGTCCGACAGGCGGGCCGCCTCTCGCCAATATTACTCGCAACGAGCCAGGATTCTTGATGAGACCAATACCTAGTTTAAGGAGACTTCTTACCAAAAACACATCTGTAGCAAAAAAGAACGCATTAAGGGCCATCGACCAGTAACGCCCATTTTGCGCGTCGTCGAATGCAGCGCGCCCCGAGCCCCAGAATGGGATCATGCTCTCCCAGAAACCGGGTTGGCCGACCGTATGGAATTCGTTGTTTGAGTCTACCGAGGCTCTTCCAGCCTCATCCCAAATCGGGTCGCCGATATGTTGGTCCATCCATTTACCCGCTGAGCTGTTCTGCATCGATTGAGCGAGCTCAGAAAGTGCATTGTCAATGCTGTCGATTTGGCGGGACACCCAACTCATGCCGCTCGGATCAAGCCAGTTGGTCGGTGCATTCCCCACGAATCGCATCAGGTTCACATCGCCCATCATAAAGCTGCCAGGGTCCTCGCTGATGAACGTCCCCATATGCGAGTCCATTTGTCGCAGGCCGAATTTGTACAGGCTGATGACGGAATCCCATTGCTCGCCCTGGAAGAGGTAGCGGTCGCTGGCGCCGCCGGTCGTGTCGCTGAGCACGTTCCCGAAGGCGTCGTAGCTGATGGTGCCCAGCAGCGAGCCGCTGGCGTTGACCAAGCCGATGACCGAGCCTTCGTAATCGGTCAAGTACCACGCCACCGTGCCCGCAGCGGAGACGCGCGCCACAAGGTCATTCACACCGGGGCCGTACAGACGGTACGTCGCGAGACTGTTGTCGGCGCCCAGATCGGCAATCACATTGTTGCCATCGTACACGTAACGAATTCCCTGGTTGCCGGCGCTGGCGTCGCGCTCGATTTGCCGATCCAGCGCATCGTACTGGTAATTCACCCAGGCCAACAACTGCCCGCCATCGCTGACGTGGTACTCCACGCGCGTGAGTTGATTGTGGTTGTTGTAGACGTAGTTCCAGGTCTCGCCGGTTGCGATGCTGACCTTCTTGATGCGGTTGCCTTCGTTGTCGTAGGTGTAATTCCAAGGGCCAATTGGGGACATCCGAGGTTCCAGCGCAAGACTGCGATTTCCGGCGGTCAGCAGGTCTCTCAGCATAAATTTGCTGATTAGCGTTCCTTCGCCAACGCTTTGCTCGTAGTACCGCCTTCAGGCGGAACTTGGACTTCCTCCACCGCCTGAAGGCGCTACTTAAAACGGATTTGCATTTCCCAAACGGGATCGTACGTTTGCCGTGGCCGGCATTCATTTCACGGCCGGCGGGATGTGGCGCGCGCCACGCGCGCGGGTATAGCCTCAGCTCCAAACCAAGTCAGGAACCACCTCCATGACCATCAACCCACTAACGAATGAACCCACCCATGAACCCATGCAACCGCCAACCCACCAATCAAGCAGCACTCAAATTGTGTCAATGTTTGCGAAGGCGGCTTGCGCACGCCGCAAATGGCTGTTGGCCCAAGAAGTTCCGGCAATTGCTCTCGTTTATCGCGCACCCGGAAAGTTACAAAAAGTGATAAGGCGCGCCACATTCCAGCAAGCAGCTTCACTTCTGCTTTGCCGGCTCCGCAACCGCGGGCGGCCGATGCCGCTGGGCCATGGCGTGGAAATCACCCAAGTTATTGCGCCAGAAGTAGCGCTCGCTGAGATCAACTTCGGCCACCGCAGTGTCGCCCCATTTCTGCGCCTTGGCGATGGGCGTGCCGGCATGGTCGAACACGGCCGAGATCATCCAGTTGCTCTCAGCCGGCGTGTAGGTGCTGCTCACGACATAAACATGGTTTTCGCAAGCGCGAGCCTGAGCGAGCAGAGGATTGCAGCCCGCCACAGGCCAGGCGATGATCTCCGCCCCGCGGTTGGTCAATTCGCGGGCCACCTCGGGAAAGAAGCCGTCGTAACAGACCATCATGCCGATCTTGCCGATCTTTGTTTCGAAGACAGGGTAGTCCTTTCCGGGTGCAACGCCCCATTCGATTTCCCGGTGCGGCAAGCAGACCTTGCGGTACTTGCCCACCAATTTGCCGTCCGGGTCGAGCAAGATGGCCGTGTTGTAAACGACCGGTCCGTCCTTCTCATACAAGCTGACCACGATGTGCAGATGATTGGCTTTGGCGAGCGCGGCGAAGCATTCGGTACTCGGGCCCGGAATGGGCTCTGCCAGTTCATTCACCTTCTTGTGAATGTTGGTGGAGGGCACGGTTTCGCCCAGCACGGCCAGATCCACCTTTTGTTTCGCCGCAGCGATGAGCAAGGGAGCATATTCTTCGCAATTCTGCCGGGGCGACTTTCCCGAGGGAATGTAATGAATCGTCGCCAGGCGCACTTTGCGACTGGGCGGCGGCGACGTCTCGGCAAATTCAACCTCACTCCATGCCACGCGGCCGCGCGGCGCCCACTGCAGGTGCAGTTCCACCACTGCTTGCGTGGCCTTCGACGGCGCACAATAAATGCCGGCGACCTTCGTCCAACCGAGCGCGCCGGTGTCGCCGTCGAGCGGGTGCTCCGGTTCCGCCAGCGGGATCATTCCCGACTCGTGCTCGTGCCCCGGCGGCACATCGGCGCGAACGGCCTTTCCCGCGGTGTCCAGCCATTCAATGCGAACTGGGGCGCTGCGGCGCGGCGTTTCCACATTCTCGGTCTTGCGCACGGCCTGGAAACGGTAGAATTTGCCGCCGTTAACGGGAAACGACTTTTGGAATTGTCCGCTCTGCCCGACGGAATCCGCCGTGGCGATGACGAAGGCGCCAGTGCCATTGGGGCCGCCCTTGGGATCGAACGAGAAGGCAGGCCGTACTTCATCGCGCTGGGCGGTAGCTTCCCAACCGGCCGGAAACGATGGGCCCTTCGATGCACGCGATTCGGCAGGCGGATCGGCAAGCCCTGTGGCGGCAAGTGCGGTGGCAGCGAACACGACAACGACAAGGCGCGAAAGGGGCGCGGTCATGACGAAATCCTTTGGAAGGATGTGGCGGTTTCAATTGGCTTATGCTATACAAGCGAGAAGCGGAGATCGATAACGCCGCACTCATTTCTTGGGCGGCGGCGGCAATGCCTTATACTTCTCCACCACGACTTTCGCGGCGGCCAGCGCGGCAGTGCTTGCTTGATTGGCCTGAGTTTGGACCGCGGCCAGGTTAGCATTGGCGGTGTTCAGTGCGGCCGTCGTGGCTTCCACATCTTTTGCGGCGGCCATCGCGGAGCTCTTCATGGCCGGCAACGCTTTCTCTGCTGCGGCGTATTTGTCGGCGTTCACTTTGCCCAATGCCATGGCGTCGGCCAGTGCTTTTTTGGCGGCATCCAATTCGGCCGTGGCTTGCGTGACGACCTGCTGCACTTTTTGCAGCTCGGCCTGCAAGCTGGCATCAGTCTTGGCCTTGTCGGCGGCGTCTTTAACTTTCTGGAGAGCTTCGGTGAAGGCCTTGAGGCCGAGTTCCTTTGCCGGAATCTTGGCCTGGGCCACCGGCACTGCGGCATTGGCGGCGTCCATGGCGGCCTTGGCCTGAGCGAGCCCAGCCTCGGCGTTTTTCAATGCCGTTGCAGTATCGGCCGCGACCTTTTGGGCCGCGGCCAAGGCGGCATTGGCCTGCGTGGCCGCGGCTTGCCCAGCGGCTATCGCCGCCTGAGTCTGTTCATACGCAGCTTGCTTCGTGGCCAGGTCCTTCACGGCGGCGTCAAAGGCTTCTTGCGGCGAGGGCGGCGGCGGCGGATTTGGATTTACATTACCGGCCGCCTTGCCATCTTGCGTGATGAACACGCGAACGAGCCCCGTCCAGTCGCCGGCCACCACGCGTGCGGCGTCGTGAGTAAAGGCCGCTCGCAAGGCTACGTCGGGAAATGCCTCGAAGACCTTCTGCTGGGCGCCGTTCTGGTCCCAGATGCGCACGAGCCGGTCCCGGCAAGCGCTCACCAGCCGGCCATCGTGCGAAAACCGCACCGACTCCACGCCGCCGCCGGCGCCCCAAGCTTTGATCGGGTTGCCGTTTTCCATTTCCCACAAGCGAATAGTGCCGTCTTCGCTGCTGCTGGCCAGCACGTTGGAATCCATCCGCCAACTCACATCCGTAATTGGACCGGTGTGGCCGCGCAGCGAGAAGTACTCGCGGCCGGTGAATGCTTCCCACACGAACATGCCACCGGCGCGGTCGGCCGTGGCCAGCAACACGCCGTCGGGACTGTACTCGACGGAATAGATCCAGTCGGCGTGTTTCTTGATCTCGCGAATCTTCTCCCCGTCTTTGGTCGAATAAATGCGAATCATCTTGTTGGGTCCGCCGAGTGCGATCTGCGTTTGATCGGCGCTGATATCGGCCGCCAGGACCGTTTCGGTTTCGTCTCCAACCTCAATGATCTTGTCGCCGGTCTTCACGCTCCAAACGACGACTTTGCCAGACTGGCCGCCACGGCCGCCACCGGCCAGCAGCAGGCTGCCGTTACGGCTGAATTTCAACACCTGCGGCGTGCCGTATGGGAATGGGAAGATGCCCAAAAGTTGCAGCGTGTCCGAATTGTAAAGGACGACCTGCTTTTGGCCCGCCAGTGCAATCAGCGGCGCCCACGGACTACAGGCGAGCGCGGTAATAGCGGTCGAGTGTTTCGGAACGACCACCGGCTGAACATTGAGCGAGACTTCGGGCATCGGCGGCGGGCCGGCGGGCCGGCCTTTCACGACCGAAGTAAGACCCACGTCCATCGTTGGCTTGGCGGCAACAGCTTTGCTGCCGCTGTTCTCGAGCGCCCCCTGCGCGATCCATTGGCGGATCGTATCGAGATAGGCCTGAGGCAACTTGTCCGCCATGGGCGGCATGAACGGCTCTTTAGTGCGGGCCACAAGTTGGAAGAGCCGGCTGCCGTCGGGGTCTCCTGGCTTCACCACGACGCCGGAACTGCCGCCTTCCATGAGAGAGCGATAAGTGGTCGCATCGAGGCCGCCCTTCACCTTGTCGCCGTCGTGGCACGAGAGGCATTTCCCGCGCAGGATGGGGAGGATGTGATCCTGGTAGGTGATCTTGTTCGCCTTAGGCGGATCGGCGGCCAACAGAGAGTTCGCAGAAACCAACCAAAGGCCGAATGTCAAAATGGAAGTAAAAGGCAGTTTCATAATCAATGCCTCTTCAAACCGGCCAAGCCGCAAGCGGCAATATCAATGGTTGAACATAAATTCGCGCGTATTCAGCAGGGCCCAGAACAAGTCTTCGAGCCCCTGTTGCTTGTTCGGATTCTGATTCACCAATTCTTCGAGTTTTGCCGTTTCCTTGGGCGTTGGTTTGCGGCTCACGCAGCGGACATAAAGCTCCTCGATAATCTCCTTTGGCGACTTCTTGTCGTTCAGCCGTCGGGCAATCAGGCCGCCGGCTTGAATCTTTTGCGTGGTCGCGTCGCCATTGAGCAGGTGCAGCGATTGCGACAACGTGGGCTCCAGTTTCACCTCGCAGGAGCAAACCGTGTCTCGCGTGGCGCGGCCGAAGGTCGTGAGGAAGTAGGTGCTGATGCTGCCGTCGGCGATTTGCACCGCGCGGGCCCCCACCGGAAGGCCGGGGAACTTGTTCTTCGTTTCGGTCACCTGCGAAATGCAATCGAGCATCGTCTCGGCCCGAATACGGCGGACGTTGCCATGGGCGAAGTTGCGCGTGTCGCCAGCGTTGCTGTCGTTCGGCTGCGTGGAAAGCTGGTAGGTGCGCGAGGTGCAGATGTCGCGCACGAGTTTCTTGAAGTCGTATTTGTAATCGGTGAAGCGCTTGCCGAGTTCGTCGACCAGTTCCTGATTCGATGCGGGATTGCTCACGCGCACGTCGTCGACTTCATGAATGATGCCTTGGCCAAAGAAATGGGCCCAGACGATGTTGGCCAGGTTTTTGGCAAAATATGGGTTTTCCGGCGAAGCCAACCACTCGGCCAGCACCTTGCGGCGATCTTTGCCCTTCACATCGGGCGTAGCGCCGCCCAGGAACTTCGGCGGCATGGCGCCGCCCCGGACCGGGTGCCCCACTTCGCCGCCGCCGCTGTTGAAGACGATCACCTCGCGCGGATCATCGGTGCCCTTGCGGCCAATTTGCGAGAAGAATGCGGCAAAGCTGTAGTAGTCATCCATCGTCCAGCGGTCGAACGGGTGGTTATGACACTGGGCGCACTGTATGCGCATGCCCATGAAGACCTGGGCCACATTTTCCGAGACTTTCAAAATGTCGGTCTCGTTCTGGTAGTAATTGGTCGCCGGGTTCTTGAAGGTGCCGCCGTTGGCGCTGAGCAATTCCTGCACCCAAACATTCGTGGGCACGTTTTTGGCGAGTTTGTCTTGCAGCCAGTTGTAATACAGCAACATCGCCTTGTAGCTGACCTGGTTCGACGAACGGATTTGCAAGAGTTCGGCCCACTTCAAGACCCACAATTCCACAAATTCCTTGCGGCCCAAAAGCTCATCGACCAGTTGCTCGCGTTTGTTCGGTGCCGGGTTGGTCATGAAGCGGTTGTATTCTTCGACCGTAGGCAGAATGCCGCAGATGTCCACGTAGGCTCGACGCAAGAATGCCTCGTCGGTGCAAAGCTCGCTTGGAGCGATGCGCAATTTCTGAAGCTTGTTGTTGACCAGCGTGTCGACGTAATTGTTGGTTGGCACCTTGGGGAACTGGAATTGCAAGCCCTTAGGAAGCACGATGAACGGCGAACCTACGGTGAAGGTGGCAAAGCGCGCCATCACGAAGGCTTCGCCGCGCTCGCCAGCCGTCACCAAGCCATTCGGCGAGACCTTGGCCGAGTTGTCGTTATTGCTCAGGAAGACTGTCAGGCTTGTCACGTCGCGCTCCGTGCCGTCGGAATACCGGGCTCGGACGGTCAACTGCTGCGTGGCGCCTTTGCCATCGAGCACACTGCTCTTCGGGTAAAGATCGACGGAAACCGGCTTAGCGACTGTTGGCGGATCGTTCGGCACGCCAGCTTCGAGCCAGCGAATCAGCGTGGCGTAATACTCGCTGTCTTGTTTGAATCTGGTGCCGCCAGTGTGCGGAACACGGCCGAGGGCTTTTTCAACGAGCAAGCTTTCTTCGGGAATGGCCAGGTTGATGCGCCGGCCGTTGATTTCATGGGTGAGCCGGTAGTGGTCGCCGTCCGGATCGAAGCCGAACAGCGACAGGCGAAAGCCGTCTTTGCCGCGAGCCGCCCCGTGGCAACTGCCCACGTTACAGCCCGATCGCATAAACACCGGCATCACATCCAGCTTGAAACTGATGGGCCGACCAACCTTCGCATCCTTCACATTGATCTTCGCCGCCACGGCCTTGCCCCCAAATTCTGCTTTCAATTCCGTCGCTCCGTCGGCGAGCGGGAAAAGCACGCACTTCTCGAGCTTCGCCAGAGATGGATTTGCCAGCGAAATCTTGGCTTCGGCCGTCACATCGCGGGTAATGCCGTCGGAATAAAGCGCTTGAACAACAAACGACTGGCGAGCCCGCGCGGTCGAAAGGTTCATGTCGGGCGGCGAGATTTCAATGCCGGTGAGCACCGCGTTAGGCGTTTGGCAGTGCACCGCGCCAACAAACACAAGGAGTACGGTGGGAATTGCGAGGCAACGTCTCATTTTCATGGCAAACCTCTCGCTATTTCCAGGCGAGCGTCGAGCCGTAAGGCCGACATGGAAGCATCACACCTCGGCTTTACGGCTCGATGCTCGCCAAACAGCTACTGCTTCGGTGGCGCAGCATTCGCCGGCGGCGTCGCGCCGCCCTTCATCGCTTTCTCGCGTTCTTCC
>Ga0070732_10000877_pt1 | contig 17243 bp, 16 predicted proteins | sample Coa_R1_5_FD_66449 | JGI IMG/M metagenome (GOLD analysis project Ga0070732, IMG submission 66449) | Surface soil microbial communities from Centralia Pennsylvania, which are recovering from an underground coalmine fire - Coalmine... | ecosystem: Environmental > Terrestrial > Soil > Unclassified ...
GCTGCGCGCCAGCCACCAGGGGGTGCCGCTCGCGGCGTGGCGCTCCTCGTAGGTCCAGCCGCTTTCTTCGAGCAGGTTGAAGTAGCTAACGATCTCGCCAGGGGACACCGCTCACCTCCTCGTCGATGATGCGCAGCGAGATCTCCGGCTCGGCGCCGGGAACCTCTTCCAGGATGCGGATGTTGTCGAGGGCCTTGAAGTCGAGCAGGTTGCGGCTGTCGACCGGCAGCCGGTCGAGGTTGCGACGCGTCCAGGCGGCCGCCTCGTAGTTCAAGGGGTCGTCGACGTTATGGCGCTTGTACTGAATGAGCTCCCCCAGCTCGATGCAGATCAGGTCCAAGGTGATGCTCGGCGACCAGTTCCGGTCCAGGGTGTCGAGACAGACGTGACTCTTGAAGAACCGCTCGTCACTCGAGAGCTGCTGGACGATCCGCTCCCGCGCCTCCTGGTCGGGCGCCGCCGCGAGCAGCTGCTGCACCCTCGCCTGGAAGGGGGCCATCTGGATGAGGGCGGCGATGTTGGGGTGGAAGCTGGGGGTCAGGATGCTCACCTGCGGAGCGTGCCGCGGGTAGCCAGCGTGCAGGTAGATCTGCGCCACGTGCTCGGTCCCCGTGCCGTCGGCGGCGATCATGCCGAGGCAGCGGAAGGTCACCAGGTAGTCGTCCGGCGGATGGCCGCGCGCCACGAAGTCGATCATGCTGCTGCTCCTCCGCAGCTCCTCCATGTAGACCAACTCCCTTCGCAGGCGCTCGTCACGGATGCTCATGGTGGTTCTCCCCGTCCGCCAGGAACTCGGCGAGCGGCCCGTCCAGGGTGTCGCCGGTCAGCTCGAAGCTCCACCGCCGATCGCCGCCGGCCTGGCGGGCGACGAGGATGTGGAGAGGAGGCACTCCCAGCTCGGCCAGGCTGAGGTCGCGCCAGGCCGCCCGGTCGTCGAGGCCATGGGTCAAGTGAAGCTCGCGCTGATTGCCGCAGCGCGGGCAGCGGGCCTCGCGGTGGTCGAGGCCGAAGAGCGGCCGGGGCGCTTCGTCGCGCGCGCCGCAACGCGGACAGCTCATCGCCCACGCCACCTCCCGGTCGAGCTCGATCACCACCTCGACCCCCAGCTGATCCCGCAGCAGCTCCGCCATCTGACCCACGGTGGTGTGATGTGTCGCGGCCGGCATCGGTACGACCTCGCCGAGGCTTTCGTGCGCCAGGCACCCCTCGCGCCGGCGGTAGCGCAGCCGGTGAAAGCTGTGGGTAAGGCCGTAGCAGCTGATCCCCTCGCCACCGACCTTCGGATGGCCGTGCAGCCACTTGACTGCCTCTTCCACCTGCCAGGCGGCGATCATGGCGGCGACGGTGGGAGCCGTGGGAACGCCGGCCAACACCGCTGCGTCGCGAGGTAGCAGGCCGCAGGAGTACCGGGCGCTCAGGCGCTGGTAGTCTTGCTGCGAGAGATTGCACTCGTAGCAGGCCTCGCCGGGCGGCACGAAGGTGCGCATCGTGCCGCTGAGATGATCGAGCGCTCCGTCGATCCAGGGGACGCCGGCTCGCCAGCACATCTGGTTGAGGTCGACGCGCGCGCCGACGCTGTCGAGGCCTGCCAACACGACGTCCATGCGCCGGATCAACCCCAGGCCGACCGCCCACCGCAGATCACCGACGATCGGTGCCACCCGTACGTCGGGATTGATCTCGCGCAACCGGCGCGCGGCCACCTCGGCCTTGGGCCGAGCGACGTCGTCGGCGCGGAAGAGCAGCGAGCGCGACAGGTTCGACAGCTCGACGCGGTCGCTGTCGACGACCACGATCCGCCCCACCCCCAGCAATGCCAGGTTCTTCAGGATCTCGTTGCCGAGCGCGCCGGCTCCCATGACCAGGACCCGCGCCCGCGTCAGCACGTCCTGCCGCCACCAGGAGATCTGCTGCAGGCGTTCATAGCGGCTCTCGTCCAAGTGGATGGCGATCACCGCGCCTCCTGCGGCGGCGCCGATCCCTCGGTGCCGCGCGGGCGGAAGCCGCAGAAGGGACTGCTCGCGCATCGGCCGTTCCAACTCCAACAGTCGTCGTGCTGAGACGAGCCCGCGGTGTGGTGGGCGAGGTTGCAACGCGGGCAGTAGACGACCCGGTCGCCGGGCGCCAGCTCGCGCTGGCAGACCGGGCAGGCCTTCCGCTGCTGAATCAGGCGTGCGCCGGGAGCGAGCTCCTCGGTCCGCTGCTCGCTGAGGCGCAGATGCAGTCCCGACGTCTCGATGAGGTCGCCGTGGTCCAGGACCTTGAAACCGATGACCGCAACGCGGTTGACCGCCAGGGCTTCGTCACCCGGGGCGGCGAGAACCACCCAGCGGTCGGCGACCAGCAGTAGCGACGCCAGGAAGCGGTCGGGGCGCGTGGTGGTGAGCTCGGCGCTGCTCCCGGCGGCCGGCACCAGGAACTGCAGCTGTGCCGCTGCCTCATCGACGGGCAGCGGCAGGGCAGCCGCCTGGTTCGCCTCCGTTTCGATCTCGAGATGCGCCATCGCTGATCTCCTTCTCGGTACGCGCCGCTCACCTAGCGGCCCAGCCAGCTGCGCAGCAGCCCTCCGAGCTTGCCGCCCACGGCCTCCGGCGCCGGTTCGCCCAACCTCGTCAGGGCGCGGGTGAGGTCCGGATGGGCCGCGGCCAGAGGGTCGTCCAGCCGCACCATGCCGGCCGGTGGTGGCAGGGTGACCCGGCCCCAGTCGAGCAGGACGGCCCCGGCGAGACCGTGGCGGTGCGCCCAGCGGAGGGCTTCGGCGCGGGCACGGGCGCGGGTGTCCTCCGGCGGCTGGTGCTGTGCCGCCGCCACCTGCGCGGGATCCATCTCGCGCCGCACCAACCCGGCGGTCTCGAGCAGAGAGAACAGGCTGTGCTGCGGGTCGAGGTCGTGGTAGCGCAGGTCGAGCTCGCGCAGCTCGAAGTGGAGGCGGCATTGGGCGGCGTAGTCGGCCCACCGCAGCCGGTGACGGTCGATCAGGAACTGGTGGCGCGCCGTCTGCAGCGGCGTGAGCTCCCTGGCCTCGGGGACCCGGCCGTCGCCGCGATGCAGACGAGCGAAGACCAGGCTCCATGCCCCGACCTCGCGCCAACTCGTCTGTGCCCGCGCCAGGCGCGGCGCGTGCAGGTGCACGAGCTTGGTCGCCCAGTCCACACGATCGGCCAGCAGTGTCGGGTCGCAGGCCAGATCGTCGAGCGCGCGCCGCCACGCAGCGAGGACCTGGCCGGTCGCCGCATCGCTGCCGCCGCCCAGGCGCTCGGCGCGCTCGAGGTAGAGCCTCTGCACCTCGATGGCAGTGAGGCTGCCGCCGCGGCGCAGCGGCAGCCCTGCCGTGCACGCGAGGTCGCGCGAGACCGTGCGCAGCGCCGCCACGGGGTCGGCCAGCTCCGGCACCTTGCCCGGCACCGCCTCCTCGATGAGGCGCAGCACCAGGCCCGTCGAGCCGAGCTTCAACAGGGCGGCGTGCGGTGAGCGGTTCGAATCGCCCAGGATCAGGTGCAAGCGGCGGTGGCGTGACGAGTCGCCCAGGCTCTCGTCGCGGGTGTTGACGATGGCACGCTCGCCGCGGGTGCCGCTGGAGGCGATGCGGTCGATGTAATCCGCGCGCTGCGAGATCTGGTAGCCGGCCGGCGCCCGAAGATCGGGGCTGCCGAGCTTGCCGGCGCCGCAGAAGATCTGGCGCGTCACCAGGAAGGGCACCAGCTGGGCGGTCATGCCGGCGAAGAAGGCATCGTCGTCGCGCCTGCCCTGGCGCCGCTCGACCTGGTAATTCTCGTGGCTGCCGTAGGTGGTGCCGCTGACGTAATCGACGTTGTTCTTGACCAGGAGCAGGCGGCTGCCGCGCGGGAAGCCCGCCGCCGCCGCCAGCTCGACCAGCGTGCGCTCGCCGGCGAGATCGTAGAGCACCGCCTGCAGGGGACTGGCGGCTTCGGGAGTCGCCCACTCGACGTGCCCGGTGTCGTAGTAGAAGCGGGCGCCGCTTTCGAGGAAACGGCCTTCGCGGATCTGGATCTGGTCCCGCTCGGCGCCCGGGCTGCGGCCGAAGGAGTCGCCTTCCAGCGTGGCATAACGCTCGAGCAGGACCCTCTCGAGGTGCGAGAAGAGCATGCCGGGATCCAGGCGGAGCTGATGCTGGCCGCGGGTCTCGAGGCTGAGCCCGTACTCGGTCTCCACGCCATAGACCCGGTGCTCCATGACCGCTATTGCCCTCCGGTCTGCAGGAAACGGATCACGAACTCCTGGGGATCGCGCGACAGCAGGCTCTCGATGTGGTCGTCGAGCCGTTGCAGGCGCTCGCGGGCGGCGGCCTCCTCCTCCGCCAAGGCCGACTGTGCGGCACGGCGTTCGGCCGCCGCCAGCTCGGCCGCGGCGCGGCGGCGGTCGAGCTCGATCCGCTCCGCTTCCTGGACACCGTGCAAGCGCTCCTCGCCGCCCGCCTGATGCTGCAGGTTCTCGCTCCAGCTCATCGCCGCGGCTCCGCGGTCCCCGCCGTCGCCGGTGGACCCAGGGTGGGATCGGCGAGCTCGAGGCGGCGCGGCGGCCCGCCATCCTCTCGCCGCAGCAGCGCTCCCCAACTGCCGGCGATGACCCTGCCGCCCGCGCCGCGCAGCAGCCCGGAGCGGACCGCGGCGCGGGTCGCGGAGGGAGGGTCCTCGACCGCCCGGAGGATGGCGTCCTCGGCCGTGATCCGGTCCACCGCACCGGCGCTCTCGAGGTGGTAAAAGATGCCGGCCTCGCGATCGATGTCGTGGTAGCGGATGTCGATCTCGCGCAGCTCGGCCGCGGACCAGGCCAGGCGCTTGCGCTGTCGCCAGCGGTCGACCAGGTCGAGCTTGATCACCCAGTCGAGGGTGGACGCGAGCTGGCGGGGCTCGTCGGCAAGCTTGTGCAACACGGTGCCCCAGCGCTCGATCACCTCGCCGGCCCAGGACGGCGCGCCGCCGCGGCCGGCAAAGCGCTGGGCGGCGTCGGCGAACGCGAGCTGGATCTCGACCGCCGACAGGCGCCGGCCGTCCGACAGCTCGACGCGCTGGCGGCAGGTGGGATCGTGCGAGATCGCGGGCAGCGCCGCCAGCGGATCGGCAAGCGTGAGGTCGGGGAGGCTGGCGCCTTCCTCGAGCATCGCCAGCAGCAGCTGCAGAGTACCGACCTTGAGGTAGGTCGAGACCTGCGCCATGTTGGAGTCGCCGATGATGACGTGCAGGCGGCGGAAGCGTGCCGGGTCGCAGTGCGGCTCGTCGCGGGTGTTGACGATCGGGCGGCGGCTCGTGGTCTGCAGGCCCAGCAGCTCCTCGAAGAAATCGGCGCGCTGCGAGATCTGGAAGGTGGGCGCGGTACGGCCGTTGTCGCTGCCGACCTTGCCGGCGCCGCAGACGACGATCCGGCTGACCAGGAACGGCACCAGCTGGCTGAGCAGCGGCGCCGGCCCGCCGAAGAGACCGCGGTAGAACCCGGCATCGACCAGGTAGTTCTCGTGGCAGGCATAACTGTGTCCCTGGTAATCGACGTTGTTCTTGATCAGGCGGACGACCTGGTCGACCGGCAGGAACCGGTTGAGCTCACGCCGGCAGCGTTCGAGCACCAGCTCTCCGGCCCGGTCGGCGCGAACCAGCGCCACGGGCTCGGCGCACTCGGGCGTGGAGTACTCGGGGTGTCCACAGTCGACGTAGAGGCGAGCGCCGTTGCCCAGCAGGTAGCCGGCGTCGCATCCGGGAGCCGCCGCCTCCGCGCCCGCGGCCATGGCGTGCGGATCGTCGCGGGCGTCGCGGCCAGGCGCTTCCGCCCCGGAGTCCCAGGGCACCCTTGCTGCCACCGGGCAGTGTCGCAACAGGGCGAGAGCGGTGGCTTCCTGGCTGCAGCCGGCGCCGGCGTCGACGATCAGGCCGTACTCCGTCTCGAGACCGCAAACCGGGGAGACGGCCATCAGGCGCTCCCTTCCAGGGCCTCGTCGGCGCGCCAAGGACGCAAGGGGAGCTGGAGCCACGGGTCGGGTGCCGGCCCGCCGCCGCCCGTGACGCCGTCCTGCTCGTCCATCGCCACCTCGATCGTCAGGCCGGTCTCGGCAATCTGCAAGGTGGTGGCGACCAGCTGGTCCTTGTTCTGCTCGAACTCCTCGCGCAGGGCGGTGGCCAGATCGTCCCAGCGCAGACCGGCCTCGCCAGCCGCGACCTCGCGCTTGAGCGCCCGCCGCTTGGCCCGGCTGACGACGCTCTCGAGCAGGGCGCCGCTGACGAACTGGCTCCAGGGAAGCGTCTTGCTGCGCCCCACCACCTGGCGCCCGGTGACGTGAAGGGCGCTCCCCGTGGCGTAGAGGACGTCGGCGGTGCGCCCGCCCAGGCGCTCGAGCGCCGCCTGCGCGGTGCCGGCGGCAGCGGCTTCGCTCGCGGCGACCGGCAGCTCCGGCGGCAGGTATTTGCGCAGGATCGCGACCGCGCCGTCGCGCCGCGGCCGGTCGATCTTGATCTTCGCGTCCAGCCGGCCAGGCCGCAGGATCGCCGGGTCGAGCAGGTCCTGGCGGTTGGTGGCACCGATGAGGATGACGTCGCGCAGCTCCTCGACGCCGTCGATCTCGGCCAGGAACTGAGGCACCACGGTAGATTCCATGTCGCCGGAGACCCGCGAGCCACGCTGCCGGAAGAGCGCCTCGATCTCGTCGAAGAACATCACCACCGGTGTGGCGGGCGAGGCCCGGCGTCTCGCCTGCATGAACAGCCGGCGGATGCTGAGCTCGGTCTCGCCGACCCACTTGTTGAGCAGCTCGGGTCCCTTGATGCTGATGAAGTAGGCCCGGCCGGCAACGGCGAGCTGACGCTCGACGCGCTCGAGCTCGAGGGCACGCTCAGGCGGTGCGCTGGCGACGCCGCGGCTGTCGAGGAAGGATTCGAGGTGTCTCGCCATGTCCGCGGCGCTGGCCTCGCCTACGGCCGTGATGCACACGCTCTGCGCCCAGCCGCGATAGCCGTCGGCGGTCGCGGCGAGCGGCTCCCCCTCGCGGTCCAGACGGGCCAGCAGCCGGAGCGCCCCGGCCACCTGCTCGAGGTTGTTCGCGATGGCGGTCGTCAGGCTGTTGGCGATCGCCTTGGCCAGCATGGTCTTGCCGCAGCCCGGCGGGCCATACAGAAGAATGCCCTTGGGCCGGCGAAGCTGGTAGCGGCGGAACAGGTGGTGGTACAGGTAGGGCAGCTCGATTGCCTCTCGCACCTGGGCGATGTGGTCGTCGAGCCCGCCGATATCGTCGTAGGTGACGTCCGGAACCTCCTCGAGCTCGAGCTCACGGTTCTCCTGTGGCGGCAGCTTCTCGAAGGCGACGGCGAGCTGGGGGTCGATCCGCAGCCGGTCGCCGACCACCATCGTGGCGGCGCGCAAGGCGGGCACCGCCTCGACGATCAGGTCGGTGTTGCCGCGGCTCTTGACTTCCAGCTGGCCACCCGGCAGGACGGCGGTCACTTCCGCCACTTCGCCCGACCATGCGGGCCGCCGCACCTTGACCAGCTGGCGATCCTGGTTCAGCCACGCTTCGAGGCCCGGCTGCAGGTCCGCGGATTTGAGGCCCGCCCGCGGCGCGACCCGCACCTCGATCCGCTGGCCGCCGCTGCCGACGATGACGCCGGCCGGATCGTCGGGACTGGGACCGAGGATGACGCCGCAGACGAGCGGCGGCCGCTGCAGCTCGTCGATCTGTTGCTCGAGCTTGGCGTTGACGGCCTTCTGCTCGGCGAGCAGGCGCTGGAAGTCGGTGTTCGAGCCGCCCTGCGCCGCGGCGGCCCCGATCAGCGTCCGTGCCTTCGGGAAGTCGCCCAGCTGGACCGCCTCGATGACCAGGTCCTCGAGCCTCGCAATCTCCGCGGTTTCCATGGCGGCCGCTCCTCCGGACGAAGAGACCCGTCCGCCGCGGCTTTGTTGAGTCGTGGAGCGGGAATGGTGTTTCAGTCGGTCCGGGAAGGGCGTGAGTAGCTTACGGTCAGCGGGGTGCTGACGCGGCCTCCGGCGGCGGCGCCGGCGGTGCCGCCAGTGCCGGAGGGGCGCTCGAAGACGATCTCGAGGTGCACGACCTGGCGGCGGACCTCGGGCGCGTAGTGCTCGCCGTCGAGCACGGTGTAGTCCCACCAGATCCACTTCTCCGTGCCGGTCGCGAGGCGCTCGCGAGTATCCGGCCGGCCCAGCAGCGCCTCGATTTCCGCCGCCGTCTTGCCACTGACCTGCCGCCGGATCTGGTCGAAAGAGAACGGCGACCTTGGCGAAGGAGCGCCACAGTGCAGCGCCAGAGACAGGCCAACCGCCAGGAGCAAGGCCGCCGTGAGTTTCAACGCCGTCTCATCAATGGTGGCCGCGTTGCCGCTCGTCCTGGTCCCAGCCGCGCGCCGGTGGCGTGGGGTTGACGTCGCCCTGTGAAGGCGAGCTGGGGTCGCCGCGAACGACACCCCGCTGCCGGTCCGCTTCCGGACCGTTGTAGCCGCGCTGCGGTGGAGTCGGATTGACGTCACCTTGCGAGGGCCCGGTACCATCGTCGCGGATGATGCGCTCGGGGCTCTGCTCCTGATCGTCATGCTCTGTGGTGCCGGGGTACGACGGGTCCTGCTCGCTTCCGTGCATGGGTCCCTCCTCGAGATCAGCGGTTGTCATGTCGCGGCGCCGCTGAGTGCGGTCGCCGGTTGAGCACGCTCCGTGAGACCCGGCGGCGGAGATTTTTGTTGAGTGCCCCCCGGGGTATTCCGCCCGCCTCCGCGGCGGCTACTGCCAATCTCCCTGCAGGACGAAACCCGCCCAGTGATAGGGAGCCTGCCATCGCGGCTGCAACCACATCTCCATCTGGGCATGCCGGAGCGCCTCGCCGGCCGGTTGGCGATCGGCGAGCAAGTGGCGGTAAAACCGTTGCATCAGTTCCGCGGTGCCGAGATCGCCGACGTCCCACAAGCTCACCAGCACCCGCCGCGCACCGGCGGCGAGGAAGCTCTGGGGCAGACCGAACATCCCTTCTCGTTCGATCTCGGGGCCGAGCGCGGTGCTGCAGGCACTCAACACGACGAGGTCCGCAGGCAGGTCGAGGCGGGCGAGGTCCTTGGCGCGAAGATAGCCGTCCCTGGGCCGCCCCCGGCTGTCGTACAGCGACAAGACGAGCGCCGAGAGCTCCGAATGGTCGGCGAGGTCGGTGCCGTGGGTGGCGAGATGGAGGATGCGGAACCTGCCGAGGAGGCCGCCCGTCACCAGCTCGCGGGTGGCAGCGAAGCCGGTTCTCTTCAGGACCCGCCCGCCCGCCGCCAGTGACACGATCGCATCCGCTTCCGTGCCGGATGCCGGCAGCCGCTTCAACTCGCCGGAGGCTAACCGCGGTTGGAAAGTGGGCGTGGCGCGTAGGCGCTGGTCGCTGGGGCCGAAGACCGGATCGGCCAGAATCGCCAGCCGACCCGCGGGTGGCGATCTTGCCGCCGAACGCTCTCGCAGCTCGGCAAGGACGGCGAGGGAAGGGATGTAGACGACCTCGTGCCAGCGCGCCAACGGACCCTCGCGTCCACCAGGATCCGGCAGCGCTGCGAAGGGAAGGTACTGGAGCGCACCGCTCGCGGCGATCACCAAGCGTTTGTCGCCGAGGGCCTCCCTGGTCTGGCCGAGCAGGATGCGGCTCAACTCGAGGCTCTCGCGCTCGGCAGCCCCGCGGGCGGCGTCGGGCGCGCTCGAGCACCTGGGATCGCTGCCGGCGATCAAGCCGTACAGGGACTGGACCCGTCCCTCGATCGACCCGCGCCCGGGCAGCTCGAAGCTCTTCACCTGGCCCTCGGAAGAGATCGCCCAGAGGTAGCTCTGCGGCTCCCCGAGGTAGTACTCGAGCAGGATGGTGCCGGGACCGAGGAGAGTGCGCTGCTGCAGCTGGTCGGCTCCCGGCGTCGCCTTGCGGGCGGCGGGGAGCCGGGAGCTCCGGCGGATCGCCGCCTCGAGCTCGTTGAGCTGGTCGAGCAGGGTGTCGAGCTCGCGCTTCGCCGCCGCCAGGTCCGCCGGCCGGGCGCCTGGCCTCCGGCGCGCCAGGTCTTGCGCGTCGATCTCTGCGGTGAGCGACAGCCATCGCTCGAGCAGCGCCGACCTCGCTCCGGAGCGCCGGTCGATCTGCAATTCGCGCCGCGAGGTGAGGGCATCGAGCAAGCGCCGCGCGCGCGACTGCTCGCTGCGTGCGAAAGCCTGGCGGGCAAACTCGCGGCCCGGCTGCTGGTGATGCATCGCCATCAAGGTGCCGATCAGCAGATCGAAGTACGTCTCGTGCCAGGCGAGATAGGACGTCTGAAGGTCCGGGCGGACGGCCTCGACGCGCAGGGACTCGACGATCTGCAGCGCCGCTTCGCCATGGGCCAGGGCCAGGATCAGGTTGCCGCGGTCCCGCTCGGCGGCGGCCATCCCGAGCAGTGCCACCGCCTCCAGGGTTCGGTCGCCTCCGCTCCTGGCCTGCTGCAGGGCCTGGGCGTACTGGGACAGCGCGCGCTCCGGCTGGTGGAGACGGCCATAGGTCCGGCCGAGATTGATCCTGGCGTCGGCCGCCTCGAGCGGGCTCCGCTGCTGCTCGAAGATCGTCAAGGCCTGCCTGAAAGCCTCCAAGGCCTCGCTGTCGGCACCCTGCCGCTGGAGACAGAGACCCATCGAGTCGAGGATCACGGCGCGGTTGCGCGCCTCTCCGGGGTCATGTTGCAGCGCCAGCGCGCGGCGAAGGAAGAGCAGGGCCTGCTCGGGCTCGCCGGCGGCGAACGAGACGTTGCCGAGCTGAGTGAGGGTGACGGTCTTGAGCGGCCGGTCCGGCGTCTTGTTCAACAGGCCGAGAGCCTGCGTGTGCGCCTCGAGAGCCCGCCGCCAGTCCGCTGCCGAGGCGTAGACCCAGCCCATGCCGTTGAAAGCGTTGACCTCGGACCTGGCGTCACCGAGCTGGCTCGCGAAGCCCCGCGCCTCACGGAAGCAATTCAGGGCCTGCCAGGACCGGCCGTGGGTCTGGTGCAGGGTGCCGAGATTGATCAGCGTCGAGACCTCGGCGCTCATGTCGCCGGCGGAGCGCCAGATCGCCAAGGCGCTCTCGAAGGACGCGCGCGCGGTCGTGGGGTCCCCCAGCCGGTCGGCTGCTCGCCCGATCTCGTTCAAGGCCACGGCCTCGTCGTGACGGTCATGGAGACCTCGGCAGAGGGTAAGGGAGCGTCGGAAGAGGGCGAGAGCCTCGCCGTTCAGGCCCATCTCGAAGTCGAGCCGTCCCAGGTCGTGGAGCGCCCTGACCTGCAGCGTTGCTTCGCCGAGCGCTTGCCAGAGACGAAGAGCCCTCTCGAATCCTGCCGCGGCCTCACGGGAGGGCCCGTGATGCCGCACCAGCTCCTGCGCGTCGGCGAAGGCTTGCTGGGCGGCTGCCCGGTCACGATCGGCTGGCTTCGCCCGGCGAAGTGCCTTGATCCGCGGCAGGTAGCACCCATGGGCGCCGGCCTTGACCGCAGCCACTTCGAGCCGGTAGCGGCCGCTGGTTGCCGCGACGAGATGGACGCTCTCTGGGCCGTGGCTGCCGTTGGGGCTGTCGGCTCGGAAGAGCCGATGGTGCCCGGGTGCGAGCACGTCGACGAACACGTCGATCCCGCGCTGATCCGCTTCGAAGTAGAGATACTGACCGGCGACGAGGTCGATCTCGTAGGCGTCGATGGTCTCGGCGGCCAGCTCTCGCTGCCGCGGACGCTCCCTCTCGAGGAGGAAGATGTGCACGGCGGGCGGGGCTGGGACCGGCGCGGCTGGCGGCGGTCGGCCCGCAGGCGACAGCGGGCGCAGGGGGCCCGTCAAGGCCGCCGCATGGAGCGGGCACACGCTCATCACCTCTGCGAGAGCGGCGGCAAGGGCCAGCTGACGCCAGGAGCCAAAGCGCACCGGCAAGTACCCTCCATGGATCGCCCGCCAGCGGCGAGGGAGCCGCAGGACCCGACCGGGAACAGGGAGTCCGCCGATTATGTCTTAATGCAGAACCAACGACAAGGCTACTCAGCGAGCCGCGATCTTCAGCGGATACTCTCCGAGAAACTGGGTCTGACCGGAGTCGATGCCGGAGACGTGGAGCCGGTACTCACCCGGGGATAGCTCCCGGTAGGTGAGGAGGACCAGGAGCGCCTGTGGACTGATCGGCGCGACTGCCGCAGGCGTTCGAGGCTTCCCCTTGGCCGGAAGGATCACCACGCTGTAACGAGGGAAATGGTGGTCAGGGGGCAGGTACAGCACGAGGGCGCTGGCCTCGGCGTCGAGGTCCAGGACGGGGACCGGCTCCTCGTGATGGCCGGTGGCCCCGCGACGGACTCCTTCCGAGAGGTTCATGATCACGATCGGAGGCGTAGCCTGCGAGCGGCCGTGGGTCGCGATCCAGAGAGAGAAGCCGATCAAGCTCCCGGCCAGGCAGGCCGCAAGGGCGAGCGTCGCCGGCCTTGGCTCATGGCTGCCGAGCCAGGCGATCGCCCGCGGCCGCGCGTGGATCGAACGGCCCGCGGGTTCCCTCGGCAACCTGGCGCGCAACGCCTGCCACGCGGTGTCGGCCTCGAGGCTCGATGCTGCGCCGAGCTCGTCCGGAGGCGTTTCCAGGAAAGCCGGGATGCCGAGCACCAGCCGGGCGCATGGGCGGCAGACGGCAAGGTGCTCGAGGATGGCCTCTGCGGCGTCCTGCGGCAGCTCGTGTGCGCTGTAGGAGATGAGCTCTTCGGGGCTGGGGTGAGTATCACCCTGGCGGCTCCTGGTCTCGCTCGCCAGCTGTGCGAGGGATGCGCGCAGGCGCTCCAATTCATCGGTCATGGCTTGCCTTTTGGCGGGTGAGGAGCTTCCGCGTCGGCGACCCGCTGCGGGTCCCGCTGTTCGTCGCGAGCGGGGGTGGCGACCGGTGACGGCGCGCGCAGGGCCTTCGCCAGCTTGAGGCGCGCGTGACGGAGGGTGGGGCCGACGGTTCCGGGCTCGATCCTCATGGCCTCCGCGATCTCGTGTTGCTTGAAACCGTGATAATAGCGGAACTGCACGCACTTGCGCTCCCGGTCGGGGAGCGCGTCGATGGCGAGGCGCAATGCATCACCACGCTCCTGCCCCAGGATCGCCTCGAGCTGGGTGGCACCCGCCGCGATAAGGGACAGCTCGCTGTCGGCTTCGTCGTCGATGTCATCCAGTGGCACCTCGCGCAAGGCCTGCTTGGCTCGGCGACCGATCTCGTCACGGTAGACATTGGTCATGATCTTGGCCAGCCAGCGATCGAACGTGGAGGCATTACATCCTCCGATGCTCCTGTAGACACGCAGGAATGTGTCTTGGGTGAGGTTCTCACAGGCGTCGATGTCGAAACCATGGTAAAGGAAGAAGGAAAGCACCCGACGCTGGTGCATCCGGTGGAGCTTTGCAAAGTTGCCTTCCGGGTCGTCGTCTCTCTGGATCCGCGCGACCAGCAGCCTGGTCTCCTCCGCGCCGGGCGGCGCTGGTGGCGAAGCAGTCACCAGGCGTGCCTCATGCAGCTAGTGTATCTCCTAAACAAGCTCTCGCCGCCGGTGTCTCCAATCAAGAGCCACGCGACGTGTGATGTCAGGCGGTCCGGTCCGATGCTCGCGAATCGCTTGCAGGAGACAGCCGCACGCGTGGCCAGGAGAGAGAGATGGCCGCGATCAAGCGATGGGCCGGTGTCATCTGCCTCGGCGTCATGGCTGGCGCGGCCTGGCGCGGCCTTCACACCCACTCCCCGAGATCACCCCGGTCCTTCGACGAGATCCTGCGGCTGGTGGCGGGCAAGACCGAGACCGAGGTCGAGCATCTCCTCGGCAGGCCGGATACCCGCGAGTCGCGGCTGGCCGATGACGACGTCTGGGTCTGGTGGGACTATACCTTCCTCGACGGCGAGCACTACGCACCCGAGCTGCGTGGCCAGGTCGTCCACCTGGAAATCACGTTCGACAGGCCCGAGGAGCTCGCAGGACAGACGGTGCCTCACGTCGCCTGGCGCGTTGCCGGCCCCTTCTCGGTGAACTTCTCGCGGCGCCGCTCGAAGAGCTGATCTCGAGGCGTTCCCAGACCGCACCGACGGCCCGGCAATGGGCTCACGGCTGGCGAATGAGCCGGAACCCGAAGAGGTAGGACCGGAAGGCCTCCGGATGGTCGGGGACAACGGGACCGCGGTCCGGGGACACCTGGACGCCCCGGGCCAGGCGCAGCGGCTGGCCGATGCCAGCCCATCGCGCGGGGTGCCCGGCCTGCTCCACCCACTCGAGCACGCCCCAGCGCATGAGCATCTGGTCGGCCAGGGTGCGGCGTCCGAATCCTGCTGTGGCGGCCGCCAGAGCGTTGTCGATGCGCAGCAGGAGGGTGTGCACCGGCTCCTCGAGCCTCAGGGAGAACGCGGCCGGCAGGCCGCGTTCGGCAGGCAGCGACTTGAGCGCCGACCACGCCAGCAGCCACTGCTCGAGGCTGGGGATTGCAAACCCTTCTCCGGACCAGGCGGCGAAGCGCTCCGCCTCGGCGGGCAGGATACCGGTGAGCAGTGCGTTGTCGTAGTTCTCGGTCCGGATGCGCGCAGGCGCGACGCGCGGGTTCAGTGCCAGCAATTGATCATACCAGGCGGCGTCGAACGCGCGGTCCGGAGCCACCTGCAGGAAGCGCTCGAACTGGAGCTTCGACACCGGCAGCCAATGCATCCAGGCGGCGATCGCCTCCACCCAGATCATCGGGAAGCCGGTAGGATCGGTGGCGAGCGGTAGCGGCAAGTTCCGGGGCCCTCCGCGTTTCCCGGCGAGCGTGCCGCCTGCAAGGCAGCCGGCGGCCATGCGTGGATGGACACCGGCGGTAGGGAATTTGTTTGGGCTGATTGGTTCGGGGGAGCCGCTCAGGGCTCGATGACCTGGAACTCGAAGTCGCCGAGAGGCTCGGTCGTCGGCTGCTCCGCGTCGAGGACCAGGAGCCGGTAGCGGCCCGGCGACAGCTCGCGCCGCGCCAGGACGAGCACGAGCGTTCGCGAATCGACCATCTTGACTGCCGGCACCGGCAGGATGCGGCCCGCCGGTGCGCCCGCCGCGTTGGCGCCGCCGCCGGCGAGAAGCTCGACGCGGAAGCGGAGGTCGGGCTGCGGCCTGGCCAGGCGGAGGAGGAAGGTCGTGGACACGGCCCGAGAGTCGACGGTGGCAGGCGGCATCGGCGGGGGCTCGGCCGTGCCGCGCCGGGCCTCGGGCATGGACAGCTCGAGCGTCGCTGGCGGGAGCTCCGGCGACGACAGGTGCCCGGCGATGATCCACAGGGGTACGGCGATCACGGCGGCCCCGGCGAACATCGCCGCGATCGCGAGCCGCGGCCAAGCTTGCCGCGGGCTCGATCCCCGGGCGCGCGTGGGCTCGCGCCGGTGCCCGGTCTTCTCCGGCGGTCCCGGCAGGCATGCCCGGATCGCTTGCCAGGAGGCTTCGGCTCCCACGTCGGGGCCTTCGCGGTGAGCCGCGGGCACGGCGAGGAAGGCCGGCAGGTCGAGGAGCAGGCGGACGCAGTGAGGACAGACCGCAAGGTGCTCCTGGGCTTCTTCCTCGGCGGCGGGAGTCAGCTGCCCGGCGTGGTAGGCGGTCAGGGTCTCGGGGCTGGGGTGGGCGTCCGGCCCTTGACGCCTCCGTGCTTCGCTCGCCAGCTCCCTGAGCGATTCGCGCAGGCCCTCGGGTTCGTCGTTCATAACGTACCCTGGCTCTCTTCGTTTCCTGGTGGATCGGAGAAGGTCACCCTCAAGCGCTTCTGCGCCTGGTGCAGATGGGCCTTCACCGTCTCGATCGAGATGTTCATCAGGGCGGCGATCTCGCGGTACTTGAGATCCTGGTACAGCCGCAGGTAGACGCAGCGGCGCATCTGGGGAGGAAGCTGCTCGAGCTTGGTGCGCAGGCTCTCGAGCCGTTCGCGGCGCAAGGTCTCGTGCAGCGGGTCGGGCGCCTTCGAGCTCAGGGCCGGCAGGGCGTCGGCACGCCCCGCGGCCTCGGTCTGCACGAGGTCTTCGATCGATTCCTCGATCGCGTCGCGCTTGCCCGCGCCGCGCCGGCGCAGCTCGTTGCGATAGACGTTGGCGGCGACCTCGAAGAGCCATGTCGCGAACCGGGGCGGAGAGAGCAGGCGCCCGATACCTAGAAAGACCCGGATGAAGGTCTCCTGGGTGAGCTCCGCGCACTCGTCGGACGAGAACCCGCGCGCCGCGAAGAAGCCGAAGACCCGCCGCCGGAACAGCTGATAGATCTCGTGACAGCTGCTCTCGTAGTCGGAGCCGGCCTGGATCCGCTCGACCAGGAGGACGACCCGATCTGATGCCGACGAGGTCAGAGTCATGCGCCGGCGCCGCGTTCTAAGCCTGGGCCCCTAACCAAAGCCGGCGCCGCCGTGTCTCTCGTGTCTGAGTCATGGCGAAAGGAGTGTAGCCCAGATGCCGACCGCTCCCGCGAGAGCCACCCGGTGGGCGCTGCTCATCGGGATCGACCATTACCCGAATTTCCCCGCGCACGCCCAGCTCGCGGGCTGCGTCAACGACGTGGAGGCGATGGCCGCGCTGCTGATCGACCGCTTCTCGTTCCCGGCCGGCAACGTCGAGCGGCTGACGGACGGCGACGCCACCCAGGCGGGCATCCGGGCGGCGTGGAGCAGTCTCACCGAGCGGGTCGGCATGGACGACGTGGTGGTCGTTCAGTACAGCGGGCACGGGTCCCGGATGACCGATACCACGGCCGCGGACGGCATGGCCGAGACCATCGTGCCCAGCGACAGCGGGCGGGCGCCGCACGAGAACCGGGACATCTGCGATACGGAGATCCATCGTTGGCTGCTGCGGCTGACCGAGCGTACGGGCCATCTTACGCTGATCTTCGACAGCTGCCATTCGGGGCACATCCTGCGCGATCCGTTCGGCGCCAGGGGGCGCTGGGTGGAGCCGGACCTGCGGCCGGCGGCCGAGGTGAACCCGAGCGTCAGGGCACCGGGGCGGCAGCGGGATGCCGGCCCGGGAGGCCTCGCCGGCGAGGCCGGACCGGAGGGCGCCGGCAGCTATCGCCTGCCGCTCGGCAGCAAGTACGTGTTGCTGGCCGGGTGCCACAGCACCGAGACCTCCTTCGAGGTCCTGGCCCAGGAGGCCGGCGGGGTGCAGCACGGCGCTTTGACCTACTTCCTGTGCCAGGAGCTGGCGAAGGCCGGCGCGGTGACCACCTCCCGCGACGTCTTCGAGGCGGCGGCACCGCAGGTCACCGCCAGGTATCCCAGCCAGCACCCGCAGCTCGAAGGAG
>Ga0070732_10000878_pt1 | contig 17238 bp, 15 predicted proteins | sample Coa_R1_5_FD_66449 | JGI IMG/M metagenome (GOLD analysis project Ga0070732, IMG submission 66449) | Surface soil microbial communities from Centralia Pennsylvania, which are recovering from an underground coalmine fire - Coalmine... | ecosystem: Environmental > Terrestrial > Soil > Unclassified ...
GCAACACTTCGTTCTCGACAGAAAACTTCTCTGCCCGAGCAAACTTCGACGCCAGCGAAAAAGCATGCACTTCCAGCGGAACCGTGAAGTGAGCGCGGGCTCTGACAAATCCGCGGACCCACAACTTGGCATAAAGATCGAGGCCAAGCACCTCGATCTGCACCGCGTGCACCAAGCCGTGGAACAGTGCCCGCTCCGTCAGTTTCTCGTTAAAAGCGATCACATCGACGAAGGTCAGCGAGTCCATATGGGTCACATCGGGCAGTTGATCAAAACCGAGAGCGCGCACCTGACCGAGGAACTCTGGCTCCGCGACGCGGGCGCCTCTGAGTTCAACGATGCGGACGCGCTCGATCAGCGCAGGGGAAAAATAAAGCGCCATCGCGGACCGTGGTTTCTGATCCAGCGGTTCCGCGGTTGCAATGTAATGGTTGCGCTGCGCCAGCAGATACGACGAGATCCACTGGATTCCCTGGGCAATCTGCTGATCAGTAGGTTCGGCCGGGGGCTGACTCACCGACTCCGACGAGGCCTGGGGAATTCGCTGCTCAATGGATTCGTAAAACTTGAGTATGGCGTCAGCCGCGTTAACTGATTTGCGCAGAACTTCGCGCTGGCCGTGGCGGGCCAAATCCTCGGTGGAGTAATGCAGGCGAAGCTGGTGGATGGCGCAATGCGCGCTCAACAATTCCAGTTGCGCGTGCCGAAGCTCCAAATTCAATTGGGCAACGGGAACGCGGTTTTCCTCTGGGCTGGGTGATGCATACATCTCGAAAAATCTCCTGAATTTAGGCTGCGGCACTGCAGGGCGAGCCGGTTTTCTCTTACAATTATGTTAACAATGTGAACACAATACATGGGCCCTACAGAATACTTCTGGGAGACCGACAAGCCGAATACCCCCACCCACACAAGACTGGCCGGGACGTGCTGTCCCGGCCGCCTGTCCTGACAAAACACTGGGTAAATTAGGGGGAGGACTTGTATGATTAGATATACAGCGTTATGTGTACATTGTCAACTTAATTCTGCCATGCGCCTGTTTCGCTGTGCGGAGCGAAAGAAGATACGAGCATGCCCCGACGCCCCGACCCTGATCTCGAGGAACGCATTCTCAAAGCCGCCCAAACCTTGTGGAAGCGCGGAGGCGACAAGGCGCTGACCATGCGCACCGTGGCTCGCGCCGCTGGCACCAACACTCCAGCGGTCTACCGCCGCTTCAAAGACCGGCAGGATTTGCTGCGGGCCTTAATGCGGCGGATCGCCCAGCGTATCCGGGAGCAGTTCGAAGCCGGAATGACGATCGAGGGCATGTGCGAGGCCTACGTGGATCTGGCCGTGCGCGACCCGCACGACTACGAACTCTTCTACACCCATTCGCGCTGGCTCACTCCGCCCAAGGGCGCGGGAGCACCGAAGCCGATCCGCGACACCCGGCCCAATTTCGCGTTCGTCGAACAGCAGTTGGCGAAGCGTCTCGGCGGCCAACCGGAAGAGCACACGCAATTGGCACTGGCCCTTTGGGCAACGCTGCACGGAACCAGCACACTGCTGCTTTCCAAATCCGTTCCCGAAGGTCATGAGGAGGCGATGCGCGCCGCCTGCCGCTCCGCCATCCAGGCGCTCCTGAGGGGCGAAGCCAGCTTTCAAAGAAGCAATCGGCAAGCCTGATCGATCGCTGAACCGACCCTGAGAAGAATCTCATGGCTGAGGTCGTGTGCGCCTCGCTGTTCTTCCTCGCCATTCTGCCGATAGAGAACACGAAAGCTCTATTGCATGACGAAAATTCTTCTGGTGGACGACAGCAAATTTCTGCGGCTCGCAGCCGAACGCGCCCTGACCCGGGCAGGATATGAGGTCTGCACCGCCACCGACGGCGACCATGCCCTGCAGATGGCGCGAGAGCAGCACCCTGATCTGATCCTCCTCGACATGCTGCTGCCCAAGATCACCGGCCCGGAGGTATTGAAAGCCCTCAAGCAAGATCCGGCGACCGCCGGCATCGCAGTCGTCGTTTTCACTGGGCTCTCCCAGAAAAACGCCGCCCGTCTGCAGCAGGATGGAGCGGTCGCCTTTCTCGAGAAGTCGCTGTTGTCGCCGGATAAGGGTTGCGAGGCGCTGCTCGAGTCCCTGGCCGACATCGCCCGCAAGTTGAAATTGGAGGTTCCCGCCTAGAACTGACCGCTCCGAGACGAGATGCCGCCCTGCCAGCCCCATAAGCGCTAACTTAAGTGGCTATTGTTTCCTGTTTGCCCGTCAACCGTTAACAAGATAGGATTCGGGTCTGCTCACGGACGTTCGGAAGGTTTGACCCCGGCGGCTGTGATGATACGGGCCGCGCTTTCACTCTCGCTCAACACGAAGCGCGCGAACTCAGGCTGCGTCATGCTCATCGGATCGGCCCCATTCTTCGCAATCCAATCGCGCATATCCGGCGAAGCCAAAACGCGCGCGAGGTCCTTTGCTAGTTTGTCCACAACTCCGGCAGGAGTGCCAGCGCGAACCCATGCCCCGTACCAAATCGGCCAATCGAAACCGGAGACCCCAGCCTCCGCGATCGTCGGAACCGCGGGTAGCAAGGGCGAGCGCTTCTTGGTGGTCACGCCCAATGCGCGAAGCCTGCCCGCACGGATATCGACCAGGGCGAGCGGGATAGGCACCAGTTGATAATCGGTGCGCCCCGCAACAGTATGCGCGATCGTGTCGGTGATCGCGTCCCCGGCTCGGGCCGGTACGTGCACTGCCTTAATGCCCGCCTCCAGGTTGAATTTTTCGGCCCCCAAATGTGTGCCGACGCCGATGCCGGTTGAGCCAAACTTTAGCTCGCCCGGCTTTGCTTTCGCCGCGGCAAGATCGGCAACCGTGTTTATGCCGGACGACTTACCTGTTACTAACACGTAGGGCTGACTGGTGAGGGCAGCGACCGGGACGAAATCCTTCAGCGGGTCATACGCCAGATTTTTCAAGATCGCGGCGCTGTATGCCTGAGCACTGGTACTCACGAGCAACGTGTAACCGTCAGCAGGCGATTTCGCGACGAGGGCAGGGCCAGCTGTACTTCCCGCACCGGGATGGTTCTCCACGGTCACAGGCTGCCCCCACAGCTCGGAAAGCTTCGGGCCGAGGGCGCGGGCTAGCACGTCAGGCCCACCGCCAGCCCCGAACGGCTCGATGATGCGCACGGGCTTCGTAGGATAGCTTTGTGAACTCTGCAGTATCAGTGCTAGCGAACAAACTATTTCCCATCGCGATTCGAGTCAACATCTTTTACCCCTTACCGTAACTCTGAGGTAAGGGTCTCACATGTGAAATTCTTGATTCTGCGCGCTAGGAGCAGCCGCGTCAAATGAGTGCCACTCACCGGAACGGCCAATTCGGAAATGGCAGACCAGCTTCTCGCACTTCATCAGTGAACAAACGGATGGGTCTTCGGATGAGTCGTCGGCAAACCGGAAGGAACTGCTTAAGTTAGCCCATGTGCCTGCGGCCCCTGGAGAATCCCCAGCCGCCTGCCGAATCGTTTGGGGACGGAAATCTTCTGTAACCCCGCCCTGATTACTGTTCGCCGGAAGAATCATGAAGTCCGATTCCTCCCGCTTTTCGCGCCTATCCTTCCTGATCCCACTGAAAATAAATCGCTTCCGGCGGGAACCAGCAGAATGCCGCCGGAGTCTATTTGCATTGAAGGGAATGGGCTCCGCTTGCACTTTTCCCAGACCGACCAGGGGAATAATTTTCAGTTCGCGGTAGGGTGGAAAATCCTATAATCATGAGGACGCCACTATGGCGGGAGCAACCACCTTGGGTGACCTGGCAAGTGCGATAGGAGTCCGGTCGCAGGAAGAAGCCGCGATTGTCGCCGAACTGAAGGCCGGTTCGGAAGCGGCCTATGCTTGGCTGATCGGAGAGTTTCAGCAGCCGGTGTACGGACTGGTATACCGGATCGTGAACGACCCCGCCGATGCCGCCGACACGACACAGGACGTATTCCTCAAAGTTTTCCGTGGAATGAAGCAGTTCCACGGCGAGTCAAGTCTGAAAACGTGGATTTACCGGATCGCGTTGCACGAGGCGGCGAATCGCAGGCGCTGGTGGTTCCGGCACAAGGCGCGGGAAACATCGATTGAGCCGGCGGAGGCGGATGGAGGCGGTGAAAGCGCGATGCAAACCGCGCTCACCGATCCGGCGGATTCGCCCTTCGACAGTGTCGCGCACCGCGAAGTGCAGCAGCGCGTCGAAGAAGAGTTGCAGAAACTGTCTGAGCCGTATCGCACCACGCTGATTTTGCGCGACCTCGAAGAGATGTCGTACGAAGAGATCGCCGAAGTACTGGAGATTTCGCTGGGAACCGTGAAATCACGGCTCACCCGCGGCAGAGAGGCTTTGCGGCTACGGCTTACCCCGTATGTGCGCGAAGTGGGTAGTGAACTGGGGTTGGCCGCTCCGCAGGAATCCGTACTGCGGACTCAGGTTGCTGGAGGGGGTAGAAGGGTCGAGGTGATGCCATGAAGGGCACAGACAAAATCAGGGAACTGCGGTGCCCCCAGGCGAAGCGGCTGTTCTCGCCTTATCTGGATGGAGCAGTGACCGGCACGGAGATGCTTGCGCTTCAGGATCACTTTGCCGAGTGTCCGACTTGCCGCAACCAATATCAATCGTTGCGCGACACCCAGCGCCTGCTGATGAACGTGGGACGTCCGAAAGCTCCGGCGGATCTGGGATTGAAGCTGCGGCTGGCAATTTCGCGCGAGGCAGCGCAGGCCAGGCGGCCTCCGTTCGAGGGATTGCTGGTGCGGCTCGATAACGCGCTGCGAACGCACATGGTTCCAGCAACGGCCGGCTTCCTGACGGCATTTATTCTTTTCGGGATTGCCATGGTGTACTTTGTGGCGCCCTCGTCGTTGCAAGCCAACAACGACGTGCCCCTTGTCATGGTCAATACCGCGCCGCAGTTGGAGCAGAGCGCATTTGGCATGGGCGCGATCAATGCCGAATCGCTGGTCATCGAAGCCTATGTGGATGCCAACGGGCGGGTGCAGGATTATCGGATTCTGTCCGACCCCGACACGTCCAAAGACGTATTGCCGGAAGTGAAGCGCATGCTGATCTTCACCACGTTTCGTCCGGCACTATCGATGGGCCGTCCGACCCCTAGCCGGGCGGTGCTCTCGTTCTCGAAGATCAGCGTGAAGGGATAGCTCCTGACCGCAATTGAGCTGGAGAACGAAGCCGTCCCTGACCGGGGCTTTCTTAATTCCGCCGGAGCGCTCAGACAGTTACCTCATACTTTCACTCATGACTGTGGCATCCGCCGCACGCTTGCCCTATCATAATCTCGTCAACATCGTCAGGGGAGCGACGTGGGGTCGTTCCGACGAGGCCACGAGTGGGTGAATTCGGGGAAAAATTCCGCAAAGCACGCGAGACCAGGAATCTGACGCTGGACGACGTGTCGAAGGTCACTAAGATCAGCCCGCGCATGCTGCAGGCGATCGAGGAACAGAAGTTCGACGTGTTGCCTGGCGGAGTGTTCAACAAGGGATTCATCCGCGCCTACGCCAAGCACCTCGGGATCAATGACGAGGAAGCTGTCACAGAGTATCTGGACTGTCTGCGACAGGCCCAGATTGCGGCGCAGGCGGTTTGGGAACCTCCGTCGCGGGAAGCTGTGCCGCCGAACCGGCCCGTGACTGCGGCCGGTCGTCACAATGGAAAACCGGACAACCCCTCTCCGGCTGACGAATTGGACGAAATGCAACTGCCGCGACCCGAGCACGTGCGGCGTCCTCGTCAGAAATATCTGCGAGACAGCGATGCCGGGATTCCATGGCGTCTGCTCGCCGCGGCCGCCATCGTTGCCGTTCTGGTATTTTTGCTCTGGCGCCGACATGCCCTCCTCACTGAAAGCGAGTCGGCTCCGCAGGCCCAGCCCACCGGATCGCAGAACACAGCGCCCCCGGTCAGCAATGCGCCGGCCAGTCCGGATCTCGCCGCCGGTGATCGTACCGCCGCCGCGAAGGTGCCTGCAGCCGGCAACGGCGCAGCGCAATCGGCCAGCAAACAGTCATCTCCGGGCAACTCCTCGAACGGCAAGGTGGGATCCACCGTCGCGCCTCCCGCTAAATCCACTGCGTCCGCGCCGCAGGGAGGCAAAGGCGGCAATTCGCCAAATGCGACAACAGGTACCACGGTCAAGCCTGACGCAGATGTAAATCAAAACGATGTCACGACCCGAACCCTGGCCACCAGTCAGGAGGCGGCGCAATCCAAGTCCCTGACTCTGGTCATTCGAGCAGCGGAAAATTCATGGATTGCGGTGACTGCGGATGGCCAGACCGTCAGCCGGGAAACCTTGATCGCCCCAGCCAACACTTCGGTCCGCGCCCGCCGAGAAATTGTCGCCAAAGTGGGCAATGCAGCCGGAGTAACTTTCTTATGGAATGGTCAGGAGATTCCGCCGCAGGGAGCTGAAGCCGAAGTCAAGACATTCGTCTTCGATGCGCAGGGTATGCGTGTGCTTCCCCCTCCGTAGCCGCCCTGGTTTCAACCTCCGATACTGAATTTTCTTCACACCAGCGGATTGCGCAGGACTCCCAGTCCCTCAATGTCCACTTCCATCACATCTCCTGCCTTTAAAAAGACCGGAGGCTTACGAAACACCCCAACTCCTCCGGGCGTCCCGGTCGCGATGATATCTCCGGGCTCGAGCGTAATGGCGGCAGCGATGAATGCGATCAAAAAGGGAATCCGAAAGATGAAATTCGAGGTATTGGAACTCTGTACCTGATTGCCGTTCACGCGCATTCGGATCGGAAGAGCGTGGGGATCCGGTACAGCGTCGCGCGTGGTCAACCATGGCCCAGTGGGACAGAACGTATCGCACGATTTGCCTCGCACCCACTGCTTGTCAGCGAACTGCCAGCGTCGGGCCGAGACGTCGTTGAGAGGCATGTAGCCGGCAACATAGTCCATCGCTTCGGACTCCGTCACACCCTTCGCGGTGCGGCCAATCACGACAGCGAGTTCCGCTTCGTAGTCCACCTGCGGATCGTCACCAGGAATGACGACTGGCGCCTCGGGCCCGTGAATGCTGGAAGAGAATTTCGCAAAAATGACCGGCACAGTGGGAATCTCGAACTTCGTTTCGAGAGCGTGGTCCATATAGTTCAAGCCCACAGCCACGATTTTTCCGGGGCGAGTGACAGGAGCGAGGAGGGTTACATCGCGCAGCTTGTGTTTCGACGGCGACGGCAACTCTCCGCGCTCGACCTTCTGTGCTTCCAGCAGCGCGGCCGATCCTGCAGCTAGAAAAGAAGTCATGTCGGGATAAGTGGAGGCCGGCAATGGCAGAACTTCATCGCGGACGATGACGCCGATTCCGACCAAACTGCCATTCCGGAAGCTTGCAAGGCGCATGATCACTCTCTTTCAATTGTTGGTTTTCAACTGCGGGTGCGACGGCAACATTCTAGCGCGTGGGAAACGAGGAGCCACCGCGTCGGGTATCAAGCTTTTTCCAGGGCTGCGGCGAACGCATCGAGCGAGAGCGAGCGCAACAAGTTCCGGCGCATGCCACGCTCGACTTCGGCGAGCCGGTCCGACGCGGCCGTGAGCCACTCGAAGTCCGCCGATTCGGAGAGGCGTTTAAGGTCGGACGCAATATCTGTGTTGCGAATCAGTTGTGGCGCGCCCGAGTTTAGAAACATGAGATCCCGCAGCAGCGAGTACAGGGTGCGGATCAGTTCTTCTGTTTTCTGGCGGCCTTCGGCGCCGGGGCGATACGACTCTGTGACTTTGAACAGGTCGCTGTGTTCTCCACCCCGCAGCGCGGAGTTCAAGATGGTCAGAGCATGATCGCGGGCGACGATGTACCCAGCCAGGTCGAAGTTGCGTGCGCAACCCACCGCTCCATCCGAAAGGCGCGCCACCAGCGCTCTCTGTGCCGGTTTCCACTCGGGACGATGCTGCTCCAGATACCCTTCAATCTCCCCGGCCGCAAGCGCGCCGAGTGTGAACACCATGGAGCGCGAGCGAATCGTTGGCAAGAGTTCACCCACATTCTCAGTCAGGAGAAAAATGCTCGCGAACTCGGGAGGCTCTTCGAGCACTTTGAGCAGAGAATTCGCCGCCTCTTTCATGAACGCAGAGTCGGTGAAGATGTAGACCTTTTCCCTGCCCTCGGCCGGACGGTAGTAGATATTCTCGATGACGCGGCGCACCTGGTCGACTTTGATCATCATCTGCGGCGGATCAGGCGGGATGATCATCACGTCCGGATGCGTCTGTACGAAGATGCGCGTTTCCTTTTTATCCGTCTCCCGCAGGTTTTCGCGCGCCTCGACCGCTTCGGCGAAGCGCGCGTCCAGATCCGCTGCCTGCCCGATGCGCGTGCAGTTGGCGCATGTGCCGCAGAAGTCAGGCAGACCGTCAGTCTCAACCGGAGAGAGGCAGTTCAGGGCCTGCGCCAGCATCAGGGCGAGGGTGTATTTACCCGACCCCTTGCAACCGGCAAGCACGACAGCATGCGGCAGTCGCTCGCGTGCGATCATGTCTCGCAGGCGATGGGCCGTTTCAACGTTGCCGTGAAAGTCGGAAAACATGGAATCAGCAATTAGTAATCAGCAATCAGCATTTAGCAATTAGCAATCAGCAATCAGCAATCAGCAATCAGCACTCAGCACTCAGCACTCAGCACTCAGCACTCAGCACTCATGAATTGTGGCACACAATCAGGATAGCCCGAAAAGACACTGGCAGGAAAACCGCGCTGTCGATAGCGACCGGCTAATGGCTAATTGCTAACCGCCGAATGCTGAGTGCTGCATGCTGACTGCCCGAATCACAGCTTCAATTTCTTCCTCACCACTTCCACAATCTTCTGATGCGTCTGCCTCGGCGTTCCGCGCGCATCGACAATAACCATGCGTCCCGGCTCCCGCTTCGCGATCGTGTGATATCCGTCGCGCACGCGCGCAAAGAAAGCTCGCGTCTCCTGCTCGAACCGGTTCTCGTCATGACTGCGGTTGGCGGTCTTCGAGACTCGTTGATTGCGGCGGCGCGCGCGGCTGACGCTGGCATGAGGATTGGAATCGAGCAACAGTGTCAGGTCCGGTTGCAGATTCCCGCAGAGCACACGATGCAACTCCAGGACAGGGGGGCTTCCGAGTTTTCGGCCGCTGCCCTGGTAGGCCTCCGTCGAATCGGTGAAGCGGTCGCATAGTACGATCTGGCCGGACGCCAGCCCCGGCTCGATCACCTCCGCAATATGCTGGGCCCGTGAGGCGAACATCAGGGCCATCTCCGCGAGCGGGGCAAGACCAGCTGTTCCCGAATCCAGCAGCACTTTACGAATTTTCTCGGCGGTGGGCGTCCCCCCGGGCTCGCGCGTCTCGATGACACGGTGTCCGGCCTCGCGCAATACGGCCGCGAGCCTGCGCATCTGCGTGCTCTTGCCGGTACCATCAAGTCCTTCGAAGGTGATGAATTTTCCGCGCCGCGACATTCTGCGAAATCATAACAGCGCGGCGCGGTCGGCGGAACGAGCGCCCGTCGGCTTCTTCAAATCCTTCCAGACTGCTATAGTCATAAATTCCGCTTGGCACATCTTTTCATCACACATGGGGGCAATAATTCGAATGAAAGTTTTGAAAGGCTGGTGGGTAGTCTGCGTCTTCTTGCTTTCAGTTTACGGCTGGTGCGCGGCTCCTCCCACGGTCACCTTGTCCGTTGACGCGAGCGAAGCACCACGCAAGATTTTTCACGTATCTCTGAAGATCCCCGCCAACTCCGGCGATTTAACGCTCTATTACCCGAAATGGATTCCAGGCGAGCACGCTCCGGACGGGCCCGTTGTCGATTTAGCCGGCCTCAAATTTTGGGCAGGCGGAAAGACACTCAAATGGCGGCGTGACTTGCTGGACGGCTTCACTATTCACGTCGAAGTTCCGCAAGGACAGAACGAAGTCTCGGCGGAGCTCGATTTCCTTTCGCCGGCAACTTACGAGACTGGATTTTCGGCGGGATCCTCCGCTACCGCCAAGCTCGCGGTCATCAACTGGAACCAGGTGCTGCTCTATCCCAAGGGATGGAAAGCTGAGGATATCAACTTCACGGCCAGCCTGAAACTTCCCGTGGGCTGGAAGCTTGGTACGCCGCTGCCGCAGAAGAGTCACAGCGGAAACGAAATCAAGTTTGAAACCGTTCCGCTCACCACGCTGGTCGATTCTCCCGTGATCACGGGGGAATTCCTGAAAGTCGTGCCGCTGGCTCAGGACCCTCCCACCGAAATGGACATCGCGGCCGACAGCGCTGCCGCTCTCGACGCGCCTCCGGACACCTGGGACCGCTACAAGAGTCTGGTCGAGCAGGCGCAGAAACTTTTCGGAGCGCATCACTACCGCGACTACCATTTCCTCTATTCGCTCAGCGATCATGTCGCACACTTCGGCCTCGAGCATCACGAGGCCGACGACAGCAGGGTGGATGAGCGCGGCCTGACCGACGATACTTCCCGAAAATACTCGCCCAGCCTGCTGCCGCACGAGTACGTACACTCGTGGAATGGAAAGTTTCGCCGGCCCGCGGATCTGGCCACGCCCGACTATCAGCAGCCGATGCAAGACGACCTGCTATGGGTCTACGAAGGGCTGACAAATTATCTGGGCTTCGTGCTGACCGGGCGCAGCGGCTTGCTCACCGCCGAGCAGGACCGTCAAGACCTGGCACTGACAGCGGCGAAGCTCGATCATCTTTCCGGCCGCCAGTGGCGCAATCTGCAGGACACGGCAGACGCCGCGCCGCAACTTTATTTCGCTCCGGAAGCCTGGCGCTCCTGGCGCCGCAGCACCGACTTCTACGACGAAGATACTTTGAACTGGCTTTGGGTCGACGTGATCATTCGCCAGCAGAGCAAAGGCCAGAAAACCATCGACGATTTCTGCAAGCTGTTTCACGGCGGGCCCAATACCGGTCCCATGGTCAAGACATACACGTTCGATGACGTCGTCAATACGCTCAATCAAGTCGCAGCTTACGACTGGCGCGGCTTCTGGACGGAGCGCCTCACCAATCACGGGCCCGGCGCCCCTCTCGGCGGCATTGAAGGCAGCGGATGGAAACTCGTCTACGACGAAACTCCCAGTGAGATGGTAAACGTCTATGGCGCGATGGATCATCTCGTGCCCTCCGGTCTTGCCATTGGACTGGAAGTCCGCGACGACGGCGTGATTAACGACACGATCGAACAGGCTCTCGCGGCGAAGGCCGGCATCGGACCCGGGATGAAAATCATAGCCGTCAACGGGCGGCGCTTTTCCGCCGAGGGCCTGCGCGACGCCGTAAAAGCTTCGAAAGACAGCAGCGGGCCAATCGAACTGCTGGTCGAAAATGCCGACTATTTCAAGGCTTACAAGATCGACTATCACGGCGGGGAGGCATATCCGCGGCTGGTGCGTGATGAATCGAAGCCGGATCTGCTGAGCGAGATCCTGAAGGCGAGATAGCTCCGTGGGAGAGCGCGGCTTCGGCCGCGCTTCCCACGACTTGATCAATTCGATTGCAAAGAAATTTCTGGCTTGAGAACAAAACGCAGCAATAACGAAATGAAGAGATTCTTCAGTGCTGGATCCCTCCTCATAATTGTAGTGATGCTATCGGTAAGGCTTTGTGCGCAAGGCCCGCCTCACCTTCTCGGCTTCACGGCCGCCTCTTCCGCTCGCGAAAGCGCAGCCGAAGCCAGACTGAAATCCGTTCCCCAGCCAGCGGAAGAACGCCGCCAGCACCGCGTCTTCACTGCCGAGCCTCATACCGCCGGATCGAAGCGCAACAACGAACTCGCCGACTACATCGCCGACGAATGGCGCAAGCAAGGACTGGAAACCGTCACCATTCATCGCTACGACGTGTACGGCACGAATCCAAAGAGCGCGTCGCTGGAGATGGTCGCTCCGGTTCACTATGAAGCCACACTGCGCGAAGTTCCGCTGGCGATCGACCCCGACACGAAAAACCCCGCGATCAGTGGGGCTTGGCTGGGCATGTCGATCTCTGGAGAAGTCACTGCCCCGGTCGTCTACGCGCATAGCGGGAATCCTGAAGATTACGATCTGCTGCGCAAGAACGGCATCAGCGTAAAAGGCAAGATCGTGCTGGTGCGCTATTCGAATCCGTACAGTTATCGCGGGTTCAAAGCGCTGACCGCCCAGCGTGAAGGGGCGGCGGCGATTCTGATCTACAGCGATCCCGCGGAAGATGGCTACAAAAAGGGCACGGTAGACCCGAATGGTCCGTGGGGCCCGGAGTATCACATCCAGCGTGGCGCCATCACCTACGACTTCATGGTTCCCGGCGACCCGCTCACTCCCGGATGGGCCTCGGTGCCGGGCGCCAAGCGCATTCCCGTCGAAGAAGCTGTATCGATTCCGAAAATCATGGCGCTGCCCCTGTCCTGGCATGACGCCAAGCCGTTCCTCGAGAACATGGATGGACCGCTCGCTCCGGCGGATTGGCAAGGAGGATTGCCGATCCAGTATCACCTCGGTGGCGAGCGCGTGAAGGTCCATCTCAAGATTGAGATGGAAAATGGCACGCAGCCTTATTACGTCGTCGAAGGACGCATTCGCGGCGCCGAGGTGCCGGATGAATGGGTCGTACTCGGAAATCACCGCGATGCATGGGTTTTTGGCGGAGTCGATCCGTCCAGCGGAACCGCTTCGATGATGGAAATGACCCGCGCGCTTTCAATCCTCGCGAGAGAAGGCATGCGCCCGCGCCGCACCATCGTGGTCTGCAGTTGGGACGGCGAGGAAGTCGGGTTGACCGGTTCCACCGAGTGGGGCGAGCAATTTGCCGACACGCTCCGCGCCAAAGCCGTGGCCTACATCAACGTCGACGAAGCCACTTCCGGACCTAACTTTCACGGGCAGGCCGTCGGCTCACTGGCTCCGATGCTGGTCGAAACCACGCGCACCTTGCGCGATCCCTCCGGCAGGAGTCTTTACGATGCATGGAGACTGAGTGTCGAGCGCGAAAGAGCAGAAGCCAAGCGGTCAGCTCCAGTCACGGACGCAGATCTCGCTGATACTCGAATCGGCAGCGGCTCAGACCATACCGTGTTCTTGAACTTTGTCGGAATGCCCGTGATCGTGCTGGGTTTCGAGGGAGACTACGGCGTCTATCACTCAGCTTATGACGATTTCTTCTGGATGAATCGCTTCGGCGATCCTGGCTATCGTTATCACACTCTGATGTCGCAATTGTGGGGAGTCACCACACTGCGGTTGGCCAATGCCGACCTGCTGCCCTTTGATTTTGCGAGCTATGCGAGCAACCTTCGACAGTTTGTGAACGACCTCGCAAAAGCCAACGAGAAGAACATATGGGGACAGCCACCCTCGGCTGTCCAGCCGGGCGAAGCCCGGCAGCCGCAGCTGGACCTCAAGCCGATCCGCAGCGAGATCGACGCTTTTGAAGCTGCCGGTCGCGCGCTAAATGAATCGCTGAGCCGCACTCTGGCGTCGGGCAAGGTCGACCCCGAACTCGCCGCAAAAGTGAATCATGGAATGATGCAAGTCGAGCGCAATTGGCTCAATCCCGACGGCCTCCCGGGGCGCCCCTGGTTCAAACATATTCTTTACGGCGCGCGCTTCACCTACGCTCATCTTGAATTGCCCGGATTGACTGAAGCAGTCGAGAAGCATGACTGGGCTACGGCCAGGCAGCAAGCGGTGATCCTCGAGCACGCGCTCGAGACGAACACAAAACTGCTGCAAGATTTGAATTCAGAACTGCCTCGCTGACTGCCGGCAATTTTTACGCAGCTTGCCTGAAGAGCTTAACTGCCTGTCGTCCTGGTTTTCATTTCGCGCTCCATGATCGTCCGCAGCGCGCTGTTGATCCGGGTCTGATAGCGGCTCCCATCTTTCTTGAACCAGGCCAGCACGTCGGCATCGAGGCGAAGCGTAATCGGCTTCTTCAGTGGGCGATAGAAATCGGCAATCTTCATTCCCTGGAATGAGAATGCAGGCTTTTTCGAACTCCCCGTAGAAGCCGTGGAATCGACCGGCTTGGCTCGCGCCCGCCGGGTCCGGATTCTGGAACGTTTTCGCCGCGGGGCTGCGGCACGGGCTGCGGGCGGCTGGGCATTCCTGATTTCGTTCGCTGTAAGTCTTTGAATTGGCGTCATTTGTTATGTACTCACTACATCGTATGTACGATATTGTACCTTAAAGTGTTCCTGAAGGAACACTGTGGAAATCTTCCCGGCACACTTATCCGGCCATATCCTCAGCCAGGATTGCCGCTTCCTCATCCTCATCCATGAAGGCAAAGGCCTCCTGCGGCACCGGATTCTGCCACACCGGGGCGAAGGATTGCCGATGAAGCGGGCTGGGCCCGTGTTCGCGCAGGGCGGCGAGATGGCGCGGGGTGCTGTATCCCTTGTGAGCAGCCAGTCCATACAGAGGAAACACCGCGTCCCACTCGCACATCATGCGATCACGCTCCACTTTCGCAAGAATCGACGCGGCCGCAATCGAGGCCGAGAGCGCATCGCCATGGATGATGGCCCGTTGCGGCAGCTCGCAATCGATTCGCACCGCGTCGATCAGTAGGTGGTCCGGCCGGCAATTCAGCAGCATGACCGCTTCGCGCATGGCTACCCGCGACGCCTGGTAAATGTTGATCTGGTCGATGCGCGCGGCATCGACGGCGGCAACGGCCCACGCAATCGCATGCTCCCGAATCCGCCGGGCGAGCACTTCGCGGCGCTCGGGAAGCAGAAGCTTGGAGTCGCGCAGTCCGCGCACGCGGTAGGCAGGATCGAGAATCACCGCTGCCGCCACGACCGGGCCAAACAGCGATCCCCGACCCACTTCGTCGACGCCAGCGACATGCACCGCCCCGCCCGACCAGGCCTTCTTTTCGTACCGCAACGTACAGCGCAGCTTTTTCAGAAGGCGCAGCTTCGCCGCTGAGGGCGAAAGAGGCTTCGCAGCGGAAGACTTGAGCACAGAACGCAAGGGAGTCTGTCCACCATCTTCGTCGAGAGCTCGCAATCGTGCAAGAGAAGAAATCGAGAAGAAATCGTGCCTGCTGAACGGAAAGTGCACATCACCTCTGCCTTCGCGGCGACAGCTTCATTTCCAAAAATGAAAAGATCTGCCCCTTGCACCCTGAACAGTGCAGAAGACAATGGCGAGGAAGTGCCGCACGACATCCCCGATTGGTAACCATCTTCTGAATTACCGGCGTACATTGCCCGACCGGACACGCACTGGTAACTTCGCGAGTAGGGGCGAGTTCGCGAGGTACCCATGGAGAACATTGCTCTCGCCGAGGACGGGCTGCTTACGGGAAAGCTCGTGCATCTGGCCGTTCCGGTGCGCTGGAGCGTGATTGGGCAGCAAGGGCGCGGCCCGGTGGAGATGGCGTGCACGTATGACATCCATCCACGTGGCGCAAGGCTCATGAGCGCGCGTCAAGTCAGCATCGGCGACATGGTCGTGGTGGAGCGAGGGCGCAATAAGGCTGTCTGCCAGGTGGTGTGGGCGGCCGACCCGGCGTCTCCGCTACGCGGGCAGTTCACGGTTCGGTGCGTGGATACGGGAAAGACGCCCTGGGATGACGAGTTGCGCCACTTGGAAGAGCAATATCAACCCGTGGTTCTAGAGGCTGAGAAGAGCACCCGCGGGTTAAGCCGTCCGGATGCGAACCGGAGGCGGCGGCCCAGATTCTACGTAGAGGGAGAGGCGGAGGTGATCGACAGGGGGCATCGCGTCGAGGGCGAAGTGCGCCAGATTTCAGAATTTGGTGCGCGCATTACTGCGAAAGACGCGTTGCACCCCGGGTCGGATTTCCGGCTGATGTTGAATGTGCTTGACGTGAGCGTCGCTCTGAAGGCGCGAGTCAAATATCTGGCCGAAAATTTGGGTATGGGCGTGGAGTTTCAGGAGATTCGGCGCGGGGACCGTCCACTGCTCAGCTATGTGCTCAGCAAGTTGCGGGCGCGGAAGGTGGAGGAGTTCGTTCCCGTGGAGATTGTTCAGGATCCGCTGACGGCCACGGGATAGCCGGTTTTTGCAACGGCGACGTGGATCTGCTCGCCCTGTGAGCCGTAGCTTTGCTTTCGCCCCTTGCGCGGCTGGCTGGTTCCTTGACTTTTCACCCACGGCTTGCGCCCCTTCGACAGGCTCAGGGCAAGCCGTGGGCTGAAATCTTTTGCCGCTTCGCGGCTCAGCGCAGATCAGGCTTGCGGCAGACTGTTCTCCCGAGTTTTACTCTAGGCCTTCTCTACATCGCGCAGGCGGGCGGCTTTGCCACGGAGGCTGCGCAAGTAATAGAGCTTGGCGCGCCGGACTTTGGACGAGCGCACGAGGTCGACCTTGTCGACGACCTTGGAATGAATGGGGAAGATGCGCTCCACGCCCTGGCCAAAACTGATCTTGCGGACGGTGAAGCTGGCCTGCGGTCCGTTGTCGCGCTTGATGACCACGCCTTCGAAGGCCTGCAGACGCTCCTTGTCGCCTTCTTTAATCTTCACGTGGACGCGGACAGTATCGCCCGGACGGAATTCGGGGATGTCGTTGCGTTTGGTTTTGGCCAGCAGCTTTTCAATGATTAGGTTTGACATGTCGTTATCCTTCTTCGTTGACTCTGAATTCGTGGTGGTCCGGTCACATTCCCTGCGCGATTCTATTCCGCTCGATTCCCCTGTGATGCTTTCATTCGAACGATGATCTTTCTGTCTTCGTCGCTCAGCGCGCCATTGTCGAGCAAATCCGGACGGTTGCGGAGCGTTTTCTGCAAAGCCTGCTCACGGCGCCAGCGGCGGATCTGCTGGTGATTGCCGTTGATCAGGATCTCCGGCACCGCCATCCCGCGAAATTCAGCAGGACGCGTGTAGTGCGGATAGTCGAGCAATCCCCCGGAACCGCAGGTCGAGTCCGGACCGTCCGCGTTCTCTGTCTCCGGATGCGACGTGAACGATTCCTGCCGCGTTGACGCTTCGTTGCCCACTGCGCCCGGCAGCAATCGCGTCACGGCTTCGACAATCACGGCAGCAGCCAGTTCGCCTCCGCTCAGCACATAATCACCGATCGACAACTCGCGGTCGGCAAGAAAATCGGCGACGCGTTCGTCGACGCCTTCATAGCGCCCGCAGATGAGAACCATGCGATCGAGCACGGCCAACTCCGCAGCGACTTTCTGCGTGAAGCGCTCGCCCTGCGCCGACAGCAGAAT
>Ga0070732_10000879_pt1 | contig 17238 bp, 17 predicted proteins | sample Coa_R1_5_FD_66449 | JGI IMG/M metagenome (GOLD analysis project Ga0070732, IMG submission 66449) | Surface soil microbial communities from Centralia Pennsylvania, which are recovering from an underground coalmine fire - Coalmine... | ecosystem: Environmental > Terrestrial > Soil > Unclassified ...
AAAGGATTCGACCAACGAGATGGCAATAATGGTTGAGACTAAGCATCCGCTGAAAGTGACGAACAACGCGGAGAGACTGGACGATCCAAACTATCCCTTCAGCTGGATCCCAGCGGTCGCGAAATAATCAGCAACTGTCCATCCTGTCGAGAGATTGTCCTCAACAGACGCCGAAATCACAACTGGCGAGTACACTTATCTCCCCATCGAACGGGTCCACTTCGGAAACGGTAGCATAGGCAAGCTCCAAGTTGAACTTAACAGGGTAGAATCGCACAAGCCGTTCGTAATAACGGGAAATACAATTGCGACCAAGACAGATCTTCTCAAACGTCTCGAACGAGCAACTGGTCAAGCATTCGCCGGAGTTTTCTCGGGTATCAGCCAGCATGCTCCCGAGGGCAAGATTAGGTTAGCGGCCAAAGCGGCTAGAGACGCGAATGCCGATTCGCTCATCAGCTTAGGCGGAGGAAGCCCGATCGACTCAACAAAGATTGTCGTCAAAGAGATCTCAGAAAACTTTGATCACCCACCTCTTCCCCACTTTGCGGTTCCTACCACTCTCTCTGCAGCGGAGTTCTCTCATGCGGCTGGAATGACTGATGAGATGTTGCGGCGGAAGACCGGATTCCGAGACGTTCGAATGGTCCCGAAGGTGATCTTTCTGGATCCGGAGCTGACACTTCCGACACCAGGATGGCTGTGGGCATCAACAGGAATCAGAAGCGTTGATCATGCGGTTGAAGCCGTTCTCTCTCGAAAACATCAACCGTTCGTCGACGCTCTCGCCCTCGAAGCGATTCGAAAACTATTCAGGAATCTCAAGAAGTCAATCAAGGATCCGATAGATATACAGTCCAGGCTTTCATGTCAGATCGCAGCGTGGATGTCAGACGCGGGTGCGTTGAGCGTCGGGACAGGCATCAGCCACAGCATCGGCAGAGTGATCGGCGCGACTTGGAACATCCCTCACGGCATCACATCCTGCCTCACACTTGCTGAAGTGATGCGAACTGAGGTGAAGAGGTACCCTCAGGGGCTCATATCCATTGCGGCTGCTGAAGGTAAGACCATCAAGGGTTCTGTGGAAAAGGCCGCGCTGTCAGCGGCAGATGGGGTTACTGAACTCGTGGATGAGCTAGGGCTCTCGAAGAGACTCAGAGACTATGGAATCAAGAGAGACGATTTTCCTTACATTGCCAGAGAAGCAGGCAGTCCAGAACAGACCATGGAGGTTGTGCAGATCCTAGAAAAGATCTGGTAAAGCATTAACGATGAAACATTATCGAGACCAATTCGACCGGAAACTGGTACCTACGGGCCCGCGTGAGGTTTGAGGACAAGTGCCAAGGCTAGCTGAACGTCTGTTCTATCGGATAGCCAAGCGTTGGATTGCGGGATACACTATCGAAGACGCGGTAAAGGCGGCGCATGACGCTAACAATAGGAACCTTTCGGTGATCTTGAATCGTCTCGGGGAACACACGCCGGACAGGAAACTGATCCAGGAATATACTGAGGAATATTTGCGACTCATAGATGTCATCCATGCTGAGAAGATTCAGGGCACCATATCGGTCAAGCCCTCCCAGGTGGGACTAGCTCTAGATGCACCATTGTTCAAGAATCTGATTCTCAGGATACTAGATCGGGCAGAAGACGAAGGACTCTTTCTATGGATCGACATGGAAAACTCTCCATATACTGATGCTACAGTCGAGACTTACCGGGAACTCCTGCAGTCCCACAAGTCAGTCGGAATGTGTCTTCAAGCCAATATGAAAAGAACGGAAAACGACCTCAAGGATCTCCTCGGCAGAGGCGGCAAACTACGGCTGGTCAAGGGAGCCTACCCTGAGACTAGCGGAGTCGCATTCAAGCGGCGGAGCGAAGTTGATGCGAACTATGTCCAACTAATGACTATCTTATTTCAGCAAGACAATTTCTTCGCCATTGGAACGCACGACGACAAACTGATCAACACGGCCAAACAGCTAAGCCGTGATCACAAAGCAGACTTCGAGTTTCAACTGCTGAAGGGAATAAGAGACGATCTTAAGCCAGATCTGATCAAGGACGGTTTCAGGGTCAGCGAGTACATTCCCTATGGGCCAGAATGGTACAATTATAGCAAGAGAAGGTTGAGAGAGCGAAAGAGGAACATCCTCCTGTTCGTCCGCTCAGTTACAGGATAATGCTCGCAGCAGTCTAGGATAGAGCTTATCTAAGCTAAACGAGATTTCGCCTACAACAATAGAAACAGAAAGAACCCCTGAAGGCATTAGCACCCGTTGGACAAACCCACAAAGAGGATCATCAGTGATGTGCTCGTACTCTTCCTCCTGCTTTTCTTCACCCTCCTTGGCTATTTGGTCTACTCTGAGCCAGCGGTCCTACTGGCCGGGGGTCTGGCAATCACGGTATGGGTTGCCGCCGACATCATACTCTTCCGCAAGCCATAGGGCTAGCGTGCGAGGGACCGGGCGCGTCTCCGGCGAAGCCGTCTTTCTCTTCTCTGGTCTTCTCCGGTAAATCTCCGGCCTATGCTTGACATGAACCAACGCACCTCGCCAGCGTAGGTCCTTCTGGGGCCTTTGATGTGACGATTAGCCAGTATTGCGAAGAGTAGTCCGGTCCAGCCGACGATGGCAAGATAGACCGGTTCAGAGTTGCTACTTGCGAGTGTCGGGACGGCGAGTAACAGATCAGCGAAACCGAAGGTGGCCCCAATGCCGACGAGTTCCTTACCGGAGCGGAGATGGTTCTTGTAGCACAGGAGGCCACCAACGAAGATTGAGATCCCTCCAAATTCTACCAGGAGCGACAACGCTCCCGCCAGAAATGAGAATGGCCTGAGTCCTGCAGTCGAGAGCTCTGCGAACAGGGTTGCCCAGCCGTTTACAGATTGAATAGGATAGAACTGAGGGATGAGCAATCTTGTGACGGTGATCATAACTCCCGCGATCATTGCAAGTGCGCTGGAGTATCGGTTGTCTATGTTTACAATAGCCACTAGACAATCTCCTCAGGTCTTCTGGTCGTGTATCATGTCGATAGCGACGATGAGGCTATCCTAGTAGAAAAATCGTGCTATTGATCAAGTCTGATTTTGAGCTTGAACAGTCGAATATTATCAGTGGAGAGTATCGACTCAAGATTCTCTCTGAGCCCATTCAGTTTTAGCAGTTCGATTCCTGTTCCGTCTCCTGCCTTCGCCCTGGCTCTCTTGAGGACCGAGAGGCAAATTTCTGGTTCGTTCTTTTGATAATGTACAAAGGCGGCTGCCGTGAGAATCAAACACTGAAGCGCGTCTCGTTCTGCTCCCTTGGACGCACTCCAGATTTGCTCCAGGACCTCGTGGGACTCCCAGTAGCGTTCTTCATTGAAGAGATCGACACCCTCTTTCAAAGCGTCCTCCCTGTCTATGGGCGCGGGCGGTCTATCGAGAAGCTTCGTGCTAAGTATCTCGAATCCTTCCTCTCGCAGTCGTCTCTGTCTTTCCCCAAGCTCATCTGAGTTATTTGCGAAGACGTTGAACTCTAGCGCATCTGTGCTTATTCGAAAGTGGCTTGCGCTCTCTTTCGAGCCAAGAGTCGTCCGAATCATCTCGGAGACCTGAAGAAGGTCGCGTGGGGAGGCTCGTTTCTTGTTGGCCAGTCTGAAGAGATATCTTGCCGACTGGGTCTACCTCATCAGTCTTTTACGCGAATCCTTGTTCTCGTAATATTCTGATTCTAAGGAGGTCTTCCCCAGTAAGAGAGGGTATGTCGGATGCTTGCAAGTCTTCCTCTATTTGCTGGGTCGACTTCGCCCCGGGTATTACAGTGGATACTTCTTTGTGGTCGAGGATGAACCGCAGCGAGGCTTGGGCCAGTGTCCGCGATTTTGTCTCCAAGATTTTCAGCTGGTGGGCGGCCTTGATTAGAGCGTGGAAGTAGTCTCTAGGAAAGTTGAATCTGATATCTCCCTTCGGAAAGGCTGAATCAGCGTTAAACTTGCCTGTCAGGAATCCATTGGACAATGGTTCTCTGGCTATAATGCCAACATTGTTGGCGACGGCGATCTGAAAGAGCTTGTTCCTTGCCTCTTGGCGCAGGATGTTGAATACTACCTGAATTGCTGCGGGGCGTCCGTTCTTCATCGCGAGGAGTCCTTCCTCTGGATCATGAATTGAAACTCCATAGTGACGGATTTTTCCAGACTCGACGAGTCTTTCTAGGCCCTCGAAGATCTTGCCGCTCCTCAACAGTTGGATAGGAGGGTTGTGCAGCTGGTACAGGTCGACATAGTTGGTCTGTAATCTCTCGCAGCTCTTGTCCACTGCGAAGGACAGATAGTCGGGTCCAAAGCTCATCCTTGGAGGGTCATGATAGAAGTCCGCGCCAACCTTCGTGGCGATAATCACATCGTCCCTGCATCCTTTCAACGCTTGGCCGATGAGGTCTTCGCTGTGACCATGTCCGTAAGCGTCTGCAGTGTCGAAGAAGTTGCATCCTAGCTCTAGCGCCTTCTCGACGGCCTCTAGCGACGTCTTATCATCGGTGGGACCGTAACTGTTTCCATAGGCATTGCCGCCGATTCCCCATGCTCCGAATCCGACCTCGCTCACTTTGAGGCCGGTCTTGCCAAGAGTGCGATACTTCATCTCATACCGGCTTCATGGCTGTTCCCAAATAACTTACCTAGCCAATGCTTGGACCAAGTGGCGCAATTTCTCTCTCGAAGAGAGTGTGTTTTGCCGATTCTTTGCAGTGGCACAGTGCACATGATTCATGCTCCCGACCGGTCAGGGTTACAATTCATTGATAGTTTTGGGAGCAGGGGTGTTGTAAGGATGAACCTTGGCCGTAAATGTCGAGCCAAAGCCAACAGCAGCCTTCGCGCTGTCACTACTCGCAGGGCTATTCACCCTGATCGGCGCATTCCTCGCTAGTGCTATCGGTTCCCTCCTCGTGCCAGGTTTCCCAAGCGATTTGCTCCTAATCTGGGGCAGCGTCGCCGGAATACTGACACTCGTGGGATCGTGGCTGCTGTTCAACAACGCGGCTCAGCGAAAACTAGGCAGCACATTAGTGCTCGTCTTCTCAATACTGTCAATGAACTTCATCGGCCTCATCCTAGGCCTCATCGGAGGATTCCTAGGATTCACATACAAAGGCACCACTACCACTAACACCACCTCCAGCTCGAGCCGCGGGTACACCCCGCCCTGATAACCAGGGCGGACCCCTTTCTTTATCACCGAGCATGAACCGATCACAAAGAATCGTTAACGCTTAAATCGCAAATCCGACCCTTCCTCGACCATCCACCGTTGACTACTACCGTCAGCCTTTCGGTCCTCGACGAGTTCGGAGGCAGCAAACTACTCACCCCAGACAAGATACGATACGTCCAGGCAAACCCTCTACCAACCAAACCAACGGACTTGGCTCTCAAAGAAGCACTAGCAACACCTGTTGGCGCCAGACCCTTCGATAGAGAAAAAGGCTGGAGCCCAGCTATCATTCTCGGTGACTCAACGCGGAAACAGTCGCCTTTCATCCGACAGCTGATCAGCCTTATCGAGCCCAAGACTGACGACATTAAGATCATCTTTGCCTGCGGCACACACATTCCAACGAACCCCTCTTTCATCCGAGAGGTTCTGGGGGACGAAATCTACAAGAAATATGAAAAGAGCGTCAGAGTAAGCTCAACGCAGAATCCAACAAGCAAATACGAATGGATCGGTGTCACAGGTCGCGGAACACCCGTTGAGCTGAACAAGGAGTTATTCGACCGTGACCTCCTTATCTCCTCGCTAAACGTCCAGCCACACTACTTCGCAGGATACGAAGGCGGAGCCAAAGCCCTCCTGCCAGGCTGCGCGGGACTAAAGACGATCACGACAAACCATGGATATGTCATCGGCAACTCAAACTGTCGCGAACTCATGATCAAGGGAAACCCGCTGCGCGAGGACATGAACGAGGTCCCGGCGATCCTAAAGGAATACATGAAGATCGAACATCGGATCCTCGACTTTGTCTACAACCAGAACGGAACCCTAGTCAAGGCCGCCTACGGCGACCCAGGTCTCGCACACCAACAACTCGCGGAGAACTTCTCACGTCGAGCACACACAGTCCAGTCACGACCTTCAACACTCGTCATTACGAAGGCCGATGGGCCCATGGGACAAAATCTCTACCAAGCACTCAAAGCATCAGCCTTCGCAACCGGTCTCACAGGTCAATCGGGCCAGCCAAAGTCCGCGATCATCCTTCTTGCAACGCTTGAAAACGGCATTGGCAGCGAGGCATTTAGAAAAGAGATGGAGACATACGGCAAGATGGAGCCAACCGCCGTCATCGAGGATCTCAAAAAGAGAGCGAAAGCAGGAAGGGTCACCGAGGCATCGCAGAAGCCAAACCGGCTAGCTCTAGACGATGCAAAAGCCGACTTCATAGTCGTGTCTCCCAAAGCACCAAGCGTCGTTGAAGAATTCCTGGCGAAGACCAGAATCAGATTCTATCGAGCAATAGATGACGCACTCCGATCGCTTGACTCAAAACTGTACGAAAGAGATGCTGCTGTCATTCCATACGGCTCGGCGACAGTTCCTATCCTTTCTTGAGCACTTGATATTATTCTAGACTGGGCAATATTTTCATCGGGTGAATGAGGGTGCGATATTCTAAGGCGGGCACGGGTTTCGTGCTGCGACTGGAACAAGGCGATGACATCCTGAAAACCCTGAGACGATTCGCGGAGGCCAAGCGGATCAAGGCCGGATTCTTTGAGGGAATAGGCTCACTTTACCAAGCAAAGCTAGGGCACTATGACTTCCAAGATACTAAGACCTACAAGTACGAGACTTTTCAGGAAGACTTGGAAATCCTCTCACTATCAGGAAACGTGTCAATTATGAATCACAAAGCGCTCCCCCACGCCCACGCGACATTGGGCCGCAGAGATTTCTCCGTCCTTGGCGGACACTTAGAAGAAGAGTCCTTTGCCAACATGGTCGAGGTTAACCTCACCAAGCTCCCCGGGAAGCTGGAGAAAGCGAAAGACAACGATATCGGCCTTAATCTGATGCAGCTTTCCAGCAAGTTCTAACACTCCGGTCTGAACAGAATTCGTACGGGTCCAAAGGAACGTTCCCGGTCCATATCTCTCGATGGACCAGTTAGCCTATTACAAGCAGAACCCGAAACGCCGATTGTACACTCGGATACTGGCCATGTCGAAGAAAATCGGCCTAAGGATGATTCTATACCTATACTTGGCAGTATTCCTCACACGGATAGGATTCGGGTCCATAACCATCCTCTTCCCCCTCTATCTTCCAACAGGCGCCTTCCAAGTCGGACTGATACTTGCCTTCTACCCCATCGCAGAGGCGTGCTCAGCCATGCCCATCGGGAGACTTGCAGACCGAGTTAGCAGGAAGAGGCTTCACCTCGCCGGAATGGGCACCATTACAGTCCTGACAGCGGCAATTGGATTCACTAGGAATCTGCTGGATGTCTCAATTCTGCACGCTCTGATGGGCATATCCGCGGCCATGGCTGCCGTTACCTCACTCACTCTACTAGGCGATGCGACAAAACAGACGAACCGTGGCAAGAAGATGGGAGGCTTTGATCTCGCAAACCTCGGAGGATACGGTCTCGGTTTCGGTCTCGGCTCACTCCTAGTCACCCAGTTCGCCAACAGCGACTACGGATTGTCCGAGGCATTCTGGGTAACATCAGGAATCTTCTTCGTTACCTCGCTCCTCGCAACCAAGTTTCTCGTCGAACCGGTACGGAGTTTCGAACTAAAGCAACCTGGCCTTCGTCACAGACGAATCGGTGCGAGGATTCGCCCGGTACTCCCAGTCTGGCTCGGTCAGACAATTGTACTTGGAATGTACTTCCTATTACCGAAGGCGTTTCAGCAGACAAACTTTCCATTAACCCGCCAGGTACTGATCTTCCTAGGAGTCATCGGGGGCCTATTCGCCGTCGGCGCGATAGTCTTTGGCCACATCTCTGACAAGGTCGGCCGTACTAGGATCATGATAATGGGGGCCGTAGGAGAACTAGGATTCTTGATCCTCTTCGGCTGGTCTTTCCCAAACTTTCTGAACTATGAGCTGTACTTGGCTCCGCTGTTCTTCATGGCTTCCGCGATCGCCCCCGCAATACTCAGCTACGTCAGTGACGTCTCAGGAAAGGCAAGACGAGGGTCAGCCAACGGAATCTACAGTGTCGTCCTAAGCGCAGGGATGGCGATAGGCAACATACTCGGAGGATTCTTTGCCGAAGTTGGAGTTCAATGGATCTTCTTCGCAGGAGCTGGAATCATGGCCCCCGCAATAATTATCACGTCTTCACTATTGAGACGAAGATGACATTAGCATTCTAAATCTAAGCTGGACGGTTACTGTTTCAGTGAAGCCTTTACGAGGTCGCATATCACGGCGACCTCGGCTTCAGTAAGCGTTGGATACATTGGCAGGCTTAGCACATCATTCGACAGAGACTCGCTCATAGGGAAAGCCCCTTCTGAGTAGCCGAACATCTGCCTGTAAGGCACCTGGAGGTGAATGGGTACGGGGTAGTGAACACCGGTCTCAATTCCGTTGCTTTCAAGGTGTTTCTTCACCTTCTCCCTATTCCGGGTCCGGATGACGAGCAAATGGTAGACTGCACTGTCCCCGGGCCGATCCGAAGGCGGTAGCGTAACGCCCTCAACGTTCCCCAGTTCCCGTACGTAATGGGAAGCCAATTGTCGCCTTGCCTGGTTCCAGACGTCGAGCCTCCTAAGCTGCACTCGCCCTATCGCAGCGTTGACAGTGTTTAGTCTGGAGGTGTAGCCTATTCTTCCATGATTGTACTTGCTACCCTTGTCTCGCCCACAATCCCGTATGCTCATTGCTGCCGCCGCAGTCTCGTCATTGCTGGTCGTAATCATTCCACCATCGCCTCCAACTGTCATGTTCTTCGCTGGATAGAATGAGAAGCAACCAGCATCACCGATCGAGCCGACCCTCCTTCCTCCAATTTCTGCTCCGTGCGCTTGGCAAGCGTCCTCAACAAGCTTGACACCCGAATCGCGGGAAATCTCAAGAAAATCTTCCATCATGGCAGGATGACCGTAAAGATGAACAGGGATTACCGCGCGCGTCTTCGAGGTGATTTTCGCCCGAGCTTTCTGTGGGCTCAGATTCACTCCAAAGTCTTCCACATCAGCGAAGACTGGATCCGCGCCAGTATGGAGAACTGCGTTGGCTGTAGCAATGAACGAGAATGGTGTTGTCACCACCTGGCTTCCGTGGCCTATACCAAGAGCCTGAAGAGATATTGACAAGGCCGCCGTGCCTGAACTGGTTGACACTGCATACTTGGTCCCACAGTATCTCGCGAACTCTTCTTCGAATTTGAATACGCTCTCTCCCATCACTAGCTTCTCGTCGAGGGCAGCAAGCGTTGCCGTCTTCATTTCCTCATCGATGATTGGTAATGCTAGGGGGATTCGCTTCGAGTGTTTTGTACCAGATTTACTCTCTTCGACCAAGGTGGTCTTTGAGCTGATTGCATGTTCTGTCATAGACGGTTTAGCGGTCCTTACTTGAAACGTTGAATATTCGCGAGTATAATCCTTTTCTGTTTCAGTCTCGCCTTTTTGGATCTTCTGAGAGATGAAGATATCTAGGGATTGACGGGCCGACACGGTCAAAATCTGATGGAGGCTGCGCCATTAGGTAGCCTGTCAAGCCCTCCCTACAGCTTAAAGAATCCCCGCAGTTTCTGACGGTCAAGGGTCCGAGGAGATGACGCTGGTCTATTCTTGCATCGCCCCCCACGGTGGGGAGATCATTCCAGAACTGGCTTCAAGATCGATGGTTCGAAGATTCAAGGAGACGCGTACCGCGATGGGGACTATTGCCCGAAGAATCTCTGAATCACGCCCCCATACAATAGTCATCGCAAGTCCACACAATCTCAGGCTCTACGGCAAGATTGCCGTCGTCACCACCGAGAATTCCTCGGGAGTGTTGAAAGGCTCATCGAAGAGATCAATCACTCTGCATGCACGCTGTGACAAGGCTTTCGCCGAGTCAATCCTCCGAGCCTCGGAGAAAGCGAAGCTCCCGGTCGTCGGTGCCAACTACGGGACCGCCAGTGGCCCTGCTTCAGATATGCGGATGGACTGGGGGACCCTCGTCCCGTTATGGTTCGTCATCAAAAACAAGCGAGTTGCGCCGAAGATTGTAATTGTCGCTCCCTCTAGAGAAATCCCACTCAGGAAAAACTATGAGTTCGGGCAGCTCCTAGGTCGGATCATGACTCTCGATGGGAAGAGAAGATTCGTCTTCATCGCCAGCGCAGATCAGGCACACGCACACTCGCGCTCAGGACCCTACGGGTTCAATCCGGCAGCTTCAAAATATGATAGCATTGTCATGAACAAGATTCGACAAAACAAGTTGAAGGCGATAATGAGCCTTAGTCCAAGGTTCGTGGAGGACGCCAAACCTGACAGTCTCTGGCAGATGGCCATGCTGGCAGGCGTGACTGACGTGGTGCCGTCCCGGTCGAACCTTCTATCATACCAGGTGCCCACATATTATGGAATGGCATGCGCGGAATTCGAGCCAGTCCGAGCGAGCAAAAACAGCTAGCCCACACCGGATGTAGTCCTAAGAATATTCGACATAATGCTCCTTTCAATCAGCGGAAAGGCACCAGCCTCAAGCCGATCATGTTCAAGATAGCTCTGCAGAACACCAGAATTCAACAGGTTCCGGATGGCTAAGCCAGTCGTTAATTTGCCATAGGGCCATTCTCTGAGAAATCCGGAATATGTTGACTGAAGCGTTAAAGCAATTTTTTGAATTCTTTTCAGGGACCTGTCTCGTTTTGCTTCGATCTCAATCTCGAAGATTCGGACCTTCGGCTCGCCGAGGAACGTCACGCTATCTACGCCGAGTTCCGCTATCGGTGTACTGGTTGGTCTGTCGTGGCGAATAATGTCCCTCACCGTTCTCCTCGTCGTCCTCTCTTGAATGATGACGAGCCCCATGGAAGCGAAGGCACTCGATGGAGAGCGTGCCGAGAAATGGGACTCGCCTTTGGAAGGCGAGTCCTTGAGGATCTCCCGGATCCTCGCCAAAGAGAGAGGGGACCATGGAGCTTCGATCTCGATCCTCCGCACTCCCTCTCCTTCTATTCTTTGAGGGTTTGATTTCATTGAAACGAGCAACCTTCCATCAATTCTTCTGATTCTTAGGCCGATCTTTTTCTGTCGCAAGAGTCCCAGTTTGGTGTCGTAGTATGTGTCCCTGATTCGATGGATTGGCCTGGGTTTCAAGTCGTATTCGAGGATTGATGTTAAGCCTGCGATATCCCTTGCAATATCATCGCCCCTGTTGGTGATAAGAAACGCTACCTCTGATTCGAAAGGCCCCGGTGTGATGCGTCCTTTGGCCAAGGTCTCTTTCTATCTCCCTGCTTGAATGGGATTCGAGGGTTCTTGTCCCATCTTACCGGTAGGAATTCCAGCGGTCTCTTTCCGATAAGCATTAGGTTTCACGGCACTAGACCAAGTCGCGAGCAAGGGAGGCAAAACACAGGTTTCAAACACTCAACAAAAATTTACAGGAAAACCGAACCACATAAATCCGGGACAAATGCCGATTCTGGCTCGTGCTTCAATCAAAGTCCTATCTTGAAGAATTCAGTCAGGACGTCGATGAGGCTGTTAGAGAGTACTCGTCAGAGTCCGCGCGCAGGCCGTTCATCGACCCAATCCACCTCCAAGATGGGGGTTTCGTGGATCATCGTGGAAGCAAACTCAAGCTCATATCCTCTACTTCATCGCTTGTTGCGGTGGGAAGCTCATGAAAAGGGGGGTAAGCGTGGCTATAAATGACCCAATGGGTGAGACCGGCGCGATCGGGAACAACTTGCACTCTCTGTACGGAGCTTGACAGTTTTGTCAGACCAGGGTAAAGCGTTCATCAATATTGAGAACGTTGTTGCGTCTGCAACACTAAAGCAAAGGATAGACCTCAACGCAATTGTCCGGATCTTTCCAGGAGTAGAGTACCGGCCGGAACAGTTCCCAGGCTTGGTCTACAGATTGAAGAAGCCTAAGACCGCGACCCTGATATTCAGCTCAGGAAAAATGGTCTGCACTGGCTCAAAATCTGAACGCCAAGCCCGCAAGGCCGTGTTCAAGGTAGTTGATGAACTCAAGAGGGATGGAATCGTAATCCTCGGCAGACCGGAGATCACCATTCAGAACATCGTCGCCTCATGTGGCCTAGGAGGCCACATTGATTTGGAAAAGGCGGTTTACGGTTTGACGAAAACCATGTACGAGCCAGAACAATTTCCCGGGCTCATCTACCGCATGGACGAGCCGAAAGTTGTGATTCTCATCTTCGCAAGCGGCAAACTAGTCTGTACAGGTGCCAAGAAGGAGATTCAGGTATACGTCGCGGTGAAGAAGCTGCAGGAGATTCTCGAGTCGAAGAATCTCATCTCTTACGAGGGCCCCGAGAAGCCGCGCCTGCCAGCTCTGCCCACTAAGGTCAAGGACTAGTCTCGCTGGACTGGGAAGGCTTGGCCTCTGCCTTCGTCAGATCATATGTCGAAATCCGTTCCGCGACGTTTTGACTGTCTGGTCCAGTGTGGAGCCTCGGGCGGGGTTTGAACCCGCGACCTTGCGGGGCATTTTTCTGCCATTCCGCTTACGAGGCGGATGCTCACTGTTGCCAGACGCATCTACCAGGCTGAGCCACCGAGGCACCAAACCGCGCCTCGACAATACTTTGACTTAAAGCTCCTATTCTCTGCACGGGAGACAACCGTGAGATCGAGAAAGACCACGCTCGGAGAGCGGGACATCATCCGACAACTAACCAAGAAATTCCATCAATCTAGGCGGAAGCTTCCCCTCGGGTTCGACGACGACGTATCAGCGTATCCTCTGACGCGTGTTCAGTGGCTTGTTTTGAAGACAGACAGCCTAGTCGGGAGCACTGACATTCCGCCTGGTATGACTTTGGCAGAAGCCGCTAGAAAGGCGGTTGTAGCGACTGTCAGCGACTTCGCGGCTAAAGGCGTTCAGCCCTCTGGTCTATTGATCTCCCTCACGCTTCGCTCTCCAGTTCGGTCTTCTATGGTCGATGAACTAGCCAGGGGATTTTACGGCGCCAGCAGAGAATATCATTGCGATATCATCGGCGGCGATACGGGAGAGTCAACGGATCTTGTTATCGACTGCATCGGCTTCGGATTCGCAAAGCCGAGTAGGATACTTCGGAGAGACAACGCGAAACCAGGAGACATTGTCGCCGTTACAGGGAATTTTGGCACGCCGAGCGCCGGACTTAGGATACTACTCTCAAAGAGCAGGGCCCAGTCGAGAAGATTTCCCCGACTGGTTCGTTCCGTAATCCATCCAGTTGCTAGGCTGGACGTGGGTCTCAAGCTGGCGAATTCTATGATGGTCAGTAGTTCCATAGATTCGAGCGACGGCTTGGCTTGGAGCCTTCACGAGATTGCGAGATTGAGCAGAGTCAATTTGATAGTTGAAAGAGTTCCGGTCTCGCCCGGTGTGGACATTTTTGCAGAGGCGCAAGGATTGAGCCCCGAAGAGTTGGCACTATATGGTGGAGAAGAATACGAACTCGTTGTGACTATTCCAAAGGAGAAGTTTCCTGCAGTGAGGAGAAGGGTCCATTCACTAATTCGAATAGGCAGGGTTGAGAAAGGGCGGGGAGACGTATTGCTGGACCGGCGAGGAAAAATCAGAGAGATAGAGCCTCGAGGATGGGAGCATATGCATTCTTCGAATCACTGATCCTAGTAACCTTCAACTTTCGCCACCATTGCTGTTAGGCTGAAATATGGACTAAGCATAAGCTAGAAGAAGCTCTTGATCAATAGCCATCGAACCAGTCCTTGACGAAGACCGACGAACTTTACAATGTTCCCCGAGGCACAGCCTATCTCACAAGCCAACAGATCCTTCTCTACGTCACATATTTCGTATTCTATGTTCTTCTCGCAAGGATTCTAGACCCAGCGGAGGTCGGCCAGTTCGCGGTTCTCGCCGGAATACAGGCATTCTTCGCTGGGATTGTCTCAGGCTCCTTTCCATCCGCCGCCACTAGATTCATCTCGAGAAGCATGGCAAAGGGAGACCTTCACGCAGCGAGCGGCGCAGCGAGAACAACTCTCCGACTGTCCCTCGGCATCGCCGTACCCGCTCTCGTAATTGCGCTAGTGCTTTCCCCATACGGCAGCAAGTTTCTCGTAGGATTTGTTGATCCGACCAACCTACTCCTCGCCACTTTTGTCTCAGCCTTCTTCGCGGACCTTTTGCTCCTCTACACTGCCTTCTTCATCGGAGCTGGACGCTATGCTCAGACATTATACCAAAACCTCCTCTACGTTCCCTTGAGCAGAGGACTCGCGCTCACACTGGCCTATCTCGGCTTGAGAGTCTTCGGCATCATGGCCGGTTGGGCCATCGGTGGGGGAGCGGCCATACTCTTGTCAGTGTACATGTGGCATGGGCTGCTTCCTCGAGGCGGCAGCTATTCTTTGAAGCCGATCTTGAGCTTCAGCTCCTCCGTCTTCGCCTCCTCGTTGGTCACCCTGGGCCAGCTTTGGGGCGACATCGGCATCATCTATGTCGTGCTAGGGCCTGCAATTCTTGGACCCTACTACCTTGTGGTCTCCAGTGTCAACTTTCTCTCAGTTCTCTGGACCCCCGTCAACCAAGCCATCTACCCAGCGCTGTCGGCCGCCCATTCGACCGGCGATGTCAGCGGAGTGTCAGATCGGCTCGCCGCATCATTCAGACTGATCAACCTAACGGTGCTACCGCTGGGAGCAACGTTGGCGGCCATCTCACCGACAGCTCTAGAAATTGTCTACGGGACCAAATATACTGGTGAAGCGCTAACACTCTCCATACTCTCTGTAACATCGGTCCTACTTGCTCAAGGCGCGATCCTGGTAACGACACTTCAAGCCGTGGGACACACACGTCAGTATCTGGCTGTGACCGTCGCATCAACCTTGATCTTCTTGACGTTTGTTTGGGTCGGAGCGCCCTATCTAGGCACACTTGCAGGTGCGATTGGGAGAGCACTTCTGGCGCTGTTGATAGTGCTATTCTCAATCTTCGCGCTTCGAAAGACTGTAGCGACTGGCACAGGCTCATCCCTCAGGAAGGCGATTCCGTTAGCTGCCGCTGTGGCACTACCGTTGCTCTTGGTTGACCAGTACTTCTTGAGGTTCTCCCATCCAACGTTTCTGAGGCCGAGTATCCAACTTGCGATTCTCTTCGTTCTGTTTGTAGCACTATTCGGTTTCTTCAGCCGCCAGATCAGAGTCTTCCACCATGGAGACTTTGCAATGCTACACGATGTTCTGCCGACAAGCCTGCGGCCATTACTCAAGAAGATTCAACGACTAATGCTAGCTGAGGAGAAATGAGGCCGCTCAATGGCGGGCCCGGAGGGATTCGAACCCTCGACCTTCGGCTTACCTCTCTCAAAGTAGAGGGCCGACGCTACTGTCCAGGCTGAGCTACGGGCCCAGACAGCGGCTCCACCAGGCTTCGTAAAAATAGCTTTGCAAAAAGAAAGGAATACCCTACCACGCAAATGGCAGGGATTACTACTTCTTCGGAAGCCGCGTTATTCCCATGTAGACGAGGGCTAGCATTACGACAGCGACGCCAAGCAGGGCTATCTCGATTATCGAGAGAGTGGAACTTGTGAAGCTGAGTGGCTGATATGTTGGAAGAGTGAACGCCATTGCGGCTGAGCCCGTATAGTATGTTCCCGAGTTGATGTCCGTCCCGACTTTTATCGAGACTGATCCGCTGAGAAAGTTTACTCTGCCATCCGTTGGGACTGTGAACGAGTATTGTGTATTGTAGTTTTGTCCCCCGGCCACGGCTTGAGTAATGCCGTTCGTTGTTACGTTGCCGTCAAAATGGTCGGTGACAAATGAGAACCATGGATAGGTGATGCTGATGTTCTTTACAGTGAAAGCCTGGGTGCCTTGGTTTCGTACCGTGATGTATAGTGTGCCTGAGTCTCCAGGATTGTAGGCTGACTTGTCCGTTCGAGCGTAGATGACTGGAGCGAAGGAGGCGTGGCTTGGCGCTATTGCGAGCGCGCTGATTATGCATAGTGCGAGCATTGCCAATATCGTGCTTTTCATTTTCATGAGCCGATCGGCTTCTAGAGGCGGTAAAAGGTTAGTTGTTACCTTCGATACACGACAGGTTTTGCTGATTCGGGAAAGCTTGATACGGAATAGGATTAACGTGCTCTCTGGGGCTCGTCGTCTAAGACGCTTCTCAGCGTCGGCGAAGCCTGGTTAGGACGTCGCCCTGACACGGCGAAGGTCGCAGGTTCAAATCCTGCCGAGCCCACCAGCTTAATCACAGATTTCCAAATAATTCAAGTCTTGAAGATCCAACAACGGCCTTGATTCTCCAAGAGAGAATCCCAATAAGAGAAGGGACTGGAACTATACTAAATGTCGAGTGCCAAGGCTAATGGTTAGCCAGTACAGTTGCGGGCGTCTCTGTTTCGACTAGAGAGTTCAACTCTGCCTCGTGGTGGCTTAGAATGTAGCCGTCATTGTCGCAGAAGTACATCTTCAATCGTGAAATCCATCGCATCGTTGTACCGCAACGGGGACACTTGACCTTGTCCATTTCTCTCGAATCTCGAAGTTGAGGGTTGAGCTGGAGACGGATGAGCGACCCCTATGCTTCAAACTATTCGGGTTCTATTGATCTTCTTATTTTGCCAGGAGTATCTTCGGAGTGTCGTGGTAGCTCCGAATCCGCATGCCGCGCATCTCTTCTTCCTTACATGGTATGCGTGGCGGCCGCACCTCCGGCATCGAATGTGAGTACCCTTTCCGCCAGCCTTTCCGAAGGAGGTGGTCCCTTTCGTCAACGGTCTAGCCTATGGTGTCCGGAGAGGGGATTCAAGATAAAGGTTCCATTAGCCGGGAGAGGTACCTTTCGAGCTGGGAAGAGGGCCCTAGTGCTCTGCCATCTTTAGGCTCTGGCGTAGCTCGGCAACGGTGTCTCTGACCTGTTTCGTGGTCTGCTCGGTATCAGTTGTTGGGAGATCGTGTACGTTTCCCGGAATGGGGTCTTTAGTAGCGTTCTCGAATTTCTTGGCCCATTCTATGGGTATGTTGTCGCTTAGACTTT
>Ga0070732_10000880_pt1 | contig 17236 bp, 12 predicted proteins | sample Coa_R1_5_FD_66449 | JGI IMG/M metagenome (GOLD analysis project Ga0070732, IMG submission 66449) | Surface soil microbial communities from Centralia Pennsylvania, which are recovering from an underground coalmine fire - Coalmine... | ecosystem: Environmental > Terrestrial > Soil > Unclassified ...
CGTGACCGCCGGCCGCGTGGACGATTTCGACGGCCCGATACAGGTGCGGCTCGAGAATCTGCCGCTCGGTTTCTCGGCCCCGCCGACTTTCATTGAAGCTGGACAGAATAACACGAACATTGCGCTCTTCGCTGACGCGAAAGCGGTGAATCCTGATCCGAAAGCGCCGGAAATAAAAATCGTGGGTACCGCTATGATCGACGGCAAACAAGTCACGCGCGAAGCCATGGGCACGTTGCCGAAAGTAGTCGAACCGGGCGACATCGTGACCACCACCGATGTGAAATCGGTCACCATTCACCCCAGTCAGGAAACCCGGCTGCTGGTCCACGTCGAACGCCGCAACGGCTTCAAGGGCCGCATTCCGCTCGACGTGCAAGGCTTGCCGCACGGCGTGCGCGTGCTAAACGTGGGCCTCAACGGCATCCTCGTCACCGAGCGCGACACGAGTCGGGAGATTGTGCTCTATGCCGAGCCGTGGGTGCAGCCGATGGAGCATCCATTTGTGGTGCTCGCCAACCGCGAAGGCAAAGGCACACAGCATGCGGCGCAGTCGGTGTTGCTGAAGGTGGAGAAGTGATGGATTTCGCGAGTCTCGCACCGTTGGCGAATGTCCCAGATCCCATAATTGATTTCAACCATGCGAACGCACTAGAAATTGCTCTTTGGGGAGTTTGCATAAGCGTGTCAGTGATTTGTGCTGGCCTGGCGCTTCGTTTGCCTGGCAGTCGGAAGCGAAGGCTGCTACTGTTGGCCGCAGTTTGTTTCTTCATCGCTTACCTTGCCATGACATTGCATGTGAATTCGCGAGCGATGAACGATAGTATTGCTAAAGCGAAAAAGAACATGGAAAAGTCAAAAGAAAAGCAACCGCCGAAATAGCGCGAACGCCTTTCAGAGCCGCGCACGGAGCGCAGCGGAGTAAGCGACAGACGCTGGCTGGCCGCTTACTCCGCTGCGCTCCGTGCGCGGCTCTGACAATTATTTGATGCGCATGTCGTTACATCATTGTTGCGCTGGCTTTCGCGGCCTCATGTTAGAATGCCCTCGTTGTGGGAAGAGGTTGCTGCCAGAAACGAGGTGTGCTGATGATTGCTTTTCTTCGCCAGCGAACGCGAACCCAACTGCTGGGCTTCTCAGTTATCGCCGTGATGACGTTGCCGATGTATGCCGATCCCCCTGCCGATCGCTCGAAAGGCGACGTGGTTGAGAAGGGTACCAAGGCCGTGGTCAAGAACACGGCCGGTGCTCCCGGTCAACCAGCCCCGATTACCCCGGCCGATATGACCAAGACGGTGCGGATCGAAAGAGGGCCGGCCAGCATCGTAAGGAACACCGGCCCGGCGCCGGCCAACACGACCATGGTGCCGGTAACTGCCGACAACCCGACGGTCAAGGCCGGCGAGGTGAACTGGCACAAGAGCTTTGCCGAGGCCTGTGCGGCAGCGAAGAAATCGGGCAAGCCCGTGTTGCTGTTCCACATGATGGGCCAGCTCGACAAGCAATTCTGCTGAACCAACGCCCGCTTAGCGAGAACCGTGTTGTTCTCCTCGCCGGAAGTGGCCCAAATGATCAATTTGAATTTCGAGCCCGTCTGGGAAATGGTTCGCCCGGTGCCCATCGTCACCATCGACTTCGGCAACGGCAACGTCATCAAGCGCACGCTGCACGGCAACATTGCAACCTATGTTTGCACCGCGGATGGCAATGTGCTCGACGTGCTACCGGGGCTATATCAGCCCGCTGTGTATCAAAAACGCTTGCAAGATTTGCAGAGTTTGTTTCGATACGTTTATGACGCCAAGTATTACAGCGGCGGATGGAAGCTTGCGTCCTTGTTGCCTGCTAGAGCGAAAGAATTTCATGTCCGCCAGGCCGAAGCCCTTAAGGCGAATCAACCTCAACTGGTGCTGGCTCAAGTTCCTGTGGACGGGGCCAAATTAAGGGTTGAAACTGTGAAACTTCTTGCGGCCGACAAGGTTCCCGCAAGCGCAAGATCGACCCAGCCAGTTGCGGTTCGTGTCTCGGGGGTCAAAGCCGAAGAAATCGCCGGCTGGAGGGAACTTGCCGAAGACACGCAGATCAACGAAAGCGTGCGCCGGCTGCAAATTCACACGAAGCTGGCCGAAGTCGGCATGGTGAAGCCCGACGCCATTGTCAAATGGCTGTACAAGGAGGTCCTGCACGCCGATTTGGATGATCCGTATTTGGGTCTCGGCGACGTGCTGTTCAAGAATTATCCCTTTGCGGAGGAAGATGCAGGGCGCTAGGGAACCACAAAGGAGGCGAAGGACACAAAGGACACCCAGGACGCTAATAGAATAAGCGTGCAAGTGCTTGTTCGTTAGTGTCCTTGGTGTCCTTTTTGTCTTCGGCGTTCTAGCCCGGTGAGCCGATGTCGCCATTCGAGCAAGCTGCTGCCGCGTTTCGCGATCTCTCTTTCGATGATAACATTAAGGAAAAAGCGCTCGCCTACCTCAAAGATTGGCTCACCAAGCCGGAATTCGCTCCCTACCGGCCGCAGCTTGAATGGCTCATTCAGGAAAAGCAATGGCCCGGGCTGCTCGATCGCTTCTACCAGGTTTTGCCGTTTGGCACCGGCGGCCGGCGCGGGCCGGTAGGCATTGGCCCGAACCGAATGAACCAATGGACGCTCGGCGCCAGCGTGCAGGGGCATTGCGAGTACCTGCGCGAGCGCTTTCCCGGCGTCGAGCCGTTGCAGGTGGTGCTAACGTTCGACGTGCGGCGCTTTGAAGACCTGGGCCGGAATTACAATCCGAGTCTTCCGAACCCGGTGCTGCACCAGACGAGCAAAGACTTTGTCCACTACGCGGCGGGAGTGTACATCGCCAACGGCATCCACGTGCATATTCTGCCACCCGACATCAAGCGCTTCCTGGCCACGCCGGAACTATCGTTCGCCATTCGTGAACTTAAGGCCCACGGCGGGCTCAATATCTCCGCCAGCCATAATCCGCCGGATGATAACGGCGGCAAATTCTATGACGAACGCGGCGGCCAGCCGGTGCCGCCCGATGACCAGATTATGAGCGATCTGGTGGATCTTGTGCAGAATATCAAATCGCTACCTTGGCCCGATGTCATGCGCAGCAGCAAGATTCGTTTTCTGCAAGATTCAACGCACCGAGCTTACATCGACTTGTGCCGCCGGCAAAGTGTGGCCCCGCCGCCCAAGTTCGATGAATTGAAAGTCATTTTTACGCCATTGCACGGCGTCGGCTCCATGACGGCGATGGAAGTGTTGGAGCAAGCCGGCTTTCGCCCCATTCCGGTTCCGGAGCAAATGGAGCCGAACGGCCTGTTCCCCAACGTCACGAAGTCGCCGAACCCGGAGGTGCCGGAATCGCTCGACCGGGCGATCGCAGTCGCCAAAGAGCGGCAGGCCGACCTCGTGCTTGCCACCGATCCGGATGCCGACCGGCTCGGTGGGGCCATGGCCGACGGCCGCGGCAGCTTCCGTATCCTCACCGGCAACGAAATCGCGGTCGTGCTCACGCACTTTAAGCTGCAGCGGCTTACCGCCCAAGGAATGATGCCGGCTTCGCCCATCGTCATCACGACCGAAGTCACGACCCGGCTCGTCACGCGCATCGCCCGGCACTTTGGGGCGCAGGTGGTGAATAATCTCCTCGTCGGCTTCAAGCACATTGCAGAAGTTCTGGGGCAACTGGAACAAAACGGCTCGTACGAAGATGTGTCCGGTACGCCGGCCGATTTCGTCATTGGCATGGAAGAAGCGCACGGCGTGCTGGTCACGCCCCAGATGCGCGACAAGGATGCCGCCTCGGCTTGTCTGTTGCTGGCTGAGCTGGCGCTCGAACAAAAGCGCCAACGGCGAACCGTTGTTCAATATCTCGATGACATTCACCGGCAATTCGGTTACTTCCACAACGATCTGCGGAACATCGGGATGACCGGCATCGAGGGCCGGGCGAAGATGATGGCGATGATGCAGCGCTTGCGGAGTAATCCGCCGAAGAGCATTGGCGGCCTCGCGGTAACTGAAGTGCAAGACTTGCAAGACGAAAACGGCCGGCTGGGGCCGTTCAAAGGTGCAACCGACTCGGCAAGCCGCAATGTCTTGCTTTTCCAGCTTGGCGAAAATTCCCGAATCGCTCTACGTCCCAGCGGCACGGAGCCGAAGGCAAAAGTGTATGTGGAAGTATGCAACCACAGCGCTTGGCGACCAGCCTCACACCAAGAATGGAAAGACGGTTGCCAAGAGATCGACAAATGGGGCAAACTGCTTGCGGATAAGTTTGTGAAATTGGCGACAAGTGACGTTTAGCGGGCGACCCGACGCGTCGCCCGCTAAACGGGGAAATCAGTTCCATCGGACCTCGCGTCATATAGTGTACTTATGTATAATATCACGATCCGATACACCTTCCGATGGAGTTTCCACCATGTCCGACCAGCGCAATTCTTCCGATGTCAAAGAAATCATGAAAGAACTGGCCGCGCCGTTTGAGGCCGGCGAGGTCAAGTTCAAACCGCAAGTCGTGCGCGGCAACCGGGCTTTGGCCCTGGCGTACGTCGATGCCCGCGTGATTCAGGACCGGCTCGACGGTGTCCTCGGCGTCGAGGGCTGGCAAGACGAATACACGCCGCTGCCCGATGGCTCCGTCGTCTGCCGGCTCCAGTTGCGACTTGGCAACGAGTGGATCACGAAAATGGACGTGGGCTCGCCCAGCGAACAGCCCGACGGCGGCGACCGGCTTAAAGCCGCGTTCAGCGACGCCCTCAAGCGGGCCGCGGTGAAGTTCGGCGTCGGCCGGTACCTCTACCGCTTGCCGCAAATCTGGTGCGATTACGACCCGCAAAAGAAGCAATTTATGCACAAACCGTCGTTGCCGGAATTCGCCCCGCCCAGCCGAACCATCTTGCCCAATCAGAATTCATTTAGCACACCGGCAGCTGCTCAAAAGCGGCAATCTGCACCGAAGTCGGCAATTGCCGGCTCTGGGAAGAACAGCCGGCCGGCCAATGGCAAGGAATTGCTCCAGCGCTTGCGAGAGTACGATGGTCGGCTGGCCGGCCAGGGCTTGTGCGCCCAGGGCGCACTGATGCAATACGTGACTCAGGAAGGAGTTAAGGCCGGCCACGGCGCCGATCTGAACTCTTGGACAGACCCGGCCATCCAGCTAGCGATCGAGCAGACCAAGGCGTTCGAAAACTCGATCCGCATGCAGAAATCGGAGCAGAAGGCGGTTGCGTGAAGGAAGTAACGAATTCAAAGCCCACGACAACTTGTCGTGGGCTTTTTTTTGTTTTTTGCTTGCCTGCGCGAGCGCCCAAAGTTAAGCTGGGTAAAGACTACAGTCAAAATTATTTTCGCGCAAGTTCGTTCTCACCTGGCATTTCAGTTATGCCAGGGGGCAGGGTCTGTACCCTTCCCAGAAATGAGCGACATATGCTCCGGTCAATCTCCTATCGCCGAATTGCCTTCGTGGCAGCCCTGCTTTTGGGGTTGGTCGCGACCGGCAGCGTTCGGGCCGATGGTATGATCGGCTACAAGAACGACACGACGTACACGATCGTCGTGCAGTCGTCGATCGTGGTGAACAATGTCGAAAGGAAGGGCAAACCGCAAATGCTCTACCCTGGCGAGGTCGCCCTCGACGGCCAGGTGGGCACCGGCACCCGGCGCATCACGATATACGATCCGAAGAGCTACGATCCCAAAAAGGCGAACACGCCGCTGCATCAGGAAGACGTGATCCTGAAAAAGGACATGTTCTTCTCGATCCTTGCCGAGACTCAGAACGTGCAGGTAAAGGGGCCGCAAACGCCCCCCAAGTTCAAGCTTGAGCCGAAAATTCTGCCGACGATGCCGACCAAGCCGACCAATCCAGGCGTCACCCAGCCAAAGAAACCGTGACTCGTAGCGGCGCTTCGGCAAAGCGCCGCTTGCCTATACCCCAATCCAAATCGGGCCGACTGAAGAGCAAAGAGTCCGGAAGTTCACACCGCACATAAAGCAGTGACATGTTTTTCCCCTCTTGATTCCTTCTCTTAAACTCGAATTGGCAAGGATCATTTTCTGCACTCACGTTTGCGTTGGCGGTTTCCACTGTGCGAAACCGGCCCATCGAACCTATAATGGATTGTCCCTTTCTCGAAAGTTTACAGGCGAGTGAATATGAAAAACGCGCGAAATGAGTTGCGCAACTTGGCAATCATTGCCCACGTCGATCATGGCAAGACGACGCTGGTGGACCAGATGCTGCGCCAATCCGGGCTATTCCGCGAGAGTGAATTGCGCGGCGAATGCATTCTTGACTCGAACCCGCTTGAGCGCGAGCGCGGCATCACGATTCTGGCCAAGAACATCGCATTCCGGATCGGCAACACAAAGGTCAACCTCATTGACACACCCGGCCACGCAGACTTCGGCGGCGAGGTGGAGCGCGTGCTGCGCATGGCCGACGGGGCGCTGCTGCTAGTCGATGCGGCCGAGGGGCCACTGCCGCAGACGCGGTTCGTGCTGCGCAAAGCGTTCGAATGCGGCCTGAAACCGATCGTGGTCATCAACAAAATCGACCGGCCTGATGCCCGCATTCCCGAAGTGCATAACGCCATCTTCGACCTCTTTGTGGAACTCGAAGCGCCGGAAGAGGCGCTGGATTTCACCACAATCTTTGCGTCCGGCCGCAATGGCATTGCCACGCTTGACCTGAAGGAGCCGGCAGTGGACTTGCAGCCACTCTACCGGACGATCTTGGAAAAAGTGCCGCCGCCCACGGTGGACGTCGACCTGCCGCTGCAAATGCAGGTGATGTCGATTGATTACAGTGAGTTCGTGGGCCGGATCGGCATCGGCCGCATCTTCGCGGGGACAATTCGCAAGAACCAGCGTATCGCCCTCATCAAGCGCGACGGCGCCAAGACCGAATTGAACATCAAACAGCTGTTTGAATTCGACCGGCTCGGCCGCACCGAGTGCCAGGAACTCTCTGCCGGCGATATTTGCGCTGTGATCGGCATCGAGAAAGTGGACATCAGCGATACCATTGCTGCCATTGAAAATCCGGTGGCCCTGCCGCCCATCCACGTGGACGAGCCGACGCTGGACATGGTATTCCGGATCAACGATTCCCCGTTCTGCGGGCAGGACGGCACGTATGTGACCAATCGGCAATTGCGCGACCGGCTCGAACATGAACTGGAATCCAACGTGGCCATGCGTATGCAGCCCAATCCGGAGAAGATTGACGAATACATCGTTTCGGGCCGCGGCCTTCTGCATCTGTCGATCTTGCTGGAGACGATGCGGCGCGAAGGCTACGAGCTGTCGGTGGGCAAGCCGCGCGTCATCAACCGGCAGGTGAACGGGGTTATTCAGGAGCCGATTGAATACCTAGTCGTGGAGGTGCCGCCGTCGGCGCTGGGCGCGGTGATGGAATTGGTCGGTGGCCGGCGCGGTGAATGCGTGAAGATGGAAGCGCACGGAGAAACCACGAACGTCGAATTCACGATCCCCGCGCGCGGCCTGATCGGCCTGCGCACTCGGCTGCTGAACGCAACGCAGGGCCAGGCGATCATGCACCACAACTTTTACGATTATCAGCCATATCGTGGGGCCATCCCGGCTCGTGTCAACGGCGTGATGGTCTCTACCGAAACCGGCAAAGCTACGGGGCACGCCATCGAGAACCTGCAAGAGCGCGGCAGCCTGTTCGTCGGCCCGATGGAAGAGGTCTACGAGGGCCAGATCGTCGGCGAGAATTGCCGTGACAACGACTTGCCGGTGAACGTTTGCCGCGAGAAAAAGCTCACCAATGTGCGCAGCGCCACCGCCGAGGCCAAGGTCACGCTGAAGCCGCCCCGGCAAATGACGTTGGAACTGGCACTGGAATATATTGAGGACGATGAACTGGTAGAGATTACGCCCAAGGCGATCCGCTTGCGGAAAGGACTGCTAAAGGAAGGCGACCGGCGGAAGTTCGAGCGAGCGCAGCGGAGCAATGCGTGAGTTTAGCGGGCAGACTGAAGGTCCGCCCGCTAAACGCAGGAATCACTTCTTCTTCGTAAACGTGATGCTCTTACCGTCCTCGTGTTCGGCCACGAATTCGGTTGCGCTGATCTTCTTGATCGTCACCGTGTGCTCTTTTTCCTCGTCATTCATTTTCAGTTTCACGGTGAGCTTGTGGTTGGCAAAGGTGTAGGTTCCCGCGAGGTCGATCGATTCGTCGCCCTTCTTGTGCGTCACCTTCACTTTACCGTCCTTGGTAAACTCTACGATCGTGCCTTGCGGCAACGTGCCTTCATCAACCTTGCTGGCTTCCCATTTGCCGACCAGCATTTTGGCAGTGTCTTTTTCCTCTGCCCGGACAGCTGAGCTGGCAAGCAGCAAAACGCCTATTCCGGTAGCAATCATTAACATCGTCTTCATGCGGTGCGCTCCTGTTGAAGTAGTTTCCGAGAAGATGAACATCATCTAGCCGCCAGCAATCAGGGTAGCGAAGGCCTTTTTGGGCGGCAAGCACATCATTTCCGTTTTGCCGTATGCAGCCTATGTTGACGGGCGATGGCCGATGTCACGCAAATCCTGAGCGCCATGGAGCGGGGCGAACCGCAAGCGGCCGAGCAATTGTTGCCGCTGGTGTACGACGAATTGCGCCGACTGGCAGCAGCAAAACTGGCCGGCGAAGCGCCGGGGCACACTCTGGAGCCAACCGCGTTGGTGCACGAGGCCTATTTGCGCCTTGTGCCGGCGAAGCCGCAAGCGGCGGGCTTCGCCAATCGAGGTCATTTCTTTGCCGCGGCGGCAGAGGCGATGCGCCGAATTCTCGTCGAAAACGCCCGGCGCAAGAAACGGCTCAAGCGCGGCGGCAACTTGGAGCGCGCGGAGCTACTGCAGCCCGAAGCGCCGGCCGAAACGCCGCCGGAAGATCTCTTGGCTCTGGACGAAGCATTAAATCAATTGGCCGAAGAGGACCCGGTAAAGGCGGAACTAGTGAAGCTGCGGTTCTTCGCGGGCCTCACGTCGGAAGAAGCGGCGGATTGCCTGGGCGTCTCGCGCGCTACTGCCGCCCGCTACTGGACTTACGCACGGGCGTGGTTATATGCGCGGTTGCGACCAGGTTGAGTTTGTAGTGACCCGCTTTTGCGGGTCGGGCATTTTGACCCGCTAAAGCGGGTCACTACGAACCAGAATTTGTGAGGCGCGCGAGCCGTGGACGGCGCATTGCAATTGACTCCCCTCTCCCCATGGGGAAGAGGGAAAAAGCGGGAGGAAATGCGTCATGGCCTCTGATGCGAAACAGACCGAAGCCATCTTCTTTGCCGCCCTCGACAAGGCCGCCGGTCCAGAGCGCGCGAAATATCTTGATGAAGTGTGTGCCGGCAATCCCGACCTGCGGCGGCAATTGGACGCTTTATTGCTGGCCAACGAACATCCGGAAAGTTTTCTCGATTTTCCAGTAGTTGAGAATGCCGGCAATACAATTCTGCCCGACGGTTCGCAAGCACAGGCTTCCGCCGCGGATGTCGATGAAACTCGAACCGCCCATCCTGCCGGGGAAGTCAAGCCCCAAGTCCCTCTCTCCCATGGTCCCTATTGGCAATACCCGGATGTCGGCCATGCCGGCGGCGAGATGCAGCCGGGCCAAGCCCCCTTTCTGTCGGCCTCGACGAAGCCGGGCTCGCTGGGCCGGCTGGGCCATTATGAGGTTCTTGAAATCGTGGGGCAGGGCGGCATGGGCATCGTCCTGCGCGCTTTCGACGAAAAGCTGCACCGAGTGGTGGCCATCAAAGTCATGGCCCCGGAGTTAGCAGTAAGCGGCACCGCCCGGCAACGATTCGTTCGCGAAGCGCGGGCGGCAGCCCCGGTCACCCATGAGCACGTCATTAGCATTCACGCCGTGGAGGTGGACGGCCCTGTGCCGTTTATCGTTATGCAGTTTGTCGAAGGCACGTCGCTCGACAAGCGCATTCAAGCCGGCGGGCCGCTGCCGCTCAAGGAAGTCCTTCGCATTGGCTTGCAGATCGCCGAAGGCCTGGCGGCCGCGCATAAGCATGGTTTGGTCCATCGTGATATCAAGCCCGCCAATATCCTACTTGAGAACGGCGTGGAGAAGGTGAAGATCACCGACTTCGGCCTCGCCCGGGCCGTGGACGATGCCAGCCTCACGCAAAGCGGCGTAATCACCGGCACGCCGATGTACATGTCGCCGGAGCAGGCCGACGGCCAGCCGCTCGATCATCGCAGCGACCTCTTCAGCCTCGGCAGCGTGTTGTATTTCATGTGCACCGGCCGGCCGCCGTTCCGAGCCGGCAGCACCGTCTCGGTGCTTAAGCGGGTATGTGACGAAACCCCCCGGCCAGTGCGGGAACTGAATCCCGACATTCCCGACTGGCTTGAAGCGATTATCGTGAAGCTGCATGCCAAGAAGCCGGAGGATCGCTTCCAGAGCGCGAAAGAAGTGGCGGACCTGCTGAGCCAGCATTTGGCGCATCTGCAGCAGCCAAATAAGGCGCCGCTTCCCGCACCCCCCGCGAGCCCAAAGGATGAGCAATTCAAAGAACGCCGCGGAAAGTCGCTGCTAGCGCCGATTGTCATGATCCTGGCGCCCTTGGTTCTAATAGTCGCCATCACGGCAATTGGATTTGTCGCAGAGGAAGGCATCTTGAGCATCAAACTCCTCTTGGGCTGGGCGATAGCAGTCGCCGCGATCGCCCCGGGCCTGACGTGGCTGATCGCCCGGACGGCCGGACAACCGCGACGGCGCCTGGCAGCAATTTCGTTGCTGATTTTGGCATGGGTTCTCTTGCCAGCTGGCACTTGCATCGTAGGGACCATCGTCGAAGAGCTTTGGCCGAAGGGAACTTTGCTCATCGTCGTCCAGCACCGCGAGCCAACTCTGGAAATCCGCGTAGACGGCGTCCGAATTCCAAGCACTGCTGGTACGACGGTAATGCCAGTCCGCACCGGCAATCACAGCGTGAAAGCGTTCAACAATGGCAAGCTCGTCCATGACGAAACAGTGCAAGTAAGCGAAGGTCAGCGGAGCGTGGTCACGATTGGCGACAATTCCGCAAAACCGAAACTTTCCCCCGAGGCGCAACAGCGTTTGTCCATCGCCGGCATCTGGGAATCGGACTGGGGCCCGGTGACCTTGGAGCACCAGCCGTTCGATGAGTTGAAGGTAGTTTTCCTCGGAGGCTTCTATCTCCTGCCGGATGGTAGTAAAGGCGAAATTCGCGAAGGATTGTTCGATCCGGCCGAGCAGCTCGTTCAATTCTCCTTCGCTGAACCGGAAAAGAATGTCACGGGGAAGGCAACCCTTCGTCTCTCTGCCGATGGACAAAAGCTAGAAGGCACGTGGGCCAACAGCGCCGGCGAGAGCGGCATCTGGACGATGATCCGGCGACCGGACGCGCAAGATCTCGGCTGGATGCGATTATTCAACAGGAAAGACCTGACCGGCTGGGAAGGTCTGGCGAATTTGTGGAAGGTTGAGGGAGACGACGTGATCGGCACGACGACCGATCCCAAGGGTGTTGCTTTCAATACTTTTTTGGTCAGCAAGAAATCATACAGGAACTTCGAGCTGCGGTTTCAAGTGCGCCTCAAGGGAGAACAGGGCAACAGCGGCTTACAATTCCGCAGCAAATTGGTCAATCGTGACACATTTGATGTACATGGGCCGCAAATCGATATTGGCCGAGGAGTCTGGAGCTATCTCTACGAGGAAGGCCCTAACGGGCGCTTTTTAGCCAAAGCACCCTCTGAAGTAGTAGCGCGAACCATCAAGCCGCTTGGATTTAACGAATTCTATGTGCGATGCGTTGGCAAGCACCTTACGGTCAAGTTCAACGGTGACATCACCCTTGACCGCGATTTTCCCGATCTGCCGGACAATGGCGTGCTTGCTTTGCAAATCCACCGCGACATGCCCATCGAAGCAACATTCCGCAAGATGGAGATTCGCGAATTGCCGCCAGGTGAAGGCGAGCCGACTATTAAGCCCTGGCCCTTTGATGCCAGCGGAGCCAAGGATCTGCAACAGCGGTGGGCCGAGAAACTCGGCGTGCCGGTGGAAGAGCCGAATTCCATTGGCATGAAAATGCGACTTATCCCGCCGGGCACATTCCCGATGACGCCGGATTACAATGTCACCATCTCTAAACCGTTTCGCATTGGCATCTACGAAGTAACCGTGGGCCAATTTCGGCAATTCGCTCAGGAAACCGGTTATCAGACCGATGCCGAGATGTCGCATCGCGGAGGAATCATGAAAACCCGCCGCAGCGATGAGGGTGATCGCGATCCGAAATTCACGTGGAAGCATCCCGACATTTCCCAGGGCGACAACTATCCGGTGGCCCAGTTGAGCTGGAATGACGCCGTGCAGTTCTGTAAATGGCTGAGCGACAAAGAAACGAGGACCTATCGTTTGCCGACCGAAGCCGAATGGACCTGGGCTTGCCGGGCTGGCAACGCCGGTAAGTATCACTTCGGCGACGATGACTCGTTGCTCGGAGATTATGCCTGGTATGACGCCAACTCTGGCGGTCGCACTCATCCGGTGGGTCAAAAGAAGGCGAATGCCTGGGGCTTGTTCGACATGCACGGTAACGTGTGCGAGTATTGCCAGGACTGGGTCGAGCCATTGCCCAATGGCGATTTTACCGATCCCCAAGGCCCCAAGAGCGGGAAGTTCCGAGCCATCCGCAGCAGCGGCTTTTATGACAACGGCAGCGGCGTGAATCGGCGTGGGGCTTATGGCCAGCGCCAGTCGATGAATCACTATGGCTTTCGCGTTGTATGCGAAGCCATTCCGGTGGAAAGGCTGAAGGAAATGCCGATGCTTCTGGACAAATGATGCGTTCACCCGCCGGCGCTCTCTTCGCAATTCGCCGGGCTTCGCGTTCCTTTTTGCCAACATGCTATAATCACCGTAATGCCAGCAGATTCGAGTATTGCCGCATGAGTGCCAATCATTATCGCCATTTGCCATCCGTGAATCAGATTTTGGAGTCGCCAGCCGTGCAGTCGCTGCTGGGCACGCACGCGCATGACGTGGTGGTTGATTCCATTCGCCAGGAACTTGACCAGCTGCGCGCAGAAATCAGCAAAGGCGTCGGGTTCAATGGTGTAGCGGGACTGGAAATACTCACGGGCCGCGTGGTCGAGCGCGTGGCCCGAGAGCAGCGGCCCAATCTGCGGACCGTCATCAACGCCACCGGCATTGTCCTGCACACGAACTTGGGCCGCGCGCCTATGGCGGAGGAGGCTGCCCGGGCCGCTCATGAAGCATCCCGAGCGTATCTGAATTTGGAACTTGATCTGGGCACCGGCCAGCGCTCGTCGCGGCAAATCGCGATCCGCAACTGGCTCTGCCGGCTCACCGGGGCAGAGTCGGCCACGGCGGTCAACAACTGTGCGGCCGCCACGGTCATCACGCTGCGCACGCTTGCCGCTGGACGCGAGGCTATCGTCTCCCGTGGCCAACTTATCGAAATCGGCGGCAGCTTCCGCATTCCCGAAATCATGGCCGTCAGTGGCGCCACGCTCCGCGAGGTGGGCACCACGAACATTACGCGGATTGCCGACTATGAAAAGGCAATCAATCCGAATACGGCGCTGCTGATGCGGGTGCATCACAGCAACTACCGCGTGATCGGCTTCACGGAAAGCGCCAGCCTGGAAGAACTCGTGGCCCTCGGCCGAAAGCACAATCTGCCAGTGATTGACGATGTAGGCAGCGGCCAATTGGCCGATCTTAGCGGGCTGGGATTCCAGGACGAACCGATGATCCGCACCAGCGTCGCGGCCGGGGCGGACCTGGTGCTCTTCAGCGGCGACAAACTGTTGGGCGGCCCGCAAGCTGGAATCATCGTCGGCCGCAAGGACCTCATTCAACGGATCGAACGCGACCCGCTGATGCGCGCTTTTCGCCTCGATAAGATGACGCTGGCCGCGTTGGAAGCCACGCTTCGACTGTATCTGGATGAACAGCGCGCTTGGCGCGATGTGCCGGTGCTGCGCATGCTGGCCATGCCGCTGGAAGAATTGCGAAATCGTGCAAAGGCTGTAGCGACACAGCTAGGAAGCATTTCCGGCGTGAAGGCCAGCGTTCAGGAAACGCAGACTTTCGTCGGCGGCGGCTCACTGCCGGCCCAGGCGATGCCGTCAATCGCCGTGGCCATTGCCGCGAAAGGCCGCAGCGACGACGTTCTGGCCGAACGGCTGCGCACGGGAACGCCGGCGGTTTTGGGCCGTATTCAAGACGGACATCTGCTGCTCGATCTGCGCACGGTGTTTCCAGAGCAAGAAGCGGAGCTGGTCGCGTCGGTAACGGCGGCGATTGGATAAGGTTCTTGGCGAACATCGGGCCGCAAGGCCGACGTGTGAGAGGCGAACACGGCGGCCTTGCGGCTCGACGCTCGCCATTTTTCGCTCTTCTGCCTACTACTACTTCAACGCCCTATTTCCTCTCCTTCTCTTCGGAGCACCCTCATGCCTGCTCGCAAAATGACTCGGCGCACTTTTCATACTGCCGCTGCCGGCGCTTTGGGCCTCACGGCCGTTTCCTACCAGCGCGTGCTCGGCGCCAACGAGCGCGTGAAGCTCGGTTTCATCGGCGTTAGCAACCGCGGCGGCCAGTTGCTCGACGCCTTCACGAAACTCAACGACATTCAGGTCACCGCACTCTGCGACGTGTGGAAACCTTCACTCGAAAAAGCTAGCGCGCGCTTCGACGGCAAGGCCGCGACACATGGGGACTTCCGCAAGCTGATCGACTCGAAAGACGTGGATGCAGTCGTGATCGCCACGCCAGACCACTGGCACGCCATCATGACCATCACCGCTTGTAAAGCCGACAAGGACGTGTACTGTGAGAAACCATTGTCGATCACCATCCGCGAAGGGCGGCGCATGGTCGAAGTGGCCCGTGAGACCAAGCGCGTGGTGCAGGTGGGCACGCATCGCCGTTCCTCACGGCTATATGCGAAGCTCGCCAACGAAATGCAGGGCGGCAAGATTGGCAAAGTGACCGTGAGCCGCTGCTACCGGCTCAGCGACATGTACCCAGACGGCATCGGCAAGGCGGAGCCGACCGATTCGCCCAAGAACCTGAACTGGGACATGTGGCTCGGCCCCCGGCCAGAGCGCAAATTCCAGGCCACGATTCATCCGTACAAGTTCCGCTGGCACGAACTCTATTCGTCGCAAATGGGTAACTGGGGCGTGCATTATCTCGACGCCATCCGTTGGCTGACGGGCGAAGAAGCGCCGTCGGCCGTGGTCGCCGTAGGCGGCCGCTACGCCATCGACGACGACCGCACCATCCCCGACACGATGGAGGCCGTCTTCGAATTTGCCTCCGGCCGCATGGCTATCTTCGGCCAGTACGAAGCGAGTCAGTTGCCGGCCCTTACGAAAGGCGAAGTTGAACTGCGCGGCACGCTCGGTGCCCTGTACATCAGCGAGCGGGAATATGAAGTCATGCCCGAAAAGCTGGGCCAGTTCCAGACTCCCAAGTCGCCGCGCGCGAAGGCCGAGAAAGGCACGGCCGACGACGGCGACCTCACCGTGCAGCATGCCCGCAACTTCATCGACTGCGTAAAGAGCCGCGAAAAGCCCAATGCTGACGTCGAAATCGGCCACCGCAGCACCACCATGAGCCTGCTGGCCAACATCGCGCTGAAAACGAAGATGCGGCTAGAGTGGGACGCAAAGAAGGAGATGGTCACGAATTGCCCGCAAGCGAATGAGTTGCTGCACTACGAATACCGCAAGCCGTGGAAATTGGGGTGAGACTTGGCGAGCCGAGCGCCGTAAGGCGCCGGGCCGCGGCGCCGCAACCCGGTCGCTTACGCAGCTCGGCTCCCCGAGAACATGCAATAAAGCTCCTATTTTGTGGCTGCTAGCCCGAAGCGCAAACGAGAACAAAGGGAAATGCCCTCGCTTGCGCTTCGGGCTAACCCACCCTTTTGTTGGAGTTTTTAGAACCGCACCTCAAGTCACGGTTTCACTTGCACAAGCTTCGCTTGCGCCTTTTCGCGCACCAGTAACGAAAGTAATTCTTCCGCCTGGCCACGGGTGCGCGGTTTGCCCAGGCGCAACGGCAATTTTTCGAGTGCCTTTTCCGCATCTACGGCGGAGCAGCCATTTTCGGTGCGGACCAGCAGCGCCACCTGAGCCCGCGCGGGAATGGGGATAGCGGTCACTTCCAGGCTCCATTCGGCTGGGGCCGGCTCGCGGCGGAAGATGCGCTCCAGGTCTGGCAGTACCCCGACAGCGGTAAACCGGTCGCCTTCCTGCAGGCGATAGCCGAGTTGCGCCTCGGTAATGATTCCGTGATGCATCGGGACTGCCAGCGGGACTAATCCGTAGTCCACTTCCAGGGTGCGGATGAACTGATCTTTTAAGCACGGATCGTTGGGCTGGACGAGTAGCTCCACCGCGCCGAGCATCTCGTGGCCGATGCGGAAAATGCTCTGCACACGATCGCCGTAGAGTGCCGCCACGAATGCCGGGGCCGCTAGTGCCGGCAGCGACAATGCCAGGCGAATATTGGCCGCGTCGCGAACAGTCTCGGCCAACTGCGCATCCACGAGCCGCACAACCACGCGCTGTTTTGGATTGATCTCACGGGCTAGCAGTGCGATCTCCAAGTTGATCAGGTCATTGGTCGTGGCCGCAACCACGGCCCGCGTGGCGCCGGCCCGAGCCTGCTTGAGCACGTCCAGCAGCGTGGCATCGCCAATAATGACGGCAGCTCCGAGCCGCCGGCAGGTGCCAATGAACGGATTGTCGCGCGAGCGCTCAATAACCACAACTTGCTCGTCGCAATCGAGCAACTCCTTGACCACGCGAAAGCCCACATTGCCCAGACCGCAGACGACAATGTGGCCGCTATCGGGAATGCGGCGAATCTCGAGCGCTCCGCCGAGCCGCGCGCGCAACAGATAGTTGGTGAAGATGGCGGTAAACGCCGCCGTCAGCACGGCGCCGGTGATCCGCAGGAAGCTGACGAAAATCTTCTGCCAGCCTTCGTAGGTATCCGCCTTCATGTCCGCCCCGGTGGCAATGATGCTGATGGTCCGATACAAACCGTCGGGCAAGGAAGTGGAGAGGCCGAAGCGCCAGTAAATGATCGTGCTGCAAACGACCACACGAATAACACGGAACCGCAGATTTTGAGTGCGAGGTCCACTTCCACCAGGGCTCGCCACAGCATACGGCCATAGCGGCGAATGC
>Ga0070732_10000881_pt1 | contig 17222 bp, 16 predicted proteins | sample Coa_R1_5_FD_66449 | JGI IMG/M metagenome (GOLD analysis project Ga0070732, IMG submission 66449) | Surface soil microbial communities from Centralia Pennsylvania, which are recovering from an underground coalmine fire - Coalmine... | ecosystem: Environmental > Terrestrial > Soil > Unclassified ...
CGTTGCGTTTTTTTTCAAAGAGCGCTGGAAGGTACGGATTGGGTCTCAACCAGAAAGGCGTTCTCGATCCCACGCCATATGTTTTCGCGCAAGGCTACTTGCCTTGGATGTGGGGCGACACTGTGCAGAACCGTCAGGCTCTGTCTTGGTTGCGCTCTAGGCTGAGCAGAGATGGCAGCCCCATCGAACCAGATGGCAAACCTGCTTCCAGCCTGAGCGCCGCTGTGTTAGGCATGGCTGCAGCTGCGCTAAGGCAACCGAAGCCAGTGAAATCTTTTCAGTGGCTGACAACCAAGACGTATGACCCTGCGAGAGCAGGCGTCCACGAGACCGCAGATCCAAAATCAAGCGAATACAACAACATTGCGGGATTCAGTGCGATCAGTTTGCTCGGCTTCCTGCCCTTCAATTGATTTGGCAACACCCAACCGAATTGACCCGGATTTGAGCAGTGTGCGCCTCATAACCAACAGGATCAGCGGACGCAACAACCAATAAGGAGATCCTCCAAATGATGGGCAATAAGAAATACTCTGTTGCGGTGTTCGCTCTGTACTTAGCGATATTGCCGCTACCTTCTTGGCGACAGCCGCATTATCACAGAAATATTACCGCTACAGCCGATTGGACCACCTCCGCGGCGTCGTCGCTGCCTGATGGCGCCATTTTGTTCACGTCTACGCAAATCAAGCCCTACTTTTCGAACTTGGCTGCGATTGGTCTGGCGAAAACGGCAAATCCGGTTTATTACCCCAAGGTAAAAGATTGGATGCAATGGTACACAGGCCACCTGAACTATTCGGATAAGTGGGGCCTGCATTGCACGATTTACGACTACAACGTCTCAGGATCGACCGAGACTCCTACGAACGATGCCGATTCCACGGATTCCTATGCTGCCACCTTCGCCTCGCTGGCTTGGGCGTATTGGCAGACAGGTGATCCCACGGCACAGAGCTACATCAGGAGTTTGAAAAATGAGCTCGACTGCATCGGAGGAGTAATGGTGCAGACGCAGCAGAACAATGGCCTGACTTGGGCGAAGCCCGACTATCAGATCCAGTATCTGATGGACAATTGCGAAGTCTACAAAGGACTCAGGGATCTGGCCAATATCTTTGAATATGCTTTCGAGGATCCCGCCGGCAGAAATTCGTATAACTCATATGCGGAGAAAACCTTCAACGGAATTCAAACCGTACTGTGGGATGCAGCCCACAATAACTACCTCACTTACGCCGGTGCGCCGCCGACGAACTGGAGTGTTTGGTACCCTGACTCGACGGCTCAGCTATTTCCGGTGCTGTACCGGGTGCTTGCTCCCACGGATGTAAGAGCGAAGCACCTCTACGATACGTTTAATAAGAATTGGCCCAACTGGACCAGCCTCAACTTTCCAGACCCTTTCCCGTGGGCGGTAGTTTCAGCCGCCGCCGCTCAGATGAATGACACCCCGCGCGTGAACAGTTACATCGTTACGATTCAGAACAAGTACGTGAGTCAAGGCTTCCCCTGGACTTGGTACTGCGCGGAATCCGGATGGTTCATTCGAGTCAACCGATACATGCTGGCAAAGGCGCGCTTCTCACCGTGAAGAAGGCTTGGTATACCGAAGTCTGGATGATGGCGTGGCGCAAGCGGCCCGCTCTAGATAGGCTCATGGCTGATGCTCGACGCGGGAAATTCGATGTCGTTGCGGTATGGCGCTTTGATCGGTTCGCCCGCTCCACCTCGCATCTGCTCAGAGCGCTGGAAGAGTTTCAATCGTTAGCGGTTGACTTCGTTAGCCTGCGAGAAGCTATTGACACATCGACGCCGACGGGGAAGATGGTGTTTACGATTCTGGCATCGGTCGCAGAACTAGAGCGCTCCACGATCAGGGAACGTGTAGTCGCGGGGCAGAAGGCAGCCAAACGACGAGGCGTCCGTTTCAGGCGGCCCACCGTCGAAGTCGACACCGACCGCGCTCTGAAACTCCGCAAGCAAGGGCTAAGCTGGCGCGACATCTCAGCAGAGGTTGGTGTGCCGAAGGATACGCTCATTAGGCACTGCGGGGGGCGACAAATCGCAGGTGAATGAGTGGAATGGCCTGACAGCGCCAGTTATCTTTCGGGAACTCGCCTTCGCGCCATGGTGTCTGATTCAAGCATGGGGCGACGCGCTGTTGTCGGCATCTCCGTCATAGCCGTTCTCGCTCTCGTGGTGGCGATTCCTCTCGCAAGACGCTTTCACTTATCCATCCTCACACCTTCCGAACTCGCACCGAAGCGGCTTGCGCCACCTGCACCGCCCGATGATAGCTGCGCTCTAATCCAACATGCCCTTGCGGGTTCCTCTCACAAGAAACCAGTCAGAAATACGAATCCGTTTAGCGCAGACGAGGTGGCGATATACAGGGGCATTCTCGAACGTTGGAACTCTAATTCTCGCGGCCTGCTGAACGTGTCAAACAGAACATCCCCGATTGACCGCGACATCTCGGATTGCGGCTGCCTGAAAGGCATAGAGCCGCAGACCATTGTGAGTGCTGCTCACCCGTTCCGCATCCTGAGGGGAGATGTCCTAGCCGGAAAGAACATCAGGCTGGTCGACGCGGATAAGCAAGCCGTGATTGTCCACAGCAACGACCCGAACAAGTCCATCCGTGAGGGAAGGTCGATCGAGACTGCTGTAAATGTCGCCTTTTCCACTGGCCTCTTTTCCATGTCGGAAATCGCATTCGACAAGGAGCAGCGGCGTGCGCTGGTAAGCTACAGCTTTGTGTGCGGCTCACTTTGCGGGAGCGGTGGCGTGTGGTTGTTTGAAAAGGTTGACGGCGTGTGGAAGAAGTCAGAGCGTGTCTGTGGTAGATGGATTTCCTAGCCCTTGATCCCTAGCTGTTAAAACATCCCCAAAGCACTCGCTGAGCCCGGAGTCCGCAAGTGTAGACAACGATTTGCTAAAGAATTGTCTCGGATATGACCCCCGAAAAGCGGACATGTGGGGTCCGAAGAGCCTTGGCTGACCAAAAGTTTAATGCGATCTAAGCTGTTTAGAATGCGGTAAGTACTGGAGTTTTGCGCGCATTGATCTTTGGCGGCGTAGGGGTCCGACGAAACTCCGATTCGTACCCTCGCACCCGCACTCGAAACAGTCAAGAAGGTTACTCAGCTACTAGGGTGTATATTGTACGCCCAAGTTTTAGTACGACTGCCCTAGCAATGTGGTTCAAAATTGCTCCGAGAGGTACGCCAAACATTCTAAAGCGGTCAGCACCTCCAACCTTTGCGGTCCTCGCTGCCGGTATGAAGGGAATGGGGCAACAGGTAGCCCCAACCGTAGATTCGAACCAAGAGTTGCTTCACCGGCTCAGAAAGTGAAAAAGGCGATTTCTGTTGAAATCGCCTTCTAACCAAGATTCGCAGGCCTAAATCGCCTGGACGTTTTCGGCTTGCCAGCCCTTGGGGCCTTTGGTCACGTCGAACTGCACGGTCTGACCCTCTTGCAGGCTCTTGAATCCACCCGCCTGGATCGCTGAGAAGTGCACGAAGACGTCTTCGCCATTCTGACGGCTGATGAAGCCGTAGCCTTTGGCGTCATTGAACCACTTTACTGTTCCTTGTTCCATTTGTTTTGTACTCTTGTTCCTTTGTTGTTAGTTACGCTGGAGGGACTCGGAAGAAAACTTGCAGCAGATTGCTTGCTGTTGAGGCGAGAACTGCTCACTACCGATTCGGTCTAACGCACGTAAACATGGTACGCGAATGGCCCTACATTAGCAATCGGATTCGCGATGAGCAGGACTGCTGCAAAGAGCGTATACTCAAAGTTACTTAACCTCGAAGAGACGTCAGCATCTTGCGCCTTCGCGATTGAGAGATCGAGAGGCGTCTGCTTTGCATCCGGCAATATTTCCTGAAAGATTCCCTGCTTGACGCGGGCGAACGCGCCGGCGCGCAACGACGTGTGTCTTGGCCCGGCTCATGCTGGTCCTGATCCCTCCATTCAAGACAAGGGGCGATCGGGTAACGGTTCACTAACAGTCGCAACAACAGGAGTTCAGAATGTCCGCACGGAATGGCGATAAATCCAGATTTCACCGCGAGCGCAAACAGAAGATTGCTCGGCGGAACCGAACTCGTGAACTGATGAAGCAGGCCTCAACTCGACCCAATTCCGGTGATGCTCGAAGGGGAGCAAAGAGAGAGGCGGTTTCCGCATGACGACAACGATATTCTCTCCGCCATTTTCCGCGCAAATCCCCGGTGCAGACAACAAGAAGAAACGTCTGCTTCTCGTTGACGCTTCGCCCACGCAGCGCGATTTGCGTGCCGAGGTCATGAGAAAACTCGGCATCGAAGTGGACTGCGCGGCCGATATTGGCGAAGCGCGCTCCTGGTGGAGAGCCGACTTGTACGATCTGGTCTTGATCAATATGGAAAAGGGACTGGGCCACCGCGACAAGTTCTGTGAAGACGTTCGCGGCGCTACGCCGCCGCAGCAACTCGCATTTTTGGTGGGTGGACCCGCGTACCTCGCCGATTTGCCGAATGCGGACAGGGAGCCTGCGGTCGAGCCGGATCATGGTCAAGTCCTGATCGGAGAGGCGAGGCCCAGCCCTTCCACCGAACTTGGATATCCACCGCAGCGTTGGGGAATTCTGGAGGCTTCGCGGCGAATCTCCGCAGTTCGCGCCCAGTCCAAGGCTCGCGTTAGAGCGATGCGCGATCGACCCGCGCCCCCGCGGGATTCGGAAATGCGGCCCTCGAGGCGAAGCACCGCACCGATCAGCTTGGATGAACTACTTAGAGAGGAAATGCAATGAAGAACCTATATGTTGGCAATGTACCGCACAGCACAACCGAAGCCGAACTGCGAAATGTTTTTGAGGCGCATGGCGCGGTGGAGAAAGTAAGCCTGGTAACCGATCGTGAAACCGGTCGCTCGCGAGGTTTTGCATTTGTTGAGATGACCAATGCCAGTGAAGCCGATAAGGCAATCGCGGCGCTCAACGGGACTGAACTCGGGGGCCGTACATTGACCATCAACGAGGCCAAGCCCAAGTCCGACAGGCCAAAAAGCGGTGGCCAGCGCTTTGGCAGCGGCGGCGGGGGTGGCCGCGGCCGAGATGACTACCGTGGCCATGCGCGCCAGCCGCGCGAGCCGCGCTGGTAGCTTTCAACTACTCACCAGTTCGGCAGACTGGCTGCGGGATACCGGCCAGCGATCAACAAAAAACATATTGGGAGACTGCTTATGCCACGGGGCCGATCAACGTTTACCAAGCGTCAAAAGGAACAAACGCGACAACAACGACAAAGGGACAAAGCGGAGCGCAGGAACCAGCGAAAACAAGAAAAGCCAGCCGAAGGCAACTTGGACGAGATGGCTGAGTTGCGCCAACACGCTGCCGCCCAAGCAGCACTATTCAATATTGGCGACGATGAACCGGGTCCGGGTGAAAAACCGGACAACGAAAACGGGATCGAGCCGTAATCGCTTACAGCCCGTCGCCAGAGCCACAGGTTCTGGTGACGGGCTTCCGCTTTCACACAAACACTTCTCCCGGCAACGCCGTCAAGGTTCGCGACGCTAGCGTATTCTGAATCATTCGCTTCGGCTGCTCGGAAAGTGCGGGGTCCAACCGCTCGCGTTCGATCCGCAATTGGAGAGTACGTTCGATCTGCCGCAGTTCCAGCACTTCGGCGCCGGCGGCCAGGGTCGAGGCATAGCCTTGTGATCCCGCCCGTCCCGTGCGCCCGACGCGATGGATGAAATCCTCGGCCATCTTGGGCACGTCGTAGTTGATCACATGAGCCACGTCGTCCACGTGCAGGCCGCGCGATGCGATATCGGTGGCTACCAGCACCTGGAACCGGCCTTCCTGAAATCCGCTCAATGCTCCGTTCCGCTGAGACTGGGAACGGTCCCCATGAATCATGGCTGCGGTGAAGCCGTCACGCACAAGGTCCCTGGCCAGCCGTTCGGCGCCGCGTTTGGTGCGGGTAAAGATCAGAGTTTGTCCCTTTTCTGAATAAAGCAACTGCCGCAGAACGTCGAGTTTCTCACCCGGCCGCACTTCGTAAGCCTTGAGCTGCACGCTTTCCACGGGCTTGAGCACCGAGCCCAGCGCGACGCGCACCGGTTCGCGCATGTAGTTATGCACCAGCCCAGCGACGGATTGCTCCAGCGTGGCCGAAAAACACAGGGTCTGACGCTGCTCGGGCAGCGCTGAGAGAATGCGCCGGATCGCGGGCAAGAATCCCATGTCCAACATGCGGTCGGCTTCATCGAGCACGAGCACTTCGAGATGCCGCAGGTCGGCAAACTTACGGTCCATCAGATCCTGCAACCGTCCCGGCGTGGCAATTACCAGTCCCGAGCCGGCACGAAGACCATTAATTTGCGCCTTCTCCGATACGCCGCCGATGATGAGCGCCGCCTTGGGCATGGCTTTCGTGCGCAGTTGCTCGTATTGCTCGTGAACCTGCATCGCAAGTTCGCGCGTGGGCAGCAACACCAGGGCGACCGTATGACGTGCCGGCTCGCGGTTCAGAATCTCGATCAGTGGAATGAGAAACGCCAGCGTCTTGCCGGTGCCCGTTTGGGCGGTACCGATCACGTCCCGGCCTTCAAGGGCAGGAGGGATCGCGCGCTGCTGAATGGGTGTGAGGTTAGTGAATTGAGCTGCCGCCAGCTTCTGCTGCAATGCAGAAGACAGAGGCAATTCGGAAAATGTGGTCATTCGAATTGTTTCTTTCTTGAGAGGCTGGTTGATTACACACTTCGATACACGTCGAGAGTTGCCATGCCGCTCACCTTTGAGTTTTGAATTTGGCGCTAACTAAACGGCGGGCAGGAAAGGCGGAGATGAATCTGATCCAACGAGGGACCACCGCGTGACGAGCAAACCGTGGCAAAAGCGTCTGATTGAGTATATCAGAAGGAAGCCCCGGCACCCCTTACTTTAGTCAGGCCCAGCCCGAAGCAGCCCCGAAGACACAACATTCCTTCTGGCTTAGCCATCCGAATCAAATCCACACGGCCATCCTATTTCAAATGATAGAAAGCACCTAAGATCGCGCCGAACATCCCATGCGAGAGCACAACGGCAAGCGGTGTTCGCGCGCCGTAGTGCAACGCCAGAAAACCTGGAGGCTCCAGCAGGTTTTGCGTAGCCGGGCCCTGCTGCTCGCTGGCCATTCGCGGATGCAAACCGGGCATCAGCGCCACAACTACGACCAAAACGAAAAGGGCATGACAAACGCCAATGATGGCTCCCCGCCACCATCCTGCGGCACCCAATGATTGAAATATAAGAATGTAAATCAGCGAGAATAGCCAACCGGCCCCCAGGTGAACTAGACAGCCGTACCACTTTGCCTTGTCGCGGTCGGGAGTAAAAACTGTTCCAAGCATGTAGGGAATATTCATGCGGGTCAGGCCAAGTCCCTGCGTGGCCGCACTGATCGTCGTCAGGACGACGGTGGCGACAAATCCCCAGAGCAGCCAACTGTCCCAGTTCATGCTCGCGCCTTTGCCCGGGATGATTTCACATCAGAACCGACGTGAACCGCGGGATGCTGCTTGCCTTTGTCTTGCTCTTCCAGCGTAAGCGCCGCGCTGATCAGCCCCACATGCGTGAATGCCTGCGGGAAATTGCCTAGAGCATCGCCGCTTCGCGGATCAATTTCCTCCGCAAACAATCCCAAATCATTCTGATAATTGAGCAACTGCTCGAACTCATCGTGGGCTCCTTCGAGCGTCGCGCTGTCAAGCGCGAGATGTTCGACACCCCAAAAACCGCACACTCCGAAGGCTCCTTCGGCAGGCCGACGCTCGTAGCGGTACAGCAGACTATTACCTGCGCCAAGACTCTCGCGGATCCTCTGATAGGTGCTCCTCATTCGTTTGGAATCGGCATGCTCGAAGCCATACCAGGCGAGACGCAGCAGCGTCGCATCCAGCGCGTCTTTGTCCAGAATGGCTGAATAACTTTGCAGTTTCTCACTCCAGGCGCGCGATTCAATCTGGTGCCGGATTCGATCGCGCTCTCTGGTGAACAAATCCCGTGGCACTGCTCGCAACATTCCCTTCTCATTCAGCGCCAAAAGGCGGTCGAGCGCGACCCAGCACATCAACCTTGAGTGCGCATGGTGTTCGCGTCGTTCTCTAGGTTCCCAAATTCCCTCATCCGGGCGGTCCCAGTTCTTTGCCACATAGCGGCCAAAACCGAGCAGTGCTTTTTGCGTCATACGGTCCAAGCACCCTGCGTACTGAGCGTATTGCGCAGTCGCTTCAATCACTTCTCCGTAAACGTCAAGTTGAAACTGCTCTCTGGCGCCATTGCCGACACGCACTGGACCCGAACCAAAATATCCCGCGAGGTGCTTGACTTCTCTTTCCTGGGGCGCGATCTCTCCGAACACGGTGTAGAGAACCCGTAATTCGGGCTGGGTCAGACGCGTGGCGTGCAACAACCAAGTTATAAAGCTCTCGGCCTCGTCGAGATAACCCAGTCCCAACAAAGCTCGAATCGTGAGTGACGCATCGCGCAACCAGCAATAGCGATAGTCCCAATTGAGAGTATCTCCAATTCGTTCGGGCAAAGACGTCGTTGCTGCCGCGACCACAGCGCCGGACGGGGCATAGGCCAGGAGTTTCAGGGCTAGCGCACTGCGCGTCACGGCCTCCCGGTAAGGTCCTTGATAGTGGGACCGGGCAGACCACTGCTGCCACCAGGCGATCGAGCGCTCAATTGCATCGGACACCGAGTTTCCCAGGGCACGGAGAGCAGCGGGGGATTCCTCCGCGTAGGTAAGAGAAAACTGGAGCACGTCGCCCTGCTTCACAATCAAAGACGCAGTTGCGCCGTCTGATTGGATTTTGAGCGGAACGCTGCTGCGCAGAAGATAAGCGCCCCTGCCGACCTCGATCTGTAAGCCCAGAGCCCCCAAATCTCGAAAACGGACGGATTTCTGTCCGTAATCACATCGCGGACAAAAGTCGATTTGAAATTCTATTTCACCCCGATCGCACCGCAACTCGCGAATAAGTTCGTGGTCGGGCAGAATGCTTTTCCGCTTGAATTCCTCTGACGATACAGGCATCAGGTCAGTCAGCGTTGCCTGACCGGCGGAGCCGACAAATTTCGTCTGCAAGACGTTGGAATGCCGAACATATGCGCGCAAGGTGCGGCACGGTTCTGTGGGACAGATGGACCAGCGGCCGCCTTGCCGAGGGTCGAGAATGGCGCCAAAAATGGACGGGCTATCAAACCGAGGCCAGCATAGCCAGTCTATGGATCCCCACTTCGAAACCAGTGCTACGGCGCGAGCGTCGCCAATAGCGCCATAATCCTGAATTTTGGAGCCGGGTCTGTTGGCGGAGGACACACAGGATAGATGAGAATTAACGAAAAGATGATGCCGCCAGCCTGGCGGTGACCTGTCGGGCATGTCACTTGGGTTACGGCTTGGCCAATCAAGTTTGCCTGAGCGGGGCCGCAACATTGGGAATCGGGCCGGGTTCAAGATTGCAATCCCGAGGGAACTCGGGGCCGTCCAATGACGTAAAGTAAGGGATGACAATGCTGCGAATAATGATGCTCACCATCTTGTTCTGCTTGCCGTCATTTGGGCAGAATGCGGCGCAGGCGCTTGATCTGACGCCTGACGCCAGCGGTACGCTTTCGCAGGAGCAGATGCAACAACTCTTTCATGTGGTCGCTGAAAAAGACATTGAGAACGACAAACGCCAGCATGACTATACCTACACCGAGCGGGACGTCCAGAACAATCTCGATGGCAAAGGGCAGACGAAGTCCACCGAGGTGAAGACTTACGAGGTGATGGAGATTTATGGCGAGCAGGTGCAGCGGCTGATCGAAAAAAATGACAAGCCGCTCTCGGAGAAGGACGCCGCCAAGGAAGAAGAAAAGATCCAGAAGATCATCGAAAAGCGCAAGAGCGAATCTGACGATCAGCGCAAGAAACGGGAAGAGAGAGAAGAAAAGGATCGCGAGGACGGGCGCAAGTTTGTTCGCGAAGTGGCCGACGCCTACACTTTCAAGCTGGTGGGAACTGAACTTGTTGACGGGCGCGAGACCTGGGTCATTGATGGCGAACCCCGGCCGGGCTTTGTGCCGCACATGAAAGAGTCGAAATTTCTGTCGAAGTTTCGGGGGCGGGTCTGGATCGACAAAGGCGATCTGCAACTGGCCAAGATGGACATCGAAGCCATTGACACAGTTTCGGTGGGATGGGTGCTGGCGCGCATTCACAAAGGCACGCGCGTGATTCTCGAACAGGCGCGCGTGAACGACGAAGTGTGGCTGCCGCGTCACCTGACCTTCAAGCTGGACGCGCGCATCGCGCTGCTCAAGGGCTATAAGATCGACGGCGACCAGAGCTTCCGTGACTACAAGAAGTTCCGCACCTCGGCAAAGATCGTAGGGATGCAGGAAGTGAAGCCGTAGGGCGACCCCCTGATCTGCACCGATTAGGGCGTCTACATTAAAGGTTGCGTGACATTGTCTTCCGAGCCGGCCTTTTTTCTCACGTTATAATAGAAAGATTCTCAATCGGCGAAATCCGCTTCTGTAGAGGCGTGGTTGGGGAAGCCGAGCCGAGGGCGGCTGTCTCCACAAGTTCGGCTTGGACTTCAGGTTCGGTTCAAGCTGACGGCTGAGCGCTGACAGCTGAAAGCTCTCTCATGGACTTCAAACTCGTTTCCAGCTACGAACCGCGCGGGGATCAGGCCACTGCGATCCAGGCGCTGACGCGCGGTATTTTTGACCGAGAAGCCCATCAGGTGCTGCTCGGGGTCACGGGCTCAGGCAAGACGTTCACCATGGCCAAAGTGATTGAGGCGGTTAACCGTCCCACGTTGGTCATGGCACACAACAAGACGCTGGCAGCGCAGCTTTATCACGAGTTCAAGAGTTTCTTCCCGCACAACGCGGTCGAGTACTTCGTTTCCTATTACGACTACTATCAGCCCGAAGCATACGTCCCGGCTGCTGATCTCTACATTGAAAAGGAAGCGACCATCAACGATGAACTCGACAAGCTCCGGCTTTCGGCGACCCGGTCGCTATTTGAGCGGCGCGATGCGCTCATCGTGGCGTCGGTGAGCTGCATCTACGGCCTGGGCTCGCCCGAGGCGTATTACGGGATGATGTTGTTTCTTGAAAAGGGCCAGAAGATCAAGCGCGAGGACATCACGCGCAAGCTGGTCGACATTCTCTACGAGCGCACCAATGGCGAGTTCCGGCGCGGAACGTTTCGCGTGCGCGGCGATGTGATCGAAGTCTTCCCTACTTATGACGACATGGCGTACCGCATCGAAATGTGGGGCGATCAAGTCGAGGCGCTGTCGCAGATCGATCCTCTGTTTGGCACCGTCAAGCAGAAATATATGCGGCTCCCGATCTATCCCAAGACTCATTACGTGATGAAAGAAGAGACGCGGGCCTCGGCCGTGGATTCGATCAAGAAGGAGCTAGCCTGGTGGGAGGCCGAGTTGGAGAAGCAGGGGCGGCCGGTCGAAGCGCAGCGCATTCACCAGCGAACCATGTTTGACCTGGAAATGATCAAAGCCATGGGCTACTGCCATGGCATCGAGAATTATTCCCGGCATTTTACGGGACGGTTGCCGGGCGAGCCCCCGCCGACGCTGCTCGATTACTTTCCGCGTGATTATCTGATGTTCATCGACGAATCCCACCAGACCGTGCCCCAACTCCACGGCATGCATGCCGGCGACCGCTCGCGCAAGGAAGTCCTGGTCGAGTACGGATTCCGCATGCCGTCGGCGCTCGACAATCGCCCGTTAACCTTCGAGGAATTCGAGCATCGCACCAACCAGTTGATTTATGTTTCGGCGACGCCCGGGCCCTATGAGCTGACCAAGTCCGCGGGAGTCGTGGTCGAGCAGATTATTCGTCCGACTGGGTTGATTGATCCGCCGGTTGAGGTGCGTGCGGTCAAAGGACAGATTGACGACCTGCTGCACGAGATTCGCGGCCGCGTGGAGCGCGGAGAACGCGTGCTTGTGACCACATTGACCAAGCGCATGGCTGAGGATCTGGCTGAATACTACGCCGAGGTCGGCGTGAGGTGTCGCTACATGCACTCCGAGATTGAAACTCTGGAGCGGGTGAAGATTCTACGCGATCTGCGCAAGGGCGAGTTCGACGTATTGATCGGCATCAATCTCCTGCGCGAGGGCCTCGATCTGCCGGAAGTCTCACTGGTAGCGATTCTGGACGCGGATAAGGAAGGGTTTCTGCGATCCTCTGGATCGCTGATTCAGACCATCGGCCGCTGCGCACGGCATCTGAACGGTCGAGCAATCCTCTATGCCGACCGCCAGACCGACTCGATGAAGCGCGCCATGGACGAAACCTCGCGCCGCCGTGCCATCCAGACGGCATATAACGAGGCCAACGGGATCACGCCGGAATCGATTGTGCGCCCGCTGGACATGACCCTGGCGGCGATCGTGGCCGCCGACTATGCCGATCTCACGGCGAGCGAGTCGGAGGGCATGCCAGAGTTCAAGTCGCAGGAAGAAGTCGACACCTACATCGGAAAACTAGAGAGCGACATGCGCGAAGCCGCGAAGCGGTTTGAGTTCGAGAAGGCGGCGAAGCTGAGGGACACAATCAAAGAATTGAGAACGAAGGAGTTTCTGTTCGCGTAGAAGCCGATACCAACGGATGCAGCGCCGACCTTGTTGGATGCGTCGATGATTTCAGTCAAAATGCAATACGTACTCTTGGGTCTCGTGATTGTGGCCTGGGGCGCAATACCTCCTCTGAAGCGGGCACCTTCAAACCGGACGCACACCCGCTCCCAACCTGTTCCGGACGTTACGAGGGCGGATACAGAACGAATTGTCCGTCGGGACTTCCCCGAGGATCAGTTCGGCACCATCATGACGATCTCGAGGAATACGGCTCAGGAAAGTGGGAAAGTGGGCGCTCCCGCGTGCAGCTTGCCGCGCTGAAGCTCGCGAACGGCGATGCCAACATGTTGCGGAAAAACATCGCCGCGGCCAAACTGGACTACCGGGACGTGTTGGTAGCTGCGGAATACCCTGAGCATTCAAAGAGCGGGTTTCGCGGGCGCCGACTGCCAGACAGGGAGCGACTTGATGCCGACTGGCAGCAGTACGAAGTCTGGCTGCGGAGATGAGGCGTTCGGGTCGAAACCGGCAATAGTTTTCCTCAGTCTTTCAGGTAGTCGGACGGCGACAAGATCGCGACTCCTCGCCACGGATGCATCTTCAGCAAATCCCCGTCGCCCGTAATAATCATGTCAGCCATTCCATTCAGCGCCACTTCCAGAAACTTGTCGTCCTTCGGATCGCGGCACTCGCGCACGAGCTGAATGACAGGCACGAACTCGGCTACGCTTCCGAGTTGAGCCAAGAATAGAGTGCGCTCCTCCCGGTTGACGTAGCGATCAAACTTTGAGCGGAATAGAACTTCTTTCAGCTCGTTCATTGTGGACTCAGAAAAAATCACAACGGCATGGTCCAACGCTTTATCCACCGCCTGACGCGGAACGGAAGATGGAAATATGACCGCGCTGACAAGCACGTTGGTGTCGACGACGCCGCGCATCAATCTTTCAGAATGTCAGCCAGAATTTCCTCAGTCATTCCACGCGCCGCGGCTTGAGCGCCGATCCGGTTCATGGTTCGCTTGAGTTCGGCGATGTTGACCCTGCGAATCCGCTCGTACTCTTGGGCCGACATGATCACCGCAACATCTCGATTCTGGCGGCGAATAAGGACAGGTTCACGTTGTGCAGCGTCGAGGAGCGCGGCGAGGCGTTGTTTGGCGTCGGTGGCAGAGACCGTCTTCATTTGTCTATTATAGATAAAATAGACAGTTTGATCAATTACCTTCCGTACGCTGCGCTAGCTGCCAACGGTTTGCGGTGCATGGTGTAGCCGTCGTAGGTTTCGCTGCGGAAATTCAAGTTGGCGGCGCAGAGTTTTTCGGTCTGGCTCAAGAAAAGATATCCGCCGGGCTCCAGATAAAGGTGGAGTCGTTCCAGGAGCGCGGCGCGCTGGGCGCGGGAAAACTGCGTGAGCACATCCATGCAGAAAATGCAGTCGAAGCGTCCGATGTAGACGGGGCGGGCCAGATTCATGGTATTGAAAGTGACCAGGCTGCGCAGGCGCGGCTTCACCAGCAAGAGGGACTCTGCCGCGGGATTGGGCTCATCACCGTTCAAGAGGCTGCCCGGGAATTCGTTGGACCAGGGCTCTTTCGGAGTGAGCGAACGTCCATTCTTCGAAGCGGCGGCGGATCCGTTCGCAGATCCGTTCTGCCCTGTGGGCGGTCCGACTTTGGAGAAGCTGGCTCGAATGGTTGCGAGGGGAAGGCCTGCGACCGCCGATTGGGGATAGAGCCCGCGCTCGGCCGCTTGAATCGCTGACGGCAGCAAGTCGCTGCCCACGATGTGGACGGACCAGTCCGGCAGTGGCGCACATAGGCCCTGGGCCGGGATCAAGGACCCGTCAACGATGCCACCGTTGCGGGAAGCAGGATTCTTCCCCTTACTCTTTTCTTTACTGAACGTGCCATTGTTGCCATTCTCGGTGCCGGCACCGTTGACTGGCGCTGGCTTTCCGTTCTGCACCCACTCGCAGACGGCCATGGCGATTGAATAGGATTCTTCACCGGTCGCGCATCCGGCGCTCCAGATGCGAAGGGTTGCGGGACCTTCGGCCGACTTACGGGCCAGTAACTGAGGCAGTGCCTGGCGTGTCAGGGCGTTCATCGCTCCGGGATGGCGAAAGAAGCCCGTCTTGGCGCTGATCAATCCGTCGAGGAATGACAGCAATGCGTTGGGCTCATGGTCGGAGCAGCGAAGGCGACCCAGCAGGATAGCGGCAGATTCGATTTCCTGAGCTTCCAGATACTCGGAAACATGCGCGGCCAAAGCACTATTGGGCAAGTCCAGTAGAATTCCGGTTTGCCGCTCCACCAGCAGACGCAATTCCGAGAGTTCATGTTCGAGGATCGCGCCGTCGGCCATCAGTTTGTGCATCGTCAGTCTCCCCTCGGAATCATGCCCCTCGAAAACCTGGCGAATTTGCGCGCCGACCGGACAATTACGAGATCGGCAGCCGGCCGGGGGAGGATCAGTCTCCCTGGCGGCCAGCTTCGGTCTGCCATTTATTCGTGGCTTAATTCCGGCCGTTGGCTCTTTCGCTCTCCGCTGTCCATCTCCAAACTTCTAGTCATTCATGTCTTGCCGAACTGTTCAAGGCCGCCGCACCTATCCTGCGCCGGCGTGTGCTGCATACGATTTGCGCGAATCGTTCTTTGCCTGTTGTGCGACCACCGTCATTTCTTTTTCCAGGGATGAGAAGCGCTGGACGATTTCGTGGATACGCAATGCCATGTTGCGAATGGTTTCGATCTGGGCCCGGACCGATGCGGAAAGACTGCCCGGTTCCAGCAGCAGCAAATCAGAGTTGCCCAGGACCGACGTAAGAGCATTATTCAAGCTGTGGCGCATCTCCAGCATATAACGTCCCAGTGTGGCTTCGCGCTCCAATGCCGCGAATGTCATTTCGGCAGCGCGGGCGCGGGCTTCGGCGCGAGAGCGGTGTACGGCCTCGCTGGCGGCCAGAACGAGTACGTCCAGCCAGTACTCGTCGCGCTGCAGAATGGTGATGCGCGGCCAGCGCTCTCGTACCAGTTGCCCGGTGGCAGCGTCCTGACACACATAGAAGATCGGCTGCGCCGTGGAGTGCAGGGGCTCAAGCACCACCGACAACATCGGGCGGGGCAGTTCCCCAATAATGGCAACGTCGAAGGAATCGATCGCGAACTGAGGCCAGAGTTGCCCGCTTAGGACCGTGAAGACGGGCACAGTCCGCTCCATTTGCCAGCGCGCCGCCAGGCGGCGGGAGAAGTCGCTATCCTCGGAAATGATTAGTACGGTTGGCTGATCCACGTCCCTGGTTTTCCTCTTAGCTGCTCTGCCCGTTTTTCCGGCTCTGCTTTCGCATTCCGCCGCCGGTTCGCACTGAACTAAGAAACATCTCGCTGCCTTGCGCTTGCCTCATTTCTGGTTTTCCGGAGCGGCGGAATCCCAGTCCTGGGACGGCGCGACTTCGAATTCGGGAGCGTCCGAGCCTTGTGTTGCAGCACTCGACTTTGATTCTTGCGCTGACTCTACGGCCGCGGACCGCGAGCCCGACGCGGAAGCTGCTGCAGCCATAGCCTTCCCCCGCGGCGAGGCGCCATCTGATGGGGACGCGTTGGTACCACCGTCAGGTCCCTCCGATTTCGCGCCGGAGCTGTGGTGGACTCCAGGCTCGGCTGACGCCTTAGCGTCTGACGCTCTCCCGTGGCCGAGCGCGTATTCGACCGACGCCCGCAAGTCAACCAACATCCGCAAGGGCTGGCCCGATGAATATTCGGCTTGAAACATCACCTTCCAGGATTGGCAGATCATGCGCAACCGGGCGACCGGCTCCTGGGCGGAAAATTGGGCGCGGCGGCAATCGACCGTGACAATGCCCTTTTGTTCGAGTTCGTTGACGCCGTCGAGTATGACGTTCAAGTCGCTGTGCATTAAGTGAAAGAAGGCTCGCCGCATGAGATAGCCGAATCGCGTAAACGCAACCAGGGCCACGGGAAGATAAAACAGCTCCCCGGCCTGGGACTTCACCTTACGACCTTGCTCCAAGACGCCACCATGAAGCAATTCGTCGAGGGAGCGGCAGCGGCGGACCGATTCCAGCACGCGATCCAGCGCATTCAACCACACTGGAGGCTTTAGCTCTGCTTCTCCCAGAATCGGCTCGAGCAACTTCGCCACGTAGGCGAGATCGACATCGCTGTCGTTCAGCTGCGAGGGAGCTACCTGGCTGAAGTATTGCACCAGAAGGAAATCGATCTTATCCCGGACGGCATCGGTGCGATTCTTGCACGAAAGAAAATGTTGCAGCAGCGCCAGCAGTGCACCCTGGTCGATGGATGCGCTGGTTTGCAGGAATTGGCGCAAGTTGTGGACCTGGATCCGCCGATCCATTTCCTCGAGCCACCGGACTGCTTCCTCGACCGACTCTCTGCCGGGAGTTTCAAGGCCGGTCTGCAGGTCTTCACAGGGCTTCAGGTCCAGCACGAACTCGCGCGCGAGTTCGGAATAGATGGGATACAGTCGCAGCGCGGACTTCCACTGGCTTTGAAGATCAGGTTCTGGTGCAAG
>Ga0070732_10000882_pt1 | contig 17218 bp, 14 predicted proteins | sample Coa_R1_5_FD_66449 | JGI IMG/M metagenome (GOLD analysis project Ga0070732, IMG submission 66449) | Surface soil microbial communities from Centralia Pennsylvania, which are recovering from an underground coalmine fire - Coalmine... | ecosystem: Environmental > Terrestrial > Soil > Unclassified ...
ATTTCGGCGATCTCAAACGCGAGTGCCGCTGCAGTCCGGTGCAGGTTCAGCGTTATCGTCAACGAATTTCCGGCCCACTGCTCGATCGGATCGATCTCCATGTCGAAGTGCCGGCGGTTGAATATCGCGATGTTTCAAGCGACCGCGTCGAAGAATGTTCGGAAGCGATTCGCGAACGAGTGGCCCAGGCGCGACAGAAACAACACCATCGGTTCGCGCGCGACGCCAAAACGAATTGCAACGCGCGGATGACAACGCGCCACTTGAAAGCACACTGCAAGCTAAGCGCGGACTCGAAGGAACTCATTCGCATCGCGATGACGGAACTGAATCTCAGCGCGCGCGCCTACGATCGAATCCTCAAAGTTTCACGAACCATTGCCGACCTTGACGACAAAATCGCCATCGGACCGGAACACGTCAGCGAAGCAATCCAGTACCGCACGTTCGACCGCACCTTATGGATTTGAGCGGATTAGAAACGTAGGCTCCCGGGTGATCTCCTGCGCAACTCAACTTCTCAACCACTCAACTTTCTCCCAAATGTTGAATCATGCCGTTCCGCGGCAATCTACATCGAGGGAACATTCTGGATGAACTAGCGGGAGCGTAATGTTTAGGTACGACCCCGTTTTCTTTTTGGAATTCTGTGAGAAATTGAATCTGAGATCGAGGTTGGTGGCGTCTAATAAGAAAAAGGCAATATGAAACCGACCGCTCAGAGAACCGAGCGCCGAATTGCGGACGGCCGTTTAACGGGACGCAAATTCCCGCTCATTGAATTCAACTACCAGGTTTTCTCGCTCGACCGTTTCAGCGGAGGATCCGGTGATAAACCGTCGAGATCATTTTTCGATATCAGCCGCGATTACTTTCAGCGCGAAGCAGGGCGCAATTTTCGAGCGGAGGTCGTTTTCTTTCTGATCCTGGCCGCGATCCTGGCCGGTGCCTTCATCCAAGGCGCCCGTGTGATCATTCACTTCCTGCATCTTCCGCCTGCTTGAGCTAGGCTCGGGCGGAAACATGCGGATTGTCACGACCTGTTCCTTTCTTGCTGCCTTGGCGACCGTCCTCCTAATGGAAGGCTGCGAACCGGCGGACGATTCCATCCTCGAGGAAGTCTCGGACCGGCATTATCCCGTTGACTCAGTTTCACCGACAATCAGCGTGAGCAATCGCGACGGATCGGTTTCCATTTATGGTGCCGGCGGCGACCTTCGCGAGATTCGTGTCGAAGTCCTGAAAAAGGCGTTCACGCCGGAGCGGTTGAAGGCAATTTCGGTGACAGTAAATGCGCAGCCGAATTCAATTTCAATCGAAACAGATATTCCGGAGAACCGAAAACTGTTTTCCGATCGCTCCGGCACGGTCGATTTGGTTATCGTTGTTCCGCAGGCTGCGACAATCTCGAAACTCGAGTTGCACAACGGTGAAGTGTTGCTCGAAGAAGTGCGCAGTCCGGAAGGGCATGCCCGGCTCGGAACCGGCCGCCTGTTCGTTCACAATTGTTTTGGCAGTTTCGATATCCAAGTCCAGACCGGCAATGTCGGATTGATCTACGACTGGTGGGAACAACGCGATTTTTCGATTCGGTCCAGAATAGAGGATGGTAATGCGTTCGCCTTCCTGCCGGACGAGGCAGCCTTCCACCTCATTGCCAATTCTGTAAGCGGCAAAGTTGCCAACGACTTCGAGGAAAAGGAACAACGTCAGCCCGAGGGGACCAATCATGCCGATGTTCTGGTTGGCGGCCTGGAAAAGCCGAAGATTGAGATCGAAACCAACGACGGCAACATTAGAATTGCGGAACACAATCCGTAAGATAGCTATGAAACGTTCAGCACTAATAAGCGAGGTAATTGGGCCGAGCGTGGGTGAACAGTTTGCTGGGAGCAAACTTTCCGGCGGGAGGTCGCGAAGCCGACCTAGGGAAGCCGATGGCTCGCGTCGGGAACGCGAGTGTGGCGCAGAGCTGTAATTCACATGCCTTCATTCGATATCGTCTCAGAAGTGGACAAACAGGAGCTGGATAACGCGCTCAATCAGGCGCGCAAAGAACTGGCTACGCGATTCGATCTCAAAGACGCCAAGACCGAGATCGTTGTGGAAAAGGACAAAATCGTCCTCATCGCGGACGATGCCAACCATCTCCGAGGTCTGCGCGAAATTGTGATCGGCAAACTTTCAAAGCGCGGAGTCGACCTTCGAAACGTGAAACAGGAAGAGGCCGCGCTTTCTTCAGTTGGGCATGCCCGCCAGGAACTAAAAATCCAACAAGGCCTTGAAGGCGATAAGGCGAAGGAAATCATTCTGGCGATCAAGGGCGCCGGCTACAAAGTGCAGTGCCAGCTTCAAGACCAGCAAATTCGCGTTACCGGGAAAAAGAGGGACGAACTTCAAACCGTCATCCAGTTCGTGCGCGGCCGAGATTTCGGCGTGGCGACGAATTTCAAGAATTTCAGGGACTAATTTTCTAGACAGGATTAACAGGATTTTTCCCTGGATCAGAAAAGACATAAAGAGACTATCCAGAAAGCTTTTGTTAATCCTGTAAATCCTGTCTTTCTTTAATCAGCCGCCTTGAACAGGCGGCATGATGGCAATCTCGTTCCCCGGTTTCAGTTTGTAATCGCGGTCGACGAATTCGACACCGCAGCCGACAAGGATCGTCTTATCGTGCGCGCGCAAGGCAGGAATTTCTTTATAGATTTGGTTCAACAAATCGGAAACCGTGGCGCCCTCGGCCAGCCCGACTTCGCGATTTTGCGTGCCGGCAAGGTCACGCAGTTGCGCGTAGAACTGCACCGCAATTTTCATGGCTCTACTCTTCGCCGTTCCCTCTTCGCTCTTCGTTCTTCTCTCGTCACCCGTCACTCGTCACTCGTCACTTTTTATCAACTCCCGGCGCAAAACCCCGATGTAAGGGAGATTGCGATAACGTTCGTCGTAATCGAGTCCGTACCCGACGACGAATTCATCCTCGATCTCAAAACCGAGATAATCGGCGTCGACCGCGCGATCGCGTTTTTTCTTTTTACTCAGGAGTACACAAACTTTGATACTCCGCGGCCCGGCGCTCTGGAGTTTATCGCGAATCGCGGCAAGGGTGTGTCCGCTGTCGAGGATGTCGTCGAGGATCAAAATGTGCCGGTCTTGCACGTCCGGGAGCGCGATTTGCTTGAAGATAACTTCGCCGCTGGTCTGGGCTCTGCCGTGATAACTCGCGACGCTTAAACAATCGAGGCGCAGCGGAAGTTGAATACGTCGCATCAAATCGGCCATGAAAACAAGGCTGCCATTCAAGACCGCGATCACAGTCAGCTCCTTTTCGGCGTAATCTTTGGAGATTTGCGCCGCGATCTGGTCGAGCCGGCTCCATATCGTCGTTTCGTGAAACAGGACGCGGTCGAGATCGCCTTGCATTCGATATAATTAGGCCACGTTGGTTGAAAAAGATCAACGCGCGATGCGGCTTACTTTAAAGCGGTGTCGCATTTTGCAATCTCGCGAAATGTCTTCTCAGGCTTATCAGCGTAGCGGCCGCCAAATGCAGCGACTATTTATCGCGTGGCTGGAAAGCGAGTTCGCGGGCCTCCGCGAGCAGGCGTTTTGTTTCGTTCGGTTTGTCGCGGTAGAGCGGCGCAAGTTTCCCTTGATCGCGTAGATTTTCCCACAATTGGAGACTGTGATTCAGATGGTCTGCTGACTTGTCCGCCTGTGCGGGATCGTGGTTGGTTTCGGCCAGAAGCATGAAGGCTTTTCCGGCATCCAGCCACAATCGGGCGAGTGCAACCTTCGCTTTGATATTGGTGGGCACGCGAGCGACGGTTTCTTGCGCCAAAGGGAAAGACCTTTCGAAAGCGGATTGGGCGCCGACGACATCGTGTAGGCGCGCCCGGACAATTCCAAGGTTATGATAGAGATTGCCCAGTCACGCGACACGCTGGCGGGATTGCAATCGACGCTAGTCCAACGCCAACCCCAACGCCGGTCAATAGTCCGACTCCAACTCCTACGGCAACTCCATCATCAAGCGCGACACCTACTCCAAGCCCGACGCCGATTTCGTCGCCCACGCCTACACCCACCCCGACGGCGGCGCCTAGTCCGACACCGACTCCGTGTGGACATCGTGGATGCGGCCCAAGCCCGACTCCAACGCCGACGCCGACACCGCTACCAAGCGCAACACCAAGTCCTACTCCAACCCCGACTCCAACTCCCACCCCGACGCCGACTCCGACTCCTCCGCTTAGCTCGCCGACGCCAACCCCGACTCCTACCCCAACGCCAATACGCAGGACGCCATGATCGGGCTTTGAAGGCGTTACTGCGGAAGGGCGAAGAACGCAGGTCCGAGCGTCACTGTACCGTGACTACAACAGACGAAGCCAGCCGGCGTAGAGTCGGCGGTCGCTATCTCAACACTGCATCGCACTTTGCGATCTCGTGTGTAACCTCGTCCGGTTTGCCTGCGTCGAGCGGAATGAGTGTGCCGTTGTCTTTCAGTTGGCGCCAAATTACTGCACTTTGAACGAGCTGCTCGCGAGCCTGCTGCCATTCAAACTTGCGATCGGCTTCGGAGCGGCCGCTTGCTTGAGCCAAACGCGCGTGGATTTTGCCGATTTCCAAATGGCGCAACGCCAGCCGTGCTCGCAATCGCGCATTGCTTGGAGCTTGGGACGCGACCTGCTCGGCCAGCGATAACGCTGTACTCATCGCCGTCATTGCTCCGTGCGCATCGCCATCTTCGATCAGGGTTTGCGCGATGTCAGCTTGAATGGTTGAAACATCGTCTTTGGCGCGGGCGTTGGATGGTTCGGCGGCCAGCGTCGCTTCTCTGATAGCAAGAGCTCTGCGGTAATTTTGGATTGCCAGTTTATAACTGCGCTGAGCGGCCAGCGCTTCGCCGAGACGCTGCACCGTAAAAGCGACATCCGACTTGTTTTGCTCATTATCAGGATCGGCGCCCAACAGTGCTTCGCTGATGGCCAGTGCTTTGCGATGATTTTCCAGCGCGCCTGCTACGTCACCGGTTCTCAACAGATCCTGGCCAAGCGCATTGTAAGTCACCCCCAGGCTGCGCCGAACGTCGCTGTTCTTCGGATCGGCTGTGGCAATGCGTTGCAATTCAGCGATTAGCTGGCGCGATTGATCGATCGCCTGAGAGATTTGGTTGTTGTCGACGAGCGCATATCTCAGAAACGCTTTCGCGGCGAGCAGTTGAACACGGTAGGTCTGATTGTTGGGATCGGCAGCGGCTAACTGTTCCAGCATCCCCACCGACCGGCGTTGCATCGCGAGCGCACCGGCAACATCGCCGGTCGTATCCAAAAGCATCCCTTCACGATTGAGGACCTCTGCCAGTTGCGACGTTACTTCGACATTTTGGGTATTGGCCGCCGCCAATGGTTCGAGCAGGTCTTTGGCTTTTTGGTAGCTAGCCAAAGCACCGGCGGTGTCGCCAAGATTGGCAAAACTCTCCAGCCCTTTGATGTCCCCGATTTTTTCGTCGAGCACCGCCATGGCAATTCGATGGTCAATCTTTGCGGGGTCGATCGCCGCCACATGCTCGCGAAGTTGCCGTGCCCGTTCATAGCTTTTGAGGCCGGCTTGAAGCTCGCCTGTAGTGTAAAGCATGTCCCCGATGCCTTCGTAACTGTTGGCGACTTCGTTCTGGAGACCTGGATCTTGCGGAGCGCTCGAAAGCAAACTTTCACGAATCTCCAACGAACGCCGATAGCTCTTTATCGCGCCGCTCGTATCTCCAAGATTCACATAATACGAGTTCCCCTGGATTTGCCCGACCTTCTGATAGGCGGTTGCGAGTTCTCGTAACAAATCGCGATCGTTACTTGCTTCGCGCGATAAATTATCGAGGTACTTGAGCGCATCCTGCACGAGTTTCTGACGCACGGCCGTGGAACCTGGCAGCGCCGCGATCGCGTCGTGATAATCGAACAAAACCGAATGCGCCAATTGACGAACCTCATTGAATCGGCGATTGGCGCGCCGCGCTTCAGTTGTCGTAGTAATAATCCCTGCGGCTAAAATCGACATGATCAAGGCGACGACGGCCACACCGATTTTATGGCGCCCCATAAATTTGCCGGCCCGATAGCCGACCGTGTCTTTACGCGCGCGAACCGGCAGTCCCTCCAAGTGCCGGCGAATGTCCGCGGAAAATCGCTCTACTGAAGCGTAGCGGCGCTCCGGTTCTTTGCGAATCGCCTTTAGAACAATGTTATCCAAGTCACCGCGAAGCTGGCGTCGAACTTTTTCGATTCCGATTTCAGCCCGGGAGCTCGTGACCGCTGTGCTGGGCCGATCGGGGTTTTGCTCACGAATAGCCCTTGTAACTTCGTCCGGGTTGCGCGTCTTGAGCCGATAAGGACGGCAGCCAGTGAGTAGTTCGTAAAGCAAAATGCCTAACGAATACACATCACTCACTGTCGTCACGGAATCGCCCGCCACCTGCTCGGGGCTGGCATACTCCGGGGTCATTCGCCGCTGCAACGTCAACGTTACTTCGGGCGTTGATTCGTCGAGAAGCTTGGCGATCCCGAAGTCGAGCAACTTGATCTCACCCAGATTGGTCACGAGAACGTTGGTTGGCTTGAGATCGCGGTGAATAATAAGGCGTTGATGTGCGTAACTCACCGCTGAGCAAATTTCGCGAAATAAAGTCAGCCGCTCATTCACCGACAGCTTGTGCTCGTCTGCGTATTTGGTAATTGGCTTCCCGTCCACATACTCCATCACAAAATAGGGCAAATCGTGTTCGGTCGTTCCCGCATCGAGAAGAGCAGCAATTTTTGGATGAGTCAGGCGCGCGAGGATTTGTCGTTCACTGGAAAATCGACGAAGCACCTCGTCCGTATCAGTGCCGCGTTTCAAGATTTTGATCGCCACCTGTTTTTCAAACGCACCGTCGGCTCTCTCCGCCAGATAAACCGCGCCCATTCCTCCCCGGCCGAGTTCGCGCAAGATCCGATAGGCGCCAACGAGTTGGCCGGAAGCCAAACCCGACATTTGACGGCGAAGCACGTCAGTCGTTCCCTGCGCAAACTTTTCGATTGAGCCGGTGGTTTGCTCGACTAGCGATTCGACTTCGCGGAGAACGTCCTGGTCATTTCCGCATCGCTTCCTGATGAACTCGGAACGTTTTTCGACCGAGGTTTGCTCCAACGCCTCGGCAACAATCCTCTTGATCAATTGCCAGCGTTCGGCGGTTAGTTGCTCCTGATCCTGCGGCTTCAATTATTTCGCGCGCGCTAAATCTCTCTGAAGCCAGCGTTTTGCCACCGCCCACTCGCGTTTGACTGTCGTCGGAGAAATGGCGAGCGCAGCCGCAATTTCTTCGATGGTTAAGCCGCCAAAAAAGCGCATCTCCACAATTTTCGCCTGCTCGTCGTCCAGGCGTTCCAGCCTTTGCAGAGATTCGTCAACTTCCAGAAGATTCAGCTCTTTAACGGCGGGAATATCGATGTTTTCGTCGAGCGCGATCCGCACCGCATCTTTGCCACCGCGCTTTTCAGCCCATCGCGCATTGGCGTGATCAATCAAAATCCGCCGCATCATTCGCGCAAAGATCCCGAGAAGCTGGGCCCGATTTTGCCAGGCCGACTGCCTCTGATTCGCCATGCGCAGATAAGCTTCATGAACAAGAGCCGTGGGCTGGAGGGTGTGATCCGGTCGCTCGCTTTGCATGAATCCGGCTGCCACCCGCCGTAACTCGTCGTAAACCGCCGGCAACATTCCGCGAAGCGTGTCCGCGTCCGCCGCGGACACAGTCGCAGTTAGATCGTCGATTAGCTCACGGGTTAGAACTGCCACTGCAGCCATACTCGCGATCTTACGCTTTTCCGGAGAAAGCGTCGAGGCCCGTGAAAATTGGTGAATTTCTTGGTCTGTTTCATCCGGATTTCCCGCGTTCTGGACAAAGCACAGGTATTTTTATGAAGTCAAAATCCCTCGCCCCGTTTTCCATTTTAGTGCCGATCTTTGCCGTTCTGGCCTTTTCTGGAACGGCGGTTCAAACCCCCACCAGCGTTCCGGTCGCGTTTTATCATGCCGAGGGCAACGGCAACGATGACACCGGCCAGCACAATGCGACGGTTCCGGTCACCGATGTCACCAATCCAGGGCTCAATTACACCTCTGGCAAGATCGGGCAGGCCTTTAATTTTACGGGGCTAATAAACCTCGGCGGGTCGCTAACGGGCACCTACGTCGACTTTTCCGGAGACTGGATGGCGTTTGAATCGTTTAGCCTCGTGATGTGGATTAGAGACGACGCCACCGGTGCTTCGCCGCAAACGACCTCCGCCCCGGTGATCGCGATGCTCGATAACTTTAACGGCACCGATTGGTCGATCACTTACGACCATGTGTTAGGTCCGGTTGGTCAGGGCAATCAGTATCTCTACAAGAGTTCCGACGGCGTGCAGATCGCGTTCAGCACCAACCCGGGAACGTATCAGCAGTTGACCATCACGCGGGATGGGTCGACCCGCGTCACTCACATCTACACCAACGGCCAACTCGTCGGCTCCGCAACCGGCAGCGGCGATTTGTTTCTCGATCCTTCGCTGGTTATCGGCATGCGAGCGGGAACAAATTTCAATGCCAATACCTACTGGCATGGCGCGATCGATGAGTTCCGAGTCTACGATCACGTGATCACCGCGGACGAGATTGCGGCTTTGCAGTTGGATTTCGATGCGGTCAGAGACTTCTTCGCCACTACAAATGGCAGCAACCAGGTTTGGCAATATGGCTTCACCGCGCTCGATGGATCGGGCTTCACCGGTTTCTCGAATCCGGGCTCCTTTACTGCGTCATCCGGCGGACCAATGAGATCCTGGCACACGCTGGTGAACGGCGCGCAAATGTCCGACATGGGACTCGCCTACAATGCCAGTGGCCAGGATCAGATATACAACATTTGCACCCTGCAACAGCCGGACGTCCTCGGTGTGTTTCCCGGAAATGACGGACGCAAAACTGTGGTCCGTTGGACCGCCCCGACAAGCGGCACGTATTCAATTCAAGGTCGATTTCAAAATATCGATCATTCGAGTTCCGACGTTTCGATCATTCAGAATGGAAACATCGGTTCACCGCTTTTTAGCGATGAAGTTGACGCGCCGGGTACTTGCCAGCAAACAACCGTCACAAAGCCGTTTTCTTTGACTACATCAGTCAATGCGGCTGACACGATCGATTTTCGCGTCGGTTGGGGCGACAACAGCGAATTTAGCTTCGATGGCACTGGCCTGGCCGCGACGATTACCCAAACGACGGCTGGACCAAGTCCAACTCCCACGCCGACTCCGTTAGTATGCCCGGCCGGATTTGCGGATTGCGACGGCAACCCGGCCAACGGGTGCGAGGTAAATCTTAATACCGATTCCCAAAATTGCGGCGCCTGTGGCATCAGCTGTCCGTCCGGCTCGCATTGTCAAAACGGTACCTGCGTTCCGAATCCTTCGCCAACTCCCACTCCGACGCCAACTCCGACAACACCGCCGAATTCACTTCCGCACATCGGATCTTTTTCCTTCAATGGACCGACGGCGCCGGGAGGAAGTGCTACATTTGCTGTCTCAACCGACGCGGGACTGGCCGTCCGTATTCAGTCGACCACGTGCACGCCGGCATCCGATCCAAGCTGTGAAGGAAGCTGGACGGATCTGCCTGATGGGAATGGCGGACACATGCACGAAGACAGTCCGGGAAACTATTCGCTTACTACTACGTCCTATCCCATTGCGAACGGCATTTACTTCCGCGCGATCTCGTCGAAGACCGGATTCAGCGATGGTAAGTCCGATGCATTCGGACCCTACGACTTAGCGACGCTCCCGCACATTGCCTCATTCTCGAAGCTAGGACCAAGCAAGCCGGGTGACAGCATCACCTTCGGTGTCGGGACGGTTGCGGGATTGGCCGTACGTATTCAATCGACCACTTGCACGCCTGCATCCGACCCAAGCTGTGAAGGAAGCTGGGCGGATCTGCCTGATGGCAATGGTGGGCACTTGCACGAGGACAGCCCTGGGAACTATTCGCTCACTACGACATCCTATCCGAAGGCGAACGGCATTTATTTCCGCGCCCTCTCGTCGAAGACCGGCTACACCGATGGTAGGTCCGACGTCCAGGGTCCTTTCGATTTGGTCGCTCCGAGCGTGCAACTGATCGGCCTGGAAGTCACTCAGGGAGTCCAGAACCTTAAGAACGATACGCCACTGGTGGCTGGACGGGCGACATTTGTCCGAGCCTATGTAAAGAACGTCGCGTCTAGTCCCGGTCCTGTCTCAGCGACTGCATCACTCACGGCGCGAGACACGGCGACAGGAACGGTTTTGGGAACGATCAAGAACAGCAACGCCGGCGGAAAAATCAAAATCTTGCCGCAGTCGGTGGGCGGGCCCGGTCCACTACGATCCAATCTTGACGACAGTTTCTATTTTGAATTGCCGAATGGGACTTATCTTGGCCAACCGGATTGGACCAAGGCCGGAACCGTCGAATTTACGTTCACCGCCAACGAGTTCGCCGTTCAGTGCAACGAACCTGACGGCACGCCCGATTGCAAAACCACTGTTCAATTTCAAAAGCGACGGCCATTTACCTTCAGATTAATTCCGACCAGCGGAACCGATAGCAAAGGCAATCAGGTTTATCCGTCTTTGGCTGATGAGTTTGAGACACTAACAGAGATCGTGGCCAACTTTCCGATTAGCGGACTTGGCAGCGATGGGATGACGGTGACGCTGGATAACCAATGGTCGGTGAGTCAGGAGTATTGCTCGCTCAACGGCATTACTGCGTTGAAGAATCTTGCAAAAGGAAAGCGGACTAAAGATTTGCTCAATGGACCAACCGAAGACTTCTATTTCTCGCTTGTGCCGGAGCTCGTGGTAGCTGGCGGCTGTAGTTCAATTGCAGCCACGGGTCTGGCCGACCTTAATTACAACCCTCCAAAGGTGCCGCCCCCACCAATTGGCATCAAAACCGACAATTCAGGGAACTCCGCGGTAGGAGTCGCTCAGTGGTACAACTCGCGCGCGCACGAGCTTGGACATAACTTTGGTTTTCCGCACACTTGCAACAACAAGGATTCCAGCGGGAAGTTCACTGAAGGAGGATGCATACAAATCACGTCCAGCGATGGCACAGTGACCTTACCGGACGGAACTATCAGCTTGAAAAAAGCAGATTACGATCCCGACACTTATTTCGGGTTCGACGCATATCGCGAGACGGTTACGGGCGTAGTTAATTCAAAGGGCTATTTAAATCACGGTCGGATTTACGGTCCAAACTCTCCCGATATGATGAGTTACGGCCCCGCGGCATGGATATCAGGTTACAGCTACAAAAAGATATTCAATTCGTTGGTTCCGTTGACGGGTTCATCCAATTCACCTGCCGAACCAGGGCCAGAAAAGGTTAACGTATCAACTGGCAAGGTCTTCCTAATAAATGGCTCGGCGAATCTCTCAAGCGGCACGGGTCAGATCGGTTCCGTTTACACGATCAACTTTGGCGGCTCAATCTCTCTACCGGCGCCGGGTGATTGGAACATCAGCATCAGAGCTGGTCGGGGAAGCGAGCTGGCAAACTACAGCTTTAATCCTACGCTCAGTTCCGAGGGCGGAGACATGGCTGGATTCTCCTTCGCGGTGCCGTGGACGGCCGGCGCGCAATCCATTGTGCTATTGCATAACGGCACCGTTATTGCCACTCGGCCGGGGTCAGCCCATCCGCCCGCCGTAACCGTCACGTTCCCCAATGGCGGTGAAAATCTGACCGGCCCATCAGCCACGTTCTCATGGACAGCTAACGATCCGGATGGCGATTCGCTGACCTACGCCATTGATTACAGCATTGATAATGGCTCGACCTGGAAAACCCTCGCCATCGATTTGAATTCGACGAGCTATCAAGTCGACCTCAACGCCTTGACTGGCAGCAACCAGGCCTTGATTCGCGTGACGGCAAGCGACGGCTTCAACTCTTCACAGGCACAATCGCAGGCGAGTTTCACGGTTCCGAAACATGGACCAAAAGCGGGGATAACCGCGCCGGACGCTGGCCACCTCTACGTCGGGGACCAGACCATTGTGTTCCGAGGTATCGGTTTGGATATTGAAGACGGCATCTTAAGCGATTCCAGTCTGAGTTGGTCTTCGGACCTCGATGGCCCGCTGGGAACTGGCGGTGCGCTGTCGATCGATGCTTCGACCCTACAGGAAGGCACCCATACGATTACACTAACGGCGACGGACAGCGATGGACAAACCGGCACGGCGACTGTTCCGATTGTGGTTGCTCGGACCCGGCCCGCTTTTCCCGCAACCTTGTCGATAGACTTGACGCAACTGTTCTTCAATGGCGATTCATCGGGTGGACAAGTTACCCCTCAAACTATCTCCATTCGTAATAGCGGCGATGGCGACTTAAACTGGTCGGCGACGACTGATCAGGACTGGATTCATTTGAGTTCTTCGGAGGGGGACGCGCCATCCAACCTCGACGTGACTGCGAATGCGACCGGACTGAGCGCCGGGCAACACATCGGTCATATAACTCTCACCGCCCCGGGCGCAGCGAACAGCCCACAGACGGTGACGGTCACCATCTCAGTAGCTCCTGCAACTCCTAGCCCTACTCCTACCCCTACACCTACTCTGACACCTATTCCTACTCCCACCGCTACACCTATTTCGACGCCTACTCCGACCCCGTGTGGGCATAATTGCAATCCACGCTCGACGCCAACCCCGACTCCGCCAACGAGCGCCACACCTACTCCAACACCTCCGCTTCCTTCACCCACGCCGACGCCAACCCCGACTCCGACCCCAACGCCTTCGCTTTCATCGCCTACCCCGACGCCGACTCCTACCCCAACGCCAATACACCGGTCTCATTGACCTGACTCAAGGGCGCCCTGATTCAAGATTTCCGGGTTGCTTCGATTTCGCTTTTGGTTAGCGAGACTTGGCGCGCAGGCTAAGTTTGGGCCATGCAGGTGCTTCACGACCGGCTGGTCATTTCAACAAAGGGAAAAGGGACTTGCGAAATTACCGATGACATCCAGAGCAAGATCGACAAGTCTGGCGTCCGCGACGGAACGGTCACCGTTTTCGTTCAGCACACGAGTTGCAGTCTGACGATGATGGAAAACGCGGCGCCGGCGGCGCGGCGCGACGTTGAAAGATTCTTCGAGGAGTTGGTGCCCGAAGACGCCGATTACGAGCACGATGACGAAGGCCCGGATGACATGCCTTCACACATTCGAATGGTCCTCACCCGCACGAGCGAAACGATTCCAATCGTCGACGGCAAACTTCAGCTGGGCACCTGGCAGGGAATTTTCCTGTTCGAGCACCGGCTCGCACCGCATCGGCGCCAGGTTCATCTAACAATCATCGGCGAGTAAGTCAGGCGTAGACAGCTTCAACCAGTCGCAACGATTTCAAGTTCAGCAATACCGACTGCTCCATTTGGTTAATCACGTAGACGAAACTGATTTTGTTCTCAGGATCGGCGAAGGCATGACTGCCGCCCGCGCCTGGATGTCCAAACGCGGTTGTCGATCCCGCGAAGATCTTCTTTGCGGATCCGCTCGCCTCTTTCATGAAACCGGCGGAGTAGGCCGTCGGTATTTTGAAAATACGATCCATGCCATCGGTCCAAGTCGTCGTCATCCATCGAAATGTTCGCTGGACGAAAAATGGTGCGCCACCGCTCGCGAGGATCGAATAAAATTTGCCTAACGACTTCGCGCTGGCGATTCCGCCAAAGGAAACGAACGAGCGTGCGCGATTCTCCGGCTCGTTCATGTCGCTGACGGCGTTCAGACCGGACGGGGAATTGAAAGCTCGCCGGGCCAGCGTTCCCGGTGTGACCAGATCGCGGTAGAACTGTTGCGGCTCAGGGGCCTTGCCGACTTTGGCCGCATACATGGTGGCGACGCGATGATTTTCGAATTCGGGCAAACCGATCCAGATATCGAGCCCGAGCGGCTCGGCGAACGTCTTGCGCCAGTATTCCGAGATGGTCGCGCCTGCGATCCGCCTAACGAGTTCGTCGATCAAAAACCCGAACGTGCGCGCGTGATAGCCGTGTCCTTCGCCAGGCTGCCAGTTCGGTTTCTGCTCTTCCAGCGCATCGATCACGGCCGGGTAATCGCGAATGTCGACGTGCCGATCGAGCGCGGCCAAGCCGGCCTGATGTGACAACAATTGCGCGAGGGTGATTTGGTCTTTGCCTGCCTGCGCGAATTCCGGCCAGAACTCAGCCACCCGGCGTTCCAGGTTGATCTCGTGTTCCTGCAGAACGTGCAACAGACATGCAGAGCCGAGCGCTTTTGTCGCCGACCAGATCAACACAATCGTATCCTCGGTCCATGGTTTCTCGCGCCCTGCGTCCCTGAATCCGCCGTGAAGATCAAGAACCGGTTGCCCGTGTTGCCAAACCGAAACCGCCGCGCCGAGTTCGCCAAAATTTTCGAAATTTTCCCGGAATAACGGCTCAAGCCGCGCGCGCAATTCGTCGGAATTCAGTTGCATCGTTTAGGTGGAACGCGACCTCGAGGCGCGTTGAGATTAAATCGCGCCCGGAGAGCGCGATCCACCTAAATTAATTCCCGGACCGACTGAAGGTCAGGATCCTTTTTCGCGATGTCGCGGAACGACGGATCCATTTTGAAACTGGTGAGCAGATGCACCTGGGCCGACTTGGAATTGCCGAGGAGAGCATCGTAGCAGCCCATATTATAATAATAGATGGGCTCGCGGAGAAGAGCGACGGGCCCCTTAAGGAGAAGTTTCTTGGCCTGGAGGGTTTTGCCCAGCTCGTGCAAACAGAAACCAGCGTGAAGAAATCCGGCGGTGCATTGGGGAGCAGCCCGGCACAGCCTTCGGCTAACGATTAGCGCGCGGGCCCACTTTTTTTCCCGCATCAAATGATGAAGGCGTAACTGCAAGGCCTCAGGCTGACTTTGCTCCGCCTTTTCCAGGGCGTTCAGCTCGGCAATGGATTCGCGGTTCATGCCCAGTTCGGCATAGCCGGCCGCAGCCCGAAGTCGCCATTCGTAGTCCACGAAAGGCTCTAAGCAGGGAGCTTGCCAAGAGGGTAGCGCCGGCTCGCCGAGCGGGCCTGGCGATCGAGGTCATTCGCCTCGGGCTAGAGAAGCAATCCTTCCAGCTCGCCGATACGCCGGTCGAACAGTCGCAACGTGCTCTCGATTGGCGCTGCGGTGGTCATGTCGACCCCGGCGGCTTTGAGCGTTTCCAGGGGAAATTTCGAACCACCGGATTTCAAGAAGCCAAGATAGGCATCGACCGCACCGGGCTCGTTTCGCAAAACTTTCTCCGACAGCGCGACGGCTGCCGAAATTCCAGTGGCATACTTGTAAACGTAGAATGCACCGTAAAAATGCGGAATTCGCAGGCACTCCAGATCGAGTTGCGGATCGAGCACAAAATTTTCCGCGAAGTATGCCGCCAGCAATTTGTGATATTCGGATTTGAACACATCCAGAGTGAGCGCGGCCCCACTTTCTTCAATCTCGTGGACGACTTTTTCAAACTCGGCAAACATGGTCTGCCGAAAGAGCGTGCCGCGAATGTCGTCGATCTGGCGATTGATGATATAAGCGCGCATTTTCGGATCGCGCGTTTGCTCGAGCAGATAGTGGGTTAACAGTTCTTCGTTAAACGTCGATGCGACTTCAGCCAGAAAGATTGGATAATCGTAATCCTGATATTTCTGCGATTTTTGCGAGAACCAGGTATGCATCGAGTGACCGGCTTCGTGGGCCAGGGTGTAAAGATCGGCGAAAACATCCTCTTTATAGTTCATCAGAATGTAGGGAGGCGCGCCGTAGCTCCCTGACGAGAATGCTCCGCTGCGTTTACCTTTAGTTTCGTAACGATCACACCAGCGGCCGCGCAAACCGTCATGAAGAACCTCCGCGTATTCTTTCCCAAGCGGTTCGAACGCCGCGACAACCTTGTCGATCGCTTCATCGAACGAAATATGCGATTCGATTTCGGATACCAAGGGCACATAGGTGTCATAGTGATGCAGTTCGTTCAATTTCAGAACGCGTCTGCGCAATTCAAAGTATCGAAAGAGGGGCGTGAAATTCGTCCGCACGGATTTAATCAGGTTCTGGTAAACCGAAACCGGCACATCGTCGGGAAACAACGCCGCTTCGAGAGACGATGAATAATTTCTTGCCCGGGCCCGGAACATGTCGGCCTTCACCGAATACGCAAGCGAACTGGCCAGGGTGTACTGATGGTCCTGGAATTCGGTGTAAAACTGTTCGAAGGCGCGTTTGCGCAAGCCGGCATCACGTTTGATGAGAAACGAACTGAATGAACTTTGGGTGAGCGGTTTTTCGCGGCCGGTCTCGTCCGCGAGCACGCCGAATTTCATGTCGACATCGGTCAACTGCGAGAACGTGTCGTCGTAGCCGTTGAGCGCCGCTGCGCCGAGCGCCAAAATCCGCTCCTCAGGTTCGGAAAGGACGTGCGGTTTCAGGCGTCGGATCTTGTGCAACCGGATTCGCCATTCCGCGAGTGCTGGGTCGGACACGAACTTTGCAAACGCCGCATCGTCGATCGACTGAATTTCGGGAACGACGAACGCGAATGCTTCGCCGATGTGCGTGAGCAGATTTTGGATTTGACCGACACGCGCCAGATATTCGGTATTCGCGCTGTCCTCGGCCGACTGGAGTGACGCGAAGTGATAGAGTCGCTCGATTTTTAGATCGAGCGCCTTTTCAAATTCCAGACAGTCCGCCAGATTTTTCGCAGACTGACCGAGCTTGCCTTTCCATTCCTTGATCCGCGGATAGGTGGCCTGGACCCAGGCAAAATCTTCCTGCCATTTCCCAACATTGGAGAAAAGATGGGTGAGATCCCATTTGTCGGAATCAGGAATATCAGCGCGAGTTGGAGTATCCACGACAGACTCTCGCACGAAGTCCACAAAGGACGCAAAGGAACACCACGATTTTAACTTCGTGGCCTTTGTGTGAGGGCTCTAATTGCAGAATGGTGGGCGATTTTGCGCATTGCTTGTTCCAGTAGCTCTTTGCCCGGCGGAATCTTGTGCCAGGGCGATGCGCCGGACGGATGTGGCAGCGGAATGAGATCGAAACCGCGCCCGACCCGGCGAACGCGAA
>Ga0070732_10000884_pt1 | contig 17168 bp, 15 predicted proteins | sample Coa_R1_5_FD_66449 | JGI IMG/M metagenome (GOLD analysis project Ga0070732, IMG submission 66449) | Surface soil microbial communities from Centralia Pennsylvania, which are recovering from an underground coalmine fire - Coalmine... | ecosystem: Environmental > Terrestrial > Soil > Unclassified ...
ACGATGCGCGGGCAGGGCCGGGGATCGATCGTCAACATCGCGTCGATTCACGCGACGCTCACCATTGCCGGCATGTTCCCGTACGCGGCGGCCAAGTCCGGGCTCGTGGGGCTCACCCGGAGTCTGGCGCTCGACTACGCGGCCGCGGGCATTCGCGTCAACGCCGTGTCCCCGGGCTGGACGCGGACGCACCTCGTCGAGGAGTGGTTCTCCTTGCAGCCGAATCCGGTCGAGGCCGAGGCGAGCGTCATGCGCGCGCACCCGATGCGGCGGATCGCGACGCCGGCCGAAATCGCCGATGTGGTGGCGTTCGTCGCGAGCGACCGGGCGTCGGCAATGACGGGCAGCACTGTGGCCGTCGACTGCGGTCTCGGCGTACAGTTCGCCACATGACCTCGATCACCCGCCGTGCGCTCGAACGCCTCCGCTTGCCGCCGGGGGACGCCCACGACCTGCCCACCTCCGCAAAGCGCTTCGCCGACGGCGCGGCCTGGCGCGTCGAGATTCCGTCCTGCGAGGGTCCGGCGGCCATGGAGGCGGTCGTCGCCACGGCCGCGGAGCACGCCATCACGATCCACCGCGTCAGCCAGGGCAGCGGCATCATGCTGCAGACCGACGCCGAAATCCGGCGGATGGTCGCGCTCGGACGCGAGCACGGGATCGAGGTGTGTCTGTTCGTCGGCCCGCGCGCCAACTGGGACGTCGGCATTCAGGCGGCCACGAAGGGCGGCAGCGTCCTGGGATCGGCGCTTCGCGGCGCCGATCAGCTCGCGTACGGCATCGACGACGTCCTGCACGGGTTGTCGCTGGGTATCACGTCCGTCCTCTTGGCCGACCTCGGTCAGCTGAAGGTGCTGGGCGACATGCGGCGCGCCGGGGACCTGCCGCCCCATTTCGTCCTGAAAGTGTCGGTGACGCTGGCCGCGGCCAATCCCGCGACCGCGAGGCTCCTCGAGGACCTGGGCGCGACGTCGATCAATCTGCCCGTCGACCTCTCGCTCGCACAGATTGCCGCCATTCGGAGTGCCATCGACACGGCGATCGACTTCTACGTCGAGAGCCCCGACGATTTCGGCGGCACCGTGCGTCACTACGAAACCGCGGAACTGGTCCGGGTCGGCGCGCCGATCTACCTCAAGTACGGGCTGCGCAACGCGCCGCCGCTCTATCCGAGCGGCCAGCACCTCGAGGCGACCGTCGTCGCCCTGTCGCGGGAACGCGTACGTCGCGCAGCCATTGGCCTCGCGATCCTCGCGCGACGCCCGTCATGAAGATCACACAGGCGCGCGTCACGGTGGTGGGCACGCCCTGGCGCGAGCTGGTCTTTCTCGAGCTCGAGACGAACACCGGGCTCGTCGGCCTCAGCGAGGTTCGGATGGTCGCGCGGACGCGCGCCCTCGTGGCCTGCCTCGAGGAGCTGGCGCCGCGGCACGTCGTCGGCAGCGATCCGTTCGACGTCGAGCGTCTGGCCTGGAACATTCAGCGCGGCGACTACGACCGGCCCGGCGAGATCTCCCAGTCGGCGCTGGCCTGCTTCGAGGTCGCCTGCTGGGACCTCATGGGTCAGTCGCTCGGGGTGCCGGTGTGGAAGCTGCTCGGCGGCCGGTTTCACACGCGGGTGCCGGCTTATGCCAACGGGTGGTATCAGACCGAGCGGGACCCGGCCAAAATTGCGGCGCTTGCCGAGCACGTCGTCGCCAAGGGCTATCGCGCGTTGAAGCTCGACCCGTTCGGGCACGCGAGCGCGGAGCTTTCCCCGCCGGAGCGGCGGCACGCCGTGAGCGTGGTCGCGGCCGTGCGCGACGCCGTCGGCCCCGACGTCGCCATCATGATCGAGATGCACGGCCGGTTCACCTCGGCCACGGCGGCCGCCGTCGCGAAGCTCGTCGAGCCGTACGATCCGGCGTGGATCGAGGAACCCACGCCGCCGGAGAATCCGATCGCGTATCGCAGCGTCCGAGCGGCCACGCACTTGCCGATCGCCACCGGCGAACGCGCGCACGCGATGGAGGACATCCGCGGCTTCATCGAGCAGGGGCTCGTCGACATCGTGCAAGTCGACCTCACGCACTTCGGGGGGTTCTTGCCGATGAAGCGGCTCGCGGGCTGGGCCGACGCCTACGGCCTCATCCTCGCGCCGCACAACGTGTGCGGACCGGTCGGCACGATGGCCAACCTCCATTTCGCGGTGGCGACGCCGAACTACAAGGTGCTCGAGCACTTCAACGACTTCGCGGATGCGTGGGTGCACGAACTCGTCACGGGCGGACCACGCATCGACGCGTCCGATGGCTGCTTCGTGGCGCCCGACCGTCCGGGACTCGGCGTGGTGCTCGACCACGACGCGTGCGCGCGACATCCGTCGACGGGAGCCCGGATCCGCCTGTTCGAAGCCGGCTGGGAACAGCGGCAGGGCTGACGTGCCTAGAACTCATCTCATGAACCTGCCGGGCATTCGCCGGCCGCAGCATCCCGCCCGACGTCGTTGCTCCTCCCTCAAATACACGCGGTATTCTCGGTCGTCGCGCCTTGTCGGACGGGCGCATCGGTCGGCTCGGTGCCACGGCAGGTTCATGAGATGAGTTCTGGCCTCGAGTTCCGCGGCGTCTCGAAATCCTTCGGCGCGGTCCGCGCGCTCGATGACGTCTCCTTCGGCGTGACTGCCGGAGAGACCCATGCCTGCGTCGGGGAAAACGGTGCGGGCAAGTCCACGCTGCTCAAGGTCCTGGCGGGCATCGTCGCCCCCGACCGCGGCGAGATCCGGTGGCAGGACGAGCGACTCCGGCTCACCGGTCCGCGCGACGCCCTCGAGCGGGGCATCGGGCTCGTCTCGCAGGAGACGCTCGCCTTCCCGAACCTGAGCGTGAGCGCCAACATCTTCGCCGGACGCGAGCGGACGCTCCGTGGCGGCCGACTCGACGAGCCGGCCATGCGCGCGCGTACGGCCGCGCTACTCGCCGATCTGCACGTGCCGGTCTCACCCGACACCGGAATGGACCGCCTGCCCGCCGCCTACGCGCAGCTCGTCCAGGTCGCACGCGCTCTGGCGTTCGACTGTCGCGTGCTGGTCCTCGACGAGCCCACGACGTCGCTCACCGACGCGGAGGTCGATCATCTGTTCGGCGTCCTCGGCCGGCTCAAGGTCCAGGGGGTCACGGTGCTCTTCGTGTCCCACCGGCTTCCAGAGGTCTTCCGCTTGTGCGACCGCATCACGGTCCTGCGCGACGGGCGTCTCGTCACGACCGTCGCGCGGGCCGAGACCTCGCCGGACGCCATCGTGCGGGCCATGGTGGGGCGGGAGCCGCCGGCCCGTCTGGCCGGATCCGGCGAAGACACGCGCGGCCGGGCGCTGCTCGCGGTGCGTGACTTCACGCGGCGGCCCGCGTTCGAGTACGTCTCGTTCGACGTGCACGCCGGTGAGGTCGTGGGACTCTTCGGCCTCGTCGGATCCGGCCGGTCCGAATTGCTCGAGACAATCTTCGGCCTGCACGCGCGACACGCCGGAACGCTGGCGATCGACGGCCATCCGATCTCGCCCGCCTCGCCAGCCGAGGCGGCACGCGCGGGCTTGGCGCTCGTGCCCGAGGACCGGCAACGCCAGGGACTCTTCGCCAACCTCAGCGTTCGGCACAATCTGGCGCTGCCCCGGGCGGCGCAGCGACGGCTGCTGACGATTCACGATCACGACGAGCGACAACTGGCCCAGCACGCGGTCGACGCCCTGTCGATCCGGACGTCGTCGCTCGAGTCCGCGCCAGCTGAGCTGAGCGGCGGCAACCAGCAGAAAGTCGTGACTGGGAAATGGCTGGCGACCGAGCCGCGCGTGCTCCTGCTCGACGAGCCGACCAAGGGCGTGGACGTCGGCGCCAAATTCGAGATTCACGGGATCATCCGGCAGCAGGTCCGTGACGGCATGGGCTGTCTCATGGCGTCGAGCGATCTGCCGGAAGTGCTGGCCATCGCGGATCGCATTCTCGTCATGCGCCAGGGCGGCTTACGCGGCGAAATCACCGGCGCGATGGCGACCGAGGAGAACGTGATGCGGCTCGCGGCGCACGAGACGAGGTCCTCCGGGGGCAGCGTGCCCGCCGGGCCGGCGTCCGGAGGGCATTCATGAAAGGCCTGTGGCGCGCGCGCGAGGCCAGCACGGTCGCGATCCTCGCGATCGAGATCCTCTTCTTCACGTGGTACCTCTGGCCCGAGGCCGGGCGCCCGCATCCCTTCCTGAACCTCGGCAACGTCCTGCTGATTTTCAAGTACTCGTCGATTTATGGCATTGCGGCCATCGGCGCCGCGATCGTGATCATCTCGGGCGGCCTCGATCTGGCGCCCGGGGCGGTGATTGCCCTCACCACCGTGGTCACGGGGTACTGCTTCGTTCAGGCTCAGTGGCCCCTGGGGCCGAGCATCCTCGCGGGCCTCCTGGTGGGCCTTACCACAGGCGCTCTGTCGTCGTGGCTCGTCGTGCGCGTGGGCATCACGCCGTTCATCGCGACCCTGGGCGTCATGGGAATTGCGCGCGGGGCCGCGTACGTCGTGACCGAGGCGCGGTACTACGACCTCTCGGCGCGGTTGCCGCGCGACTGGCGCCTCGCCGGCGTCTCGATCGATTGGGCCGGACCGATCATCATGATTGGCCTGGCGGCGGTGTTCCAGGTCCTCATGCGGCGCTTTCAGTGGGGCCGATCGATCTTCGCGGTCGGCGGCAACGAAACAGCGGCCATCTTCTCCGGCATCAGGGTCGGACGCGTGAAGACGTCGGCCTATCTCATCGCGGGCCTTCTGGCGTCGATCTCGGGTGTGGTGCTCGCGATCGTGCAGGGCCAGGGCAAGGCGGACCTCGCGAACGGCTACGAATTGGATATCATCGCCTCGGCGGTGGTCGGCGGCACGAGCCTCTCGGGCGGCCGCGGATCGGTCGCCGGCGCCGTGCTCGGCGCACTGATTTTCGGCGTGCTCCGGAACGCGCTGCCGCAGATTCCAGGCGCGACGTTCTACGATCGCCTGATCGTCGGCGTCGCGGTCATCGGCATCGTCGTCATGGATCGGACGATCGGGTCCCGGGGCTCGAAAGCGCCATAGCAGATCGGATGTCGGGAGGCCAGATGAAGCGGCTGTGGGTGCTCGTCTCGTCCATCGCGGTCGTGGCCATGGCCTGCGGAGGTGGCACGGCCTCCGGTCCCCGCCGCCTGCGATTCGCCCTGATTCCGAAGGCCCTCGACATCCCGGTGTTCAACTACGCGAACGAGGGCGCCCAACGGCAGGCCAAGGCCCTCGGCGACGTGGATGTCACGTACCTCGGGCCCGACCACGCGGACGGACTGAAGCAGAAGGAGATCCTGGAGTCTTTCATCTCCCAGAAGGTCGACGGGATCGCCATCTCGGTGACCGACGCGGATTTCCTGACCAGCACGATCGACAAGGCGGTCGACGCCGGGATCCCGGTCGTGACGTGGGATTCGGACGCGCCGAAGTCGAAGCGTTTCGCGTTCTACGGCGTCGACGACTACAAGTCCGGCCAGATCATGGGCGAGGAGGCCGCAAAACTCCTCCGCGGGAAGGGCACCGTCGCGTTCATTACCAGTCTCGGCGCCAACAACCTGCAGCGCCGTCTCGACGGCGCCAAGGAATCGCTGGCCAAGTATCCCGGCATCACGATCATCGAGACGTACGACATCCAGGAGGACAGCGTCCGATGCGCGGCGATGATCGCCAGCGGCACGAACCGGTACCCCGATCTTGGCGCCTGGATCTCGGTCGGCGGCTGGCCGGTGTTCACGGCGAATGCGCTCACGCCGGTCAACCCGGCGAAGACGAAGTTCGTGTCGTTCGACACGAATCCGCCGGCGCCGAATCTGCTGCGTGCCGGTAAGGTCCAGGTGCTGCTCGGGCAGAAGTACTTCGGCTGGGGCAGCCAGAGCGTGCAGCTCCTGTACGACGCCCTCCACGGCCAGAAACCGGCCAATCCGATCATCGACTCTGGCGTCGACGTCGTGACGCTCGCCAACCTCGATCAGTACCTCGCCGACTGGAAAAAGATGGAAGGCGGCAGCTGAACCGAGCGGTCCACAAGTGCCGTTCTACCTTGGCTTCGACGCGAGCACGCAGAGTCTCACCGCGATGCTGATCGAGGTCGACCACGCGCGCCGTGGCGTGGCTGCGCTCGACACGTTCCGGTACGACGAGGAGTTGCCCCAGTACGGCACGACGGCCGGCGCCATTCGGGGTCCCGAGCCCGGCGTCGTCACCTCCCCGCCGGCGATGTGGGCGGAGGCGCTCGAGCGGATGATCGCGCGTCTTGCGCGCGCGCACCCGCGTGAGGTCGCCGGGCTGGCGGCCATCGCGATCTCCGCCCAGCAGCACGGCAGCGTCTATCTCAACGCCGGTGGAGCCGCGCGGCTGGCGACCCTCGACCCGCGCCAGCCCCTCGCGCCGCAGCTCGCCGACGGCTTCGCTCGTCCGGTCGCGCCCATCTGGATGGACTCGAGCACAACCGCCGAGTGTGAAGCCATCGCGCGTGCGGTCGGCGGCCACGAAATCCTCGCCGCGCGGACGGGCTCACGCGCGTTCGAGCGCTTCACCGGCCCGCAGATTCGGAAGTGGGCGACCCGGGAACCTGCGGCCTACGCGGCCACCGCCCGCATCGATCTCGTGTCGTCCTTTCTCACGTCGCTGCTCATCGGCGCGCCGGCCCCGGTCGACCCCGGCGATGCAGCGGGGACGAATCTGATGGATCTCTCGACGCGCGGCTGGTGGCCGGAAGCCGCGAATGCGACGGCCGTCGGTCTGGCGAGACGGCTTCCGGCGGTCGTCGACGCCAAGACGATCGCCGGGCGGGTCTCGTCGTACTGGCAGCGGCGCTACGGTCTCCCGGCGGCACGGGTCGTCGTCGGCACCGGCGACAACCCCTCGAGCCTCATTGGCACCGGACTGGTCACGGCGGGGCACGTGGCGGTGTCCCTCGGCACGAGCAACACGCTCTTCGGCCTGATCGGCGGCACGCGCACGAGCGGCCTCCGTGACGGCCACATCTTCGGGGCGCCGACGGGCGGGTTCATGGGGTTGACCTGCTTCGCGAACGGATCGCTCGTGCGAGAGCACGTGCGCGACCGCTATCAACTGACGTGGGAAGGGTTTTCCGACGCGCTCCGGCGCACGCCGCCAGGGAATCACGGCGCGCTGATGCTGCCGTGGCTCGTGCCCGAGATCACGCCACATGTCGCGCGCGCCGAGGTCCACCGCCTGAATCTGGACGCGGAGGACGCCGCCGCAAACGTCCGCGCCGTCGTCGAGGCGCAGATGATGGCCATGGCGAACCACACGAACTGGATGGGCGTGTCGATCCGGGAGATCTCGGCGACCGGCGGCGCGTCCGCCAATCCCGAGATCCTTCAGGTCATGGCGGACGTGTTCAGCGCGAACGTGTCGAGGCTTTCGACCACGAATTCGGCGTGTCTCGGCGCCGCGCTGCGGGCCGCACACGCCGACGTCGTGGCCCGTGGCGGCCCGGACGACTGGCGGAGCGTCATCGCCGGCTTCGTCGAGCCCGCCGCGACGATTCGCGTGCAGGCCTCGCCGGCGGCCGCCGCGCGCTACGTCGATCTCCGTCGTCGATACGCCGCCTTCGAGGAGGCGCGCGTCGGGCCCGGACCCTCACCTGGCGCCCAGTAGGAGCTCCACGACGAGCTGATCGAGCCGCTCGTACGGCAGGGAGCGCCGCTCGAGGGCCCCGCGGTCGAAGTGTCGGTTCGCGAGGGCGGCCGCGCGACCGGCCGTATAGCGCCCGTCCGGCGGCGCGGCCCCGCCGCCTCGGATGTGGGCGAGCAAGGCCTGGATCTCCGCGTCCTCGCGAAAGCGGCGCGCTTTGTCCTTCAGGATCAGATACGTCCGCATGCATCCGCGCGCAAACGCCCACACGTCTTCGGCATCCGAGAGCCGGTACGCGTGCGCATCGAAGTGGCGAGGACCGTCGTAGCCGGATTCCTCCAGGAGCTTGACGAGGAAGAAGAGCGACTTGATCGACTCGGATCCGAACCGGAGGTCCTGGTCGAAGCGGCTGAACTTCTGGTCGTTCAAGTCGATGTGAAACAACTTCCCGGCCTCGATCGCCTGCGCGACCACATGGTAGACGTTGAGCCCGACCATGTGTTCATGGGCGACCTCGGGGTTGACGCCCACCATGTCCGGATGATCGAGGGTGCCGATGAAGGCCAAATAGCTCGCGGTCGTGGCGAAGTACAGATCGCCCCGAGGCTCGTTCGGCTTCGCTTCGAGCGCGAATCGCAGGTCGTACTTTCGGTCGCGGACGTAGGCGCTCAGAAAATTCAACGCCTCTCGGACCCGTTTGAGGGCCTCGACGGGGTCCTTGGCGGCGTCGACCTCCGCGCCCTCGCGGCCGCCCCAGAAGACGTAAATGTGAGCGCCCAGCTCCACGCCGAGGTCAATCGCGCGCATCGTCTTCTGCATCGCGTACGCCCGCACGTCCGGATCGTGCGCGGTGAACGCGCCGTCGCGAAAGACCGGATCCGTGAAGAGGTTCGTCGTCGCCATCGGCACGCACAACCCCGCGTCGGCCACGGCGCGGCGGAAGTCGCGGACCAGGCGATCGCGCTCCGACGGACTCGCATCGACCGGCACGAGGTCGTCGTCGTGCAGGTTGACCCCGTAGGCGCCGATGGCTCCCAGGCGCCGCACGGCCTCGATGGGCGCGAGCACGGGCCGCGTCGGATCGCCAAAAGCGTCGCGTCCCCGATGGCCGACTGTCCAGAGGCCGAACGTGAATCGGTCGGCGGGCGAAGGATCGAAGGCGGGCGTCATGCCGTGAGCAGTATCGGCATGCCGTGCGTGATGACGAGGGTGTGTTCGTGATGGGACGAGAGACCGCCGTCGCGAGTCCGCACGGTCCAGCCATCCGGACCCGTGACGACGTGCCCGGATCCGGCGACGACCATGGGTTCGATCGTGATGACCAGACCTTCGGTCAGAATCTCGGTCTGCCGCGGGTCGTATTCGTTCGCCACGCTGGGCGGCTCATGGATCGTGCGGCCGATGCCGTGGCCCGCGAGGCCCCGCGCCACCATGAACCCGCATCGGCGGACTTCCCGGTCGACGACGCGGCCGATCTCGTTCACGCGGACGCCCGCGCGCGCCACGACCATGGCGCGACTGAACGCCGACTCGGCGCAGGATCGGAGCCGCGTCGCTAGATCCGACGCGCGCTCGACCAGCACGGTGCGAGCGGCATCCCCCACGTACCCGCTCTTCTCCAGCGTGACGTCGAGCTTGACGACGTCACCGGGCGCAATGCGGCGTGGACCCGGGACGCCATGCACGACCTCGTCGTTGATGCTGATGAGGACGGTACCCGGGAACCCATAGACCATTGCGGGAGCCGACCGCGCGCCATGGCGCGCGACCACGCCTGCCGCGATTCGATCCAGTTCCGCGGTCGTGACACCCGGACGCACGGCCGCGGCCAACGCGTCGAGCGTCAGTCGCACGACACGACCCACCTCCCGCAATCCGGTCCAGTCCGCCTTGGTCTCGATCGACATGGCCGCTACGCCCAGGGATCGACGAGCGCCTTGGGAATCCGCAGATCCGCGGCGTCGTGCAGCGCCTCGTTGATCGCCCGCAAGCCGTATGTCCTGGCGCCGATCAGGTGCCACGGCACCTCGTGGCCGTACCGCTCGAGCGCGCGAATCGCCCGCAGGAAGTGGCCTACCTCGCTGCCCCAGCAGCCCCGGATCTCCAGATGCCGGCGGTTGATGTGCTCGTGCGCGTTGATCGTGCTGTCACCCCCGTCGGTGTAGTGCCCGGCGACGACATACACGCCGCCATTCCGGGTCATCCGGACGCCCTCCTCGAACGCGCGCGCCGATCCGGCCGCTTCGACGACGACGTCGGCCCCGAGGCCCCCGGTCAACTCGAGCACGCGGGTCAGACGGTCCTCGGGTGGCGAGTCCAGACCGATCACCGCATCGGCGCCCATGCGCCTGGCCAGGGCCAGTCGATCCTCCGGTCCGCCGATCACGATCACCTGTCCGGCGCCCGATTTCGCCAGGAGCGCCGCGGCGCTCAAGCCCACGGCGCCGGCGCCTTGCACGACCACGGTGTCCCCGAGCGAAAGGCGCGATCGTTCGACGATGTGGACGGCCGTGACGAGGCCACAACCGCCGCCGATGTACGCATCAAAGGTGACCGCCTGCGGGAGCGGCGCAACGATCACGCCGGGCTCAAGATACACCTTCTGCGCCCAGCCTCCGTACAACCCCTCCACGGCCGAATCGGTGATGCCGTAGACCCGCCGCGACGGACACCGCGTCGGGGTCCGATGGACCGTGCAGGCTAGACAGCGGCCGCAGGTCCGATGGACGTCGAAGAAGGCGACGCGGTCACCCTCGCGGATGGCCGCGCCGTGAACGTCGACCATCGACCCGCGGATGGCGTCGATCGTCCCCGTCGTCACGTGCCCCGGAATGATCGGGTAGGGCACGCCCGACAGCCGTCCGTGCCACAGGTGCACGTCCGTGCCGCACACCTCCGACCGGACGGTCCGCAACAACGCGCCGCCCATCGGCAAATTGGGCTCGGCGAACTCACGAATCTCCACTGGGAGCTCGGGCCCCGGCATGACGGCGGCAAGCACTGAGCGAGGCATGACTAAAGTATGCTTCGATTGTGGCGTCTGCCTGGGTGCCGCTTACCATCGCCGACGCGGCTCAGGGACTCCGCAGCGGCCACTGGTCCTCGGTCGATCTGGTCGACGCCAGTCTCTCCGCAATCCGGGCCCACAACGCTCGCACGAACGCGTTCATCACCGTAGACGAAGACGCCGCGCGGCTCGCCGCCCACACCGCGGATACCGATCGCCGGCGCGGCACCGATCGCGGACGGCTGCACGGCATCCCAATTTCCGTGAAGGACCTCTTCGACATCGCCGGACAGCCCACGACCGCCGCCTCGAGAGTACTCGCAGGTCATGTCGCGAGGAAGGACGCGACCGCGGTCGGGCGGCTTCGTCAGGCGGGCGCCATTTTCCTCGGCAAGACCAATCTGCACGAGTTCGCGTTGGGCTCGACGGGCGACGACTCGGCGTTCGGGCCCGTCACGCATCCGCTCGATAGTCGGCGGCTGGCCGGCGGTTCGAGCAGCGGATCGGCGGTCGCCGTCGCCCTGCTGATGGGCCTCGCGTCGCTTGGCAGCGACACGGGCGGTTCGATTCGCATCCCCGCCGCCGCCTGCGGGGTCGTCGGCCTCAAACCGTCACTCGGCGAAGTACCGCTCGATGGCGCCGTGCCCCTCAGCGTGACGCTGGATCACGCCGGCCCCATCACGCGGAGCGTCGGGGACGCGGCCCTGCTGTGGGCCATCCTTGCGGATCACCCGGATGTGCCACTCGAGCCGCCCTCGAACGGATTCATCGATCTTGGCGCGGCCGGCGGATATTTCGCGATGGTCAGTGACGACGTGCGGGCACCGTACGAAGCGGCGCTCTCCGCCCTTCGCGCCTCCGGCGTCAACGTGCAGTCCGTCGACATCCGCGGCGCGGACCGGACCGTGGAGACGTATACGAACCTGGCACTCCCAGAGGCGGCCGCCTGGCACGCACGCTACCTCGAAACGCGACCTGGCGATTACACGTCGCCCGTGCGAAGTCGGCTCCACGCGGGACAGGCCATCACCGCCGTCCAGTACCTCACCGCCCGGCAGCGGCGCCTGGCCCTCATGGAGGCCGTCGATGCGGCGCTCGAGGGCTGCCGGGCGCTCGTGCTGCCGACGCTGCCGGTCGTCGCGCCGCTCCTCGGCACCGCCGAGGTGACCATCGATCCGATCGAGCATCAGACGATGCCGGTGCGTGCGGCGATGCTCAGACAGACGCAGCTGTTCAACCTGACGGGACACCCCGCCATCACGCTGCCGGTGAAGACGGCGGGCTTGCCCGTCGGCCTGCAGCTCGTCGGCCGGCGCGGCGCCACCGCCGATCTGCTCGCCGTCGCCGCGGCGATCGAAGGAGTCCTGAACCCGTGACGCCCAATGCCTCCGTGACCGAAGCTCGCGCGTTACAGCAACAGGGATGGGTCTATGTCGACGTCCGATCGACAACGGAGTTTGCCGGCGGACATCCCCAGTCGGCCGTCAACGTGCCCCTCATCGAACCAGATCCGGACACCGGACAGCCGATGCCGAACCCGGACTTCGTCCGGGTGCTCCAGCACGAATTCGGGCCGGGCGCGAAGCTCCTGATTGGCTGCCAGGTCGGCGGGCGGTCGATGCGGGCGACGCAGATGCTCCGCGCGACCGGCTTCACCGAGGTCGTCAACGTGCGTGGCGGCTTCATGGGCGCGCGCGATCCGATGGGACGCACGGTTGATCCGGGATGGGTCGACGCCGGCCTGCCGATCGAGACCGGACAACCCGAGGGCCGCGCCTACGCGGACCTCGTCGCCAGAGCCGATCAGCCGTCGCGGTGATCGGCCGATTCTTCCACGCCTGGGAGCGACGTCTCGCCTCCGTCGACACGAACCGGGTCGTCCGGCCGTTCGAGTGGGGTGAGGACTGGCTCGGACTCGCGGCCGGCTCGCCCGATCCGGCCGCGAACGTGCTGGCGTGGGCGCGGGCTGCGATGGCCGACACGGAACGCTTTTACCATGCCGACCGGGGCACGGCATTCGAACGCCAGGGCGACGTCCTGCGCTTCCCGAGCGCGGTCACGACCCCCGAGCCCGTCAACAACACGGTCGAGGTCCGCATCTTTCCGGCCGATCCGCGCCGCAGCCGAACCAAGCGCCGCGCCGTCGTCGTCTTGCCGCAGTGGAACTCGGACTCGGAGGGCCATGTCGGCCTCTGCCGCGTGCTCGCGCGCTTTGGTTTGACGGCGCTTCGGCTGAGCCTGCCGTACCATGACGCGCGCAAGCCGGCCGACCTCCAGCGCGCGGACTACATCGTCAGCTCGAACGTCGGCCGGACGCTGCACGCCAATCGCCAGGCCGTGCTCGATGCCCGGCGCACCGTGGACTGGCTCGAGCGCGAGGGATTCGAGCACGTCGGGATCCTGGGCACGAGCCTGGGCTCCTGTCTGGCGATGCTCACCATGGCGCACGACGCGCGGATCAAGGCCGGAGTGTTCAATCACGTCTCGCCGTACTTCGCCGATGTCGTCTGGCGGGGGCTCTCGACGCGCCATGTCCGCGCCGGCCTCGAGGGCCACATCACCCTCGACGCGCTCCGCGAGATCTGGCTGCCCATCAGCCCCTGGCCGTTCATCGAACGTGTGCGCGGCCGGGGCATCCGCTTGATCTATGCGCTCTTCGACGAAACCTTCCCGGTCGATCTGTCCCGCATGTTCCTGGCGGAATTCGACCGTCGACAGGTCCCACACGACGTCGCACGGCTGCCGTGCGGCCATTACACGACGGGCAAGGCGCCGTTCAAATTCCTCGACGGGTACTACCTGACCGAGTTTCTCGTGAGGAGTCTTTAGTGGCCTGGACCCGTCCGAGGCGCGCTAGAGATAGCGGAACAGTCCCCGCAGGGCGTCGGCGATGACCTGACCGATCGCCGCCACGACCGGGCCCAGGTCGCCGGTCGACACGGCGTTCGCGACGGTCACCGGATTCGTGAACGCGAGCCAGATCACGGCGGCGGCGATGGCGACCGCGCCGAGGCCGATGACGCCCACGAGGCTCAGTCCCCATCGAGCGAACGTCATCGAGAGAGTCTAGCAGTCCGTGGTGCTGCCCCGCCGGCATTCGCGAGCCGCGGGAGCCCGGCCGGAGGCGGCTTGCAGGCCAGGTCGCTACACCACGAGCACGATCTTGCCAAACTGCCTGGATTCTTCGAGGTAGCGCTGGGCCTGTGCGGCATCGGACAACGCGAAGGTCCGATCGACGATCGGTGCGACGTGGCCGGCGAAGAACAACGAGGACGCCCGAAGGAGCTCTGCCTTCTCCCCCATATATGACCCGAGGAGCGACAACTGTCTGGCAAACAGATGCCGCAGATCGAGGCTCGCCTCGTGTCCGGTCGTCGCGCCGCACGTGACGAGCCGACCACCCCTCGCGAGGCACCGGACGCTCTGTGCCCATGTCGCGGCGCCTACGTGTTCGACGACGACATCGGCGCCCCGGCCATCGGTCGCGTGCCGCACCGCGGCGACCACGTCGTCGGCGTGATGGTCGATCGCGACCTCTGCGCCGAGCGTCCGAGCCCGTGCGCATTTCTCTGCCCCGCCTGCCGTGACGATCACGCGAGCGCGCGTGTGCCTGGCAAGCTGCAGAGCCGCTTGTCCGACGCCGCTGCCGGCGCCGATGACCAGCACGGTTTCGCCCTCGGCCAGGGCGGCTCGGTGGAACAGCATGTGCCAGGCCGTCAGAAATGCCAGGGGAAATGCCGAGGCCGCCTCGAAGCCGACGGGCGCCGGCAACCGGATGAGGTTGGCCGCCGGGACGGCGACGCGCTCGGCGTATCCGCCCGCCGACTGGTAGCCGAGCACGTCGTAGCGTGGGCACCGGTTGTCGTGGCCGGCCAGGCAGGCCGCACAGCGGCCGCAACTGAGACCGGGTTGGAGCATGACGCGGTCGCCGGCCGCCCAGTCGGCGATGCCCTCGCCGACGGCCAGGATCTCACCGGCGATGTCGGCGCCGGAAATGTGCGGCAGCGGAATCGACACGCGGTCCAACCCCCGCCGCTGGAAGAGATCGAGGTGATTGAGCGCGCACGCCCGGATGCGGACGACGACCTCGCCTGGCCGCAGCACGGGATCGGGCGCGTCCTCGTAGCGCAGCACCGACGCGTCGCCGTGCGAATGGAATCGAACGGCCTTCATCGCGGCCGATCCCGAGGGAGACATGAGCGGGCCCGGGCCATCAGAACTCGGGGACGAACGCCTCGATCGGCCAGCCGAGCGCCTCGAGACCAGGCCGGCAGGCAAGGCTGTCACCGACGACGACGGCGACGGCCTGATCGGCGTCGACGAACGTCGCCGCGGCCTGGCGAACGGATTCAACGGTTTGCGCAGACACCTCTGGAACGAATCGATCGAACGTGTCATCGGACAGCCCGTAGGCCGCGAGTTCGGCCGCGGCGCGCACAATCTGGCTGGCCAATTCAAAGCCGCGGACGTAGCCGCGCGTGAGCGACCGGATGGCGCGGGTGACTTCCTCGGCGGTGAGGGTCCCCGGCTCGCGCACCGTGCGGAACTCGGCGAGGACATCGGCAATCGAACTGGCGGTGGCATCCGCCTGCACGCTCGTCTCGCAGGCGAACGCGCCGGCATCGCGGCGGGCGTCGAGCGACGTACGAGCGCCGTAGGTCACGCCGCGGCGTTCCCGCAAATGGGTGTTGAGGCGACTCGAGAACTGGCCGCCGAGCACGGCGTTGAGCACGATGAGGGCATGGTACGCCCGTGAGGCCCGTGGCGGCCCGATGTGGCCGACGCGGAGCACGGACTGCGGCGCCGCCGGGCGATCGACGAGGACGACCCGGGGTGAGGAGACGGGCGTCAAGCGGCCGCGAGACGTCGGGCCGTCACCGTCGCCGGGGCTGCCGGACGGCCATGCGCCGAACGCGCGGTGGGCCAGGCGCATCACAGACCCGTGCACGACGTCGCCCCCGACAATCAGGACCGCGCGCGCGGGACGAAACACACCCGCATGCCACGCTCGGACGTCCTCAATCGTCACCGAGCGCAGCCCGCGCGTCGTACCGAGCGAGCCATGGCCGTAGCCGTGTTCTGGAAACACCGCGTGAACGAAGGCGCGCTCGGCCACGGCGGTCGCGGAGTGCCGGAGTTGGCTCAAGCGACTGAGGCGTAGATCCCGGAGGCGGGCCAGGTCGGCCAGGGCGAGGTGCGGACGGCAGGCCACGCCCGCGAGGACCTCGAGGGCGCCCTCGAAGTGTCTCGCGAGCGACGCGAAACCCAGGGTCGTCACGTCCGGTCCGGCGCCGATCTCCAGACGGGTGCCGAGCCGCCCCAGGCGATCGGCGAGCCGAATCGCATCGTCCCCGTCCGCGCCCTCGCCCGACAGGTCGGCCGCGATCGACGCGAGGCCGAGCCGATCGGCCGGGTCGTCCGCCGTGCCGGCGCCAATCAGGAGGACGGCGGTGACGACCGGCGCCGCCGTATGGCGAATCGTCCAGACCGCCAGGCCGTTCGAAAGCGCGTCGCGCGCGAGGGCCGGAAATCGCACGGGCGTCGCCGTACCAGCGGCCGGAGGTGTGAATCGATTGACCGTCACGTCCGTCGTCTCATGAACCCACTGGCTCGGAGCCGGCCAGGGCAAGCGCGGCCTGCCCCCTGGGTACGACCGACAGGGCGACGGCCCGGCGGGGATCGGTCCAGTCCGCGACGGCGCTCCGGACCGACTCCACGGTGGCATTCAGGTAGCGTGCGAGGTCAGCGTCGAAGCCGTCGGGGTCGCGTCGATAGACGTTGTAGGCGTTGAGTTGATCGGCGCGGCCGCCGAAGCCGCCCAGACTCTGCACACGGAACACGAACGCCGCTTCGAACTCCGCGCGACTCCGCTCGAGCTCCCTCGGATCCGGTCCCTCGGTGGCAACGCGGTCCAGTTCCGCATCGATGGCCTCGCGAAGCTGATCGAGCGACTGGCCCGGCGCCGCGGTCGCCTGGATCTGGAACATGCCACCCAATTCGCGGGACATCTGGTTCGCGCCGATCTCCGACGCGATGCGGTGCTCGTGGATGAGGCGCGCATACAGGCGCGACGTCCGGCCGTTGCCCACGAGGTCGGCGGCCAGATCCAGATCCGCATCCCCGTGTTCAAAGAGCGCGGGCGACGGCCACGTGAGATACAGGCGCGGCAGCTCGACCCGATCCTCGAGCATCAGGCGGCGGGGTTTCGGCGCCACGCCCGGCACCACGGGCGGCCGGACCGCCGGACCACGGGGAATCTCCGCGAAGAACTCGGTCACGAGATCGAAGGCCGCGTCGGGTTCGACGTCGCCGGCAATCGCGAGCGACGCGTTGCCCGGATGGTAGTAGGCCTTGAAGAACGCGATCGCGTCGTCGAGCGTCGCGGCGCGGAGATCCTCCGTCCGGCCGATGGTGGGCCAGGCGTACGGATGATCTGGTGGGTAGAGCGCATCGAGGATGGCGAATCCGGCCTGGCCGTACGGCGTGTTCTCGTAGGTTTGCCGGCGTTCGTTGA
>Ga0070732_10000885_pt1 | contig 17139 bp, 13 predicted proteins | sample Coa_R1_5_FD_66449 | JGI IMG/M metagenome (GOLD analysis project Ga0070732, IMG submission 66449) | Surface soil microbial communities from Centralia Pennsylvania, which are recovering from an underground coalmine fire - Coalmine... | ecosystem: Environmental > Terrestrial > Soil > Unclassified ...
TTACCTTGGGACCTTGGACTTTATGAACGGTTACACCGTTCATTTCCTCCACGCCCACTTGCTCTCCGCTGCAGGAAACGGCAATTACATCCACTTTGTCGCCCTGTCTCGCGAGAGTTTCCGCATAGCGCCGCACTCGATTGTCAACCGCATAGCCCGCATAAGCGACCATGCAGATTCTCCTGCGTGTATTGCGCAAGGATACGGGAGCGCTGGCGCGGTAGTGCTGGTTCACATCTCGCGCCAGCCCTGACCAGAATTGGCCTTCGTATTTCTCTCGAATGTAGGACAAGAACTCTTCGTAATAGCGGACCGGATATTCGTCGCGTGCGCGGGCACCCTCAAAACACATGTAATCGGGATGAGTGTTCAGCAAGGCCATACCGCCGTGTTCAGCGATCCAATCCAGCTTTTTTGTCCAGACATCGATATTCCGCTCGCGCAGGACGATGAAAAGATTGAAGTCCTGGATCAACGTGTACGGAAGCTCCACATAACCGCCACCGCTTACGTCCGGAACCCAGAAAGGAAAGATGGTCCGCATCCCGTCCGCTTCTGGCTCAAAAGGATCAGCATCAAACGTCGAAGCGTCGTACTGAACCCCCAACTGGTGCAGCCAGCCCAGCCGGTGTTGCATGAACGGTGAACGGAATCCAACTGCATTCCAGCGCTGCAGATACTCCCGAATCCGGACGGCCTTTGCCGCAAAGATCTGCTTGGAGCCATAGAGCTTTCCGTCGTGCTCCAGTCCGTGCACGCCCAATTCGAATCCGGCGCCGGCGACCGTGTCTCTCATGCCGTCGCAAGTCTGATCGCCTTCTGGAACGAAATAAAAAGAGGACTTGAACCCATACTTCACCTCCAAGTCCATCAGCTGCCGTACACGAGCGCATCCCTTCTCGCTTTCGACGTCATGAGTGAGGACGACGGCAAACCGTTTTCCATCGGGCCACCCCGGCCAGTTCGCTGGCGTGGAGCCCGCCTGCTCATCAATCGGCCACACATTGGCGCTGGTAGCCCGCTTGTAACGCGCACGCAGTCGGCGCAGGCCAATTCTTACCCGCCAGGGAATAAAAGGCTTGGCTTGGTAGTACACGTCATTTACCAGCATTGTTTAACCGCTCCCTTAATCATTACCTACCGGCGAGCCAATGTGCCGATACAACAGAGCGCCGGCCGCCTCACTACCACTGACCTCTCATCGGATCAATTTTCAACGTGGCGGGGTGGTTCACCGTAGATTGTTATGAGTGCCCCAGGGTCTTATTCGTTCGCAACTGCTACCCCGACGTTGTACCGACTGTCTGCAAGAAGACGGGTGTAGACGCCCTTGGTCATTTCACCCACAACATCCCACGAATGCCGAGCGTTTGCGAAGGCCTGTATCTGTTTGCGGCGTGCATTCAGGTCTTTGAAGAGGTTGCTGTCGAAGTAGGACTCGAGTGCATTCGCAAGCGCACCCGCATCGTCTGGTTTGCATAAGAAGCCTGTCCTGCCCTCGATGATGTCATCCCGGAACGAGCCTACGTCGCTCGCGACCACTGGCAGCCCGAAACCGTACGCCAAAAAGAGAATTCCACTTTGGAAAATCTCCCAGTAGGGCAGGGCAATCACGTCCGCCGCCTTGAAATATACTTCCGTATCTTCATCCGAAATGTATTGAATCTTTTGGATGACGCGAGCCGGATGAGAAAGACTGTTTATTTTCCGTTGAATCTCGCGAAAATATTGTTCCGCCTCTTTCTTGCGTTCACCGGCGATAATTAGGCGGTAGTCTCTCCCTTTTGCCGACAGATGCTGAAAGGCGTCCACCAGGTATATGAGACCTTTGTAGGGTTTAATGCCGCCGAAGAAGAGAATTGTCTTCTCCGTGTCTTTTACGCCAACCCGCTGCTTTGCTTCCCTACAGCTAAGCTCCGTGTTCCGCACCGCGTTATTCATACCGTAAGGGACCACCGTCACGCGCCTTGGCTTGACTCCGAACTCCGCGCACAGTTCTCGCTTCATCGCTTGTGTATGAACAAAAATGTGATCGGAAAGCCGGTACTGAACTCGCAGCGTTATCCGGTTCAGAATCGAATCGTTCCCATCTCTTCTGGCCTGGTTCACATTGTGCGCCGTACGAACCACTTTTTTACCGAGCAGCTTGTACCCGAGCATCAGAATCGTCCGATCGAACAGCTCAAACTTGTTGTTCCAGAGAATGTGGACCAGTCGACTGCCGGTGCCAGCAACGCACTGAATCAGCGCCCAATAATATCGAAGCCATCCTGCGAATTTGCCGCAGAACGTATGCTCCGATTTCCGGTTGTTTCTCAGGTTGCAAAAGCTGAGATTGGGATGGCAGTGGAACTGCCGGTTATCTTCCGCTTCGCTTCCCACGACATTCATGGATACGCCAGCCGAGTTCAGCGCCATCGCCAGCCCAAAGGCGTAGTGAGGGTCTTTGCAGCCGGTAAGCAGAGTAACTTCCAGAGGCCGCGGAGATCCAAGTTGCTCCGTCTCGCTCTGGCGGAGTTCAGTTGCGCTATGCATGGTTACTAACGATGGCGATAACCGGTATCGTCACGAGGTTCTATGGCCGCTTACGATTGCGGCACAGTGCGAGTCGATCCATAATGCGGAACCATATCCCGCACTAGCGCCAGAGTGCGCTGCAGAGGAGCAAATCCCCGGTGGAGGATGATGGTGGCGGCAACATACAGGACAACGAAAATGACGCAAACCGCCGTCATCCGGATCAGCGCGTCGGCAAACCGGTCTCCGGCAGGAAGAAATGCATTGGATCGCAGAATCGCTGCGGCCGCCCAACCGGCCGAAGCCGACGCCACCACCGGTCTCCAAATCGCCTCGACAATCGGCGCAATCCCCAGATTGATCGGTTTACCGGCATACCAGATTGCCGGTATGGTCAGGATCCAAAACGATACCGTCCAGGCCGAAGCGATTCCGATCGGTCCCCAGCGAAGTGCAAGCACAAACAGCACGGCGTGAATCGCCAGTTCTAGAATTCCCCAGCGGAACCAGCGGTCTGCTCTTCCCAATGACAGGTGAATCCAGCCATGAAGTTCATGGATGAGCATCATGCCGGCTCCGAACCCAAACCACGTCATAATCCGGCCCGACGTCTCCCACTTCGGGCCCAACAGAATTCGAATCACATCGCCGCCCGCCAGTGTGAGTCCCCCTCCCACGGCCATGGCTAGGAACGCCACAATGCCGAGGGCGTTGAGCAGATATCGCTCGTACTGCACCGGGTCGCGGTTCAACCGGCTAAGAGCAGCCACAGCCACAAGCCTGAGGCGCCAGACAGATAAGACTGCCGAAAGAAAAAATAAGTCGTATGCTTTCTTGTAAAAACCAAGGGCCTGGGCATTGAACCGCCAGCCAAGCAGAAGCTGGTCCACGTTCATGCCGAAATAATTCACGCTGTATCGCCCGTAAACATTCAGGCTAAAGCGGACTATCGAGCCTGTTCCCTCCGCTCGCCGTGGCCAGCCGGGCAGCCACGGGCACAGCGCGAATGCCGCAATGGAGGTGGCCAACGGTGTGACCACTGCCGCGACCGCCAGTGCCCAGTAACCCCACCCTGCCCACGCCAGAACCACCCCCGCCAGAACCGCCGCCCCACGCACGCTGATTTCGATGGCAGAAGTTTTGGTGAACTTCATAGCTCGCTTCAGCAGGGCAAGATGCAGCACTGAAATGCAATTAAAAAAAATCACCAGCGACATCACCGCCGCAAGGTGCGTCAACCTCGGCTCCCGGTAGAACCAGGCCAGAAATGGTGCCCCGGCCGCGAATCCGATCGCCAGAACCAGTCCTAAAGTCGCGTTGATCCAGAACAAATTACTAATCAGCTGGTGATCGATAGTTTCTCTCTGGACAACCGCCTCGGTAAACCCATTCAGTCCGATGTTCATCAGCAGCATGCTGAATGTGGTCACCATGGCCATCAGTCCGAAGTCGGAAGGCGTCAAAAGCCGCCCCAGAACTACCGTCGCGACCGTTTGGACGATCACCGCCAGCACGCCGGAAAGGACAGTCACTCCAGCACTCCGGCTGACGACCTTGCGAAAGCCGCCCTGTTTCGCTACATCGACGAAAACGCCATTGGCGTCGAATGGCCTCACGCTTCCACCTCGCGCAGCGGGGAGTGCGTCAAGGGTACTTTGGAAAGAGCGGGATCGCGTACCGGCTTCTGCTTTTGCGGCGCGAACGTGATCGCAATCAAGAAAGATACCCAGACCAGGTTTATCTCCCGGAAACCGGCTTCGCAAAAGTTGTAAAGCAGGGCCGCAACAAAGAGCGCCAGTTTAATCAGGGCTGTGGCCTCCCCGCGGCGGCATACGCCGATCACATTGCGGTAGCCGGTTACGATAAGTCCCGCCAGCAACATCACGCCAACCCATCCCAGGTTCAAATAGACTTCGATATATCCGTTGTGACCTTCGTTCAGCCCGTTCATGGTATTGGCCCATATGGTGCGGAGGCGCTCTCCCGTCCAGAAGCTTTCAAAACCGGCGCCAAACCAGGAATTGCCGCTCACACCGAGGACGACCCGCCAGATGTTGGTGCGTCCCGTTAACGTCGAATCCCTGCCCAGCGCGCTGACCAGCCAGCCTGCCGAATCGGCAAACAAAAACAGCAACGAAAAGCTGATGATGGAGATGATCAGAATTTGCAAAGCCAACGGCCGCCGCATGATCCGGGTCGCCGACGTGACCGGCATCAGCCCGCCCGCGATGATGAAGCAGCACAATGCAGTCACTGAATCCGCCACCGAAAGAAGCCAAATGATCATTGCGATCAGTGCGCCTTGAGCCAGAAGCTGTCCCGTCCGGTTTACTGCTTTATGATTTCGATACACGGCAAGGAACTGCCACAGCGCTCCCAGCCCGCAGATCATGCAAAGCATTCCCAGCGTGTTCTTGTTATCGCAAACGCCGACCAGAAGCGGCTGAAATGTCCAGTAGTTGTAAGTCCGTCCAAGGTCGGGGTAGTACTTAATCAACAAAACGGAGAGCGGAATTAACACAAATGCCACGCGTGAAAATAGCCTTTTGAGTGCGGCCTCAGGCGAGGCTTCGCTCAGAATGACGAATACAAGCAACAGGTCGCCAACTCCTTTGACCCAGCGCTTGAAAGCAACAAACGTGTAATCGGACCAGAGCACGCTGATGGCGCAGTAGCTGAAGAAAATCAGAATCGGAGCGTTTTGGCGCAGCAGGTTCCATATATGTCGCCGTCTCCTGCTCAGAACAATCAAGGACAGCACGATCAGGCTTACCGATAAGGCCGCATCCACCGGACTCGCGTCAACAAACTCGCCAGGGGTTGCCGCTACTGCGGCCTTGGTGTGCCCAGCGAGCGCATCCAGCCACTGCGAAAGCGGCCGCGATCCGGCAATCAGGAACGCGATCACCGGAACCCAAAGCGCTTTGGAAGGCCGCGACGACGGGTCTCGTCCTAGTACAAAGAGACCGACGATACCGACGGCAAATATGACTGTCGCAAGACTTGAAGGCATTCAGTTTCAGCCGGCAACTGCCGATTCGTACTGTGCGAATCAAGAAAAAGGCGGTGCACAAGTTCCAGCGTCAAGATCTGATGGATCTGCGTCGTGTAATTCCGAGTGCCCGCCGTGTGGGCATGCACCATCGCTTCCACGTTTCTTGCCTTGAGGTACGGGCGGGAAAGCGTACGCGGATCGAGCAGCATCTGCCGGATATATTCGGCCAGTTGGCGCCGGTACCAGATTCGAAAGTGGTAAAACTTGTGCCGGCCGAGGAAGAGACGCTCCAGGCGAAGCGCAGAAAAAAGATGATCCATGCGGGCTACCCACTGCGGCATGCCGTAATCGTAAGCGTATTCCGCTTTGAATGTGAACTCCTGGAAAGCCTGGTTCACCGCTCCTGCAAAACCTGGACTGCCCATGGCGCGATCCGTAGCAATCCGGCGAAGAGCTGGGTTTCCATCGGCGATCAACCGTAATCGATATTCATTGGTCGCCGAGGCCGAAACGGGCGCTCGGAACACCGTACGCACCAGATCGTTATCCAGGAACGGCGTGCGCATGGCGACCTGGCTTTTTTCCAGCGCCCTGGAACCATAGTGGTTCCAGGGAGTCTGACGAAAAACACAGAACGATAATGGATGTGTCTTCAGCGCTTCGTTATACGTGGTCGCAGCTTCGCGCACATGCGCCATCAGTTCATCGCCGAAAACGTCGGCGCCCGGCTGCACCACCTTAAAGGTCCGGTTGTGGCGCAGAACCTCGTCGCCAAACAACCCCGTCATCCGCACGGGCGCGATGGCACGAACCCGTTCGCTGGCGTACAGGTCGGGGGCGCGGCTCACGCTGGCGCAGCCGTCGCTGAGGTGTACGGTTCGCTCGGCATAATGCGGGAACGAGGAAAGAAATTCTTCTCCCACCGCAATGACTTCATGCGGCTGCCCGCAAGCCGTTGCCACCTGCCGCGCCACCCCCACGTCCCGGCAGTCCCGATACATCCCGCCGAATGTGTAACAGGGAAGCGACTGCGGCGGAGCGCTTTGCCACGCCATAATCGCGCGCGTGTCCAGCCCTCCCGTGAGGGACACTCCAATCTTTTCATTGCCGTTAAAATAGCGAGGCAGGTTTCGGGAAAAAACGGCCTTCAGTTCGTTGTAATACGACTCCGGCTTCAGAGGTGTCTGGGCTTCCCACTCTTGCGGCGCGAAATATTTTCGTTTGTTCTCAATCGAGCCGTGCCTAAAGACCCACGCCGCCGCTGGCGGCAATAATCCAACACCCCGGAACAGAGTCCGATTCTGCAAGACGCAACCGCACGCAATAAACTCTCCGATACTCCGGTCATCGGCCGTCCTCAGTTCAGGCCGGACCTCCAGGATCGCTTTGGCTTCCGCCGCGAAATAGAACGCGTCCTTGGCCTGGTAGTAATAAATCCGGTGGACTCCGTAGCGGTCGTTGAAGAGCAATGCCGTCCCACGCTTGAGGTCGATCAACAGACCGTGGAACTGCCCATTCAAATTCGCTGGAAATGCCGGGTCTTCCTCAGACATCTGAACCAGATAGGAAGGCCGGGCTCCGTCGAGACCATCTCCCTGCCGCTTCCAACGCTGAGCAGTCCCCGGCTCGGGAAACTCCTCTCCCGAAAAAACCAGGACGGCATCTCCACGTTCATTGCGGAGTGGCATCCCGTCAGAGAATGAGTTCTCCCGCACGGTCCATCCCACATATGCGCCCATGCGCTCATTGATCCAGATGCCGGTCCGGTAGAACGGTTCGTGCCGGATCGCCTCCACCATCCGCAGCAACTCTGCCTTAGCTGCTTCCTGCGGCTTTTTCGTAATGAACCCAACGATACCCGGCATGATCTTCCCTTAAGAAAGCTCCGCCACTGATTCGAGCCGGCGCTTGTACCAGACGCTGCGGAGTGCCCGGAGCTTGGCCAGTACCGGCTCCGGCACCCGGTCCACCAGTCTTCGGTGCAAACCCAAACGGAAAGCGGCCAGCCCGAGAGGAGACAGCGGAACGTAGTAGCGAGGCAAGTCAACCCTCCGGAAGCCGTTGCGTTCTTTAAAATCGCTGATGCTATCCCGCTGTTTTTTGCCGTAGGCAAAATTTGCGTAAACCAGATAGGAGATTCCCCGCGCCGCGCACGAGCGAACTGCCTGCGCCACCAGCGCATTGGTGGGCGCCTTGTCCCGGTGCTGAATCATGGAAATAATGTTCATCAGATTGGCCTGGGTGCGGCTTTCATCGTGAACCAATTTGATGAAACCGATCAGCTGCTCACCCAGAAAGGCGCCGATGAAGATGCTGGTGTCGAGAAACGTCGCCTCCAGTTTGTAAACCGCGTCCAGCGTCTTGCCGTAATGCGTGAACCGCCTTCCCTGGCGGACGGGGCACTCGTTATAGATTTGCCACATGCCCTTCACTAACGTGTCGTCAAACGGCACTTCGCGCAGAACCACGCCCTTCTTCTCGGCCTGCCGGGCTTTGTTCCGCGCTTTGTACCCAATCTGATTCGTCCACCAGTCTTCGAAGGTGGACACTGGCACAACCGCCAGGTTGTCCCATTCCATCGGGTAGTCAAATCGTGGAGACGTGTCCGGGAGTTTCTGTAGGAAAGTAAACAGATCGATACGCGTGCCTCGGTGCCGCAGTTGCGACAGCAGCGCTTGCGGATCATCGACAAAGTGATACTTGTCAGCTTCGAGGCGCGCAATCCGCAGCATCGTTCCCTCGACTCTGATCTGCGTCCCACCGATGTTCATCAATGAATGCATGCGTCGGAACCCTTCCGCTTGCGGAGCCTGCCGCTGCTTAACCTCGCGTCTGCTTGGCCCGAAACACCAGCACCGTCGATCCATCCCGGGAGTGTTCCCCTTTTTCCACGACTTCGAATTGCGACTCGATGATGCGCACTCTCGCCTTCGATGTGTAACGATCCCCAGTGACGAGCTTCACAACAAAGACGCCGTTCTTCGTCAGATACCGTGAATACCGGTCGAACATCGATTTCAATTCGCCCATGGCAACGTGATAGACGGATTCCCGCAACAGGATCACATCGAACTGCCGGGGTGGAACGAAGCTGAGCATGTCTCCTTGCACAAAACTGTTTTTCCCGTTGCGTCCGCACTGCTGCGTCCGCTCCCTTGCCTTGTCCATAGCGACTTCGGAAACATCGACGCCCAGGTAGTCGCGATACGCCGTCACCGCTAGTTCGTTCGCGGTGTTGCCGGGACCGCACCCCAAGTCGAGGATGCTGCCGTTCCGGCCGTACTTCTCCAGATACGGATAGGAAGTGTCTCCCGCCGTATCGTTGATGAAGTCCCATTTGCCGGAAGCGAATTCGCGATCCCAGAAAAAGCGTTTGATGGTTGGCGATGCGTGTCTCAGAATGAAGTTGTAGGGAACGCGCGCTGCCCTTTGGACGACGGAAATCGACATTGTTCTTGTGTCCTTCGAAAGATTCTTTCAGAAGATGTACTTTGGGATTGCGCCGGGGGAGCACTGGCAATTCAGGCACAGCCGAGTCGGTTGATTACCTCGCGCCGCTGGCAAGTCTGCTAGAGCCGGAATGGCTAAGTCGTCGTCGCTTTCATTCTTCAGTGCAAACTCACTGCACCACGGCGTTCAAGTTACTCGGCGGGGCAGGCACTGCTGCAAATTCGCCGGCATAGCACACGGTCGGGTCAAATATCCGCGAGCCGTCTAACAGAATTGAAGCGACGTTCCAACAGGATTGTGCCGGATTGCCTGCCGTGATCGAATGCACATGCCCGCCCGGGCCCGCGCCCCCGATTACGTCCGGCCCGATGGCCGGCCACGGAATTGCGCCCCAGAAAGCCGGCTGAGAGGAGTGGAAGAACGAAGCCGGCAGCGAGTGTGTAACTCCGCTTTGCCATACTTCCACTGCATTGGCCGCATTGTCGTAATTGCCGTGCAGGAAAGTCGTGATATAAGCCGTGCAAGTCGCGCGCGAGGAACATCCGCCTGTGTTGTCCCCCGCCGTGCTGTAGCCGAAAGTCATATCCGTGGGTTCTTGGCTATAGCTGCGCGTGGTGGGGGAAACCTGGCAGCCCGTGCAAGCATCACTGCCCCCGCTGTATGAGCCTCGCAGCGCAGCCTGGGCTGCCGACCCCCACACGTTTCCTACCGCATTTTCGTACCAGTCCCCAGTGCCTCCGGGAAATACTCCCAGAACCTGCGGCACCTCGAATGCTCGCAAGGCCTGGTTCGTCCACGCCCCGGACGAGCAGCTGTAGTTCTGCCGTCCGTCCGACACGGGGTTGCAATCGAAAGTCGTTCCCCAGGCCCAATTCCGAAAATGCGTGTTGTGGCTGAGGCTGCCGTGGATGACGTCGCCCTCGTCCCGCATCATCACGTTCCCCTCCAGCAAATTGAATTGGGGGTGAGCGCCGTGGTTCAGGTCGAAGTCCATCATGGTCACGCAATAGGAACTGGACGTGATATTGCCTGTGCACACCGACGTATCGAAGTTGCCCGTCGAGAAGTTATACGCAAAGACATTGCCCGCCGAGCCGTACTCGAAGAACATCGAGGAGTGCAGCCGTTCCATGATGTTGTTTTCCACCAGCGAAGCGCTGGTTTTTTCCATCATATTGACGGTGGCGTCGGTCTGCCCTGCCTGGTGGTAATAGGCGTTCGAGAAGTAGCTGTCGCGGACTTCGCAGCGGAAGCAGGAAACGAACTGCACATGATCGCCGTCCGAATAATTGTTCTCGATGCCTTTGATCCAGGAATAAGCTGCTCCATACAAGCCCTCCGCGGTCGTGCTCTGCACTCCATAAGAAGCTGTCCCGTTGGAATAGACCTGCACCAGTTCCAGTCCGGCCCATTGCACGGAAGGAGTGAAGTACGCTGCCTGGGGATTGCACGACGCCATCGCGGTCCAATAACCCGTGTTGGAGGGGTCGTGTCCGCTTGAAACGGTGTTGTTGTTGTAGACATAGCAACTCCCGGAGTTGACGACGACATCGCCCTGCGCATAGGTCGTGGAACTGCTGTAAGGTCTAGACGCCCCGGCATAGGGCGTATAGAGCGCCGGCGAGAAGCTAATCGTCTTCCCACTGATTCCAGTGACCACCACAATCTGTCCGCGCACCCGGGAAGCGCCCCATCGCGAATAATCGCACCAGCTGCAATTGTTGTTTGTGCTCTGCGCGCTCACCGTGCTCACATAGGCAGGATTATTTGGCTCCGATATTTCCAAGAGGCTTCCCACTGAAATACCCGAGGTGCTAGCCACTGTGAAGCTGGTTGCTCCTGCAGTCGAACCCGATGTGATGTCGGTTACCGTCGTTGGAGCGCCCCCGGTTCCAATGGTGATGATCGCGCCGCTGGTCCGCTTAGCATTGAGCACTGTACCGGTCGCGGCGGTCGTGCCTGCACCTCGCAATGTGACGTTGGACCGTATAGAAAGTGTTCCGTTAAGCAGGAAAGTTCCCGGGCTAAGCAGCACCACTCCACCCGGACTGCCGTTCACATCGCTCGCATGGGCAGATGCGCAGCTGTTCAGCGCTGACTGGATCGCAGAAGTCGCATCGGATGAGCCATTGCCATAGTTGGAGGCTTCAATCGTCGAGCAGATCGTTGTGCGCAACGGAACTCCGCCAGGAATGCCGACACCGGAATTTCCTATCGCTGAGTTGGCAGTCCAGTCGACCCCGCATCGGGCAGGGCTGGAATCGGGATGCAGCGTGCATGCTCCGCTGCCATACGTCGGCTGCAGGATCCCTCCCCAGAGCTGGGCATAGGAATGAACGGAAAAGAAAAGCATATTCAAGACGAGAGCAAGAGGCCAAAGACGCCATGACACTGAACAACCTCGAACCGCATACTTGAGTCTGCGGGGGGAAATGTGCCGTACCCGGGTCTGGCTTCAAAGAATTCCCGACGGCTGACACATTCTGCCAGTGCGTGGCTTCAGGCGCATGTCCCAGAAGTGCACTGTGAGGTACTGTACCGGAAGGAAGTAACAACTGTTTACTGCAAGTCCGCGCCATTCTGTACCTTCCGATCGCTCTTATGCTCTAAAGTCCTAAGCCCTTTATGCTGCAGGATCGGGATTCTTGCGTTCGTGCCAGCCTACGGCGTAATCAAGGCGCCCCGGATGAAGGTCCTCAATCGCCGCATCTGCTCCTGGCGGTGAAATGCCACGAATTCTTCCGACACGGGTCGAATCGGGTGCCGAATGGACGACCACAAGTAGCCGCAAGCCAGCATCAGTCCCCCGAGGACTAGCGGTTTTTTTGTCATCTGATGAGCGGTTCGGCACAATTCCCAGACCGGATGGTTGCCCACCACGTAATCCTTATTGCCCCCCCTGAATCGCGCCATGAGGATTCCATCCTGGGCCGTTCCGAAACTTCTCTGGTGGAAAAGTATCTTCTCTGTAAAGGTTCGTGTCTTCCATCCCTTCATTCTTGCGGCAACGGCTGCAATGCTGTCCACGGCGCCACCCTTTGAGGGCACATATCCGCCGATCTCTTCAAAACATTGGCGCCGGAATACCTGGCAGGTTCCCGTCACGTGCTCGATGTTGACGAAGCGATAGTCGTAGGTCGAACCGGAGCCGTCTTTGAAAGCGGTTCCGACCAGTCCAAGGCGCGGATCTTTTGCCAATTTCCCGAGCAGAAAGGAAAAATATTCCGCGTCAAACGAGACATCGCTGTCGAGGTTGCCGATGACGTCGAATTCCAAACCTTCCAGGTACGCGTAGCCGGCGTTAAAAGCCTGCACTTTCCCGGCAAAATTCCGCTCCTGGCGCTCGGGCATCTGAAGTAATTCAATCCACAGGTGGTCGGCAGCATATCGTTTCACAATGTCGTCGGTGCCGTCGGTAGAGCCATCGCTGACAATGATCCATCGCAGTGGCCGGACCGTCTGCGCCACCACCGCCTGGATCGTCTGCTCAATGAAGCGACCTTCATTCCGGGCGGGAGTAACAAGCACGTAAGTAGGAAGTCTCAGCATCTCTATGCCACGAGTGGAAACGCATCTTGGGTTTCTGTAATTTGTGCTGGCTTTGTTGACTCGACCAGAAGCATGGATAGCGCCAGAAACATCCAGGCTTGCGTCCACCTCATGTAGGAGGTTCGGATCGTACACAAGCGCAAAATGCGGTAGTAGAAAAAGCCCCGATCGTCCCACATCTGATCCATCGCCCACTGGAACACCGAGCGCGCCAAGTGCACGTTGTCGGGGGCGAGATCTTGCAGGTTGAGCAGCGTGATGATGCTCTGGGCTACGCAGTGCGTGTCGATCGGATACGTGCGGTCATGGAAGTAGCGGACTGCTCCGTCTTCGCGGAAGAAGTGAGAGCGGTAGAATTCGAATCCGCAGCGGAGACTCGGCTCGAATTCGTTTGTTCCCAGAAATCGCGCGATCGACCGCAAGGCGCACAGGTTGAAGCCGGTGTGAAAGTTGTCAATCCACTTTTGGCTGCGACCCTCGCCGTAGTCCCAACCTCCATCTTCATGCTGCTGTGCTACCGAATAGCGCGCCACCTTCAAAGCGGGTTCGAGGAAGCTGGCATCGCCTGTGTGCTTGTAAATCCGGCAGAATAAGTCCGCGGCAAGCAGGTTGGCATTATGCACCTGACTGCGCACCGAGGGTAGAGGATAGCCAAAACCGCACTTGGACTTGCCGTCGGTCCAGTAAAGCTCGTTGAGCATGTACTGCGCTGCGCTCAGTGCCATGCTGAGATAGCGCTCATCCCGGCGCTGCTGATAAACGTCCAGAAGGCCGATGGCGGCAAAGGTTGTGCACACCAGATTCGGCGCCCAGCGCGGCACCAGGTTGACCCGCGTCTGCCAGGGAAAGTTGTAGCCCCAGCACCAGTACGGCACGCCTTGTGACCGCAGGGCGATTAGTCGCTCCAGAACTGAATCGACATCCCGTTCGTCGCCGATGCCGAGGCTCCAAAGCTTCATGAATGCCGATAGAAACAATCCCAGCGCCTTCGGATTCTGTGTCTTTGGAACCAACAGAAGACGGCGGACGTTGATCGGGCTGCGTTTTAATAACTGGGTCAGAGCGAGGCGGGGGATCCTCGAATCGAGGATGGGGAGGGCGTTGACTACCTTGCTATTGAGAACGTCGTAGGGTTCGTACCCCGCCCAGTTGTTGGACCGGCAATAGACGAGCAACTTCAGCGTGGCGGCACGAACGGTTTTGTCGATCATGAATTCAGAGGTCATCGAAGAATCTCTACCGGAACGCATCATTTTCGGAAGATTGATGCCAGCTTGTTGGCCGTCGAAATACAGCTGGGATCATGGGAGAGAACTAGCGCGGGCGCGCCGGTTCAATCTCTGGCACGGCTGAGACTCCACCCATGCCCATCTACTCAAAAGCGTGGCAGACAACCTCTTCACGAGACAGCATGTTCCGGCCGTCAATGATTAGACATTCCCGACCAGCCAGCCGCCGCCAGTCCACATGCCGGAACTGCTCCCATTCGGTGAGCAGAAGAATCGCATCGGCCTCTGCGGCGGCGTCGTAGAGATCGCGCCAGTAGGTCGCCTCGGACATTCGTTCTGATCGTCCCCGATTTGATGACTCTGCAGGGCTCTCGCCGGCTAAACCGGCGCCACTTCACAGGCAGTTCTTTTGGCAAAGTGTCCACATGCCTCAACCACCCTGACCTGCATCTCCATGGTTAAGTGGGGAAACATGGGTAAGGAGACAATCTCGCTGGCAACTCTTTCGGCCACCGGAAAGTCGCCCCAGGCATAGCGCAAGGAAGCGTAAGCCCGCTGCAGGTGCAGTGGAGTCGGATAGTGAACGCCAGTGCCGATGCCGTTGTCGTTTAGAAAGGCGATGAGCCCGTCCCGGTTGTTTGTGCGTACCACGTAGAGGTGATAAACACCGCGTGACCACGACGGTTCCAAGGGCGTGGCAACCGCTATCCCAGCGTTCTCGAACAGGGTGTTGTACTCCGCCGCGCGCTCGCGTCGCTGTTCGTTCCATTTCGCCAGGTGCTCCAGTTTCACGTGCAACAATCCGGCCTGAATTGCATCCAGTCGCCCGTTGTAACCTTCCATGTCATGACAATACTTCTTCGCCTGACCGTGGTCGCGAAGCATGCGAATCTTCTGCGCCACGGCGTAGTCGTTGGTGGTTACCGCTCCGGCTTCGCCGCATGCCCCCAGATTCTTTCCCGGGTAAAAGCTAAATGCGGCAGCCCGTCCCATGGAGCCGGCTTTCCGGCAGCAGCCGAGCTTCCGCGAAAAATACTCGGCGCCATGAGCCTGGCAGGCGTCTTCCACCACCATCAGGTTGTGCGCTCGTGCCAATTCCAGAATCGGATCCATGTCGGCAGGCTGGCCGTATAGATGAACCGGCACGATAGCGGTGATGGTCCTGCCCGTCCGGCGAGAGATCGGATGTCCAGTGTGCGGATCCGTGTCGCACGCCATCTCTAGACATTCGCGAAGGCTTTCCGGGTCCATGTTGTAGGTGTGTTCATCGATATCGACGAATTCCGGTAATGCGCCCGCCTGCGAGATGGCCTCGGTGGTGGCGATGAAAGTGTTCGGCACAGTGATTACGCTCTCGCCCGGTTGCACTCCGGCCGCCATCAGCGCAAAGCGGACCGCATCGGTTCCACTGTTTACCCCTACGCAATGTTCGACATCACAAAACTTGGCAAAATCGCGTTCGAAGTGTTCGACCACAGCTCCGCCGACGAAGCCGGCTGTTCTCAAGGCTTGTCGGAAGGCCGAGACCAACTCTTCTTCGAGTTCCAGGTGAGGAGCAACCAAATCGAGAAACGGGATCGTATTCTGATGTGTCATTGTCACAGCTTGCATTCACTTTCGAGGTGGCGAATCAACCGCGCCGGGTTTCCGGCCACGATCGCATTCGCGGGCACATCCCTGGTGACGATGCTGCCGGCGCCGACGATCGCGTTTTCTCCGATTACGACATTGCACAGGATGGTTGCGCCCGAGCCGATCGAGGCACCTTTCCTGATGAGAGTGCGCTCTACATGCCAGTCGCCCTCCGTCTGTAGATCTCCGGCGGGCGTGGTTGCGCGCGGAAAGCTGTCGTTGATGAAGGTCACGCCATGACCGATAAAGACGTTATCTTCGACGGTCACGCCTTCACAGATGAAGGTGTGGCTGGAGATTTTGCAGTATTTGCCGACCTTTACGTTTTTCTGAATCTCTACAAACGCGCCTATTTTTGTTTCGTCGCCAATCTCGCAACCATAAAGATTGATAAACTTTGAGAACTTAACATCCCGCCCCAGTTTCACATCGGGGGCAATACACAGGTATTCGCCCTGTGTGCCTTTGATTTCGCCTACTTGCATTGAGATTTCCTCAGTTCTAACAACCGAGTTTGAATTGAGCTAACGTGAAGGTCGATCAGTTAGCCGGATTGTGCCTTCCCCGTCTGTTCGTTTGAATCTTCAGAGATATCCTCAGAGATAAACGAGCGATCCCCGCTTGCGAATGGATTTGTTGGCCGCCTCCAGGATCTTTACAATGCGCAGGCCGGCCGCGCCGTCGTTCATGGGGTTGCGATTATTCAGAACGCAATCCGCAAAGTAGGTTAATTCGAGGCGCAAGGCCTCGACCTGCTCCAGTTGCGGAGCCCACATATCGCCGGAGCGGTAGTTGACGAGGAGGTCGTAAAGACCTTCGCTATTCGTAATGTCCACTCCCCGGTCGTACACTTTCACTTTTTCGTCAGCCTCCAGGTCATTCCACACCAGCATCTTCTTCTCGCCGCCGATCAGCGTGGTTCGGACCTTCACGGGGGAGAGCCAATTTACATTTACATGGCCAATGATTTTGTCGGGAAAATACAGCGTTATAAACGCGATGTCCTCGAGTCCATTCAGGTGCCTCTGGCCGGCTACAACCAACGCTTCGGGGCTGTGCTCGATGAGGTAATCCATGATGGAAAGGTCATGGGGAGCGAGATCCCAGACGACATTCACATCGTGTTGAAACAGGCCAAGATTTACGCGCGTGGAATCGTAGTAGTAGAGCCTGCCGAGACCGCCCTCTTGCAGGAGTTGTTTGATCTTCTTCACCGCTCCTGTGAAGAGAAACGTATGGTCGACCATGATCCTCAGGTTCCTCTGCTCTGCCAGTTCGATCAGCTGTTCTGCCTGGGCAACGTTGCTCGCAAAGGGCTTCTCGACAAACACATGTTTGCCGTTCTCGAGGGCAGCTTTGGCCAACTCGAAATGCGTCCACACCGGCGTGATGATGGCTACTGCATCAATCTCAGGCGAATTGATTACTTCCATCGCGTCTGCGGTCACATAGACGTTCGGAGCAGTTTTGTGGGCTCTTCGGCGCGAAGCTGAGCTCTTGTCGCAAACCGACACGACTTCCGCGCTGGATATGCTCTCCAGGTTTCGCACGACGTTGGGTCCCCAATAACCGTACCCGATTACGCCGAATTTGACCGTACCTGCAATCTTCGGCGCCGGATAGAAATCGATTGGTTCGTAAGATCTAGGTGCGGTGTTGCCGTTTGAAGACATCTGAACTCCGTTGGTAAGTCAGTCTGCTCCTTGCAGAATGGCAAGCGGGGTGCGAAGCAGAATTTTGAGGTCTAGCCATAGCGACCAGGTCTTG
>Ga0070732_10000886_pt1 | contig 17138 bp, 14 predicted proteins | sample Coa_R1_5_FD_66449 | JGI IMG/M metagenome (GOLD analysis project Ga0070732, IMG submission 66449) | Surface soil microbial communities from Centralia Pennsylvania, which are recovering from an underground coalmine fire - Coalmine... | ecosystem: Environmental > Terrestrial > Soil > Unclassified ...
CGTTGGCTACCTCCATGCCCGTGAGCTGGCAGATGAGCGTTTGATATTCGAAGAACGCTTGCAGGCTTCCTTGGCTCGCTTCGGCCTGGTAGGGCGTGTAAGCCGTGTAATACTCGCTGCGCGAGGCGACGGCATCGACCACCGCCGGGATGAAATGATCGTAGCTGCCGCCGCCGAGGAAGCAGACGGCATCGTTGGCCGACGTGCTCCGGGCCGATAGCTCCGCCATGTGCCGCGTTAACTCCATCTCCGATAGGGCAGCGGGAATCTGCAACGGCCGCTGCAACTGCAACTCGGAGGGAATCTGCGCGAAAAGCTCATCGGTCGATTTGGCCCCAATCGCGGCCAGCATCTCCTGCCGGTCCTGGGGAGTGTTCAGAATATACGCCTCGGACAAGGAAACCTCCAGATTCAATCTCAATGCCCTGAAGACTCGATCTGCTTCTGATATTGTTCGTAGCTGAGCAAGTGCGCTGTCGAAGTGCCGGGCTGCATGCGGATTTTGACGAGCCAGCCTGCGCCGAAAGGGTCGTTCTTGATCGTTTCCGGGTCATCGACCAGCTTCTCATTTACGGCCGAAATCGTGCCGGCCACCGGGGCGTAAATGTCGCTTACGGCCTTCACCGTTTCGACCTCGCCAAAGGGGCCTTCTTGCTTCACGGCGTCGCCGACCTTGGGCAACTTCAGGTACGTTATGTCCTGCAACTGCTCCGCCGCAAAGCTGGTGATGCCCACGGTGCAGGTATCGCCTTCGAGCTGCGCCCATTCGTGTGTTGGCGAATACTTGAGCTTCGACAAATCCATGGAATCATCTCCGTGAGCGTTATTTCTTTCTCTCGTAAAACGGCAATTTCACCACGGTTGCCGACATGCGGTCGCCGCGGATATCGACTTCCAGCCTGGTTCCTACCGCCGCGCTGGTGGGCTCGACATACGCCATTGCGATCGACTTTTGCAAGGTGGGGCCGAAGCTGCCGCTTGTCACCTTTCCGACTTCCCTGGATCCGCTCCAGACGCCGCAGCCTTCGCGCGCGGCTCGCTTGCCTTCGAGTTCAAGACCAACACGAACCGGACGCGGTAGTTTTTGCAGTTGTTCCAGCGCCGCCCGGCCAATGAAATCGCCCTTGTCCAATTTTACCGCCCAAGCGAGGCCGGCTTGCAAAGGATCAATGGTTTCCGTCAATTCGTGGCCGTATAAGGGCATCGCAGCTTCGAGCCGCAACGTGTCGCGCGCTCCGAGGCCGCAGGGTTTGGCGCCGCGCGCCACCACGTCTTGCCACAATTCGACCGCCGCTGCCTTGCTAATCATGACTTCGATGCCGTCTTCGCCGGTGTAGCCGGTGCGGCTCACCACGCATTGCTTGCCCTTCCATCGTGTCGGGGCGGCATAATAATACTTGAGCTGGCTTGCGTCGGCTTCCGTCAGGCCCCGACAGATTTCCAATGCCTTGGGTCCTTGCACGGCGATCATGCAGGAATCCAACGTTTGGTCCTGCATTTGAACATTCAGGTTTGCCTTGTGCTGATTCAGCCATTCGACAATTTTCAGTCGGTTGGAGGCGTTCACCACCATCGCCCAGCCATATGGCCAGCGGTAGACGAGCACGTCGTCGCGGACGCCGCCCCTTTCATTGCAGATCAGGCCATAGCGCACCTGGAAGTCTTTCATCGTAGCGGCATTATTCGTAAACACGCGCTGGATCAGGCTGAGCGCATCCGGGCCGCCGAAGGAAAGCCGGCCCATGTGCGAGATGTCGAAAAGCCCGGCCGCTGTCCGCACCGCGTTATGCTCGTCGATAATACCGGTGTATTGCACCGGCATTTCCCAGCCGCCGAACTCCACCATCTTCGCCTTCTTGGCGACGTGCCAGTCGTACAGTGGAGTGCGGAGATTGGCCACGGCCGATGCCTCGAAGAAGCTCTTTGTAGGGTGGGTAGAGCAGGATGCGGAACCCACCGATCCCGCGCAGGTGAATTTGCGCTGCGCCCCACCCACCCTGCAGGATTTGCGGTTAGTCGAAATACTATCGTATTGCAGATGATTCGGCTTGCCAGACGCGTTGCGTTAATTGTGCCGGTTCGGTAGCATGCCAGCAGCGCAACGCTTCTGCGAAGCGTCGCCAACCAATGAAGGATTTACGCATGTTTTCAATTCTCGCCCTCAGCCTCGCGCTTTCCGCTGATCCGTTTCCCTACGAGAAGGAAGAAGCCGAACTTTCGGAAGAAATCCGCGTGGAGGAACTGAAGGCCCATGTATATCGACTGTCTTCACCGGAGTTTATGGGCCGAGCCGGACCTGGCGCTGCCCGTTCCGCTAAGCACATTGCCGGCATCTTCGAGCAACTGAAGCTGAAGCCCGCTTTCGGCGACTCGTATGTTCAGCAGATTCCGTGGAAGCTCAAGAACTCCGACAACAAAGAGCCTAGCATCGTGGGCCAAAATGTGGCGGCGATTCTGCCCGGTAGCGACCCGCAGCTGAAGGATGAATGGATCTTGCTCACTGCCCACTTCGATCACCTGGGCAAGCGCGGCGACAAACTTTACGCCGGGGCCGATGATGATGCCAGCGGCATGGCCATGCTGCTGGAAGTAGCCGAGCGCTTTGCGCTGCAGAAACACAAACCGAAGCGGACCATCGTCTTCGTTGCCTTCGACCAGGAAGAGACTGGGTTGCTCGGTTCCACGCACTTCGCTGCCAATCCGCCGATGGACCTTAAGATGCTCAAGGCGTTTATCACCGCCGACATGATCGGCCGTTCGATGGCCGGGGTGATGGATGAGTATGTGTTCGTGCTCGGCAGCGAAAACTCCAAAGAGATGCGGCAACTGTTGGAAGACAACCAGCCGAAGCCGGGACTAAGGGCAGGCCGCGTGGGCACCGACATCATCGGCACCCGCAGCGACTACGGTCCGTTCCGTGACCGCAAGGTGCCGTTCCTGTTCTTCAGCACGGGTATGCACGAGGATTACCACCAGCCTTCCGACACGCCCGAGAAAATCGACTACGAAAAACTGAAGCGCATCAGCGACTTTATTCACGACCTAACCGAAAAGCTGACCGACGCGGAAAAGACGCCAACCTGGGCAACAGATGGTTTGCCGCCGGATATTGATGAGGTGCGAAGTATTCATGTGTTGCTCACGCGTATTCTCGATAAGCCGAAGGTTTTCCCGCTCAGCGAAAAGCAGCGAGCGCTGGTGAGTGGCACTGCCGAGCGTCTGCAAGGCATATTGGATCGCGGCAAGGAAACGGTAACCGAACGCACGGCACTGCTGTGGACGGCACGATTGCTGATGTCGGCTCTGTTTCAACAATAGCGGAGCGGAAAGCCCAAAGACGGTAGTCCCTGGGCTTTCACGGCTGTATATGCTGGCAATCGGCCGGAAAGCAGTTATACTGGAAGAAACTGCGGCTTTCCCGGCCGCCGCCCCGGGGGAGGGGCATTCATGCCTGCGCAACTGATTTCCTTGAGTGACGGGCCGAACATCCTGCTCGATAAGCCGATTCTCCTTCTCGGCCGCCACCCAGAATGCGATATTCAACTCAATTCGCGTAAAGTTTCGCGCCGGCATTGCTGCCTCGCTCAAGTCAACAAGTATCTCGTCGTTCGCGACCTCGGCAGCACCAACGGCATCCGCATTAACGAGGTGCGCGTGCTGGAAGGCCGGCTCAAGGATGAGGATGAACTAACGATCGGCAACTTTCGCTATAAGGTGCGTTGGAGCGACGAAGAGCCTGCCGAAGCACCGCCCGCCGTGTCGGCCGTCAAGCCGCCGCCGGCTGCCGGTAAGCACCGCGCCGCGCCGCCCGTGCCGGTAAATGAAGATGACGACGAATTGCTCGAATCTTGCGACGAGCCCGTGCCGATCGGCCGCAATCCCCATCTTGCCGTGCCTGCGCGGCCGGTCCCGATCCGCCCCGGCAATGGCAGTTCCCCTGTCTTTCCCGACGACGTGAATCTGGCTCGCGATTCCGGATCAGTTCCTCCCGCGGCGAATCCTTCGCATTAGGTCAGAAGCGTTTCGACAATGCACGTAGAACGGAATTCATTCCGTTCGCGGATGTTCCGGACCGGAATAAACTCCGTTCTACGTCATGAGTCGCCAAGTCAGCGGAGGAGTTCGGATTTTAATGAATCGGAATTCTTGCGAATTCCGCTACCGCTGGTCATTCCCCTCTAGGCGCAGCAGCCATCGCCCGCTATCCTCCCGCCCCACGATCATGTCATACGGGGAAATACTATGCGCTCGGCCTGGATGCTAGCGGCGGTCCTGCTCGGGTTGGTCGGCTGTGCTAACGACGCCGGCAATTTCGACCATGGCAGCCCCATTCGAAGTGAGCCATCACCTATCACGCCGGAAGCGAATCTTCAGGCTGCCACGCGCGTCGATTCTCTGGGGCGCGCGATACTGGCCGCCAACCCCGGCATTTCGGCGCGGCCGCTGTTTCGCACGATTGGCTCGCCGGAGTTGGAAATCTTTCACAAGAGTACTGCCGATATCTACATCACTCAGGGGCTGGTGGACCGCTGCAAGACTGACGGTGAACTCGCGGCCGTACTGTGCTCCGAACTTGGCAAGATGGTCGCCGAACGCGAAGCAATGCTAACACCGGAAGAGCGCAAGGCCCGCATGCTGCCGCCGCTGGACGACGGTATTCGCCCCGACATTGCCGGTGCGCATACCGGACCCGATCAATTCCGCCTGCGCGAACTGGCTAAGTTCGACAAGGAACGCAATGATCAGGCAACGGTGGCCCCGCCGAGCCCGGACTGGCTCGCTCGAACCTATCTGAAGAAGGCCGGCTACGAGGTGGGTGAACTGGCCACGGTGAAACCGCTGCTCGACTCCGCCGGTAAGCAAACGCCGCTCTCGAAGCAAATGCTGAGTCCAGCTGCTACTGGCACGTCGCCATTTATTCCGGCGCAGCAGTAAGAATCAATTCGAGCCGAGCCCGTGAGCGGCCGGGCAGTGCCGCACGCTCCACGCGGCCGCTTACGCGGCTCGGCTCGCCAACGTCTCTTCCCCCCTTGCTCTCGCGGGCAATTCAGGTATCCTCATTCTTCAGCCGGGGCACGTCTTCCCTGCGCTCAAGTGTCGGTCTTTATCGCGAGACTCTCCATGCGAAAACTTCGACCTCTCCCCGCCGTACTTTTCTTTGCGTTGCTCGTGTGCGTTGCGGTAATTCCGGCTTGCACGACCGGCACCAGCACCGACCCCGGCAAGCCATTTGTCGCCTTCATTAGCAACAACGGCTTCGAGTTCTGGACCATTGCCGAGCGCGGCACGGAGGCGGCAGCGCAGAAATACGACGTGCGCGTGGAGTTCAAGAAGCCCTCCGGCGGCGGCACCTCCGAAGAGCAGCGCCGTTTCATGGAAGACCTGATGACCAAAGGCGTGAAAGCGATCGCCATCAGCCCGAACGATGCCGAGAACCAAGTTTCCTTCTTCAAGGGCGTCAACGAGAAGATTCCGCTGCTGACCGTTGACAGCGACGTTCCCGATCCTTCGGTTCGACGTTGTTATCTAGGCACCGACAATGTGGCGGCCGGCCGGGCTGTCGGCAAAATACTGAAGCAAACGCTACCCCAGGGCGGGAAGATCATGATCTTTGTCGGCAAGCTCGACGTGCAAAACGCGGTCGAACGCCGCAAGGGCGTGGTCACCGAGTTGGCCGGCGGCGAAGACAAGTGCAAGGCCGAACTCGAGCAGATGACGAACGGCAAGTACCCTGTGAAGTTCGGCAACTACGAGCTGATCGATACGCGCACCGACGGCGGCAGCGACGCTGTCTGCCGGGAAAAGGTGGATGACGCCCTGGTGAAGTATCCGAATTTGAACTGCATGATTGGGCTGTGGGCATACAATCCGCCGGCAATGTTGGCCGGGGTGAAGGCAGCGAAAGATCGCCGCGGCAAAGTCGTGCTCATCGGTTTCGACGAGAACGAGGAGACACTTCAGGGCATCCGTGACGGCGACATCGTCGCAACGGTCGTCCAAGACCCGTACAACTTCGGGTACCAGGCGGTGCGCATCATGGCCGCGTTGGCCCGCGGCGACGACAGTCCGCTCAAAGACAAGGACATGAACGCGCAGAAACAACTCTTCGTGAAACACCGCATCGTCAACAAAGACGGCAAGACCGGGCCGTTGCTCGAGGGCGAACAGATTGAGGCAGTCGATCCGTTTGCCGCTAAGCTCAAGGAACTGAAGGGGAAGTAGCCCGCCGCGCCATGACGATCCCATTTCTGCAAGCCCAGGGCATTTGCAAGGCGTTTCCCGGCGTGCAGGCGTTGCAGGATGTGAACCTGAACCTGGGCCGCGGTGAAGTCCTGGCCGTGGTCGGCGAAAACGGCGCCGGCAAGTCCACCCTGATGAAGATCCTGGGCGGCGTCTACCGCGCCGATGCCGGGACGATCACGCTCGATGGCCGGGCCGTTCATTTCACTTCGGTCGATCAGGCGCAAAAAGCCGGCATCGTGCTGATCCACCAGGAACTGAACCTGGCGGAAAACCTCGACATCGCGGCCAACATCTTCCTGGGCCGCGAGCCCACATGGGGCGGGCCGCTGCAACTCCTGCGACGGCGCATTGCGAGCGACGCCGAGCCGATTCTGCGCCGCATCGGCCTCGATTTTTCGCCGCGTACCTTGGTCGCCAGTCTGTCGATCGGCCAGCAGCAGATGGTAGAAATCGCTCGCGCCTTATCACTTCAGTCGCGTATTTTGATTATGGATGAGCCCACCTCGAGCCTGACGCAGCGCGAGACCGAACGGCTATACGAAGTCATCCGCGACCTGAAGCGTGACGGCATCAGTGTCTTGTACATTTCTCACCGCTTGAAGGAAGTCGAAATCATTGCCGACCGCGTGACGGTGCTGCGCGACGGCCGCAATGCCGGCGAATTATCACGATCGGAGATTCGTCACGAGGCGATGGTGCGACTCATGGTCGGGCGCGAGTTGAAGCAGTTCTTCCAGCGCACGCGCGCCGAAACGCCGGGCCAGAATGTTTTGGAAGTTCGCAGCCTGCGCTGGGCCGGTCCCGGGGAACCCGTTAACTTCAATTTGCGGGCCGGCGAGATCGTCGGCATGGCGGGGCTGATCGGCGCCGGCCGCACGGAACTGGCGGAAACGATGTTCGGCGTCCGCCCGCGCACTGCCGGTGAGATTCGGTTGCTCGACAAACCGCTGCGCGTGCGAAAGCCGATCGACGCTATTCGGGCGGGCATCTACCTGGTGCCAGAAGATCGCCGCACGCAGGGCCTGCTGTTACCCGAAAGCGTACGCGATAATATTGCCCTGCCATCACTCGAGCGGCTTCAATTCCTTCGGTTAGTCGCGCGCCGGCGCGAACGGCAACTGGCAGAGGCTGCGTGTCGTAACCTGAATATCCGCGCGCCGAGTATTCGGCAGACCGTGGGGTTACTCAGTGGCGGCAATCAACAAAAGGTTGTATTGGCGAAATGGCTGGGCCGCAGCCCGCGCCTGCTAATTCTCGACGAGCCTACGCGCGGCGTGGACGTGGGCGCGAAGACGGAAATCTATGCGCTGATGGATAAGCTTGCCTCCCAAGGCCTGGCGATTCTGATGATCTCCAGCGATCTGGAGGAAATCCTGGGCATGAGCGACCGCGTGCTGGTCATGCACGAAGGCAGCCTGGTGGGCGAACTGCCGCGCGGCCAGCTGAGCGAAGAGGCCATCATGAAGCTGGCAACAGGCGGCGCCGCTACCGAGAAAAATTGAAACCCTGATAACGCGGACAGCACAGATAAGAACGGCAAGAATACAAAAGCTCTGATATTCGATCGCGCGGAATGCCAATCCGTCTTTTATCCGTGCCATCAGTGTAATCAGTGGTTGATTTTTCCTCTGAGCGAGTTCATGAAAAAAAACATTGGCATTTTCGTTTTCCTGCTGCTCGTCTACGGCTTCCTGCTGTTCGCCAATCCCGGTGCGCGGTCGATGGAGAATCACATCAACCTTGCACGCCGCATCGGCTTATTCGGCGTCATCAGCCTGGGCGCAGGAATGCTGATCATCTCGGGAGGCATCGATCTATCCATCGGTTCGGTTGTCGGACTCTGCGCCACACTGTTTGCGATGATCCTGCGCGGTGAAAGCTGGATTGGACGCACCTTTATGCAAACGACCGGAACGCATGATGAAACGCTTATCGGTATATTCGCCATCGCGGTAGTGCTGCTAACCGGAATGGCCATCGGCCTCATCAACGGGCTGTTGGTGACGAAAGTGCGCGTGCAGGCATTCGTGGTCACGTTGTGCGGCCTTTTCGTCTATCGCGGCATCGCGCGCTGGCTGGCCAACGACACCGTGAAAGGTTTGGGCACGACCTACGTCGGACTGAAGAAAGCGCTCTCCGGGACCGTGTTTACCTGGGAGGGACCGGAACCGACGAATAAACAGGAATTGTTCCGAGGGGGCGCGTCGCATTGGGAATTGCCGTCTTCACTTGCTATATTCCTGATGCTCGTCATAGTGGCCGTGATATTTTTGCACTTCAGCGTCTACGGCCGCTATTTCTACGCGATCGGCAGTAACGAACGGGCTGCCCGCTATTCCGGTGTGGCCACGGATCGCTACAAGCTCCTGGCCTATGTGATGTGTTCCACGCTTGCAGCGTTTTTCGGCGTCATGTTCGTCATGCAGGAAAACTCATCGCAGCCGTCTTCTACCGGCAACTTCTATGAACTGTACGCGATCGCCGGGGCTGTACTCGGCGGCTGCAGCCTGCGTGGCGGCGAGGGCAGCGTTTTCGGCATCTGCATCGGCACGACGATCCTGATCTTGTTGCCGAACGTCACTAACATGTACGACATTTCGCCGACGCTGGAGTATACAGTGATAGGCACAGCGCTATTGCTGGGCGCGATTCTCGATGAGGTGCTGCGCCGCTTCGGCACAGGGAGAAAACTCTGAGCCAGCGAGTCAATAGAAAGGCGAAAGCAAGAAACCTCCCTCGCGCCGCGGAGTCAGCAGCGAGGGAGGTTCGCGGGGGGGGGAACGGCTAAATGTCGTTCCTTATTTGTCCGCCTTCGTGTAAACGCTGATCGAATTCACACGATACATCGGGGCCGGCTCTTTCGAATCCGGATTGAGCATGGCGCCTTCAACGCGAACCAGCTGGCCCGATTTGAAGCCTTCCATCTGATGAGCCGCATCCAGCGTCACGCTGCCGCCGTAGCGGTCTTCGTCATCGATCGACGTGTAGCGCACGCGCCACTGTTGCTTCTGCGGCACGTAGCTGAGTTCACCGACCAGCCACTTGTAGTCGGTATCATGGGCGAATTCCGGCCGGGCCGTGATGTCGGCAAAGCTGCGGCGCGGCACCGTGTCTTCACTGGTCCGCATGCCCTTCGTGCCAATGTCGAGAGCCGGCTTCTGGCTCACGACAACATGCGATTCTGCCGACTTCGGCGCCGGCGACCATTCCGGACTCCTATAGCGCTCGTTGCTGACCGGCGGCAAGGTCGCCAGTGGCAGCATGGCCGGCGCCGGCAGTTGAGCGATCTTCGGTTGGACTGGTTGCAACGGGGCCGACGGGGCGCAGGGTGTGCACGGCACACAAGGTGGCGGGCAGGGCGTGCAAGCGGTGCACGATGGCTTGCAACTCGGCGCCGGGCATGCCGGCGTCTTGCAACACGAATCGCACACTGCTTTGGTGTGCTCGCACTCCGAAGATTTGCAACCGTCGTGATGCTGATTGCTGCAACCGAGCGCCAGGCCCACCAGCATGGCGGCGGCCGCGCCCGCCCAGCGCCGCAGGTTCATAAGACGAATCATGGCTTCCTTCCTTTCGAAACGCCTCGCGCTTCCCTGACGAGGCGGTTGATTTAAGGCGACTAGCTTCACTATCGGTTTGGCAAGAATGGGCTATTATGAATATTCGGCAAGTTTCGGTAGCGCACGATAAATGCGGAAGAGAGGTCTTGCTGCGTAAAGCAGTAAAGCCAGGTAAGCGATTTTTGCCGAATTGCAAGCCCATAAGACGCCGTATTTGTTGTTCCTGATTGCCCGGAACTCCTAGATTAAAATTGCAGCCCGCTGTTCGAAAGGAGTTGCCTTGCCGCCCGTGGCCAAAGTCTGGCAACTGTTGCCGCATGATGCGGTGGCCGTGGAGCGAATGTCTACAGCGCTGCGCATGTCGCCAATTGCCGCCCAGTTGCTTTTGAACCGCGGCTTTGCAGATGCCGAGGTCGCCCACCGCTTTTTAGAATCGCATCTCACCGCTCTGCACGCGCCCGAGTTGTTGACCGGTGTCCTGCAGGCCGTCGATCTGCTGGAAATTGCCATCCGCGACAAGAAACGCATTTGCATCTACGGCGATTACGATGTCGATGGCATTTCCGGCACAGCGATCCTCTGGAATCTCTTCCATTTGCTCGACGTGCCGGTCGAATTCCACATGCCCAACCGGCTCGAAGACGGCTACGGCCTGCGCTCTTCCACACTGACGCAACTCGCCCAGCAGGGAACACAGGTTGTCGTGACGGTCGATTGCGGCATCACCGGAATTGAGGAAGCAGCAACTGCCCGCCGGCTCGGCCTGCAACTTGTTATCACCGATCATCACGAATATAAGGACGAGCTTCCGGTCGCCGATGTGCTCGTGCACCCCGGGTTGCCGGGAGGATCGTATCCGTTCCGCGGTTTGTCCGGCGCCGGCGTGGCTTTCAAGCTTGCCTGGGCGCTTTGCCAGCGGCTCAGCGGCAGCGAGAAGGTGCTGCCGAAGTTTCGCGAATTCCTGCTTGATGCTGTGGCCCACGCCAGCCTGGGCCTGATTGCCGACGTGGTGCCGCTTCAAGACGAGAACCGCATCTTCGTCAAACATGGATTGAATCGATTGCAGACGGCGCCGACGGTTGGTCTGAAGGCTCTGCTCGAATCGGCAACTTTGAATTCCGGCTCGGTATTGCGGGCCGAAGACGTGGCCTTTAAGCTCGCCCCGCGCTTGAATGCGGCCGGGCGGCTCGGCTGCGCCCGGCTTGTAGTGGAATTGTTGACCACGACGAATGCCGAGAAGGCCCGCGACCTGGCCGCCTATCTCGACGGTCAGAACAAGGAGCGCCAAAGCCTGGAGCGCCGTTTCACGCGCGAGGCGCGCGAGCTTTTCGAAGCCGGCGACTGGCAAAGGCAGCCCGCCATTGTGCTCCATCATGCCGAGTGGCACGCGGGCGTAATCGGCATTGTGGCCGGGCGGCTGGCGGAGCAATTTGGCCGGCCGGCGCTGGTCATTTGCTCGCGCGACAACCCGGCCAGCGGCTCGGGCCGCTCGATTCCCGGCTTCGCCTTGCACCAGGCCTTGCAGGCGTGTGCCGGCGACCTGATCAGTCACGGCGGCCACGCCGCCGCGGCGGGATTCAAGATTTCGCTTGATCGAATCGATGCTTTCCGCGCCAAGTTCTGCGAATACACCGCCACGCATTTTCCCCAGGGGATGCCCCCGCCGCCGCGCCTGGTGCTCGACGCCGAAGTGCCGCTGAGCGCCCTGACCTTCGGCCTGCTCCAGGAAATCGATCGGCTGGAACCGTACGGCGCGCACAATCCCAGGCCGCGTTTCCTGGCCGGAGGCTTGCAAATCGTGGGGGAACCGCGCCGAATCGGCGGCGGCGAACGCCACCTCAGTTTTCGAGTGCGCCAGGCCGGCACCAACGTCCGCGCCGTCGCCTTCGGCCTTGGCGACCGCATGGAAGAACTCCTCTCCGCCGGAGGCCAGTGCTGCCTCGCCTTCACCCCGCGCATCAACGAATGGAACGGCATGCGCAACATTGAGCTGGAGGTCTCCGACTTTCAGGCCGGCGCGCAAGCACGGCTGGGGTAGCAGCTGCGACTGTGACTTTTTGTAACCAGGTGACAAGGCGCGCCACTGAGGGCCATGCCGCAACTCCCTGATTCGCCATCGCTTGCGGCGTGCGCATCGCGCCTTCGCAAACATGGACTCATTTTGAGTGCTGCTGGGTTGATGGGTTGTTGGTTTGATGGTTTCATGGATTGGTTGATGGGTTCGTGGGTTCATGGTTGGTTCTTCGGTTAGTGACCGCGCCGGTGGCCCCAGTACAGCACCCGGGCCTCTGATCTCAAAAATTCCATGCGGGTGTGATGCAGACGTGTGACCTTGTGTGCCACTACTCCGATTGCAAGGATGCCGCCGCGCGCACGGCGGGCCGCCGAAGGATACGATCCGGTTTAGGGAAGTCAAATCGTTGGTAGTACCGCCTTGAGGCGGTGGAGGAAGTCCAAGTTCCGCCTGAAGGCGCTACTACGAGCGGTCGCCGAAGGGATCCTGAACTGCGGTTTCGGGACCGCGTCTTGGCGGCACTCTTCGGTTCGGAGGGAATAATGGCGGACGTGCAAGACATGTCGCACCTGGTCGAGCAAGCGCGGCGGCCGGACCAAAGGCAGTTCGCCGAGCTCGATTTCGAGCATTTCGCCGTACAAGAACCCCAGCGCCGTGCGGGCAACTGCGATGGTGGGCAGCGGCTGTGGTTCGCTGCGCGCCACGTGCTCCAAAAAAAGTCGCACCTCGGTCAGCCCCAGCTCGCGGGGATGTTTTTTGTCGTGGAAGAGAATGTAGCGCCGAGCCCATTCGGCGTACCCCGCGGCGATGCTCGGGCTGTGGCCGCGGGCCAAGGCCAAGTCATGAAGTTGATCCAGGAATCGCGGCCGAGACGCCGGCTCGGCGGCTGCCCGTGTGGAAACGAGAGGCGGAACCATGGCAGACCCTCCAAGGTAGAGTTTGTAAACGGATGTAACCATTAGGCCGGTAAGGCAAGATGGAAAAACAGAATTTTGATTCTGCCGCTTGACAGTCCGCTGCCGGCGTGTTGTGATACGGGCTAACCGTAATAGGCTGACTGGCGCAGTACATAGCGACTTGAGCTCGGTGCATAGCGACTCGGTGCCCGTACATAGCGACTTGGGCTCGGTGCATAGGGACTTGGGCCGGTCAGCATACTCACCAGTTCGGCCACCGGTGGTGACTCTCGCGGGATTGAGACGTCCCGGCTCGATTATGAGGGCCTCTTGCCGATGTCAAAGCCGCACGCCGAGCTGACGGCCACCTTCGCTCCTTCGCCGGAGTCGGCCACGGTCACGCACCACGGACCGGCCGCGGCCGGCCATGGGTTCGACGAGGAGTGGCGCCAACTCCTCCGCCGGCGGCTCATCCTCGTCCACCTGCTGGCCCTGCTGTTCGTGGCCGCGCTCCAGGCGCTCAGCTGGGCCGCCCCGGCTAACGGCCCGCTCTACCGCCCCGACCAGGGGAAACCGTGGCTGCTCGTCCCGGCCTTCGCCGAGTGCCTGGTGGGCGCGGCCGTGCTGTGGCGCCGGCCGGGTTTGTCCCTGCCGGCCCTGCGGCTATGGGAGCTGATCCACTTCACCACGGTCGCCCTGTTCTACGGTTGGCTCCGGTACGGGATGTTGGCCCACAACGCTTGGCTCGCACCCGACCCGGATCTGACTGTCGGATTTTACGGCCTGGCCAGCGCGTACTTCTTCACGACGCTCATCCTGGCGTACGGCGCGCTCGTCCCGAACACCTTCCGGAGGAGTCTGGTCGGGGTGGCGGCGATCGCAGTCGTGCCGTTCGTGTCCGTAGTGGCCGCGGCATCGGCCAAGCCCGAGCTGCGCGATAAGCACGTCGTGCCGCTCCTCGTCCAGACCGCGGCCCACCTCGCCTTCCCGGCGGCGATCGCCGTATTTGCGGCCGCGCGCGCGGCCGCCCTCCAACGGCGGGCGTTCGAGGCCGAGCGGCGGGCGGAGCAGATCGGCCAGTACGCGCTCAAGCGGAAACTCGGCGAGGGCGGGATGGGGGAGGTGTGGCTCGCCGAGCACGGGCTGCTCAAGCGGCCGTGCGCGATCAAGTTCGTCCGCCCGGACCTGGCGGCGCACCCCACGACCGCGGCCCGGTTCGCGCGGGAAGTGCAGGCAGTCACCGGACTCACCCACGTCAACACCGTGCGGGTGCATGACTACGGCCGCGCGGAGGACGGGTCCTTCTACTATGTCATGGAGTACCTCGACGGGCCGACCCTGGAGGAACTGGTACAGGACGACGGTCCACTCCCGCCGGGTCGGGTCGTGTACTTGCTGCGGCAAGTGTGCGGAGCGCTGGTGGAGGCGCATGCCGCCGGGCTGGTCCACCGGGACCTAAAGCCCGGCAACGTCATCGTCGCCACGCTCGGCGGGCAGCGGGATGTGGCGAAGCTGCTCGACTTCGGGCTGGTGCAAGACTTGTCAGTCGATGCCGACAGCCGGCTGACTCGGGCCGGGACCGTGCTCGGGACGCCGGCCTACATGTCCCCGGAGCAGGCGGCGGGGGAGTCGGCCTTGGACGCCCGCGGCGACGTGTACGGGCTGGGCGCGGTGGCGTTCTTCGCCCTGACCGGCCGGCCGCCGTTTCAGGGCAAGAGCCTCGGCCAACTCCTGGCCGCGCACCGGTCCGAGCCGCCGCCGCCGCTGACCGACCTTCGGCCCGACGCGCCGCCCGACCTCGCCGCTGTCGTCGCCCGCTGCCTGGCGAAAGACCCGGGCGACCGCTTCCAGTCGGCCGCGGATCTAGACCGGGCGCTGGGGCAGTGCGGATGTGCCGCGGACTGGTCGGCTGAACGGGCAGCCGAATGGTGGCAGCACAGAATAGGAGATGAGAAACTGTCTGGGCCGAACAGTCTTATGGCCTCCCCGACTTAAATAAAAACAACGCGGACGGTCGCTCCGTCGGCTGACGACGTGTGGCGTTCGTTTTTATCAAGCCCTCCGAAGTCCGCGACTGTCGTTTCGCAGCGCCGAGATGGTTCGCGTCAGGGTGTCGCACTCAGGAACTGAGCGGCACCAAACAGCCTTACGAGGTCAATGCCTCAGAAACCTCTCCGTACCGACGAGCCGGTAAAGCAAAACGACGAGCTCGACCCCCGCAGGGTGACGGTCGCCAACCAGGCCGGCGCCGCCGGAATCGAGACCGGCATGCACTTTTGGATTGGCCTGGCTGGCAACCGCGTCGGCTTCAGTTAGTCCGCACTCGGTCGTCGGGCCACAACAGTCGTTCTCTCGTTAATCCAATCTGAGTTAGATCAATCGTGGTCAGACTCGTTCGGGTTCGTTCGTGATGCCTCCGGTCGCCGGCCAGGGGGCCAATCCAGTTAACATCAGGTGCGCCTCAGTTATTCTGCGCAGCTCCCCTGACCGGGCCGAAGTTCCTCGCATGCTTGTTCCTCGTTGATCCGCTCCGGTCACCGACCGGCGGGCCAATCAAAGCCGGGCGGGGTCCGACAGCAGCCGCAGCGAGACGATGGGGTCGCGGCCCCAGAAGAAACGTCTCGACGAGCGCGGTCGTCGTGGTTAGCCCCAGTTAGGCGTGCAGCTCCACCAGCCGGGCCGGAGTCGTTCCGCATGGTCGTGGTTCATTTTCTTCGCGGCTCTTCGGCTTGTGGCTCACCATTCTTCAAGAAGCGTTGCACGTCGAAGGCACGCTGCTTGCGCCACAGGTGGTACACGGTCCGGCCAATCTTCGCCTCCAGCACCGACAGCGCCTTGCGTTTGCCACGCTTCGCCTCCTGGCGTTGCAACCACGCCTTCACCGGCGCGCTGCTGCGCAACATGAGGCAGGCGGCCTCGCTGAAGGCCCACTTCAGGTGCGCGTTGCCGATCTTCTTGCCACCAAAGCCCTTCACCTTGCCGGCACTCTCGTGGGCACAACGCACCAGCCGGCTGTAGGAGAGGAAGTTGCCCGCCTCGGGGAAACGGTCGATGCGGTCGATCTCGTAGAGCAAAATCAAGCCCAGGATCGGCCCGATGCCCGGCACGGTGCGCAGGAAGCCAAAGGTCACCGGATCATCCACCTTGGCGCTGTGGAGCAGGTGCCGTTCGATAGTGGCAATTTGTTCGTCGTAGGCGTCGATGAGATTCAGGTTGGCCTGGATGCTCAAGCGCGTGCTCGGATCGGCGAAGCGTGCGGCGATGTCAGCACTTCGATTTCGGGCGTAAGTGAGCTTCTTCGGGAAGGGCGGCAGATTGAATTGACTGTTGGTGTTCTGGATGTGGGTGATCAGTTGCGCGCGTTGGCGGACAAAGAAAGAGCGGCGGCGCAACAGGTCGCGGGTCTGCCGCTTGGCTTTCGGATAGACGTAGGCAAGCGGGAACAGGCCGCCGCGGAGCATGGCCGCGAGTTTGCCGGCGTCGATGCGGTCGGACTTGGCCTTGCCGCCGTGGATGTGCTTCATGGCCAGGGCGTGGCCGAGGACGAAGGGGATGCGTTGGTCCTCGCAGAGGTCGGCCAGCCAGTACCAGGCGAACATGCACTCGCAGCCGACAACAAGGTTCTTGCGGAAGGGTTTCACGGCGTCGAGGAATTCGTCCGGTCCGGCAGGCAAGTCGTTCTCGAAGACGGTTTTGCCTTTGGCATTGAGCACATGGATGAACATGGATCTGGCATGCAGATCGACGCCGGCATAAAATTGGTGCGCTTGGTTGTAAAAGGGCACGGCAGCCTCCTTGGCTGGTGACGGGTCGTCCTGATCCCGCATCGTGGTTGCGAAGTCCACTCTTCGCTGAAACTTCCACGCTTAAGGGCCGGGAGCAATCCCGCGATCCTTGTTCTACTTGGCGACAGGCTCCGACCCGTCACTCGCAAGGACATAAGAAGTATCCAAGGGCTGAAGCTGACCGGGCCGGCATGACGGCGATTCGTGAGAGACAGTAAACCCAGCCGGCCCGGCGGCTGATCCTTGGCGTTAGCCGCAATCCAAAGAACACAAGAGGACTTCCGGATGTCAAAGACGCTAAGGGTTTTGATTACAGGCGCGGCACGCGGCATAGGAATGGCAACGGCGCAGGTACTTGCCAACCGAGGGCATTCCGTCGTCGCCACCGACATATCCCCGTTGAGTGGATTCGAAAGCATCCAGGCACATCTGCTCGATGTCACCAGCGATGACTCCGTGGCGCGGTGCCTTCAAGAGGTTGGTCCGCTCGATGCAATCGTCAACAACGCAGCTATGTTTGGTGGAGGGCCGGTGGAAGGCTATCCACTTGATCGGTTCCGACAGATATTCGAGACAAACACGCTCGGCGCGTTGCGCGTAATCCAGGCGGTCTTGCCCGCCTGGCGAAAGCGGGGTTCCG
>Ga0070732_10000887_pt1 | contig 17132 bp, 17 predicted proteins | sample Coa_R1_5_FD_66449 | JGI IMG/M metagenome (GOLD analysis project Ga0070732, IMG submission 66449) | Surface soil microbial communities from Centralia Pennsylvania, which are recovering from an underground coalmine fire - Coalmine... | ecosystem: Environmental > Terrestrial > Soil > Unclassified ...
GTTGGGACTCGCAGCGGAACCAGCGCGACCATTGCAGGCGACGATAATCCACAGGACGGTCGAAACCGTGTCGTGCCAACGATTCAGATACTAATCTGGTAAGGGTTTCCATTGCGGGCTCCTGGGTTCGGACTACTCCACGGCAAAAATCTCTCGGCGCCGCTCCCCTTCGCAGGGTTCGCGGGCCGGGCGAGGTGCCCGTCGCCACACGGGCCGTTCTACCGGCGTGCTCCGGGGGAGGATCGGGGCACAGCCACCGCACTCTGAAACCGGGCTTCCGGACTCCCTTTGGGAGAACCCAGAAGGCTGAAGTTCATGATTATGAAAGGGTTGGGCGCCTGACTTTACGAATCAGGAAGCCTGGCGCCTGCGCCTCTATTTGCCCGTGCAGCTGCCGAGTCACCTCTGGCTCAGGCGACTGCCGGTGGTCCTTCACTCTTCGAACTTCCACCCCATTCCCGTGGGATGAAATTCATTGCTTGGGATTGCAAAGTTACTCCTGCCTGTTGTGCATGTCAAGGGGGAAACACTATAGGTTGTATCCCTAGCAATGACGGGCTTGATGCGGGATTGAGGGTGGGTTTTCCACAAAGAGCAGTTCTCAGTAGTTCTCAGTTCCAGTACTCGGTACCCGGTAACCAGTTCTCAGTTTGATCATCATCGTGCTTTGGATTGCCTTGAACATGGGAAACAATCGCGCTTCGTCGGAACTCAGAAACTTGAGAATTCGAACCTTCAACTCTACTTTCATCACATGAGGCCGAACCTGGAAGAAGGTGCGCGCACGGGCTGGGGAGTCTTGCGTTGCGTGCGAGCAGTCTTGTCCAGGGTGATGCTTCCGAAGGCATCCTCGCGGAAGTTGGTTTTGATCTTCTCGATCCTCAGCGGCTCGATCTGAAGGCTGGCCAAACGCAAGTTGACGGGTTCATCTTCTTCGTTCGATCGCTGAGGAATGGGATCGGAAGTCAGCCCCATGGGAACGTAAATATCTTCGAAGATGCGGCGAGGAGCGATGCTCAGGACTCCGTCACATGATTCCACCAGATAATCCCCTTTACGGCCACAGTGCTGCCGGCCAAGATGGTCGGTGAAGGTAAGACTGGAATTGAGTTGTTTGGCTTTGACCAGAAATCTTGTGCGGTACGTCTTCCATTCAATGGTTTTCATGGCGCGCTGACCCGGAGGGTTCTGCTGGAACTTGTCCTCAAAGCGAAATGCGGCTGGGACGAACCAACTTTTCGCTGTGAGGACGAAGCTGAATGTACGGTTGAATTGGATGCAGGTCAATTCCGCTTTTTGGTGCATTTGAGGAAAACAGCGTGCCCGGATGCGATGCCGCGACATGGCTCAAGCAGGAGATAAGAAACGTCTCGCTGTAGCCCGACATCACGGTGTTTCTTGGATGTGGCAGAGGCGACGAACGAAATCTGGTAGAGTGGGCAGCCGGAATCTCCACAGGGGTTGCACAGGAAATGCAGAAAGTCAGTTCTCAGTTCTCAGTTCTCAGTTCTCAGTTCTCAGTTCTCAGTTCTCAGTTCTCAGTTCTCAGTTCTCAGTTCTCAGTTCTCAGTTCTCAGTTCTCAGTTCTCAGTTGGAGGGCCTATGCGGCAGAGGGTTGCTTGGGGAGTTGCAATTCTGTGGGGCTCGACAGCTCTACTTTTCGGACAGGCTGCGGGCTCAAAGACGATCGCGGTGCGCTGCGGGAATCTTTTCGATTCGCGCGGGGATTCGTTACGCAAGAACGTCGTGATCGTCATCGAAGGCGAGAAGATCAAGCAACTCGCAACTGCCGCGCCCGCCGGCTCGGAAGTGATCGATCTTTCCCACGAAACTTGCCTGCCGGGGTTGATTGATACGCACACGCACATTTTGCTGCAAGGGGACATCACCGCCGCGGACTACGACGAGCAATTGTTGAAGCAATCGCCGGAGTATCGGACGATTCTGGCGACGGTGAATGCGCGGCGGGATCTGGAGTATGGATTCACTTCGATCCGCGATCTCGAGACCGAGGGCGCGGGATACGCAGATGCCGATGTGAAGAAGGCCATCAACAACGGCGTGATTCCCGGGCCGAGGATGCAGGTCGCCACTCGTGCCCTGGATGTGACTGGAGCTTATCCGCTGCAGGGATACGCGCCTGCCGTGATGGTGCCGCGCGGAGTGCAGGTCGTGGATGGTGCGGACAACGGGCGTCAGGCGGTGCGAGAGCAGATCAGCCATGGCGCGGACTGGATCAAGGTTTACAGCGACCGCTCGTACCGTGTGCGCGAAGACGGCGTGCTCGACGACATTCCTACGTTCACGCTCGAAGAACTGAAGGCGATTGTAGATGAGGCTCACCGCCAGCGCCACAAGGTCGCATCGCACGCCATGGCTTTGTACGGCGTGCACAACTCCATCGAGGCCGGTGTAGATTCGATCGAGCACGGAAACTATATTGCGGATGAAGATCTCAAGACCATGGCGACGCGCGGGATCTTCTATGTGCCGACCATCTATGTGGGCGAGTACGTCGCGCAGGGGCGGGCGACTGAGGGAGCGCCGGTGTGGGTGAAGATGATTCAGATTCATGAGGACACGTTCCGGCGGGCGCTGAAGGCCGGAGTGAAGATCGCTTTCGGGACTGACGCGGGAGGGTTCGACTGGAAAATCAATCCGGCGAAGGAATTTTCGTCGATGGTGAAGTTTGGCATGACTCCGGCGCAGGCGATCCGGGCGGGGACGGTCAATGCGGCGGAGTTGTTGGGGACGAAGGATTCGCTTGGGACCCTCGAATCGGGAAAGTTGGCCGATATTGTGGCGGTGCCCGGGGATCCGTTGAGCGATGTCTCGCTGATGGAGAAGGTGGATTTTGTGATGAAGGGCGGCGTGGTTTACAGGAAGCCCTAGCTCGTCCCCAAGAAATAAAAAGCCTCACCACAGAGGGCACGGAGGAGCACAGAGGAACTGGACATTACAGGAATTACCCGAGCGGAAGTAAGAGCCATTCTGTTGACAATCGCTTCGATGTACAAAATCCGTTAGGAGTACTGCAATGACGACTGACCCGGTTTGTGGAATGAGAGTCGATGACAACGAGTCTCAGCATCAGGCGCAGTATGGCAGCCAGACGTATTCATTTTGCTCGCAGGAATGCAAGAATGAGTTTGAGCAAAATCCGGAGCAGTACGCGAGGTCGGCGGCTTAGAGCAATCGGAGCAAAATAGCAAAGGCCCTTGTTTTGGCAAGGGCCTTTGCTATCGCCGCTTCAAGTGGGAACGCTTCCGACGAACGGCAGGCTCCCCTTCGATTCGCTCAGGGTCTCGGGGCGGACGAAGGCGTCCGCCCCTACACAAGCTAGCGATGCGCCATGGCTGGTTCGTGGACTCCTTTGCCGGCTTTGAAGGCGGCGTAGCGTTTGTTAATTTCGTCCCAGTTCACTACGTTCCACCATGCGGCGAGGTATTCGGGGCGACGGTTGTTGTATTTCAGGTAATACGCATGTTCCCAGACGTCGTTGCCGAAGATGGGATAAAGGCCCTGCGAGATGGGATTGTCCTGATTCGGCGTGGAGATGACCTGCACTTCGCCATTCGGTTTTGCGGCGAGCCAGGCCCATCCTGAGCCGAATTGCTTCGCGCCCGCGTCATTGAACTTCGCCTTGAAGTCGTTGAAGTTGCCGAAGGTCTTCTGAATCACCTCAGCGATCGGGCCGGAGGGATCGCCTCCACCCTTGGGTTTCATGATCTTCCAGAACATGGAGTGGTTGACGTGGCCTCCGCCATTGTTGCGGACGGCCGCGCGGATATCTTCTGGAATGGCGTTGAGGTCGCGGATCAGGTCTTCGGCAGATTTGCCGGCGAGTTCGGGATGCTTCTCGAGGGCGGCGTTCAGGTTCTTCACGTAGGCGCCGTGGTGCATGTCATGGTGCAGCGTCATGGTCTGCTTGTCGATCGTGGGTTCGAGTGCCTCGTAGGCATAGGGCAGTGGGGGTAGTTCGTGTGCCATTTTCTTCATTCCTCCAGGCTTTTGAGATGACGGGAGATTGAATTTCGATGCAAGGTTCGTTGAGTCATTATAGCTCCGGGGCGATTGGGCGGATTAGAGGGAGTCAACCAACCTCGAGGTTTGTGGCGCTGGCACGACTCGCTTCGCTTCGGCGGGGCGGACGAATGCGTCGGCCCCCCCCAAAACCTCGGCGGAGAAGGCGTTCGCCACAGAAGCTACTTCCGGCCTAGGAGGCGGATTCTAGAGGTGAAGGCTCTGCCCTGGCACGCGGTGAAAGTCGGGGTGGGGTGGGAGGAGTCAATTACGTTGTTCACCACATAGGGATTGCAGCGGCCGGTGATGTTGTCGAAGCCTCCGCGCAAGGCCCAATAGTTGTGGAAGAGGTGGAATTTCTTTTCGAGTTGCAGGTTCAAGGAGAAGTAGTCAGGGTACCGCTCCGCACTAGGTTTTCCGATGAGTGCATGCTGATCGTTCAAAAGGCTGAACGGGAATCCGGTGCGGGCTTCCATTGAGTAGGCGAGTTCAAATTTATGGAATATGGGCAGACTGAAGAACGGAAGATATCCCCAGGAAAGAAAGCGGTTCGGCGTGTCCCACGGGTAAGGACCGGGTTGTTGCGAACTGAGCACTGGATTGTCGACGTTGAAATCGAGAGCCTGATTGGTGCGGGCCCGCGAACGGGTGTACGAACCCATGATCGTGTAAGTCTCGCGGAAGTTGTGCCGAAGCGAAATCTGAAACGCGTCGTAATGATCTTCGCGAGTATTGCGAAGAATGAAGTCGCCCGTCGCGGTTGAATTCCGCGTGTCGTAGACGAACCCATTGGTGCCATGCCGGCGCAGGAATTCCGCCTTGAGATAGACCGCCCGCGGGAGTTTCTTTTCTAACCCGAGACTCCAGTTGAGGAATCGCGGGGGCTCGAGCGAGTTGTTGTCGATTGAAAACGTGGTCTTGAAAGGCCCGGTTGTGGTGACGCACTTCGTCGTAATGCAATTGGGATCGGTGCTGAAGAATATGTCTTCCCGGCTGCCCGCAAACGGGCGGGCGATGAGGAATAGGGGAGTTGCATCATAGACAAGGCCGATTCCGGCCGAGAGTTTGGTGCTGCCGGAATTGTCGAGAACAAAGGTTCCGGCAAGACGTGGCGAAAAAGCTCCTTCGTGGACGATCGAGTCCCAATCGAAACGAAATCCTGGTTCAATGAGCAGGCGGTCGGTGACACTCCAGCGATCCTCGATGTAGGCGCTGGCCTCGGAATTTGTCTGCTCATGAGGCAGGGCGGCAGTGAAGGTGGAGTAGCGAATGCAGGGAAAGTTTTTGTCTTGCGGGGCCGTGAAACAAATGTCAGCCGGTTCCTGGGCGGAAACCTGTGCCGTCAAGAATGAAATTGGTTGGCGATTCAGCTGGGCATCATAAGAGAGGCGGTCGAGATCGGTCCCGACCTTGAAATCGTGACGGCCGTGCCAGTAGTGGGGTGAAAGATAAAGATTGGCCAAGCCTTGCCAGCGGGTGGCGGACGTGTGCTCGTTCAGATAGTAGTTGCCGAACGCGGTGCTGGGAGTGATCTGGTAGGGGGCCGTCCCGTAGGGGGTGAGACGCAGATTGTATTGACTGAAGGCAAGTCCGGTTTCGAGCAGTTCGCCGCCGTTGAAGTAATGCTGGTCTTTCACGCTGGAAATGTAAGCGGCCTCGACATCCTGCGGATTCGTTTGTTGCGGGCTTTGCGGGGAGAGATACGTGTACTGGTCGTGTAAATAATTGATGAGGAAACTTGTGGTGAGGATGTTGCGGCTGGTCAGATTGGTCTGGACCTTCGAGAGATTGCCAATGCGCCAGATGTAATCGCTGTCCTGGTCGATGGGGAGAGCGGTGTAGACAAGATTGTTGTATTCGCCTTCGAATGCGTTGTAGAACCAGATTTTCCGCTTAAGGATTGGGCCGGACGTGGTGAAGCGGGGAAGGAATTGATTGAAGCGCCATCCGTGCTTGTTCTGGATGGAAGGAATGAAGTTGGTGGCGAAGAAGCGGTAGTGATCGTCACCGATGCCGGTGTTCAGATGGAGGACTCCGGCAGATCCTTTGCCGGATTCGGCAGGCTCGCGTGAGGGCTCGACCTGTATGGAGCGGAAGGCGTCGGCACTGACGTGGACCAGGAGCTGCCCGCTGGCTGGTTGGGTGACGTTGAAGCCATCGAGCTGAGTTTGGGTCTGATAGGTCTGTGCTCCGGCGATGTGGGGCTGGCCAAACTGGTCCTGGACGACGCCGGGAATAAAGTTGAGCACGTTGCGGTAGTCGTGTGTGCCGGGGTAGACGATATCGATGACGTCGAGTCCGGTGATGGTTTCCTGAGCGGCAACCTGCGCGGGATCTATAGCCAGAGGCGATTCGTGTACGTCGACAGTTTCATGGACCTCCTGCTGGTGGAAGATCGCGACTTCTATGTTCGAGCTGCGCGTGATTTCCAGTGCAGGCTGTTGAAGAGCGTAGAAGCCCTCTTTTTCGACGCGTAGTTGGTACTGACCCGGCGCGAGATTCGGGAATTGGCAGCGTCCCGTATAGTCAGTCTCACATCGAATGGGAAGCTGAGGTGGGGCTTCTAAAGAGATCCGTGCGGAAGGAACGGCGACTCCATTTTCATCAACGACGGTAATCAGAGGCGCCGAGCCGACTTGGGCTGCAGCCGTGCAGACAAGGGCGACGGTCAGGAGGAGGGCACGCATCCGTTCAACTTATTGTATGTGTGAATGATAGAACTGGTTTCTGAGATGCGATAAATCTGCCGAGCAGGAACCTCCACGCGGGGAGAGCTTTATCGGCAGACCTACCAGCAAATCACCGACTGCGAGGTATTCCCGTCCGGCTGAAAATCAGTTTAAATTACGTGGCTGTTTAGAAGGATTTTCCCTCACCCATGACGCTGTATCTGACCTCCCAGGAAGCCCTCAGACTTACCGCCGCGTTTGCATCTACAGCCGATCAGATGCGGGCTGGCGATGACGCCGTTGAGATCCGTGCCCAGATTTGTGAAACGGCCAGCCGTGTTGCCTTTCTCCGGGCCCACCTGATTGCCAAAAGAGAAGAGATTTTACCTGCGCTCGGCGAGACTTTCCAGCGCGCTGTTTTCGCAGTTGCCTGACAAACTTCTAGCTTTCTTGGGGACCGCCGTTACAATGTGAACCATGTCGGCAGCCCCATTCAATCGATTCGCCGCCAGGGCCACAACCCTTGCCGCAGCGCGCTAGCTCAGCCGGGGCGAGTCAAACACGTCGTCGCGACGGTACCTTGCTCCGCATCATCGCGGTACTCAAATTCCTGAAGGCAGCGTCCTTAATTGCCTTGTCGGTCGGAGTTTTCCGGACCATGCATCAGGATATTGGCATGCGGTTGGAACACTGGGTCAGAGCGATGCACCTGGATCCGGGGAACCGTCACATCGAAATGTTTCTGGAAAGAGTGTCGAATCTCAGTCCGGCGCAGGTGAAAAGGCTGGGGCTTGTGGGACTGCTCTATGCTGGACTGTTTCTGGTTGAGGGCACGGGATTGTGGCTGCAACGCCGGTGGGGAGAGTGGGCCACAGTGGTGATCACCGGGTTGCTGGTTCCGGTGGAGGTGTATGAAATTTTCCTGCATCCGAGCGCAGCCAAAATTCTGGTGCTGATCGTGAATATCGCGGTCGTCGGCTATCTGGTATATCGGATTCGCAGCAATCGCGCGACGGGCTGACGAAGTCGACAAAACGACTTTCCCGATCGCCACCAGTCCCATGTACTCCCGCGCAGGATGCCTGCAGAACACCGGGTCGTCAACCTGACTGGCTGGATTGAGTCAAATTCTGTTGGTCAGGCTCAGGCCGAAGCCCGTACTTACGCTTTGGTGGCGAGGTATTGGCAGACGCGCTTGATCGTGTCGCGCTGGGTGTCGTTCAGGGTGAGGAATTCGAATCCGTAGCGAAGGCCCTGGCGGTAGCGGACGATGGCGCGGACCTTGATGGGATAGGGAGAGAGTGGAAGCGGGATTTCGAGGGTCACGATTTCGCCGGTTTCGAGGCTGCCGGTGAGGGTTGCGCCGATGCCATCCTGGCCCATCTCGGTGGAACGGCCCCAGCATTGACGGAATTCGCCTGCCTGAAACATCTTGACCTGCAAGCGGACGTCAATCACGAAGCGGGGAAAGCGGCGGGTAAAAGCCGGCCTGCCGGGGGCCGGCTGTCCGCTGGGCGTGCTGCTGCCGGAGTTTTCAGCACCCGCGGCGGCGGCTTGAGCTTTCTTCTCGATAGCCATGCAAAGTGAGGCTCGACGCTGAGCCTTTAGCAAACCGTCCCTTAATTTCCATGCAACAAATAACCGGGCTCGAGTGGAAGCTTCCCGGCTAGTTTTACGACTGAAACACTGCTGTTGATCGCGTAAACATCGACGACGCCGACCGCTCCCGGAATGGAAGCCACCTTGTTGACCAGGTCTTCATCCGACTCCGCGATCATGATCGCAGGATGATTCGTGCGCCCGTGGTTGGCAGTGGCGATGAGATCCTTCACTTGCGCCTCAGGCAATTCGTAGACTTTCTCCAAAAACAGCTTCATCTCGGGAGTAGCCGGAGCGCGCATGATAAGCATGACGGGCTTCCCGTCGGGCCAGCGGTTCGTCTGGGCCTTGCACACCTTCACCAGATCCGGCAACGAGATGGTGGCGAGCGAGTTGGACTTGTTCGAGACAACGGCAAGATCGCGTGCGGCTGCCACGCAAAGACTGACTGCGACAAATAGGGAAACACCTATGACTTTGCGGTAGAACACGCTCGCTCCCACAAGACAGAACAGTCCATGCAATCGATTTTCGTGGAATTTAGTCATTGGCTCAACGTAACCAAGGTCATGTGCCTCAAGGAGAGGGCAGGAGAGCGATTCCACCCTGGTTTAGCCCCGACTTCCATCGTAAAGAGCCCAAAAAGGGGTAAAAGCAAGAATCCAAAAGGCGTTTAAAGCTCATGTGCCTAGGGGATTGGCAAGTAGCGCGAGATCAGGTAGGCTATCGCTTCTTATAAATCAGGACTAATTCCCATGACGAATCGAGTCTCCTACACGCCGCAAGACGTTCAGAAAATGTGCAAACAGGCCGAGAGAGATCAGGAAAGCAAGAAGTTGGTGTTTTTGATGCAGCGGGTGAAACGGCAGATCGCGGAACGCTCCAATTCGGGCGTAAAGGCGGAAGCCGGAAAGCGGTCTGTAGCGGCGAATTCAGACTCCGGTTCGGTGAGGCTTCCCATTCGTTCTGTTCCTCTTGAGCGCTAAGCTTTTGGGCTGGTTTTCGATCCCGTGGTTTTCCTGATCGGGTCGTCGGAAAAATTTTTCTCCTTCCACAACTTTGTTTTGCGCTAGAATCGCGATACTTTGCGGATTGGTCCCGGCGTTGGCGGGACGCAATGTGGGTTCGTGCACTGCCTTCCCCCAGGAGGAGTAGATGTATCGGCAATTCACAGGCACCCAGGCGGATTTTCGTCCGCTGCGGGATGTTGACTCTCAGCTGCGAGAACAGACCCAGGATTTTGCAACTTCATTCAACACGGCAAATTATGATCACGCCGCCCGGCTGTTTGCGGACGATGGCGTGCTCATGGCGCCCCAATACGAAGGGGCTTATGGACAAAAGCACGTGGAGCGACTGCTGCGCCAGTTGGGTGAATCCGGCTACAGCGATTTGCGCATGGAGACGACGCGCGTGGATCATTCCGGCGACATGGCCATGGAACTCGGCCGTTTTTCGCTGGTGGTGCGAGGGGCCGACGGGGCGATGATTCCGGAGCAAGGAAAATACGTCAGAGTGTGGCGCCGGCTAGGCGCTTGGTTGCTGATGGCCGATTGCTGGAACTGGACAGCACCGGCGGCGAGTGATCGCGCAGCATAAAATGGAGAAAAATCCACAGGGGACGTCCGCTGACGAGAGCGGGCATGGGGCGGGAGGAAAGGCAGTCGACCCGGGGCAGTATTGTCCGAATTGCTCGTCCAAGTTGCAGGAAAGCCGTTGCAAGATGAAGTGTCCGCAGTGTGGGTTCTATCTGAGCTGCTCGGACTTTTACTGAAATTGCTGATTGTTGATTTTTGGATACAAAACTTCCCTATTGAATTTTCATCGCTGCGGTCTACCTCGCCGATTTTCACTCAACAATCAAAATTCAATAATCAACAATTCCGGCCCCGAGACGGACAAAAGCGATTCCGTCTACAATGACTGCGCGACTTTTATTTCTGATTTGTGAGGAGAACGTCATGCAACGCAAGGCAAATGCAGTTTGGAAGGGTGGGTTGAAGGACGGCAAGGGGACGATTTCGGCTCCAGGTGGAGTGCTGAACAATACGCCATATTCCTTTACGACGCGTTTTGAGAACGCTCCGGGAACGAATCCGGAGGAATTGATTGCGGCAGCGCATGCGGGATGCTTCTCGATGGCCTTGTCGGCGCAACTGGGCAGCGCAAATCTTACGCCGGAGAGCATTTCGACCAGCGTGACCCTGTCGCTCGAAAAGCTGGACTCAGGATGGACCATCACTTCCAGTCACATTGATGTTGTGGGCAAGGTGCCGGGTGCCGATGCCGCGACGTTTCAGAAGTATGCCGAGGCGGCGGAGAAGGGATGCCCGGTTTCGAAGGTGCTGAACGCGAAGATCACGATGAACGCGAAGCTTGAGTAAAGGCTTGTTGATTGCGGGTGCTCTCTTGGAGATGTCATGCTGAACAGCTGCGAAGCCGCTGGGAGGACCGTACGTGAGCCGAAAGTTCATGTGTGATTAGTTAGGAACGCCCGGTGCATCCGGCGGGCACGATCTTGGCGACCGTATTGCCGCTTCAATTGCTTCGTAAGGTTCCTCGGAGGCTATCGTCCTCCTCAGGATGACATCGCGTACACACGTCGGATGACATCGCGACTAGACAGGTGGGGGCGCTGATCGTTTGACAGTGAGCAACCGGGCTGTAGAATAGACGTGCAGGTCTTCCTGATCCGGCGGCCTTGGGCCGTCGCGACGATTGAAGTCCACTTGCCATCGTGGCGGAATTGGCAGACGCGCATGGTTCAGGTCCATGTACCGGCAACGGTGTGGGGGTTCGAGTCCCTTCGATGGCACCACAGCAAATGATTGATTTCCGGACTTTGATTGTTGAATGAAAGGGCGCGGCTTGCCGTCGTTTCTTGCCGACTCATTCCGGTTGCCTTAATCAGTTCACATTTGCGGGAAGCCCTTTCATCATCAGGCCATTCAGCGTGATCTTCATGTCGATCGTGGTGGGATGGTTCTCACCTAGCGTTTTGGCGGCAATGTTGAAGGCCCGGCTCATCAGCAGTTGGGCTCCGCTAAAATTCCCCGTGGCTTGCAGCAGCTTGGCCAGCATACCCATGGTGCTGGCGGTCTCAGCATGGTCAGGTCCCCAGGCTTTTTCCATCACAACCAGCGCGCGCCGGTAGATGGTCTCCGCCTCGTCGAATCGTCCCCGCTTGTGAAGAAGTGTGGCCAGGTGAAAGAGAGTCGAGCCGACCGCGCGATTATCGGAACCGAGGGCGTGCTCATAGAACAACAGGGCGCGGCGAAGAAGAGAGTCGCACTCTTCGGAGGTTCCGGCCTGTTGAAGTGTCAATGCCAGATTGACCAGAGTAACGGCAATCTGGGGATCGCCGGGCTTGAGGACTTTTTCTTTGATCGCGAGCGCCTGGCGCAGCAGCGGGACCGATCCCTGGGCATCCCCCTGAGTCATTCGCAAGCCGGCGAGTGTTTCCAGCACCTGTGCACACGAGAAATGCCCGGCGCCAAACGCCTTTTCCCGCAATGCCAGTGCGCGCCAGAAAAGAGGTTCGGCGGCCGCAAAGTCGCCTCGGTCTTGCAGCACCGAGCCCAAGTGGAAGAGTTGGGTCGAAACGAAAACTGTCGCTTCCTCGCCGGCTCGTTCTCCCAGGGCAAGCGCGCGCCGAATGCAGGCCTCAGCCTCGGCGTATTCGCGATTGCGGAACAGGCTCCAACCTAGCGTGCCGAGCGTTACGGAGATGCCGACGTCGTTCGCCGGTAGAAGCTCTTCTCTGATCTTGAGTGCCCGTCGCACAAGGCTGACCGAGTCCGCGACCTTGCCTTTGACGGTCAGCAACGACGCGAGCGCTTCCAGGCAATCTGCGGTGGCCAGTGAATCCTTTGCGCCGGACTTTTCCTGTAATGCGAGTGCGCGCCGCAACAGAGGTTCCGCGGCGTCACCGTCATCGTTTTCCGTGAGCATGCGACCGAGTTGATTCAGAGTCGGGACAAGACGTGCATCTTCCGCTCCAAAAGCAGCTTCCTGAATCGCCAACGCGCGGCGATAGAACCCATCCGCACCGCGGATATCCGCTTTCTTCCATAGGAGTTCTCCAAGTCCCAGGAGCGCTGAGCACAATTCGATGCTATCCGGGCCTAATTTTTTCTCTCGAATGGAAAGCGAGCGTTGCAAAAGGGATTCCGCCTCGTGCAATTGACTCTGCTGGCTCAGGGTGATCCCGAGATTGGTGAGGCAGAGCGCCAGTTCCTCTTGATCGAGGTCGGGATTTAGTTCGTGCAGTGCCAGCGCCCGGCGAAAAGCATCCGCTGCGCCGGCCAGGTCTTCTTTCCGATGGAGCAGCAGTCCCAGCGAGTTGAAGACCGCAGCTGCTCCGCGGTCCTTCTCGCCATAGTTGGCGGAGCGGATTTCCAGCATTCGCCGAAGCATGACAATGGCGGCGTCTGGGTTTCCTTGACCGTGATACAGTTGCGCCAGCCAATCGAGCGTTTGCAGAAGGTCTGCCGAATACGGACCCAGGTTCAACGCCTGGATATAAACGACACGATGGAGCAAGGGAATGGCCCCAACGAAATCGTCGCGCAGCATTTTGAAGTGCGCGATACGGCGCAGATAAATGCCGACTTCAATGCTGTCGCGCCCAGCTTTTTTCTGCACGCTCTGGATGAGGCGGTCTAAGGTTTGTTCAGCGAGTGCGAAGTTCCCCTGGGCAGCGTAGTTGTCCGCTTGCCGGTTAAGGTCGGCGGCATCGGACGCGATGGGATTCCTGCCTTCGGCAAACAGCGTGCGGAGCAGGTAGAAAACCAATATTAGAAGTGCGCCTTCCACGGGATACCTCGGGACGTGGCTGACCTTCAAGTATAACTGCCTTGGCACCTTTCGTAGTTCTATGCAAAGCGACTGAAATGCGGCACAATCATGCCTTGCGGGGAGGATGGCGATTTGAAGATTTCTCAGAAAGGACTGTACGCGCTGCAGGCCATGATGACCTTGGCGCGGCGGTACGATCAGGGCGCGATCAAGATTCGCGACATTGCGGCGGAAAGTGACCTGCCTGAGAAGTTTCTGGAACTGATACTGCTGGAACTGAAAAACGCGCGCATCGTCGACAGCGTGCGCGGTGCACGGGGCGGTTATCAGTTGCGCCGTGCCCCGTCCGATATCCCCTTGAGCGACATCATCCGCCTTGTGGATGGACCGCTGGCGCCCATGGGCGATGCCGAGCAGTTGCGGGGATTGATCGCGAAAGATGCGGATCACCGGGCGCTGTATGAGGTTTTTCTAGCCGTACGAGATGCAGCCGCAAAGATTCTGGAGCACACCACAGTCGCCGATCTGATTACTGAAAAAGGCCGCAAGGGATCCGGTCCGAAAAGCGGAGCGCTGCCGGCTAAGAGAAAAGCCACCGGGGCTTAGATTGGCTCGGCGGCATTTGGGACAGCCTACGCTGGCGGCACGCCTCGCTTCGCTTCGGCGGGGCGGACGAATGCGTCCGCCCCTACACGAGCTCACTGGGACACTGGGATCAGGTTGCCGATCATATTTTCCAGCCGGACGTAACTGTCTTCCATTCCGCGTTCCATTCCGGTGGCGAGCATTGCGGCCCGTGTTTGAGCGTCTGGTAAGGTCATCCGCATCGTCATGAGCGTACCCGGGCCATCGGGCTCGAATGTGGTTTCGATGTGATTGTCCGGCGTGGGGTCAGGCAGGTGCATCCGCTCGACGTGGACGATCTTGCTGAACGGCTTCACTTCCAGGAACTCTCCGGTGAGATAGAAGCCGCCGCCTTTACCGTTGGTCCATTCGTAGCGGATCTTGCCTCCGGGTCGAGCTTCGTTGATGCAGACAGGCATCGTCCACCCTTCAGGCCCGAGCATCCACTGCTGAACCAGTTTCGGTTCCATGTGCGCGCGGTACACCGCTTCTGGCGGGGCGGCAAAGCGCCGGGTCACAATCACGTGTGTATCGCCTTCGGTCTTGAGCGTTAGTTTACTCATTGCGTTTTCCTCACTTTGTCTTTATTCGATTCCATGGCGGCTAAAACCTGGTCGAGCCTGTCGTAGTTCCTCTCCAGCGCCTTTCGCAGCATGGCCAGCCATTGATCCATCGCATCGATGCCGGCCTTGGCCAGCCGGCGCGGACGCCGCGTGCCGTCGATTCGGCCGACAATGAGCCCCGCTTCTTCGAGCACCTTAAGATGCTGCGAGATTGCAGGCTGGGTCATCTTGAATGGTTTGGCCAACTCCATGACCGTTGCCTCGCCAATCGCCAACTGGGCAAGGATCGCCCGGCGAGTTGGATCGGACAGGGCTGCGAAGGAGGCGTCCAGATTGAACGTCGTTGTCATAAGTGATACCTTATATAAGTAATTAATTATTGTCAAGAGAAAAATTCAACAGGGGTTTCCAGGTCCGTTTTGCATTCTTAGTGGACCGGAATGCGGTAGACGGTGACGGAGTAGGGATCCAAATGCGCCGGGATCTTTCCCGCTTTTACATCCAGAGTGGAGTCTTTCGGCGCCACATTCTTCGGGTGGTCGAAATTGTTCTCGGCGTTCAGATCGGCGCCTTCCAAAGTTGTGACCTTCGCCGTTCCCGACGCGTTCGCGCCATTCAAATCGATCTCGACCGCCCTTGTCGTGGAGGCGACGTTGACTGCTTTCACGATCAGTTCGTGCGAGCGCTCGTCGAGCGATGCGCTGGTGTAGAGTCCGTCTTGCGCTTGCGGGGTGACCGGAACAATTCGCGTTCCCACATTGCTGGCAAAGATTCTCTGCACGTAGTAATTCGGCGTCCCGTAGGAACGCAAGTTGTCGAACCAGATCGCGTCCGGCGTCCACTGCCAGGCGTCGCCGTGAGCGAGTAGTGGCGCATACGATGCCATGCGCACGACATCTCCGTTTCGCTCTAGGCCGGTCATAAAGGCAGCTTCGGCGATGGCACCGTTCCAGTTATTGTGATTGTCGGGCCTCGCCACGCCCGACGTCTGTGCTGCGTATTCGCCCGCAAAGACCTTCGGTCCCGAGCGGTCGTAGTGGTCGTAGCGTCCCGTATTCGTGAGGAACCACTGAGGGTTCATGTAGTAGTGTTCGTCCACGATGTCAGCTTTCAACTGTCGCCAGTTGGACCACAGAAACTGGAATTGGTCGCCTGAAGGTGACGGTCCAGCGGCGACGACCAAGTTGATCTCTGGATATTTCGTTTTCAACGCCGCCGCGAACAGTTTGTAGCGCTCGACATAAGGCTGTCCCCACTGCTCGTTACCGACTCCGATCATGGTCAGATGGAACGGCGCTGGATGCCCCATTTGCGCGCGCACCTTCCCCCACGGCGAGGTTGCCGGACCATTGGCGAATTCGATCAGGTCGAGCGCGTCCTGAATGTATTCCTGAGTGTCGTTCAGTTGCGCCAATTCGCCGGTGTTGAACTGGCACGCCATGCCGCAATTCAGAATGGGCAGCGGCGCGGCGCCGATGTCTTCGGCGAGTTGGAAGTACTCGTAGAAGCCAAGGCCGAACGACTGGAAATAGTCCGGCGCCGGGCGGTGGTCGAACTCGTCATTCCAGCGATTGATAATCGTCTGTCGCTTTTCGACGTCGCCAACCGTGGCCTTCCAGCGATAGCGCGTCGCCAATCGCTTGCCTTCGACGATGCAGCCTCCGGGAAAGCGAATGAAGCCGGGGTGCATGTCCGCCAGAAGTTGCACCAGGTCTTTCCGCAATCCATTCGGGCGATGGTTCCATGTGTCCACGGGAAACAGCGAGATCATGTCGAGATCGACATATCCTGGCTCGTCGAGGTAGAGATTGAACTGCGCATGCTGGACGGTTGCGCTCGCGCGGATTATGGTCTCATAGCGTTTCCACTGTCCGTCAAACCCGGTTAGCGTTCCGCTGCCGATTTCATGGTTGCCGTCGGTGATCGTTGCCCGGACGCTTTTCGGGCCGCCGGTCCGCAGATACGCCGAGAACCGGTATTCGGCCCCGCTCTCCACACCGATCCCGCGATAGCCGGAGTTCCACAATCCGTAGCCCGGCACGTACGCGCGCACCCGAAGATAATGCGGATTGGACGGGTTGAGCGGTTCGTCCGTGCGGAGATCGAGTTCGCCTCGGGTGCTGTCGAGTTCGCCCTTGGTGTTGATCGGCAGGATGGCGTGCCATCCCGCCAGAGGCTGGTCGAACTCGAAGGAGCGGTTCTTGATCCGCTCGGGATAGAGTCCGCCGTCGGCGCCAAAGTTGATATCTTCGAAGAAAATGCCGAACATAGAGGGAGAGATCGTGGCCCCCAGGTGAGCGACATCGACCGAGATTACCGTTGAACTCTGTTGGCCCTGGATGACCGGTGAGACCGGGACGAGTGCGAGAGCAAAAATTGCGAAACAGTGTTTGAGTTGCATAAGAGTAGTCAGCATTCTAGTCGCTTGCGGCCAGAGTTCTCGATTGAAATCGAGGCGGAGAGATGGAGAGGGAGTCGCGAAGCCGCGAAGCGGCGAACGAATACAGCCCACGGCGCAAGCCGGGGGAATGCAACGCGTAAGAGGGCCAGCCCCGAGGGGCGAAAGAGAGTCAGCCGGCTTCCTATGCTCACGCAAAACGCTTACCAGACGCTGGAAGTGCGTGATTTTCACAACGGCGAAACAAATCCGTGATTCACAATTCATATTCACTTCGGCCGCTGAATTCTCCCAAAACCCGCGTCCCATGGGGCTTCCGCGCGAAATTATTCCGGTCGATTGCACCAAATCCGGTCATCGCCCTGTGAACGGCGTGCACTCGATTGAAAATACGTGTACTTACAAAGGCGTATTTTTGATTGACTGGAAAAATAGAAGGAGTACAACAGGATCGTTCTT
>Ga0070732_10000888_pt1 | contig 17108 bp, 10 predicted proteins | sample Coa_R1_5_FD_66449 | JGI IMG/M metagenome (GOLD analysis project Ga0070732, IMG submission 66449) | Surface soil microbial communities from Centralia Pennsylvania, which are recovering from an underground coalmine fire - Coalmine... | ecosystem: Environmental > Terrestrial > Soil > Unclassified ...
CACGGCTTTACTACGCGGCAAGACGATGGCTCGCGGAGAGGAATTGGTATGTGAGAGCCAGGCGGGTGGTTTTTCGCGTTCCCCAGCCGGGGCACGTAAAGCGCTCGTGGAAAGCTGGCTCCTGATTTCGTGAGGGATTGAGTTGCACATCTTAATTGCGATAGGAGTGCCTCGAAAAGAGGAGGCAGGCGCGGCAGGAGTAGTGTTAAATCACGCGCGCGAATTGGAGAAACGCGGGCATCGCGTGACATGCTGGTTTCTGGAAGATGTTTTGAGGCAGCCGGCAAAGCCGAAACGGTTTGAAGCGATCCTTTTCGCGATGGCCGTTGCGGGGCAGATCCGCAAAGAGAAGAAGAACTTTGACGTTGTGAATCTGCATGCGCCTTGGGGATGTGCGTACGGAATCTGGCGCAAGCTATTGCATCCGAGCGGCGCTCCTCCATATGTGATGACGATGCAGGGAAGCGAGGAACGATACGTCCGCGCGATGCGGATCGAGGAGCGCAAGGGGCGCGCCTGGAATTTCAGCTGGAAAAACCGGTTGTGGCATCGCGTTTACCATCAGGCGATGTATGACTATTCCATCAAAACAGCAGACTACGGCGTAGTCGCGAATCGAGAGGCGTGGATTTGCGCTGAGCTAAAATATAATCGCGCTCCCGGCCTCATTTGGTACGTACCCAACGGAGTGCAAGAGCGTTTCTTTATTGCGCGCCAATTTTCCGAGAAACCCTCGTGTGAGCTGCTTTTTGTGGGTACGTGGCTCGATCGCAAGGGTGTATATTATCTCGCCGAGGCTTTCAGGTTGGTGCTGAAAAGAATTCCTCAGGCGCGGCTAACTGTGGCTGGATGTTCTGTTTCGGCGGAACAGGTGAAAGAAACGTTCCCGGCAGAAGTGCGTGACAGGGTGAGCGTCATTCCCTTCGTGAAGCTAGCGGATATTCCGTGTGTGTACGCCGCGCATGATATTTTTGTTTTTCCTTCGCTGGTGGAAGGAATGCCACTCACCCTGCTAGAAGCGATGGCTACGGGGATGCCGGTGATCACGACGAATACATGCGGCATGGCGGACATCGTCGAGAATGATGTTAACGGCATGCTCGTTCCGGCGGCAGATGCGGATAAGCTGGCGGAGGGGATCGAGGGACTCTGCCGATCAACCGATTTGCGGAAACGTCTCGGGCTGGCGGGACAGGAAAGCGTGCGGCGGTACATTTGGGAACGGGTCGCGGAACAACTGGAGAGAGTTCTGGCGCTTGCGATGCAAAATGGGCGGTGCTAAGTGAGACGTGCGCGCTGCGGCTCGGAGCGAGTGGCGATAGACAATTTTGGGTGGTGGATGCTGCCGGTGGCAAGAATCCCCTGCTGGATCCTCGTGGTCATTTCAACAATTTTGACTGGTCTTGGCTTGTTCTCTCTGGGGCGAGCGTATCAAGCGGAGCCTCAGACAGTTGAGCATGAGCAGTGAATTTCTCGATCGTATATTGGGGACCAGTTCTTGGTAATACCTTGCGAGCATCTCTGATCCCGCTGCTTGGTGGGGTCATCCTGGTATTTGCAGTTCTTGGAATCGGAAATCTCGCGGTTTGGCTCCTGGGGCTGCGCACGCTGCCGTGGCACTGGCGCGTGGCATTCGCCGCTGTCCTGGGCCAAGCAAGCGTGAACCTTCTGGTTCAATCGCTGCTTTTGAGCGGTGAATCGTCAGCGCTGCGATTGAGACTTCTGGGGTGGTCCGCCGTCGCGGTGGGATTGTTGGGATACTTGCTGGCGTTCGGCAGGGATGTAGGGCGTTCACGATGGTTCGAATTTAGAACCAACAAATTCCTCAAGGCGTTGCTACTGCTGGTTTGGCTAGTAAATCTTATTGTGGTGCTTGCTCCGTCTTCAAAGATCGATGAAGTCTTTTATCACATGCTTGTTCCGAAGCGCATCGCAGCCGACGGGGGAATGAACTTTTATCGGCTTCCGATCGAAGCCGCCATCGTGCCGCAGGTGCAATACGAAATCTCCCTGTCGCCCGCCTACGCGCTCGGCGCGCCCGAAGCGGGGAACGTGCTGAGTTTTAGTTATTCCGTTGTGATGGGGCTTTTCATCCTGGGTTTCATTCAAGATGTAACCCTGGCGCTCTTGGGCGGCTTGGGGTGCGTTGTAGGGCTCTATCAAACCGTTTGGCATACAACGGAAGGGGCTGCCGCGATTGGCGAGATGGCATTGCTCGTGGCGGTCTGTGGCCTTCTGTGGCCCGCGACTCTGCGGCGATTCCAGGGTCCGGTGCAATATGGGTTTCTTGTTGTGACCGCGGCCAGCCTCGCCGCCTCCACCAAGATTTCGCTGTTGCCGCTTTGCACGATTGTGAGCTTGCTGGCTGCCTGGAAAGTGTATCGCGAAATAAAAGGCGTTTTGCGCGCGGCACTGCTGGCAGGAATCGTCTTGCTGCCTTGGGCGCTGATGCACTTCCCACTGATGGTTTGGACCTACCACGAATCGGGATCATTTTGGGGCCCGGTCATGGCAAACAGATTCGGGCCGAGCGTATTTCCGGCCGCCATGTTGCAAGCCCTCGACCAGATGCGCAAAGTAAATCAACCTGGTCTGTTGCCGAATATGCGTTATGCGGCTGTCGAGCTTTCTCCGCTGGTTCTTGTCGGGATAATCTTTACAGTGTGGACAGCCGTACGCGGAAGCTGTACGGCTGGGCTCGCTATCACCCTTCTGCTATTTCAGGGCGTGCCGATCCTATGGCTGCTTCCATACGAATTCCGTTTTTTGGGAGGATTACTATACATTCCGTTGATCGCGACTGTTGTGCTGTTCTCAAGTTCCGATGGAGACTCCTCGCAGCCTACCACCCTAACGCCATTTGGAAAGAGAGTGGTAGCACTACGAAATTGGATCGCGATAACGGCCGCTGTTCCATGGTTGCTAGTTCAAATGTACTACGCCAGGCCGTTTGCGGAAGTAGTCGCGGGAGTTACCACCAGACGCGAATTTCGGGAACGTTTTATTGCACTAACTCGCGACTACGAAATTTTGAACAAAGTCCTGCCCGCAGATGCCGTTTTATATATCGCAAACGGGAGGGTGTCGCTCTTCGATGCGCCTCGGCCTGTAGTTTTGACGCCTTTGGACTTGCGACAACGAACCTCCATTTACCGGCTGACGTTGAAAGATCTGCCTGAAAAGGAAGTATTAACGGAGAACTCCATCCTAAATTGCGATCAGACCATCTATTTGAATGATAACGCAATTGTAGAAACCTATCGGATACCCGGTAAAGTCTCTAAGACCGGAAGCGTGACCGTCCGAAGCAGCCGAATTGAACCGGCGGAGCAAGCAACGAGCGGAAAAGAACAAACAAGATGGAGGTCGCGCACGTCATGAAGAGCGGCTTTCCGACCTGAATTTTATTCGAGTCTTCAGCACGCGAGAAGAGTTAAAGGCTGGCATGATTACACTGGGGATTAATTATTCGCAGATGCATGATTCGTCGGCGTGTTTGGTGCGCGACGGGGAGTTGGCGTTTGCGGTGGCGGAAGAGCGGATCAGCCGTCTGAAGCACGACGCGCGGTTTCCGGAGAACGCGATTCGGGCTTGTTTGGAGTTTGCGCGAGTCGAGGCCGAGCAATTGGACGAGGTGTGTTTTGGGTGGCAGGTGGCTGGGGCGGGGTTTCGGCATGACTTGAAGTGCTACGCTTCGGGGAAAATGCCTGCGACGTACATGAATGGGCTGAACTCGACGCTGCATTTTATGAGCATGTGGCATCAGGAGGGTGGCGCGAAGCGGTTTTCGCAGATTTTTGGAGCGACGAAGGCACGGATGAGGTTTGTGGATCATCATTTAGCTCATGCGTTGAGTACCTATTCCTTCTCGGGATTTGATGATGCGGCTGTGGTAGTGATGGACGGGCGGGGAGCGTGGGAGGCGACTTCCATTTGGCGTGGGCGGGATGGGCGGCTCGAACACGTTTTGACGATTCCGTTTCCGGACTCGCTCGGATATTTTTACAGTGAGTTCACGGAGTACCTCGGGTTTCAGCGGAACAGCGATGAGTGGAAGGTGATGGGGCTGGCGCCATACGGTAAGCCTGGCCTGGATTTGCGAGTGTTTATTGAAGCGGACGCTGCGCCGTACAAAGTGCATGCCCGGAAGCTCGTTGCGAACGGAGCGGAGCCGTTCGCGGAAATGGTGCGGCTGTTCGGGCCGCGGCGGATTCCGGAGAGCGAGATCGACGAGCGGCACAAAGACGTGGCGTATGCGGTGCAGGATGCATGCGAGATCGCGATGATGAGCGTCGTGAAGATGGCCATTGAAAAAACAAAGAGCAGAAATCTCTGTCTGGCTGGCGGGGTGGCGCTCAATTCCAAGGCGAATGGGAAAATTGTGGCGTCGGGGGTGGTGGAAAAATTCTTTGTGCAGCCGGCGGCTTCGGATGATGGTGTCGCGCTCGGTGCGGCACTCGCGCCATATATGGACAGGGGCGGGCGTTTGCCGATGAAGGCGATGCGGCACGCGTATTTGGGGTCGGAGTTCGACGACGAGGCGATCGAGAATGCTTTGCGGACGTACAAATTGAAGTACGCCCGGCTGGATGATATAGCTTCGGCCGCGGCGGAGCTGCTTTCAAACGGGAAGATTCTCGGTTGGTTTCAAGGTCGTATGGAATTCGGACCGAGGGCGCTCGGGAGCCGGTCGATTTTGGCGGACCCGCGCGATCCAGAGATGAACGTAAAGGTTAACAACGCAGTGAAATTTCGCGAGTGGTGGCGGCCGTTTGCGCCGTCGATGAAGAAGGAAGCAGCAAAAGAATATCTGGAGAGCGCGGACGATTCACCATTCATGATACTCACGGCGCAGGTGCGACCGGAGAAGCGCGGGGTGATTCCGTCGGTCACGCACGTGGACGGAAGCGCGCGGCCGCAAACCGTGGAGAAAGAGGTCAATCCGCTTTATTGGCGGTTGATCGACGAATTTGGGAAGCGGACCGGGGTGCCGGTAATTATGAATACCTCGTTCAATCTGCGCGGTGAGGCGATTGTGCATACAACAACGGATGCGATTCGCACTTTTTTCAGCTCGGGGATGGACGCGCTGGTGATCGGCAGCTTTCTTGTGGAGAAATGAAGTGAGCGCATCGCAAGGCTGGCTGGCGCAGTTTCTGTTGCGATACGCTTCACCGCTAGCGGGTCTGCGGCGCGTGCCGGTGTTGGGCCGATGCGTTAGTTGGGCGGGAGCAAAGCTCGTGCCGCGCGATTCGCTCGCGTGGGCGCAAGTGCAGAGGGGGGCAGCGCAGGGATTATGGTTGCACTTAAATCCAAGAACGGGAAAACCATACTTTGAAGGCGGCGGCGAGCCGGAAGTGCAGGCGGCCTTGCAGCAACATCTGCGTCCAGGTATGACTTTTTACGATATCGGAGCGAACATCGGATTCTTTTCGTTGCTCGCGGCGCGGCTGGTAGGGAAAGAGGGACGCGTCGTGGCGTTCGAAGCCGATCCAGAAATTGCGGCGCGTTTGCGCGAGCACGTGGCGCGGAATGAGTTTGGCTGGATCACTGTGGAAGAGAAGGCGGTGTGGTCGGAACCGCGCACGGTTTTTTTCGCGCGGACTGATCCAGCGACGTCACCCGATCGCGGATTGGGGCACGTAGTGTCTGCCGGTGCGGCAGAGACTATCCCGGTGAGTGCCGAGTCGCTTGACGATTACACTCGAACGCAGCCGGCGCCGGATTTTCTTAAGTGCGACGTGGAAGGCGCGGAAGTCGAAGTGTTCCGCGGAGCTCAGCAGTTGTTAAAGAAAAAACGTCCGGGCGTTATCTGCGAAATGCACGGCGAAGAAAACCAGCGGGTTCTTCTTGAAGAGTTTTCGCGGTGCGGCTACATCTGCAAGCCGTGTGGCACGAACCACGTTTTAGCCCTCCCATGATGGCTTCATCGAGACAAAGCATCGATTAGACTTTCCTTCTTCCTTTCTGCGAGCACGGCCAAGGGATTGAGCGAAGAACTGTAGCCCGCGAGAGTCGCTGCCGCGAGGAAGGCAAATACTTCCGCGGGAAGCCACTTATCTCCAGTCCAGCGGCTCATAAACAGGATGGGCGCGCTTATGCCACCCAAGATAATTTGCGTGCCGAAGGAGACGAGGACGGCCATACCGGATTGGCGCTGTCCCCGCATCTGGCCGAAATTGAGTCTGCGCGGAAAGGTCAGCGACGACCAATTGGCGATGGCTAGTTGCCCACTAACGTTGAATATGATCGCAGCCAGCGTGGCCGCCAAAACGGGAAGCGAAGGAAGTCCTACCAAGTAGGAAAAAGCGGCCATCGAAAGTGTCAATTCAAAAGCAAGCATCGCGACTTGCAGGAGATTCTTTCCGAGGAATACTTGGCGGAAGCTTACCGGCGAGGTGAAAAACGTTTGGATGCCTTTGCCGTCGTACGCAAAGCTGTTATAGGCCGGCGCCATCAGAATGAGGAGGAGATAAGCCATCATGCCGGGGAAAAAGAACTCGGTCGAAACTGGATGCCTCGTTGCGGTTGGGTGCCTGCCTGCAAATTGGGTGGTGAAGAGCAGAACAAACACGGGAGGCATGATCAGCAGAAAAAAAGCGAAACTGTTGCGCGTGAGGTAGCGGAACTCCTTCCGGAGGACAGCGGCGACTTGGGGCGCGAGCAGGCGGAGCGCGTCGGTCTGTTCAGCAGTCCGGGAAGCAGGACGAACGACGACGCGTGCTGGGGCCGCTGTTTCGCTTAACTCTTCGCCACGGTATTGTGTGGCGAACCTCATCCAAAGAAACACGCTGAAGAGCAGCGCATAGGCAGAAATGCCCGCCACGCCCAGAAGCGTGCCCGTGAAATGATTTTGGGCGGCACCTGCGATGGCTTGGCCCGCAAGCGACGGCGGGAAAACGGACAAATAAGGAAGAACTTGTTTGACCCAGGGCTGCGCGGAACGGCCGTAACGCTGCAGCAGCGGATTGAGGAATTGAACCGAAACGGCGAACAGAATGAAGACCGCGAAGAATATTTCCCGAGAGCGGCGGCGAGCGAGGACACGTTCGAGCCAGGAACCGATCATGCGCTCCAGGGTGATGTTCATGAGCAGGAAGAGCGCCGAAATAACCAACATGGCCGGGAGAACAGCCGGATTTGCCACTGCTGCGCCCATGATCATGGCGATCAGCCAGAAAATAGAGGCGATTGCCGCAAAGTCCGCGAGTCCATACGCCAGGCCGATGACATAAAACGCCTGGAGGCTTAATGGAAAGCGCAACAAATTACGAAATTCAAAACCCGAGCCGAAGCCCGCCGTGAAAATGGGAAAGAGCTGCCAAAAAAGAAAAATTCCCCAAAAGAGCAAAGCAATCCACGCTTCGTGGCCGCCGGACAAAAAAGAATAAGCACCGAAATAGAAAGCGAAGCACAACCCAAAAACGAATAGCGCGGCGAAAAAACCGGCGCAAATCATTCCAATCAAATCCCATTGATTGTGTTTCTTGCGGAGGTTGTTAGCCAGAACCCGCCAGCGGAGACCAGCGACGAGCCGGACTTGCTGCCAAACACCAGGAAGATGGGCTACGTCAGCCACGAGAGTTCCTCGAGTTGGGGCTGCTGGGAGCCCCCCTGGCCGACGATGGAGAGGAAAATCTGTTCGAGCGTCGTCTTACTACCTTGCTCACCTGCGATCCCCGCACGCAACTCCTCGAGAGAGCCCTGCGCGACGAGACGGCCTTTGTGAATGATGGCCACGTGGCTGCAGAGGCGCTCGACAATTTCCAAGACATGCGAGGTAAGAAAGATAGTGACACCGCGCTCGGTCATTCGTCCCAGAAGAGCTTTAAGCGCGCCAGCGGCAAGAGCATCAACGCCTTCGAACGGCTCGTCGAGGAAAAGAATCCGCGGCCCGTGAATCACCGCGGCGGCCAATGCGAGCTTTTTCTGCATGCCGTGCGAATAGTCCGCGATCAAGGTCTTTGGGCGGTCGGAGAGCTGCATAAAATCAAGCAGTTCTTCGGAGCGGCGCTGCGTCGTGGGACGGTCGAGCCCGTACATGCGTCCGACGAACTGAAGATACTCCGCGCCCGTTAGCCGTTCGAAGAGACCCATGCCTTCGGGAACGACGCCGATTTGGCGTTTGACTTCGACGGGATGCGCGGCAAAATCCAATCCGAGAAGTTCCGCGCGGCCGCAACTTGGAGCCAGCAGTCCCGTAAGCATTTTGATCGTCGTGGATTTGCCCGCGCCGTTGGGACCGAGAAAACCGAAGAATTGGCCGGCGGCGACTGTGAGGTCAACACCGTCAACCGCAGTCAAATTGCCGAAGCGCCGCGTAAGTTTCTGCGTCACGATGGCTGCGTCCGTCATCGCGTCTCCCGGTTGTTGGACATAGTGCGAAACAAGACTCTAGCACGAGTCCGACGAGCATCGAGAAAACCGAGCGTGCATGTCCGCGAAACCGGGATTGCGAAGGTCACGACGACTTCTGCGGACTTGGTGCGGCGGCAGAGAGCTGCAGTTCTTTTGTGGGCAGAGCGGCGAGTACAGCCGGCAGCTCCACGCGGAACGCGGCGCCACCTTCTTGCCGGTTATAGCAAAGAATCCTGCCGCCGTGTTCCTGCACAATACCGAAACAAATACTGAGACCCAGGCCGGTGCCTTTGCCGACGGGCTTGGTCGTATAGAAGGGGTCGAAAACGCGGTGAGGTTCCTTAATGCCTGGCCCGGTATCCAGGAAGAGCACGACCACATAGGCGCGGTCGCGGATGGTCTTGATGGTCAGAACCCCGCCGAGCGCGGCGTCCATCGCGTCGACGGCATTGCTGATCATATTAAAGAAGACTTGCATCAGCTGGTTTCCATCGCCGCGGACGCCGGGAAGAACGGATTCGAGCTGGAGCTCGATGCGCACGGTCCCGGTCCGTAAATCGAGCGTGCGAAGCTGCACGGCGTTGGTGACGACGGTGTTGATATCCAAAAGCGTGCGTTCCGTGGGGACCTGCCTGGCAAAACTGAGAAGGTTCCCCACAAGTGTTTTGGTGCGGCGAGCCTGCTCGCGAATCTTTGCTGCAGTAAGGCGGGCTTTATCGGGAAGCGCGGGGTCGTCGGCCAAAAGATCAGAGAAGCCCAGAATTGCCGTCAGGGGATTATTGATTTCGTGCGCGGCGCCGGCGGCCAATTGACCCAGCGAAACCAGCTTTTCGGATTGCACGATTTGCGCCTGCAGCCTCTGGAGATTTTCGATGGACCGTTCGGACTGAGAAAGCAGACGGGTTCGGTCTGCGTCGGCCAGATAGGTTCTCAGGAAAACGAGAAGCGCCAATGGAATGGAGGCGAGCAGGACTGTCAACAGCCGGAAATCGCGCACCGCTGAGTTTTCATGAGCGTATCGCAGCGTGTAAATAGCAAACAACGGCAAAGACATCACAGCCGCCATGGCTAAGCGAGCTGGCACGACGCTCTCTCCGCGCGAGCTATCCGCGTCGCTATCGAATTCGATTTCAGATGGAGCGTCGAGAGCAGCGCGTTTTTGGTACGCGACGACGCCGGCGAGGGCGAACCACAGAAAAGAGGAAAGCAGGGGAAGATCGTACAAGCAGCCTGTGTAATAGCGGTTGAACTCGAGAGCGATGTTGATGGTCAGCGAGGAGAGCATGTACATCGTGGAGGCCCCGAAAAGATTGGCATAAACCAGTCGCCATGCACCCGAAGAGCAGAACCAGAGGTAGCCGAAACCGCCGACGATGATCAAGTTTTCGACATTGTGAAGCAGGACGTAGTTGTAGTTGTATTCAGCGAGCGACGGGAACGCGTACATCCAGGGAAGCACGATAAAGATGTAAAGAAAAATCCACCAAGTCAATAGCAGCACAAAGTCCAAATAACCGAATCGAAGACGAAGTTCGCCGCGCTTGACGTGCGGGCGCAAGGTCAGCGCGGCCATCATGGGAATGCCGCGCAGGAAGAACACAATGTCTATGGGATCCGTGTCCGGCATCCTCTTGTGTAGGTAGAGCTCGTAGTACGTCCAGTCAAATTGCCCGATCATCCAGAGCGTGCAACCCATGGCGAGCAGCATCCAGAAAAGATTCCGGCGCCAGTGGGGAGTGCCGGCATTCAGCAGGAGACCAGCGTTGGCGAGCAGCGGGACGATGCACTGCGACAAGTCTCCGAAGGCTGTAAGAGCGGGATTTCCTCGATGGAAGACTAGAGAGACGCCCGCGTAGACGGCGAGGAAGGAAAGCCAGATACCCGCCATGCGGATAATTGTCTTGGAAGAAGACATTAGATCAGGTCAGTCTATTTTAGAAGGGAGCGGCTGGGAGGGCAGTGCCGCATTCGCGGCGGAATACCTAAGCGTCAACGAACTAGATGCCGTCTTCAACACGTTTTTCCGGCCGGATTATCGGACCCTCTGAAGACTGGCGGAGGAGGAGGGATTCGAACCCCCGAGACCCTTTCGAGTCTAACGGTTTTCAAGACCGCCGGTTTCAACCGCTCACCCACTCCTCCGTTTCTAATTCTAGCTTATTCTCTGTGAGTTAGAACCCAACTTGTGTGCGCGTTCTATCCGCCGGACGTTCATTCCCGGACTGAAGCTCCACTAGCTTGAAGAGTCTCGTCCGCCTGCAATGCATTTGTAACTGGGGATTCACCGAGGATTCACAGAGCTGAGCCTAGAATTCCCATCGAGATCTCGCCATGAACATTCTGTTCGTGGAAGACGCGGAAGAAATTCCAGGGACTATCGGAACATTCCTGGCGTTCACTCCTCGGTTGTTCTTGGCGTTCGCTGCCAATAGCAAGAGAAGGAAAAGATTTAACTCGGGAATTGTTGACCGGTGGGACAAACCGACGGGTCGAGTTGCAACCAAGCAATCAACGAAAACAAAAAGGGGCCGATTCATGAATTTCAAGCGCTGCCAACCATACACTCTATTTGCTTTTTTCTTAGGAGTTGCGTCGCTGTTTTGCGGGGCGCTACTTAATGCGCAGACCGACCGCGCCACCCTCGAGGGTACGGTAACTGACCCGAGTGGCGGAACCATTAGCGGTGCGAACGTGACGGTGACGGCTGTCGATACCGGCATCAGCCAGGAGCGCAAAACCAACTCCAGTGGCTATTACCGTTTCCCCGGCCTTCCGGTCGGCCAATTCACAGTCACGGTATCGAACACCAGCTTCAAAACCAAAGTGATCGAACAAGTGACACTGCAAGTGGGCGAGACACATACGCTAGATGTTGCTCTCGATGTTGGTCAAATTTCCGAGAGGGTCGAGATTAAGGCGGAGGCAGGCCCCGCCGAACGAGCTTCCGCCGCGGCCGCGACCGTAATTGATACCGTGCAGATCGCGAATCTGCCCGTCAACGGCCGTGACTGGTCCGCCTTAACCATGCTCGCGCCGTTCGCTCAAGATGATGGCGGGGGCAATCAGCGCACCATCCGCTACGGGGGTCGGGCAATTGACGATAATAATTTTAATTTCGATGGCGTAGACGCCGGCGGCATCCAGGAGCAAGCACAAAAATCGCAGGTCAGGCTGCAAATTTCGGAGGATGCCATCGCCGAGTATCGCGTCAATAGCGCACTCTATGATGCCGAATATGGTACCCAGGCAGGTGGGCAGATCAATGTCGTCACCAAGTCGGGGACGAATGACTTCCACGGAACGGCATTTGGCTATCTCAGAAATTCCGTGTTCGATGCCCGCAACTTCAACGATTTTGACATAAATGGGAACCCTGCCATACCCCCCTTTCGCCTAGGTCAGTATGGTCTTACCGTCGGTGGTCCGATCATTAAAGACAATACGTTCTTCTTCCTTAGCTACGAGGGTCTTCGCCAGTTCCAGTCGATCACCCAGCAGGCCTTTGTCCCGTCGGCAGCCCTCCAAGCAGACATCTTGGTCAACGGGCGGGCTGGTGTGGGAGGACCTTCGCCGCAAATGTGCTCCATCCTTCAGGCTTATCCTTGGAGGAAATCCACGGGTACCCTTGGCTCTTGCGCGCCAAAGATTATATTTCCCGATGCGGCGTTCGCCGCCACACCGGGTGATCCTGATACCGACCAATTTACTCACCCGACGCCCACCGTTATTCATGAAGACACTTGGCTGGTGCGGATTGATCACAAGTTTAGCGATAAAACCACGCTGTACGGCCGCGCCCAGCGCGACATCGTTCACTCAGACCAGCCCATTAGCCCACTCTTCGACTTGCAGCATATCTTCAATCACCCTGCAAATTACTTCATTGCGCTGCAGCACATTTTCAACGCAAACATATTCAACGAAGCGAAGGTCTACATCAACCGATCGCCCTACCACAATCCCCAAGCAAGCACCCTTCCCTACGCGGTGAACCTCTCTGGCTTCACAGGAATCAACAACAACTCGGAGGACGTGGAAGTTGGCACCACCTTCGGCTTTATCGACAATCTTACGTGGACCCGCGGGCGTCACACTTTCAAGGCCGGCATGGAAATTCGCCGCATTCGGCTCAATCAGGGTCAAACTTCGAACAATAATCTGACTTTTCCGGACAATAACAGCTTGATAACGGCTTCTCTTTCGAAAGTGGACTATATCGCTCCCTGGTGTTGCCACAAGTACCGGCGCACTTTCTATATGCCGTACTTCCGGGACGAATGGAAAATAACTCCTACTTTCACCGCAGATCTGGGAGTACGTTGGGATTACTTCGGCGTTGCCCATGTTCCGGACAACCGCACGACGGTCTTCGACCTAAACGTGTTCCACGGAGCTTGCCTCGGCTCGGGCTCGTTTAACACACCCTTTCCCGTCCCCATTAACACTCCGCCGTGTCCTAAGAATCCATCCCTGTACTACCCGAGTTACAAAAACTTCGATCCGCGCGTAAGCTTTGCCTGGGCACCGTCAGCGCTTCACGGCAAAACCGTCATTCGCACCGGCTTTGGCATTTATAGCGGCGCCGCGCAGAACGACGACCTCAACGCAGGACTCGAAAGCGACACCTTCCGCGCGACGGTCTCCCCGCCGAGCGGCAGCTTTCCCCTGACGCCCGCCGTCCAGCAGCAGGACCCAGACCTCGCGTCTTTCACCGGGGCGAATGGGCTCACGAAGGCCGCAAATCACCCGCGTGGCTTGCAACGCCAGGGTCGGCTTGACCAGTACGTTGAGACTTGGGGTTTGACTGTCGAGCACCAACTCCCCGCCCGTTTTCTCTTTTCGACGGCATACCTCGGGAGCCACGGCGTTCACTTGTTTTCACGAGGTGCGGTAAATCTCTGCAACATTCCAGTTGTAATCAATCCGAACAATAATGATTGCTACCGGCCGTTGGATCAATTCTTCCCAGACCCCGCGCATCCAGGCGATCCCACCTTCACGATCGATCCCTATGGTTCGGTCGATTTCAAGCATGATATTGGGCAGAGCACGTATCATGCGTTGCGTGTTTCTCTAGAGCGGCAATTCTCGAGTGGCTTCTCGTTTCAGACCAGCTATACATTTTCTCATTCCATTAACGATGGAGCGGTTGGCGGTGGTGAATCGAACGGGCCAGAAAACGTGAATTGCCGTCAGTGCGACAAAGGTCCTAGCGTGTTCGACATTCGGCACAGTTTCACTGCCACTGCTATTTATGAATTGCCTTTCGGCCCGGGCAAGACCTATCTGAATCACACGGGCGCTCTTGGGAAAATTGTAGAAGGATGGGAGTTGAGTGGCCTCGGGATATGGCATACCGGCCATCCCCTTACGGTCACCATGAACTATTTTACGCCCTTTCAGCTCCCTGACGGAAACGATCAGACCACGCAACGGCCCGACGTCGTTCCAGGTGTGCCGCTCTATCTCCCGGCGGGTCCGAACGGTATTCCCGAAATCAATCCCGCTGCCTTCCAAGCTCCGCCTCTCAGCACCGACCCGAACGCCCAGCCCGGAGCTGTGGCCCGGTTTGGCAATGCCGGAAACGGTCTGATTCGCGCACTGAACATTTGGCAAGTGGATATGGCCATTATGAAGGAAACAAAGTTGACCGAGCGTTTCGGACTGCAGTTTGGCGTTCAAGCGTTTAATGTTTTCAATCATGTGCAACTCGGTGATTTCGGCAATCTCTCGTTTAACTATCAGCAGACTGCGGTGGACACCATGGGAAATCCAATAGGTCCATTTTCGTTGGTGCCTGTGGGAGGCTTCGGCCAGATCACTTCTTCGGTGAATGGTCTTGGCACCAACACCGGAAACGGCTTGCCGCGCCAACTGCAATTCATGGCGCGCTTCAAGTTTTAACACCCCAACAATGGCCGGGGTTCGAGACTGAGTGTGCTCGAGCCCCGGTCGTTGATTTCAGTTCACAATGCCTGCGAAATTCCGACGACAGTTTTTAACGGTGTATTTAGGTGAATTCAGTTAACTTCGCCACGGTCGCTAACGGTCTCGAACAGAGGAGTTGAATAATGAAGTCCCACTTTTTTGGCGTCGCTCTTGTGATGGGGATGGTCGCTCTCGGTAATCTACCGAATATTCGGCCGCAATCCGCGGCGCCGGCTCCCACGAAGGATCAGGCCGCTGTACTCGTCGGCGCAGGGGACATCGCCGATTGCAGAGATCTCTCCGGCGCGGAAGCCACAGCAAAGCTCGTCGAGCAGATCCCTGGCACAGTGATGGTTCCCGGCGATCTGGCTTATCCGGACGGCTCAAAAGAAAACTTCGAGTGTTACGACAAAACCTGGGGACGCGTGAAGGCTCGCACGCGGCCTTCGCCGGGCAATCACGAGTTTCACGCCGCTGGAGCGACTCCCTATTTTGATTATTTCCGCTCCGCCGCAGGCGATCCCAAGAATGGCTATTACAGCTACGAGCTTGGCGCTTGGCACATCATCGCTTTGAACAGCGAATGCATCGACGTCGGCGGTTGCGACACAGGCTCTCGCGAAGAAAAATGGCTGCGAGCTGATCTTGCCGCGCATCCGGTGGCCTGCACGCTGGCTTACTGGCACAAGCCGCTTTTCAGTTCGGGCGGCGCGCACGGCAACGATCCCGAGATCAAGCCACTGTGGCAAGCGCTGTATGATGCAAATGCCGATGTGGTTGTAAACGGGCACGACCACGACTACGAGCGGTTCGCGCCGCAGACACCGGACGGCGCGGCAGACGCGGCGCGCGGGATTCGCGAATTTGTGGTTGGCACCGGTGGAAAGAGTCATCGCCCCTTCGGCGCAACCAAACCAAACAGCGAAGTGCGCGACGCGACGGCTTACGGCGTGTTGAAACTCACGCTAAGGGCCAATCGCTATGACTGGCAATTTATTCCGGAAGCGGGAAAGACGTTCACCGACTCTGGCAGCGGTACCTGCCACTGATTTCGAGCCGCGTGCGTTCGAAACGGCGGGCGATTCTCCGCTCGCGCTTGTCACTTCACTCCGGACACGCTGCTCCGCCCTCGACCCAAACTTTCATTTGTGCGGCGATCTCGACGCGAGAGAGCGGAGGCAAACTGCGGCCGTCTCCGGGATTCCAACCCCAGCCGACAAGATCGTCGTTGGCAACGTGATCCAGAAGCTGAGCCAGGGTGCGCCCGCCGTTTTGCTTGGGATCTTTGAGCTGCCTGCAAAGATCGCCCGGCGAACGGCCGACAAACACCATCTTTTGCTCCGGAAGAGGCAGCGCCCACTTGGGATTGCCAGGCGGCATGTGATCGCCGGGAAGATTCTTTATCTGGTGGCAGGCATCGCAACGCATGGCGACCGCGCCATGCCCGTCCGCGCCGCGCTTCACATTTTGCAGGTGCACGTGGCTGTCGTCGCCCTGGAGCGGAGCGTCGCCCGCGGGATGGCAATTCTGACAGCGCGGCGAAGTGAGCACTCGATAGACTTGTAGGAAAGCGGCGCGGGAGTCGTTTGCATCGGGCCTGGCTGGGCGTGCAGGAAGCGAAGAGGCGATGAACGCTGTGGAAAAAGCAAGCCCAACGGCGGCAAGCAGCGGGCGTATTGCCGGATGGACTTTGCGAGAGTCTTCTTTTTGGTTTGCTCCGGGTCGGTTCATAACCTCGTTCCTCTTTTTCTAGGCCAGGTCACTCTCGCGAATCGGCAGGCGGCGCACGCGCTTGCCGGTGGCCGCGAAGATTGCGTTGGTCAACGCCGGCGCAACCGGCGGCACCCCCGGTTCGCCAACGCCCGTGGGATTCGCTCCGCTCGGGACGATGTGCACTTCGATTTCCGGCGATTCGAACATGCGCACCATTTGGTAGTCGTGAAAATTGCCCTGCTCGACGCGCCCGTCTTTCAGCGTGATTTCGGTTTTCAGAGCTGCGGTCAACCCAAAAATGATGCCGCCTTCCATTTGCGCTTTCACCGTGTCCGGATTGATGACCAGTCCGCAATCCACCGCGCAAACGACGCGATGCACTTTCACCGCGCCTTTTTCCACGGATGCTTCCACCACTTGCGCCACGTAGCTATCGAAAGAGAAATGTGTCGCGATGCCGCGCCCAACTCCCGGGGGCAACTTCGATCCCCAATTGGCTTTTTGCGCAGCGAGTTCGAGGACGGCCTTCATGCGCGGCTGGTTGGCCAGCAGCTTGCGGCGCAATTCGTAGGGATCTTTTCTTCCGGCATGGGCCACTTCATCGAAAAATGCTTCGACCGAAAATCCGGTGTGCGAGTGCCCGACCGACCGCCACCATTGCACCGGCACGCCAATCTTCGGCGTATGCAGGTCCACTTGCAGATTCGGAAAGCCATAGAGGACGTCGGCGGCACCTTCGACGGAAGTGCTGTCGATGCCGTCTTTGACGGCGAAGCCTTCGAACAGCGTGCCCTGCATGATGGACTGCCCAACGATGGTGTGGGTCCAGGCGATGGGATCGCCGTTGGCATCCAATCCCGCCACGAAGCGGTCGTGCCACATGGGGCGGTACCAGCCACCGCGCAGATCGTCTTCGCGGGTCCACACCACTTTCACGGGCGCCTTCGCCGCTTTGGCCACGTGAACCGCTTCCACGACAAAGTCGGAACTCGGATTCGCGCGCCGGCCAAATCCGCCGCCGAGAAACGTCGTATGCAGCTGCACTTTCTCCGGCGGCAAACCCGCTACTTGCGCCGCGCTGGCTCGGTCCACGGTTTCAAACTGCGTTC
>Ga0070732_10000889_pt1 | contig 17101 bp, 21 predicted proteins | sample Coa_R1_5_FD_66449 | JGI IMG/M metagenome (GOLD analysis project Ga0070732, IMG submission 66449) | Surface soil microbial communities from Centralia Pennsylvania, which are recovering from an underground coalmine fire - Coalmine... | ecosystem: Environmental > Terrestrial > Soil > Unclassified ...
GAAGGTAATTTCAGATCGGCGGATTGCTCGTGGGCCTTAGAGCTTTGTTATACTGCATAAGCCCCCGCACAACAGAGTGGCGCTATCGTCTAGGGGTTAGGACGTGAGATTCTCAATCTTGAACTGGCCAGCCGAACTCATGGTTTTTCAATAGCTTAGGTTAGGGTGCGTTAGGCTAAAAGTGGCCGAATTTGGACGCATTAGTGCAAAAATAAGTGCAAAAAGCAAGGGCCGGGAAACCGGCCCATTTTTTCTCGTTGCTCTACTCCGCAGCTTGCCTCTATAAGTCGAAAACGGGGCGCGCCCGTGCGCAAACACGAAACGCTCCCCTAACCAAAGCACCTATATGAGAGGCGACAATGGCTGACCGCAAGGGTAAATCTTCCCGCAAGAAACGCACAAGGCGTTCCACTACGTTCGCTCAATTCAAAGGCAAGATCATTGACTGCGTTGAAGTGAACACCACAGATTACGGCTGCGCCATCGGCATTATGTTTGATGACCGCACCTATTTGTGTTTTGAGGTTGAGACAGGCGGGGTAAACATCTTGCCGGATTTGTCGGACTGGAAAACAGGCAACTACAAACCGTTGAAGCGATGGAAAGCAATTTCAGGCTGAAAGCGCAAAGCCCGCCTAATCGGCGGGCTTATTTCTTACACTTATTTGAATATTACTCGCCTAGCCTTTAAATCTACCGAATCAACTTTCCAACCAGCATCAAGCCAAGCACGGCATTGGCGTGCGCTTGGCTTAACCTCATTACCCCACCATGGTCGGTACTGTGAAGCTGAGGGCGGAAGCGCCTCGCCGATAATCTTTTCTATTTCAGCAAACGTGAGCGGAAGCTTTGGTTTTGCCAACCATTGCGTGAGCTTGTCATACTTTGCCATATCGCCTCCAAAAATAAGTCAAGCCTCCTGCCAACAAAATCACGCCTAGAAATGCTTCCCCGCTGTTATCCCAAAAAAAGCCGTTGTAAGGCAGGGCCAAAAGAAGAATGACTCCAGCGATTGTAGCGGCAATCGCACAAAACATCTGGACATGTTTCTTGTCGGCATTTCTCGTTGCAAGCGGGATACCGGCGAACGCGTGCCCACAAATACGGCAGAAGCGCGAGTCATCTGGTAACTGTGTACCGCACTTATCGCAAAACACTAACTTGTTCCCCTCGTTGATAGCCAAAAGCATTGTAAACACAATCGAACTTCGGACTGGACATTTCCTCCGGTTCTCCTCCAGAGTCGTCTCGTGGCCAGCTAGGCCGGAGGTTGAAATGAAAAAGGAAATCACAGTAGGCAAGGCAGTGAAATACAAGAAGGTGAAGCTTGATGTTGCCAAGATCATCGCACTGTACAAATCCGGCAAGCCGGTTGCACAGATCGCGCTGGCAATCGGATATCCGCCAAACTGCGGCCAGAATCGCACGCGCCGCGTGCTGGAGCAGGCCGGAATCTACAAGCGCACGACGGCAAAGAAGACCGCAAAGAAAAAGGCAGCCTAGCTGGCCGCCTGTACGGAATCCAACGCCGGGCCGCCCATGGCCCGGTTTTTTGGTGCTGGCCACACAGCCTGTCCGGGCGCATTTGGCTGATCGTAAGCCAATTGCGTTTCAGATTCCGCTCCGGTACAAAAGACCCAGTCATTTTGGCTTTTCGAGCTTGAAGGTACTTGCCAGAGTCGCGAGAACTCCAAAAATAATCGCGCACCAGATGAGTGCGTGCTTGGTGCCGTGGTCGATATTCTGTGGCAGAAGTGCAATGATTGCTGGAACTGCTACCAGCGGGCCAGCAACTAGTGATCTTAGAAGCCACCCAAGATAGGATGGGCCTATCGTCAGACGCAGATCAAGGTCCCAAGCGTCAGCCGCCCTTATTCGAAGCCAGGTCTTTTGTGCTCGCTGGGGATTGTCGGCGGCGCTGAATATCCACGACTTTAGGTCGTAACGGGAGTCAATCTTGATATCAGGAGGTTCGACCGTCCGGAGCGACTCGCCAAATGTGGCCTGAATTGTGGAATCGGGCCGCTTTCCGTCTCGAGGCTGAAAGTGGTACAACAGAAGTCGGTAATCCTTCCGTGGTCGAAGAAACGTAGGCCAGGGATGCAACGTGTCAGTATCAAGCTCATCCCCTTCATCCTCCACACCGAGCGTCACCCAGAAAAAAGGCTCCTCTTTGTAGGCATGCTGGTTCCGTAAGTTCATCACGGCTTTTTCCCAAACTTCCAGTGAGGTTCCGACTTGAAAGCCAGCCGGGAGCGATCTGGCTTCGAAGCAGTAAAAGCCTTTCGGGTTCTCTCCCTCCTTACTCCTTTGCGGAGTTTGTTGGTTCGTAAGCTGAAAAAGATCGGCTGTGAAATTTGACGGATCTGCAATTGCCACTTCAGCCATTCGAAGCGTTATGCTGATGGTTGCACCATGCTCTCGACAGTTCAGGACGGACACTTTCCGGACGGGAACAATGGGAAGCACGCCAATACCTTGGCTGGCCACGGAGCACACTACTCCGTCCTGAGGAAAGACGGCGTTTCCACCGGATAGACTCGACAAAGCTACGGAAGACACTTCGATCTTGTCGTAACGAAATTGAACGGAACTACCGATGGGAGCTGCAAGACAGCGCAGAACATCCTGCTTGTAACGAGGCGAAGCGTCTGATGACAACAGAAAGAGCGTTCCTCGTGCTTTCTTCGGATCAGCTGTGGTCATATCAAATTCTCCTATTCTCCGCGGGCTCAACACTGCACGTCAGTTGCTCTAAAAGCCGGCCGTCTTGTATTGGTCGCCCGGCAGGCATGGCGGATACGGAAATTTGACAAAAATCGGCTGTGGGAATTTAGCGAATTTGGCCAGCAGACTACCTTGCGGCAGCATCATCAGCTTTGTTTTTAATTCATCGCTGAGAGCAGCGTAGTTCGCTGCCCGTAGTTCGTTTGCTTCCGTGCGACCAAACAAGTAAGTCGAGCAGTTTTCAACGATTTCCTTCTCCACAGATGACGCAAACTGCTCGGCGCCCACAAGGATGAGACCCATGCTTCGCCCTCGCGCCGTGATATCCACGAGTCGGGATTTGAGCGGTGTTCGAACATTTCCGCTAGGTGCAAACTTGTTAAGTTCGTCCACGAACACGACGACGGCATCCAACTTCTTGTCCTGACTTTCCATGAGGTCGCTCAACTCTCGAACAGCTCGGCCAAACACCAGTTTCTTCGCACGATCGGCAAGCATCTGGATATCGACCACGTACACGCTGCCGCCCTTGAGTTGTTTCCACGGGATGTCAGAACCCTTTCCAGCAGAGGCGATCAGCCCTTTGTAAGATTTGGGAAAAGACCTAAGACGCCCAGCCATTTTGTTCCACGTTGCAATGTGTTGGCCATAAATCCACTGTTGGCTCTTCTCATTCGCTTCCCTTGTAGTCTTTTCGATCCAAGAGATCATGTTCGCGTAGGTGATTAAAGAACCCGTTTCGATCTGCTCACGGATTCGATACCAAACGCCTTCTGCTTTGTCGTCCCAATCGTCCACGTCAAACAGTGTTGGGATGTCATTCTTGATCAATTGTAGGTCCCATTGAAATCTGGTCGTTTGGAGGGTGCGCAGGCTCTGGGTGCTGTTGGGATCATTCGGATCGGCCGGAGCGAAGAACTCTGCACCTGAAAACGGTTCCAGGGGAATCGACAGCTTGCTATACGCAGCAGCAGACCAAACGTCGGTTTCGGCACGCGGGTTTGGCTGGTCAATGTACAACAGGTCGCGGCTTTTCACATTGAACATCACGACGGCGAGAGATTTCTTGGTGTGCGTTTGCAATGATTTGAGGATGAACTGCACCGCTGATGTCTTTGAGGCTAGACCGGAAATGCCTGAGACGTTCAGATGCGCCCCCTCCGGACCCAAGACAAAGTCCTCGTCAACAGCTACGTTCGCGACGGTACCGTCGCCGTTTTGGAACACTCCGATAGGTATTTCGGCTCCAGTAAAGATCGGCAAGCCTGCGTTATCGACGATGCCGTAAGCGTAGCGAATCCCGACTTCGCTTGGGAAAAAGACTTGCGACCTGCCAATTGGCTTTGTCTTCAGAGATAGGTTGCGCATCACGTTGCAGGTCACCACAACAACCTCAGAAACGTCTGTAGGTACTTCGATGGTCGCATCGCCGAAGTTGTGGCTAAGGTAATCGGCGATGAAGCTGTCAACGTCCGAGTAAGATCGCATTTCTACGATGGTCCCAAATGTCACTTCATCTTTGTCATCGGAGCGAGCGGCGACGATGTTACCGATTTCCAGAGAAGTATCGGCTCCTTGCGCTTCTTGTGACTTGCCGAGCCAGAAAAGAAATTTGCTGGACGTATTTGCCTCGGACTTCGTCGAGACTGTCCGTCCAATTGTGCCAGCCTTCAGGTTCAAGAACATGTCTATGGTGAGGGGCTCGATTGAAATTGACTTCGTGGGCGTTTCCACTTGTTTCTTCGGTGCGATTTCGCTCATTTGCGTTCACCCTTGAATTGCTGCTGTGATAGTCGGAATCGAAGGCATGATGCTGCTCAAGTAAGTTTCACAACCCCGAATTGGGTACAGGTGCTTATCCCAACGAGGCGTTGGATACGCTGTGGGTAGGCGCTCCGATAGTAGTGAACGGGAAAAGCGGGCGGCATACTCACTTGCGTTGCCGATGTACTTCTTTGAAATCTCGACGCGTATGAGGCCGAACTCCGGATCGCCACGCTGTTTCTCGCGAAGCCTGAGATACCAACTAGCTCGTTCTCGCACACCTGTGCGCAAGTCGGCTTCTTCATCGTGAAACCGAAAGGCCCAGGAACGTTGACATTCCCTCATCTTCATAATCTGGTTGTGCTTAGAAATTTCGAAGTAACGGCTGCCAAATGATTTACTTACTCCAACACACCGATCGACGTTTCGCTCGTCGCGCATATTCATGAGTGTTCCATCCACGACGAGGAAGTTATCTGCCGCCCCGGAATCGGCCCGCCACTCGGCGATGAGCTTCTGTTCAACCTTCAGCCGAAGTTCCTTTGCCCGACGCAGGGCGCGTCGGCGCATATCGTAGTAATCCGCGGGAACGCCTGCTTCGCTCGACTCGGTATCCACAACAGCTAGGCCGGATTGTTCGAATTCATCGAGCAATGACTGATTTGGAATAAGCGATTTCGGAACAAAGATCCCCTGCTCGATCAACGGGCCTTTCCAAAGTTTCAATTTGCGATCCTCGCGCTCAAGGACGACTGCTGCCACAACGAAGAAGTGCACCGGAATTAGCACGAGATTATCCGAATAGACGGCGTGAATGTATCCGATCTGGATCGTACGCTGACGGCCGTCCTCAAAGAAGCGGAATTCACTACAGTTGGAGTCTTTCGCAGGATCGTAGTCAACGTCATACGCTGAGTTCATCGATTCCAGCGGCTCCGCCCGAAGTGTCAGATCGTCTTGTGCATCGGGATTGAGTTCCTCTTCGGAAATGGATAGTGGTGCTACTTGGCCGCCCTGAGCGGCGATGAACAGTTTTGCCTTTTTCAGTGTGTCTTGACCATTCATTTTCAATCTGCTGTCTCGTAGTTTAATGACGGGACGACTACGGCGAGCTTCCGTCGACATGCACGCGTCAATCCGTAGACAAATAGCTTTTTGGGTTGTTGGCTATTATGGTGTGATGCCCCAACTTTTGCGTAGCCAGTCGTCAATCCTATTTCGTGCCAATTGGCCGCACGATAGCAAGTGCCCTCAAAAAATTTTGGTTCCACAAAGGTTTCTGCAAGCAAGGGCTTAATCGCATAAAACCGTAGCCAGTCTACGGCAACTTGTCGCGTGGCGTACGCAAGGACCCTGGACGCCAAATGAGGAACGCGTGCATGCGGCAAGATGCAAAAACGACTGTTGTTTATCACCAAGTCGCGCAAAGCCGCACCTTCAATGCCGATATGGGCTAAGAGGTTATCTCTGGCCGCCAGTTTCCAGGCAGGTGAAGAAAAACTTATGGCGCCAATCAGCGCGTCGTTGCCGCGCACCAAATACTTCAAACACCGGCCCACTTGGACACGATGACCGAGGTAGTGATGCCTTTCGATTAAAGCGTTCCACGTGCGCTCGGCATCATTTCCTTTAGCGAACTCCAACTGAATTACTGTTGGCATGGCGACAAGTGGCTCAACAACTTCGTCCAATATAACGATTCGATCTCGACTCGCCTTTTTTGGGGACTTCGGTGTCATTAGAGGAGGCAGTTTGACCAGGTGCAGCTTCTCGAGCTTACGGAGAACATCCCGGCACGCTCGATCCTTAAGCCAGCCGTTTGGCTGACGCCATCCGAGACGTACACATACGGCCTCGGATATTTTTGTCCTGCCTTCAAAATAGTACTCAGAGACGCATCGCATAATAGTTCTAATGCCACGGTAGGTGAAACGTCGACCGCGCATTACCAGAGGCAGTTGGCCTCTTCGACGTAGCGCGCTGAGTCGTTTTATCCAAGGCCGCATAAGCGGTCGTTTGGGATCCAGTTCCGATGCCATAAGAAAGGATTCTCGCTTTCGAACTCTTGGATAATTGTGCGTATATTCTACATGGTGTCGCCGGGGGGAAAACTACTAAGAAGAGTGGAAGGCTGTTTTAGACAGGACTAGCCGTGGAGCATTTACCAGTCAACGGCCCGTGAGAGCGTTGACAGAGTCTGTTTATTGCCCGACCATCTCGGCGGGTACAGCGCCCTGCTGCGTTTCAAGATGGATATCCGCAACTTCCATGCGTTCCTTTCGGCGATCGGCCATGTCTTTGATGGAACCACCGAACTACGGGGCACAAGCGAGGTTGACCTTGCGCTGTTATTCATCCTGCTAGGCCAGGGCGAAGTGTGCTGCTGGACGAAGGGCCAATCCATTACTGCTAGGGCAGCGAGAATCCAACTGCCAACCCTCGGGCTGCTTAGGCGGCCCGGTTTGCTTTTGGTACGTACACGCCTGCCCGAATCAGTGTGTTGCGTACGCGGTTCTGCCCTGTCCCAAGGCGATAACCCATCAAGGACGCGACCTGGGAGACGCTCTGTCCGCCCCTGTACAGTTCCACAACTTTGCCAGCATCGAAACCGGATAATGGCGGCCTGTGGCCTTTCCCTTGTGCTGCGGGTGAAAGGTGAAGACCTGCGCGACGAACTGCATGGCGAATGGCCATGCGGCAAAAGCCAACTTCCTTGGCGATAGCATCAAAGGTTAAGCCGCGAGTGCGCAGCGCAACCACTTTCTGCACATCTACTGCCCGCCGTGGCCTGTGCCCCGGCTTCGGTCGTGGTTGGCGTTTTGCTCTCGATTCCGGCTTCGGCTTTGCAACCGGGTTTGGTTGTGGTTTTTGCTCTGGTTTATCTGCCCGTGCCTTTTTGGCTGCCTGTACGGCGATGCGCCGGAGACGTTTTTCGTCCGCGTGTTTTCGTGTCTCCGAGCGCCGATCTACGCCAGCATCTAAACCAAGGTCGCGCGCTGTTGTTCGAATGCGCTGCAAGATGCCGCGCACGTTGCAGGGCTGTATCCCCAAGGACTCAGCGACAACCACAGAATCCTGGCCAAGCCTCCACGCTCTGTAAGCAACGGCAGCGAGAAGTTGCAGGAAGCCGCCTGCGCGGATCACTGCCCTGCGGTGCTGCGCCAGCATTTCATGCTGTACTCTAGGAGCATCGGGGCGGATTTCATAACCCCGCAGTGCCTTTTCCGTGGCCCGCCGATTCAATTGATGCCAATCAGCATTGTGAACCGCATCGCCTGGGCTGTTGCTTCGCAGGTATCGCAGCGCCCGAACCATCAACACTTTCTTCAACTGTTCTGTGTTCAGCGCGAAAGGCGGTACGCAGTCCTTATAACGCGGAGCGCGCTGTGCGGTGTGCATTCGGCCATAGTCGCCATAATCAATGCCGGTACTTTCAAACTCGCCGTCAGTTGTGTAATGCGCCTCGACAGCGAAAGATTTTCGGCCCGCGAATTGCCACGGATCAAAGGTGCTCATTCTGCATCCTCCTGATGAGCGCCGTGCGTGGCCCTCCGGTATTTCGTTCCGCAATCTGCGCATTCGCGCTGTGTATCGCTGCCTTTTTCATTCACGCGCAGCCAAACATGCGAGCCACATTCGGGGCAGCCAATGCGCGAGTGTTTGTTCGCGTACACCCGACCGGATTCGTCCAACGGATCGCCAGAACTTCGCGGAAGCACGACAGGCCGCGCATCAACGGGGTTTCCCGGTCCACCACAAAGAATGCAGTACGGCGACGTGTCGCCATCCAGCGCGCCAAGGTACTGGCCGTGCGGGCATTTTCGGCACGAGGGGCCTGCAAACAACTTCGGGGTCAATTTAACCGCCGTTGGTGCGGCCACTGTTGGAAATGGAATTGATCTGCTCATGGTCATTCGGCTCACTGTGAAGGCTTGGAAAGCGGGCCAGCGTGCGGAGCAGCACTGCTGGCCCCAGTGCGGCCCAACGTGAGAAAGGCCGCAAAATGAATTAACGTCGCTCCACGCCCTGCAAGTGAGGCGGCACGTTCCCGGCTTTCATCCGTGCCACTTCGCGTTGAAGCGAGAAAAGCTGACTGAGAATCCACGCATGGGTGCCCGTCGAATATGCAATACGGGTCGCTTTCTCATTGATCTGCGCGTCCGTGGACGCAGCGGTTATTACGTGATTTGTTTCTTCCTGTGGCGATGGCATGCCATTTCCTTTTAGATTCCTGCCGCTGCGCGCATCCGGGATCGAAGTTCTCCATCCGCCTTAGCAGTGCGCGCTTCCTGCACCTGATCGGCAGCGCGGCCAGTAGCGGAATACGAAATCAGCTTTTCAGGCTCACCGAAGTCGTACTCGTCATCCTCGTCGCGTGTGAACGGAATTGAAACATACGGCAGTTCGTAGACGTTCATGTCGCATGCAACCACTGAGCCGGCCTTTCTTTCAACCGGCCAATATCGGGGCGTGAACCCGTGGTCGGCTTTACCGAAGACCTTCGCAAGCGCCTCGCGCAGGCTATCCAGTTCTTCTTGTTTTGCTTTTTCAGCAGCGGCAGCAGCCGCAGCGGCATTGCCGGGCGCAATCTGCGCAATCTTGTCGGCTTCAATCTCTGCGGCAAGGGCGCGTGCTTTCTCCTGTCGTGCCCAATCTCCCGGCATCGCAAGCGCACGTGCAAGGAGATCGCCTGTGCTGACGCTGGCACTGCGCGCAGAAGCCGAGGTGCCGCTATAGGCAGGCACGCCGACCAAGGAAACATCCGCGAGATCAATATCAGTCAACGTGCGGCGCGTTCCATCCGTAGACCACGTTTGCCCGTTGGGTGCGACCGTAAACGCGAAACTGCACTCGTTATAGAGTCCGGCCTTGCAGGCTTCGAAAATGTCTCGGTGCTGCTGAATGTTGCTGTTGAGCTGCGCCACGAATCGCAACCCCTTTGAGTCGGTGGAAAGCGCCAGCGAGCTATTGTCGCTGCGCGCCAGCACGGCATCCATGCTGTGGTTGAAAGTGAACCGGACAAGCTGTTTTTCGCGCAGCGCACGATCAAAAGCACCGGGCGCAATGGTTTCCACAAATCCGCCCAGGTTCTTTGAAGGCGAATTGAACAGGGCCGCATAACCTGCGATTTGAAACTTGTCGCCCGCTGACTCAGCCCGCAATTCAGCAGCGACAACAACACTCTTTTCCATAACTGATCTCCTTATTCAAATGTCTTCCTGAATTCCGTGATCAATGATTCCGGCAAGGTTTCCTTTTTCCCGCAATGCCAGAAGTAAAATGCGCGCGCTGCATCCTCGGCACATTGCGCGGGTGGGCGGCGAACGCTGCGTCTGCCTTCTTCGACAGACCTTCCGCTCGGATACGGATTCAGGACAACGCCGCCCTGCGAGCACACGTCGCAGCGGAACCTGATGCACGGTTCACCACTCGTAAGTGCGCGATCAAAATTGAATTTGAGTGATCCGATTTTCTTCTGGGGCAACGGCGCGTTGACTTGTTCAAAGACTGTGGGCAGTGCCTCGATCAGCAGCGCAGCGATTTGCGTGTCAATCTGGTAGAAAACTTTTTTAGTGCTGGTACAGCGGATATCCATTTGGTGGCTTCTCCTCAACGAGCGGGGCGCTCGTTCCGGAATTGCATGAATCTGTGACGGAGAGTGTCGCAAGGTTGGAGGGGGAGCAGCTTGCCATCGGCGCAAAGATTTTGTATGCAGCAGATTCAACGAAGATGGTAAATTACGGCCTTCAATCGGGTAGCGCTAAGACCAAAGGGGAGCAGGTGCAAATAATATGGCGATTCCGAAACGCGGACTCGTGCTTGAGGGTGGAGGGGCAAAGGGTGCTTGGCAATATGGAGCATTAAAAGCGCTTAAGGAAAGAGGTCTTTCAATTGATGTGGTTGCAGGCACATCGGTAGGCGCTCTCAATGGTCTACTTTGGGCTCTAGATCGTTTTGATGTGGGCGAGAATTTGTGGGGCGGGCTGCACCTCTCCTCAATTTTCCGATTTCGCCGCCAGCAAATGCTCTTCGCACCTTTCGGGATAGGCGCGCGACTGTTTGCCGCGTACATAAACGGTCTAATGCCGGAGGATGTGCCAAAAAGGCTGATCCGGGCTTTTGCTCTATTTGCAGCGAGCCCATGGATATTGTGGGTCATTTACGGAGTACGGTGGCTCTGGATTCACCGTCACTGGTACGAGGTGGCAGTACTTATGCAATTTGGGCTCTTCATGTCAATGTTTCTCTTTAAACAGTGGTCGGGAAATTCGGGACGACACGGAAGGTATTTCCTTTTCCATTTTTTTTTCCCGGTACTGTTAGTGCCGATGGGCATGTTGGTTGATGGCATGGCACTTCTCCACAGCACGTGGTTTTGGCTGTCTATCGTTCCATACTTGACCTTTTTTGCAGCGGCGTGGCATGAGAGCCGCAATGATAGCCTTTTTTCGCCCGCTCCTTTGCGCAAGACGATCACGACATTGTTAGACTCTCGCGCTGCATTCAAATGTGCGCTATATGCCACTATTGCAAGGAAAAGTGGCTACTATGATCCTGATCATGTTGAGTATGAACCATCTGGCGACTGGTCTTATAACGTATACATCCCCAAACCAAGATCGGTAGTGTCGCCAGAATATGTCAGGATAGACCAGTCCTCTCGGACAGATGCCGTGGAGTGCCTCATGGGTACCTCGGCCCTTCCGCTCGGAATTGTGGAGCGCCCGAATAATGGTGCAATTGACGGCGGCGCGGCAGACAATTGTCCGTGGTTTCCTATTGTGAGCGATTTTCAATGCGACGAACTAATTGTCATTGGATGTAATCCGATTGATTGGAATAATGCTGAAAAGCAACGTGAATGGCAAAGGCGCGACCGACTCCAGCGAGTAATCGCGACGGGATTCGAGCCTGTCGGCGCCCTATCGCACATGGCAGACATGGAGCCCATAAATGATCCACCAAGAGTAGTACCTTTGCGTGAGCCGCTGTGGTGGCCATCTCGCATTGTTCTGATTGCACCAGGAAAGCCGCTCGGCACTTTTTTGACCGGGACTCTTAACTTTGATGGGACGAATGCAGCAAGATGGATGGCGGCCGGATACTCGGAGGCGATGCGTGCTCTTGCCGGACACGCGATGGAATCTCGCAAGGCCACTGGGATGTAGTACCTACCATTCAATCCTGACCCTACGATGCTAAAGCAAGTTTATATCTGAGTCTTGCATGTCAGCTCACGCCATTCCTCCACGACCAGGCTGGCGAACTGTTTAATTTGTCTGTTCGTGACCTTCGGTCGGCCCCCGCGTTTTCCATTCGCACGGCACGCGGCTGCTTTGCGTGGCGATTTCACGCTGCCGCCAAGGCGGCCAAGAATCGCGGCGGCTTCGGAAACTGAAACGGTCATCACGCACCTCCAATCCGCTTCGGTTTTTCACAAGGCTGTGACGGGAGTTTTGTTCCGTGCGTCTTTCGGTATGAATAGGTTTTCTTTCGGCGCGATTACGTCGCCTTTCGCGGAGTGCGGCCAGAATTCCCAATTGCGAGTCTCCCAATAAAAATAGGCGCGCGGTTTTCGGCGGGGCCAGAATCCAGAAAGACCTCCCCCTATCCTGTCTGATGTCAAAGGACTTATCGCTTCGCCGTGTTGATGCGCCTTGACGCTGAACGACACAGCACTTAGAGCAGCCATGCAACGACACAGGAATGCGGCGCATATATAGAGGGGCGCTGTGAGCGCGGCGGGGCTGCGTGCTATGCGCTGGCCAGAATCGGGGGTGTTCTGTGCGGTTTCTGAATGGTTCTGGTCAGTTGATTGGCAGCCATGCTGTGCGCGCTGGGTTGGCTTATACGTGGCCGATAGGCGGCCCAAGGCGGATTGCTCCACTGTGCGGCGTGTCGATTCCACGGTTGTGGCTGCTGGCGCGTTGTGTGATACGCCTGTTCTTTACCTACATATTCAAGCAGGGCGGTGGTGTGCGATAGAAAAGCATTACAAACACAAGCGCGCAAAGGAGGAACGTGATTGCAACTTCAAGGGATGTCCAGACAGATTTTCTAACACCCGGATTCTCTCGAAACATTTGGGGATTATTCAAAACCTTCTTTTGGTCCTCAGCACATCCAACGATCTTGGCTGCCTTTTCGCGGTACAGAACAAATAGATCTTTTTCAATCTGTTGCGAATCATGTATGAAGACAAGCCATAGCAGATGCACCATCCACACGACGTTAAGAATTAAGAACGCTGCCCAGTGCGAAATCGCAATCGACTTGTCGGCCACCAAATATGCCGCACCGGCCAACAACGCCCATAAGCCAAAGTTCGCTTTCCACTCAACACCTTGTGTGTTGTTAAAGCGCTCCATCTGCTGCTTGTAAAGGCTGATGTATGCGTCGAGCTTTACCTTGTCGCCGTCGTCGAACTTTTGGCTGTCGTTCTGGTCAGTCATAATGCGTGTTTTACTCTAGCATGCTTCCGGAAAGAATAGCTTTATCGTCTGAAGCTGTATTTCACGTAATTCGTTTTCTGCATCTACCACGGCGCGCTCGGCTTCGATCAGCCGACCGATCGCTTCGGCGCGCTGTCGCCTTTCGTGATCGTCCTTGCGCTCCCAATCGCGTGCCATGCGTTCCAATTTCCGGCGCAGATCGCCAGTGCTTGGCGGTTTCGGTGCTGGCTTATGGTAGTTCGTTGGAAGCTTATTCGCGCGGCCAACATGGAAGTGGTTGCCGCACGGAAACACATTCAGGCGTTTATAACTTTTGCCGCCAAGGCCGGTTCGCTTCGCCTGCATAATCAACCGGCGCAACGCGTCCTGGGCTTCCGGTTGGCTGTAATACTTTTCGTGATCCTGTGGGCAGCGCATCAGTCACGCTCCATCAATGCGCGGTTGCGGATCGCTGGCCGTGGTGGTACTGGCGTTAGCTCTACCATGCGGTGCGAATCCTTGCAGCTCCAGTTGCCATGATCGCGCGCGATATCAGCCATGGCAGCCATAGCGAAGCTGTAAAGGTAGACCGTATCGGTAAACGGACAGAACAGCGCGTACGGTCCATCGCCTACGATGTTCGCTGTTGGCCATTTCTGCCGAGCGGCCTGCTGGAATTCGGAAAGTGAATTCTGGACAGCCATAGCTTTCTTACAGCCACGTGTTAACCCTCCGCGCGCAGTAGGCTTATCACTTTCAACCACGATGATGGAACCTTGCCATGTGCACCGTTGTAGCGCTTCATCGCCGCATCCATGAGCATGGCGTTTGTTTTTTGGCCTTGGTACTGCTGCTCAGAGAACTTCCGAATGGCTTCGTTACAGAAATCAAGAAGCTGCCTTTCAGCTTCGATTCCAAATTGTTCCCATTGCTTAGTATCGGTATTCAGTACGCCATCCGTAATCGCCGAAAAATTTACTTGCGGCCAGGGAACATCGAAGTGCTGGCCTATGGTTTCTTCATTCATGCTTTTAGAAGAAGCTTCCGCATTTATGCCTTGGTTGCCATCATCCACGGCTATCACGGATACCTCGGCTTCCACGGTTGAATGGTTAACAAGGTTAGGCGCGCCCGTGCTTTCGCAAAACGTAGGGAAAACTTTTGTGCCTGCGGGATAATCACTTTGAGTTTCTGTAGCTTGCAGGGAAGTAGTACCGCAGCCTTCCCCGCAGCCCTGAACGCCAGATTCTTGATTTAGTACCGCAGCCCTTACCGCAGGGCCAACCGCAGGAATGGCCGCAGCCCTTACCGCAGGGCTTGCCGCAGTTTCGTGATTTGTGCTGTTGGTATCCGTGGTGGATACCGCACGGTCACCGCCTGCATTGTCGTTATTCTGCGGCATTGCTGCGGCATCATCCTGAACCCACCACCAGCAGCGTGCGCCCGGCATGGTTTGGAACTTGGTTCCCGGAACAAATCCAGCGCCTTTGAATTCACAGCAGTTCTTTGCGCGCAGACACAAGGCGTCATGCGGCGTCACTATAAAGCCGGAACGTAACAAGCCAAGGCGTTGTCGTTCTACCCTGCCACTGATGACGAACTGTGCGCGCAGGAATTCAAGCGCATTTTCAACCTGCCGCTGTTTATACGGCGCACCCCCTTTACTGAATTTGTTGCAGTGCTTGGTGATGTCTGGCACAGATGCGAACGCGAACCGCTCAGGGTCATTGCCCGCAAGCATATCCAGATATCCAACCACTTCACGCAAAACGTTTTTGTAGTGCTTCTTTAACCCGCACACTGCATCGGTTTTCAGAACGTGGTGCGGCCTGAAGCTATCGCGAAAAGTCTCTTTGGGCACGGTTGTTTTCTCCTGTGCATAGTTTCTCGGTTGTGGATTTACGCAACAGCGCAGGCATGCCATCGCTGAACTGGATTTCCACCACGCCATACATGCGGGTGCGCTGCGCCTCATCAATCAGGGCTGTAAGCTTTTTTAGTAGCTGTTCTTTGTTCATCGCGCCACCGCCGTTTTCTGGGATTCGATGTACGCATCCAAATCTTTTCTATCGAAAAGAATCTTGTTTCCGATTTTCAGGCTGGCAACTTGGCGGTTCCACACCAAGGTGCGAACAGCCCAAATTGTGCAGGAAAGATAAGCGGCAGCGGCTTTGATGCTGATTAGGCGAGGCTGTAGCGGGGTATCTGCGTTACTCGTTTTTGCCATGTTGGCGAACTCCACGAATTGAAATGATCGTGTGGATTTCGCCAATTGGGTTCTCGGGGCTGGCTAAACCTCGTGTGCAAACCGGGTGTCCGGTAAAGCATGCACATCACGCGCCGCGCAATTTCACGCCACAAGCTATCGGCACGCGCTAGTAAGGTCAACATGTCATTAGAGTAGCGCAAGTCCGGTTGGATTCTCAATATAAATCTTTGATAGCACGCGACTTACGTCTAGTAGTTTCTAGAAAGTCCTAGAAAGTTCTAGATAGGATCAAGCCAGAAAATTGACTCGACGACCTTTGCACTGAGGCTGTAAGATTTATTAGTGCAAAGGAGACCGCATGGCGAAACGCAAGGCTGCAACAACGAAACGCAGGGCCAAGGGCGAAGGATCACTGCTAAGGCGCAAGGGCTGCCGGTTCTGGTACGCCCAATACTATGACCACAATGGTAAGGCTGTTCGGGTAAGCACCAAGACCGAAGTGAAGCAGGTGGCGCTCGATTTCCTGCGCCGGGAAATGAATAAGCGTGATGAAGGTTTCGGCTCGGCCACTGACCTGAAGAAGATCACATACGGATCACTGCGCGCCGCGCTGCTGGCTAATTACACGGAGAAGGGAAACAAGTCGCTGCACGTCTATGCTGACGGAACAGAAGGAATTCCAACGCTGAAACCCTTGGACAAATTCTTCGGTTTCGGCAATGGCAAGCAGGGTGTATCCGTGTTGCAGATCACTACCGATAAGGCTCGCGAATTTGTGCGGCAGCGCCAAGCTGAGGCGATGGGGAACGCGATTATCAATCGCAGCCTTTCGGCATTGCGGCGCATGCTGCGGATTGCTCACGAGGATGGGAAGATTCGATTCGTGCCGGTAATTCGTTTGCTGAAAGAGCCACCAGCACGCAAGGGATTTTTGCCACTGGAAAAGTTCGAACGCCTGTCGCGCCTGCTACCAAGCCACCTGCGCCCACTGATAACTTTCCTTTATTACTGCGGCGTGCGCCTGGGCGAAGCGCTTCAGATCGAGTGGTCGCAAGTAGATCTCCGGAACCGGATTATCCGGCTGGAGGAGGACCAGACGAAAGGGGAAGAGGCGCGTAGCGTGCCATTGCCATCTGTGCTCGTGAATATGCTGGAAGAAATCGAGCCGAAAGAAGGCGTAGTATTCAGCTCCGTGAACCTGACCAAAGAGTGGCGGAAGGCTTGCGCGGCTGCGGGATTAGGCCGTATTATCGAAGTACCCGGTAAGCCTTACGACCCGCAGTACACGGGTCTTATCATTCACGATTTGCGCAGGAGCGCGATTCGTAACTTGGTAAATGCAGGCGTGCCGGAACGGGTAGCAATGAAAATCAGCGGCCACAAAACGCGCAGCGTGTTTGATCGCTATCACATCGTTTCTACGGACGATGTATCAAGTGCAATGCGCCGGTTGGAAGCCGCAACAGTGCAGCCCGACGTAAGTGCAAAGTTAGTGCAAAAAGCTAGATTGCCAAAATCTAAGATGTTGAAAACAAAGAGTGGCGCTATCGTCTAGGGGTTAGGACGTGAGATTCTCAATCTTAAAACCCGGGTTCGATTCCCGGTAGCGCTATCAAAACCCTCTCTTTCTTCTGCCCGCATTTTCTTCCCATCCCGAATAAAGCCGATGATGATGTGCTGCATGTTTTTAGTTCTTTCCTTGATGGGCTAGCCGTTGGTCCAAACGCTAACCGTCAGCGCCGTCTTTGTCCCGGACGCTCCAGCTGCCGCACAAGATGCTGAAAATCCTGCGGCGGCGTGCACTCAATAGTGATTGTGTCACCCGTGCGCGGATGGACAAACTCAAGATAAGCTGCATGCAGCGCAACGCGGTCAATCAACTGTTCCTCGGCTTCTTTGCGATGATATTTTCTATCGCCGATCAGTGGATGTCCCATGGCGGAGAACTGCGCGCGGATCTGGTTCTGCA
>Ga0070732_10000890_pt1 | contig 17101 bp, 12 predicted proteins | sample Coa_R1_5_FD_66449 | JGI IMG/M metagenome (GOLD analysis project Ga0070732, IMG submission 66449) | Surface soil microbial communities from Centralia Pennsylvania, which are recovering from an underground coalmine fire - Coalmine... | ecosystem: Environmental > Terrestrial > Soil > Unclassified ...
GCACTTTCGCATTCGGAATGTTGAACGTGCCCTGGTTCGGCCGGACGTTGACAATGCCCATGTCCTGCAGTTCCAGCGTGGCCAGCATCTGAAACTCGGCATTGCCGCCGCCCCACTTGCGATGGCAATGGGCGCAGTTCGATTGCAAATAGGAACGGGCTCGCAAGTCCAGCGGCTGCCCACGGTCGCGGTAATTCACCAGATGCGGCATCTCTTCCGGCGGCATCGGCAACGGCTTCGTGAACAGCCCGATGTGCTCGAAGGTGCGCAACTGGTTGGCCACCACGCCGCCGTAATCGTGATCCTTGTCCATCTGTTGTGTGAGCACCGCAATCGTGTACTTCGATGCCGGCATGTGGCAGACCGAGCATTCGGTTGTGCTTGGGTAATGCCAGGTTTGTTGGCGCTTGCCGCCCGGTGCCTGCGAGTCGAGAATCTGGAAGGCCCGATCACGGCCTTGCGGGTCTTCGAGCAGAACGGCATCGGTCTGTTCGTCGTTCCAGACGTACGTGTAACCCTGCCAGTACTGGTCGCCCATCTCCTCTGTGCCGGCCATGCGCTGTTGGTGCAGGATGCGTGTTTCAATGCGCCGGCTGCTTTCGGGCTTGCCTTTCTCCATTTCCAGAGAGAGCGTTTCCATCACGACCGCGCCGTCGGGAAACTTCCAGCCGGGCGAGGCGCCGGGAGCGCCCTGCGGATAGAGAATTGTTTCGAATTCGAGCTTCGAATCGCCCGGCAGTGCGAGGAAGCGCTGCTTGGTGGCGCCGTCCACCCATTGCGGTGCAATCACGGAATACGGAATCAGGCCGGGCGCCGGGGTGTGATCTTTCGTCGAAGAGAAAAGGCCGGTTTCGCTGAGCTTGCGTGGAAACGGCTGCGCGTTCTTCGGGGCCGGGTTCGGGACGAGCTTGCTGATGCGCCCGGCCACGTGGTCGAGAATGAATAGCTCGCCGTTATTGTCTTCCGCAAAGCAGACAATGCGGATCGAAGTCTTGCACAGCTCGCGGTGCTCGCTCACCGTTTTCTTCTGCCGGTCGTAGCGGAAGGTCCAGATGCGCCCGCTGTCGTAGTCGCCGTAGATGTACGCGCCGCTCAGTTCCGGCAATTGCTTACCGTGGTAGACGAAGCCGCCGGTGAGCGAGCGGAAGTTGGCGTGGTCGTGTTCGACGATAGGCATCAAGATCGGACTCGGCCCGCGTGGCCGTTCGGGCCGGAAGGCGTGGCTGCCTTCGAGCACGCTCCAGCCATAGTTGCCGCCCTTCTCGATCAGGTACACTTGCTCCCACAAGTCCTGGCCCACGTTGCCGCACCACAGGTCGCCGGTGGCGCTGTCGAAGCTGAATTTCCACGGCTGGCGCAGCCCATAGGCCCAGATTTCCGGCCGAGCGTCTTTGATCCAGGTGAAGGGATTATCTTTCGGGACGCCACATGCTTTACTGGCATCCGATTGATCGACATCAATGCGCAGCATTTTGCCGGCCAGCGTGTCGAGCCGTTGGCCGGTCTGGTACTGATCGGCGATGCCGCTACTGTCGCCGGTGCCGATGTAGAGATAGCCGTCGGGACCGAATTTCAGGCAGCCGCCGTTGTGCCCGCCACACGGCCATTCGATCAGGATTTTCTCGCTCTTCGGGTCGGCCACCGGCGGATCCCCGGAGCAGTGGAAGCGCGAAACGCGCGTACCCTTCGGCAACTCCTTTTCCAAATCGATGACATAGGTGACGTAGACAAAGCCATTCTGCATGAATTTCGGATGCGGGGCGAAACCGTAGTTGGCCATGGTCTTCTGGGCCGTGCGGCCGAGCACCTGGTTCATGTCGAGGAGCAAGTCGGCCTTCGTCACCTTGGGATCGTTGCGGATCGAAAAGATCTTGCCGTAGCGCTCGGTGATGAAGAGCCGGTCGGAGCCCGGAGCGTTCGTGATGTCGAGCGGTTCGTCGAATACCGGCAGCTTCGGAAACGCGAACTCCGTGCGATACGGGCTCGGCGGTTGCGGCGAGCCTTGCACATGCGAGGTAGTCCACGGCACGCGCTTGTCGAGACCGAACTTCGGAGGGGGCTTGTCGTCGCCACGCATGGTCGGGACTTGAGTCAGGAGGAGAGCGGCAGCAGCAATCGTCAACACGATTGCGACGGAGAGAATCCGAGTGTGCATGAGATGATCCTTCAGAGAGTGAGAGCCGATTGATGGACGATGTTATGCGGGAAGTGGGCGAATGCCAAGGGAAAATGAACCACGGATTTCACGGATGCCAGGGATAATGGCTTCGGCCTTCTTATCCGTGGCATCCGTGAAATCCGTGGTTATATGTTTCCAACTCCTGATCTTGCCTTCTTCAAAAAACTCCGAGAATTTTTCCCATTTTCCCTTGCATTCGCTTGGACCGTAACATACACTGAGCATCTCAGTTGGGAACTTTTCGCAGCTATCGCCTGGTTCGCACGCCCTTTGAACCATGCTGCGAGCACCAATGGCCGGTTGATGCCTCCCTGCAGTACTGCGTTCGCCCACATTAAGAATTGATCGCCCTATACATGCAGGCGCGGGTTTTCCGCCTGAGCGCTTCGAGCCGCATTCCGTTCCCATCGGATGCCGGCCCCGCCGTCAGGTAGTCGCAGAGCTTGTTCGCCCCGCCGCTTCGTCCGACAACTGGTTTGACTGGAGAATGCCGTGAGCAGTTCCCCCCTCAACTGCTGGCAGCCGCACTGCCGCAATACTGTTCAACGCCGCAGCGCTTACTCGCGCGCTGCTCGAATCTCATCCTCGGGCGTGGAACACAGCAAGCAATTCCAATTCGGCAATGGTTTTTGGCGCTGCCGATGCATCAAGCTAAATCACGATTCTCTCCGATTCTACAGCCGATCGAGCAAACGCCTGACGGGAACCGGTTCTGGCGCTCGTGCGCAGCCGATTTGCCCGCCAGCCCGAGCGAACTCGAAGCGCTGGCGAAGCATCGATCCCGTTGGAATCGTTGCGTCCCCCTCATGGGAAGGGTTAGGGTGGGTTCAATCTCACCCTTAAACCTCCCCCATGGAGCGAGGAAGAAAGGTTACGGCACGTCGCGCGATTCGTGACGGTAGCTGACGCGGATTTCGCGCGCCGACTGCGCCAAATAGATGCTCTTGACGAGATCGGTGTTGAAGTAGTCCTTCAGCACCGGCGGACGGGGGTTCTTCAGGTAGAAGTCCTTGTCGCGGCGGACCGACGACGGCACCATGCTGTCGATGCGGTCGGGGCTCGGAACCTTCTGCACCACGCAGGGAACCACGTTCACGCCCAGGGCCAGCAGCGCGCAGGCGCGGTGGTTGCCGTTGATGAGGACAAGGCGGTTGTGTGTGGAAACGGCACTCAGATAATTGGCGCCGTAGCCGACCACCAGCCCGACCACACCGGCAATCGGCCCGACCGACTGAAAATCGCGGATCTGCTCCGGGCGGAGCATGACCGCGTCGAGGAAGCGAAGATCGCAGGATTCGGAAACAAACGCGAACTCGCGCTCGGCAATGCGGCCGGCGCGAACACCCGGGACTTCATGATCATACGGCAGACAGAAGCGAAAGACCTGGTCCAACGTGGGCTGGTTGCCCAGCTGCTCCATGAGCCGCCGCACCAGCGACATGTTGACGACTAGCTGCGAGGCCACCACGCGCTGCAAATCGACTATGCCAATGGTGGCCGGCGCTTCGTGAAACGCCTGGCGAAAATACGGATCGGCATTCACTTGTTCGACAAGCGGTTGCAAAAAAGGAGGCACGGGTTCCGCGCGAGCATTATCAGCCCAGCCGGCCTCGGTGCGGCGCAACTTCCGCATTGTTTCATGGGCGGAATGCCATTCCTTTGCCAACTCCTCGCGGTCCATGTCCGCTGCGCCGACGGGCCAGCTGGTCATGTAATCGACGAAGCCATCGAGGTCCACGCGGCTCATGAGGTACGCATGGTGTTCGCCGGTTATTGCCGGTGCGATCATAGGAGAATTCCGGGCGGGAAAATAGGGAAGCCCTACGGCAGAAGCCGCTTGAAGCGCTCAACCGTAGCTTACACCGCCCACAGAGTCAATTCGCCTGGTCACCCCAGTCGGCCCCCAGTGCGCACCAGCGGGGCGGCCGACGCATTTTTGTCAAAGCGTTGGGTATGACTCCTTAATTAGCGCGCCTGAAGCTGCTCCACAATCGGCCCCAATGCCAGCGCGGGCAGAAAACAGAGTGCGCCCAGCAACAGTACCGTGGCCAAAACCAGCACCCCGAAGCTTACGGTGTCGCAAGGCAAAGTGCCGGCTCCGGCGGGCTTGCGCCGCTGCGCAGCGAAATGACCGGCCACATTCAGCGCCAACGCGGCGAGACCGAAGCGACCCACGAGCATGGCGATGATCGTCGTGAGGTTATAAAAAAGATTATTCGCATCGAGCCCGGCCATGTTTTGGCCATTGTTGGCGAAGCACGAGCTGTAGGCGAAGAGGATTTCCGTGAAACCGTGCGGTCCGCCGTTGGTCGTAAGGCCGGCTCTACCTGCCGACGTGCCGACCGCCAGCGCGGCCAGCAATAGGACAACCACGGCAGAAAGAACGGCGAAGAGAGCAATTCGTTTTGCAATGGCGACGGTGATCGTTTTGCCCAAGTATTGCGGTGTGCGGCCAACCATCAGACCGGCCAGAAATACACCCATCAACGCATTCATAACGAGGCCGAACAGCCCCGAGCCCAGGCCGCCAAACGCCACATCGCCGATGAGCATGTTCACGAGTAGAACCAAGACGCCCAGCGGGTTGAACGAATCGTGCATCGAGTTATACGAACCGGTCGCGCCGTTGGAAGTGACCACGGCCGTGAGGACGGAATCGTGCACGCCGAAGCGCGCTTCCTTCCCTTCCATGTTGCCGCCTGACACACCCAATTCCGATAACTGAGGCGGCAACGAACTTTCGGCATGACCACACACCCAGAGGCCGATCAGGTTTAGCGCCACCATCACCGCAAGGAGGACCTTGCCGGCCTTTGGTTGGCTTGCCATGCGGCCGAACACTATCGGCAATGACGCCGGCAGGACGGCGATGGCGAGCATGCCGATGAAGTTACATAACGGCGTGGGGTTGGCGAACGGATGCGCGCCGTTGACGTTGAAGAAGCCACCGCCGTTGGTCCCCAGGTTCTTGATGAACTCCAAGCAAGCGACCGGTCCCTGAGCAATGATCTGGGTGCCGCCCTGGCGAGTCTGCACTTCGGTATAGGGAGCGAAATTAGCCGGCACGCCTTGCCACACTAAAAAGACTGCGCCGACGAGCGAGAGCGGCAGAAGCACCCACAATACCGCGCGAACGAGGTCCACCCAAAAGTTGCCGATGGTCACGGAGTTGGTGCGCGCGAAGCCGCGGATGAAGGCTATGCCCGCCGCCAGGCCGGCCCCGCCGGCAAGGAAGTTCTGTGAAACCAAGCCAATCGCTTGCACGAGATAACGGAGCGTTGTCTCGCCGCCATAAGCCTGCCAGGTGGTCGTCGTCGCGAAACTAACTGCGGTGTTCGCGCCGAGGCTCGGCGTCATTTGCGTGGTGATGAACCTGTCGTCCGGCCCGCCGGGCAAAAGACTCTGACAAAACGACATCAGGAAAAGGAAAAGCGTTCCCAGCGCGCTGAAAAGGACGAAGTTGAGTATGTAGACATTTGCGGACATCTCCTGGTCCGGCCGAATGCCGCCCAGACGGTACGCGACCTTTTCCACCGGCCGAAACAACCAATCCAGGAATGTCGGCTTACCTTCGAAGACGTTCGCAAGGTAACGGCCCACGGGCCAGGCGAGGGCCACCACGAGTGTCAGAAATGGTAGGAATGAAACGCTCAGAGCAGAGATCTCTGTGAGGAAAATGCTGAAAATGCCTTACTGTGCTTGTTGTCGCTTGACCGCCAGAAAAAGAGGGCGGAGGAACTCCCGGTTCCTCCTCCTTGCGGCCATTCAGCCTACTTGGTAGGCGGCTGCTGCTGCGCCGGCGGATTGGCCGGCTGCTGGGGCTGCGCCGGCTTCGACGGTTGCGGGGCTACCACCGGCTTGGCGGCAGGCTGCTGCGCGGGCTTGCTACTGGGTTTTGGATTCGGAGTCGCCATGGTCAATCTTTCCTTTCTTTGCGATCGACCCAACATCGGCACGCGAAGGACCGGCTCAGGGGCCAGTGCCACCGGACATGCGGAGCGGCTTGCGCGGCGCATGCCACGGACTTGGGCCTGCATGAAGTTTAGACGCCGCTAGCGCGCGCCAAACTTTCGGCCGACGCCCTTAGCGAGCATCACAATGATTGGGTCAATCGAAAACCAGGGCATGCGTCAAATGAAGACGGGTAGCCCTTTCAACCCGCCCAGGCCACTAAGCCTGGACTTGCCTACGAGGTTAGCTGACGGGCTAGGACTTGAAAGTGTCCCGGCGGGTTGATTTCCCCGCCTGCGCCCCCGACAGCCGGAGCTGTCGCTTGGGTCCCCCGCTCCGGCCTCATGCGAGGCCGGATTAGGCTGCTGCATCGAATGTTAGAAGTCGGTCATGGTAAAGTCAAGAGCCCGATCGGGGGCGACTTCCTCACAGGTGGCATCACATGGCAACGGTGTTGATCGCGCCTTCACCGTGGCGGATATTCACGCACTGGTGCAGATCGGTTACGAAGATCTTGCCTTCGCCGGTTGCGGCGCAGTCACCAGCTGCGGCAGCCGCCACCGCGCCCACTACCGTCTCGACGGATAAGTCCTCGACCGCGATTTCCAGACGAATTTTAGGTCGCCGTATTTGAACGTCGCGCCCACGATAGCTCTGCGTGTACCGGGATTCTCGGGCCGAGCCGACCACCTGGCTCACGGAAAGGAGCGTGGCTCCGTGCTGGTTGAGAGCAGACTCCACGGCTTGCAGAGATTCGGGATGCACAATGGCAATCATCAGTTTCATCGTCGGCGTCCTTTCAGGAGAGAGTTCGCAATGGTCTCAACGTTTACTGGGCGACTGCGAGCGCTTCCGAGCGCTGAGTTTCCCATTGCAATCGTAGCCAGGACCGAGTCAAGAAACGCTTAAGACCGATGGTCCGCGCATCAAGAAAGTGTTAAGGCGGGCTATATGAGAATGATTTGGATTTCGGGCAAAAGAATGAGATTCTGCGCATCGAATCGATTAAAGGGCGTTGACCAGTCTTGCCGATTATTGCGAAGAACAGCGCCTTACGGTGCTGGCGGGCATGGCGGGCGAAGTGCCTGCAGCTGTCTCGGCCTGCGAACTTGGGATGACGGCTCGATGGCCGCGCTCGTCATCGTAACGGTTCTCTTTGCAGGGACGCTGCCATGCTTCCTACTCTCCTCGTCGGCATGACGATGGCATTCGGTCAGGTTCCATCCAACCCGGTGCCGCCGCCGGTGTTCAACAATCCGGTCCCGGCATCGCCGCAGGCATCCAGTTATGGTGCCGTTCCGCAACCGCTCCCGAACGGCGCGCCACCCGTAATAAGCTACGGAGGGACGCCGCCGCAGACATTCAGCAATGGCTCCTCGTCCTCGGTGATGGTCCTTCCGCCTGCGAAGATTCCCCAGGCGCCCGTGCAATACAACTCGGGTTCCACGCCAACGACCAGCGAAGTCCCAGCGCAAAACGGTAACGGGAATGGAAACGGTGACAACAACGGGTCCAACAACACTCCGCAAGAGCCAGGCGGATTCGGCAAGCGGTTCCTCAGCGGGTACCCGATGCTCCACGAATGGTTCCCGAAATGGCTCGGGCCGGCTGCAAACGGCGATGAAAACCAACCCGAACCTGCACGCCGGGGATTGCCGGCGCCGTTGCCCTCGCCGCCGATGCCCAGCGGCGAATGGCAAGGCTATCCAGTGATTGGCGTTCCCTACGAGAGCAGCACCTACCCGCTGATGTCTGCCATCTACCAGGGACCGTGGGGCGATGAAATCAAGCAATCGCGCGTCAAGGTATACGGCTGGGTCAACGTCTCCGGCAACTGGAGCACATCCACCAACTCCAATACGCCGGATTCCTACTGGATCGTTCCGAACTCGTTGCAAATGGATCAGTTCGTGCTGCGTGCGGAGCGATTGGTTGACTCCGTGCAAACTGATCACATCTCGGTAGGTTTCCGCTCGACGTTTTTGTACGGCATGGACTACCGGTACATGACGGCCGGCGGCTGGACCAGTTACCAGTTGTTGGAACTCAATAACCTTTACGGCTATGACCTGACGGAACAATACATCGACGTGTATTTCCCCCGCATCGCCCAAGGGTTGATCATGCGGGTGGGCCGCTGGATTGCCTGCCCGGACATCGAAACGCAGTTTGCCCCGGATAACTACATGGGCACGCACTCGATTCTGTTCACCTTCGACACCTATACGCAAACCGGCATCATGTTCACGCTGATGCTGAACGACCAATGGCAGGTGCAAGGGGCGATTCATGCCGGCACCGACATGGCGCCGTGGTATCCCGGCGCCGAGCCAACGGGAATGTTTGGCATTCGCTGGGTTTCCAGGAGTAACAATGACTCAGTTTACCTCGTCCTGAACGACATTAATGACGGCCAGTTTCGGTACTTCATCGACCCGTACACCGGCAAGCTGGAAGGGCATGACAATTTCCAGTACGTCGTGGGAACCTGGCAGCACAAGTTTAATGATCGCATTCACACAAAGACCGAAGCCTATTACATGTGGCAGTTCAATGCGGTCGTGGGCGGCACGCCGAGCTTTGGGCCCACTTACCCCTATGGCGGCGGCGGGGGTTTTGGCGCGCCGATTCCTGGCACCTCCCGCAATTACGGCGTGGTGAATTACACGATGTTCCATCTCTCGAAGAAAGACTTCCTCACCATCCGCAATGAATGGTGGCGCGACGAAGAAGGCGAGCGCTCGGGCTTCGCCGGCAACTATACGAGCCACACGATCGGCATCACGCACAATGTGAGTTCGAATTTCCAGATCCGGCCGGAAGTTGGCTACTACCGCAACTGGGACCAGCCGGCCTTTGACCTGGGCACGAAGCAATACCTGCTGCAATACGGGTTCGACGCAACGCTGCGATTCTAAATCAACGACAAGTCAGCGACCAACGCTTTCAGTCGATTGCGTTCAGAGAGGGGGTCCAGACAAAAACTCCGTCCTCTGCAACCTTATTTGATCTTGCCGCAGCGAACGATTGAAGGAGATCGTCTGGTTGTGCCGATCTTCTCCATTGTGCACGCGCCTACAGTAAGTCATTGGCACTGTGGTGGTGCTGTCGGGGTGGCAGCGGATATGCCTGCAACTGTCTCGGCCTGTGTGCGCGTAGGCGGATGGCTTGCGCCCATACTCTTCCCCAGGCCGGTGTTGTCATGGTGCAACCGCTGCTCCTGAGCCTGGCACTGTCGCTGGGGCAAGCCGAACCGGGTGCCGCCGAAGCCCAGTCCGAGCCGCCCGCGGCGGAAGAGGCGCCAACGTCTTCGGCTCTCGCCCCTGCGCCTCCGGATCGTTGGCTACTGATGCGCTATTTGCAAGGGACCTGGCCGGGCTGGCTGCTCGATTCCAATCGCCTGCAGATTTCCGGCTGGACCGATATGTCCTTCACCGCGAGCACGACCGGCCAAAACCAACTGCCGATGGGCTTCAATTACGCCGCCAACCAGTTCCTTTTGCAACAAAACTGGCTGCGCTTCGAGCGCAGCGTTGTTACCAGCGGGACGACGGAGCCTACGTTTGGTTTCCGCAGCGACACGATCTTGCCGGGCAACGATTACCGCTTCACCGTCGCACGCGGCCTCTTTAGCGATCAGTTGACGGCCAACAACGGTCAGCCGAATTTGTACGGCATCGACCCGATCCAGTTCTATGCCGAGGCCTACATCCCCACCATCGGTCGTGGTCTCGATATCAAGATTGGCCGAATCTTCTGCCAATATGGTGTGGAAGCCAACGACGCTCCCAGCAACGCTCTACTGTCGCATGCCTACACGTTCATCTACGACCCGTTCACCCATGCCGGAATCATGGGTACTCTCAAGCTTACCGACGCCTGGTCGTTCCAAGCCGGCTTGATGTTGGGCAACGATATTTTTATTGACCCGGCCTCGTCGCCCTATGGGATGGGCAGTGTGAAATGGGCGCCGCCCGATGGCCGCAACAGCGTGCTTTTTAACGTGATCCTCGGCTCGGGGCGATTCAATGTGGCGCAAAACTTCCACAATCCGGAAATCTTCGACCTGGTCTACACCCACCTATTCAATCCGCGGCTGCACTATTCCTTTGAAAGCTTGTACGGCTTCACCACCAACGTGCCGGGCATCGGCTTCGCGAATTGGTTCGGCGTCTTGAACTACTTGACGTATGACTTCGCGCCGCGATTAAGCGGCACGACACGGCTGGAATTCTTCGACGACGTCCAGGGACAGCGCACCGGTTTCAGCGGCTTGTATACGGCCATAACGGCGGGCATCTCGTTCAAACCGCGCCGCGGGATTATCATCCGCCCCGAAGTCCGCTACGACGTGAACTCGAGTGCGTTGCCGTTCGAAAATCGGCCAGGGCTATTCACTGCCGCGACGGATTGTATTTTGCGCTGGTAGTCCGGCCATGAACTCTGATGCAAGGAGGCATGACATGAAGAAATGGTTGTTCGGCATCGTGGTGGCGGCTCTCCCATCGTTAGTACGAGCGGAACCGCCGACGGTGGGACCGCAGGTTACGATTACACTCCAAGACCGGAACAGCCAGGCGTTGCCGCAGCGCCAGGGCTTCACGCATACCGGCGGGGGAAATATCGATGTCACTCAGCCAGCCCCGGATACCATCGTCATCTCGATGACCGGGGTGGCAGTGGCCGGAGCGCACCCCATCAAGGACTCTACGGCGGCAATGATCTTCGAACTCGACCAACTTTTTGAAATCAATTTCGAGAATCCCAAGGTCAAGCGGGCCAAAGTTACTCTGGAAGGAAGGCTGATCGGCCTGCTGCGCACGCATCCCGGTAGCGGGTCCGCGGCGCAGGGGCCGGCGCATGCTGCACTCGCTTGCGGCAATGTCGAACTCCTCGCCATCGAGATGCCCAGTCATTGCGTCACCGGCGGCGAGAACCTTTCGGTGAACATGCACCAGGGGCCGGCGGCAGTTGGATTGGTAGCCGGGCAGTATCATTTGCACCAGACGTTCACGGTCAGCGCCGCCCATCCGCGCACCCTGAAGATGTGCAAGGCTTCGTCTTCGGAGTTCGCGCCTGACCCGGCGCTCGACCCGCTCTGGATCAGTTACTGGGAACCATTCCACGGCGCGCTGAAAAAGGACTTCGGCTTTCAGGTGACGCTTAAGATCAGTCCGGACATTGATGGGAATGGCCCAGAACAGCTGGGCAAACCTATGGCGGCGGCCAAGAGAAGGTAACGAGTTGGATTCGTTCATAGTTCCGCCTGAAGGCGGAAATGTAAAGAGGATTCTGCCTGAAGGCGGGACTACGAACTTTCACTCCTTTACCCTGGTCAGCGTCGTGAACGGCCCGGCTGCTTTGCCCGGGTTTTGCCAGCGGAATTGCAAACGATCCTTGTTGGCAATGCAGCCGAGGATGATGTTGTCGGCCCACGACCCAACCGGTTTTTGATCAAATACTTGGCGAAAGCGGAGCACACTATCGCTGCCGTACTTGTAATCCTCTCCGTGGAAGGAACCGACCTCCTTTTCGTTTTTCTTGTATAAGCATTTGACCGACCGTTTGCCGTCTTCTTTGCGCGGAAGCCGGCTTGGGACTCTCGTTTTCTCAGCCCACGTTGATTCAATCGGTTTCAGGACTGGAAAAGCTGGTAATTGCATTTGTCGGCCATTTCGCGCTGGCCCATTTTTGTACTATGCTTGCCCTAGAAGGTATCGAGTCGCTCCAACCTACCGGCCTGGATCTCGGTGACCTCCCCACCAGCACGTGGCCGGTGCTTCTCATTCCCGCCACCCCAAGCGCAGGAGCGGCGAGCTGGCGCCAAGCCATCAGGGCCGACCGTTGGAAGTCACCGAGACGATTCCGCTCATCGCGGGCTATGAACTGCTTGAAAAGGTCGGCGAAGGCGGCCGAGGGGTCGTTTACCGAGCCTGCCAGCTCAGCCTCCAGCGCACCGTGGCGGTCAAAGTCGTTCGGACGCCGCGGCGCGGCGCGGCTCCCCTCAACTTTGAAGGCGAAACCCGGCTCCTGGCATCGCTCTCGCATCCCAATGTTCTCGCCATCCATGACTTCATCCCCGGCGACAAGTTGAGCTTGCTCGTAACCGAATTCGTGGAAGGAACGTCGTTGCGGGCGATGATGCAGAGCGGGCCGTGGCCGATTTCGAAGACGGCCGCGCTGTTGGATAAAGTCGCCCGCGCTCTGTCTTATATTCATGAACACGGCATCCTGCACCTCGACTTGAAACCCGAGAACATCCTGTGTCCGCCGGGCGGCGAAATCAAGCTGGCGGATTTCGGCCTGGCCCAGGCAAGCAGGGAAGCGCAAGCTGGCACCGACCTGGACCAGGCCGAGGGAACGGTAGACTACAGTTCGCTTGAACAACGCCATGGCCTGGCAGTCGATGAACGAAGCGACGTGTATTCCCTGGCCGTGTTGAGTTACGAGTTGCTGACGGGCCGACTACCCGGCCGGGCGTATGAAAAGGTTTCCCGATACAATGTCCAACTTCCTGCCGCCGTGGACGAGGTGTTGCGCTGCGGCCTGGCACGCCGCGCCGAGCACCGGCCGGCGAGTGTGGAAGCGTTTCGAAGCGCCCTGTTGGCGGCGCTGTTGCCGAAAACCAAGAAGCGGCTGGCGCTCGCAGCTGCGCTGGTGCTGATCATGGTGCTAGTAGCGTGGTTCGTCACCGGCCAAAAAGGGAGCAACCAACCGACCCTTCCGGCGCCGCAGGCTCCTCATGTTTGGCTACTGGGCGATGAGCCCGATAGCCTGGCGGCATTCGACGGCATGATCGACGGGAGGAGCGAGCCGGCGAGGTTCCTGCAAGTGAGTACTCGAGCTCCGGAAGGCGAAACTGACCCCCCGCTGCCGCGCTGGCCGGAACCGCGACCCGCGATGTTCGTGCGCTCCACCGATGCCGACGGATTCTTTCACCCTCTGTACGGACCGACAAGCGGGCGGACATTCCTGGCGGCCTGGCCGGCCGCGGCCCGTTGGCCTCGAAGGTTGCCCGAAGACAATTTCGTGCTGGCCGGCGACTTCAGCGGCAAACGGCTCTGGGAACACGACGGGGATGGCCCTTGGAAGAAGCCGCCAACCCAAGTCTGGAACCGTGGCAACGGTATCGAAGTCGCTTGCCCGCCGGATCGACCAGACGACCCCGCCTTGCTGCTCGACAAATCGGAAGGCGCGCCGGCGGAGGTAATGTGCTTCCAGTGGCTCCGGCGCGCTCCCGAACCCGGAACCGTGATGTTCTTGCGCTATCGCGCTCGCGCCGAAGAAGGCACCGGCCGCCTGACGATTGGGCCGACCATGCCATTGTACCTGCCCAATGAGGACCGCGGCCCGCTGGCCGAGGCCTTGCGGAAACGAAGCAAATCGCATGCGTACCTGGCCCCGCAGCCGGGAATGGAGGCGCGCGAATACCGCCTGGAGGATTGCATCCAGCCCTCGCCGGAATGGCGAACGTACTGTGTCGTTTGGGAGTGGCCGCCCTATTGCACCGAAGGGAATGGCCGCAATGTGGTGATCGAATACCGCGGCACGGGCAAAGCCTGGGTCGATGACGTGGAGATTTTCGTATGGCCGTCTGGCACCAAACCGTGAGTCGCGAAGAAATGGCCGCCACGCTTTTCGAAGAGTGCGGCGACGCCCTGTTCTTGTTCGACCCCGACAGCGAGGCGATCCTGGATGTGAACCCCGCCACCGAGAGGCTGTGCGGGTTTGCTTATCGCGAGCTGTTGACCATGCAGATTACCTATCTGTTCCGTTCTCCCGTATCCGGAGGGCTGAACCGGCTGCGCAATGCGTTCAAGCACACAGGGGTTTTTCATTCGAACGAAGACTTTCTCCTGCGGCATCAGCAGGGCGGAGTTTGGCTGCCAGTCAACCTCACCGTGAACCGGCTCCACACGCGCATCCGAACTCTAGGTCTCATCACGGCGCGTGACGTCAGCGAACGCCGGCAGCTCGAAGAGCGGGTCTTTCGGCTCGCGGCGATTGTGGAGTCATCGAACGACGCGATCTGTGGTGAAGACCTGGATGATACGATCGTAAGCTGGAACGCGGCCGCAGAACGGCTCTATGGTTACACAGCCGCGGAAGCCGTCGGCCGGCCGGTCTACTTGCTGGTCCCGCCCGATGAAGAAGGCCGCTTGCGGGCGGTGTTGGAGCGCTTGCGGCACGGCGAACAAGTGCCGCCTTTCGAGGCGCTGCGCCGGCACAAAGACGGCAAACTCATCCCCGTATCCATTAGCCGGTCGGTCATTCGCGACATACACGGACGGATCATCGGCACGGCGGCCTTCCACCGTGACATCCGGGCTCGGCTGCGGCTGGAAGAAGGGTTGCGGCAATCACAAAAAATGGAGGCGATCGGGCAACTGGCGGGCGGCGTGGCTCATGACTTCAACAACCTCCTCACGATCATTAACGGCTACGCGGAGATCCTGCTGACTCGCCCGGACCTCGGCGCATGGGCTCGACCGTTCGTCGAAGAAATCGCCAAGGCCGGGCAACGGTCGGCATCACTCACGACCCAACTGCTGGCTTTTAGTCGCCGCCAGGTTCTCGAACCACAGACCCTCAACATCAACGAGCGCATCCAGGGTATTGAGAATATCCTGCGCCGGGTCATTGGCGAAGACGTGACCTTGACCACCTGCCTGGCGTCCGACCTGGGTCCCGTGAAGGCGGACCCGGGCCAGATCGACCAGGTCTTCTTGAATCTGGCCGTCAATGCCCGCGATGCCATGCCTACCGGCGGCAAGCTTACCATCACCACCGCCAACGTGGAGATCAGCGACGCGCATTCAAACGGCCACGCCCAGGCTCCGCCGGGCCGCTATGTGTTGTTGGCGATTAACGATACGGGCATCGGCATGACGCCCGAAATCCAGGCGCACGTGTTCGAGCCGTTTTTTACCACGAAAGAACGCGGTAAAGGGACCGGTTTGGGTTTGGCCGTGGTCCACGGCGTCATCACCCAGAGCGGTGGTCACATTTTGGTCGAGAGCCAGGTTGGCCGCGGCACCACCTTCAAAATCTATTTGCCGCAGGTTGGAGAATGGAAAGCAACCAGGAAGTCGCATCCTCGCATCGAGATCGCGCCGCGCGGCAATGAGACGATTCTGCTGGTGGAAGATGAGGACGGCGTGCGCCGGTTTGCTCGCAGATCGCTCGAGTTGGCGGGCTACCGGGTGCTGGAGGCCAGTCATGGCGGCGAGGGGGTGCGGATTGCCGAGCAATTCGAGGGACCGATCCACTTATTGATCTCCGATGTGGTCATGCCGGAAATGGGCGGACCCCAGCTGGCCGATCGCCTGGCGGTTTTGCGTCCGGACACCAAGGTCCTGTTTCTTTCCGGATATACCGATGATGACGTGGTCCGGCAGGGGCTCCAAGCGGCCGACCTCAACTTCATGCGGAAGCCGTTCAGCATGGAAATGCTGTCGCGAAAAGTTCGCGAAGTGTTGGCGAACTAGAGCGAACGGTGACACACCGGATCGGCGGCGGCGAAAACGCAAGCGGCTCGTTCCATTCTCTCGGAACGCGCGCTTCCATTTCAAATTGGAATTCAGCATTTACCGTTCGCGCACGATTTGCTCATGACCACGATGTTGCCGGAACCTTGGTATGCGATGTGATTCATGTAATGGCGCATCAGCAAAAGCCCCCGGCCACAGGGGCGTTCCAGGTTTTCGGGAGCGGTGGGATCGGGCACATCGTCCGGATTGAAACCGGGGCCCTCGTCGGTGATCATCACGTCGAATTGATCTTTGGTCACCCGATACGCGATGCGGACCATCTTCTTGGGGTCCATCTGATTGCCGTGCTTAATGGCGTTCACAATGGCTTCTTCGAGCGCCATCTTGATGGAGAAAATCTCCATCTCGGTAAAGTGAGTATCCGTTTGCAGCAGTGTTTCAATCTCGGTCTGCACGCGGCGCGCTTCATCCAGGTCGCTGGGGATGACAAGATCCGCCGGATAGTGGTTCGACATTGGAGAAGTCATGGCTACCTGCTGGGCTGAGGGACACGATTCATCCTGATGGAAACTCTCCGCGTATTTCCGGGACGAGAACGGAAAGATAAACAGGAACTCCTCAAAAGGATGGCCGCACGACTTCATTCCATGGCGAGGAACCAATCGGCCAGACAGCCCAGATCCAGCCTCTTCCTGGTCCTACCGCTTGAAGTAATGAGCCTGCCACACTCGAAGCCGGACAGCCTGGATCCGGCGTTCCCCAGACGGCCCAAGAAACCGGCCGGGATACAACCCTACGTCGGTCGCGGCAGTTTCTATGTCGCGGCCTGCAATACGGCCAAACCGCTCGGTTGGTCGGGACAAATGCTGACCAACCGATCGAGCTTGACTACCTCGAAGACCTCCAAAATCGGTTCGGCGATCGCGCACATCACCAACTTGCCCCCGGCCTTCTGGATTTTCTTGTTCAGCGTGATCAATTTGCCGAGGGCCGCACTGGACACGAATACAACACCTTCAAAATTGAGCAGAACTTTCCGCTTGCCCTGGTTGTCAACGAGATCGAATAACTGTTCGCCAAGAGTCTGAAGGTTTTCTCCATCAAGGACCGGCAAAAACTTCTTCAGATAGACGATGGTGATATCACCTTGTGACGCCATAGACCGGTCACTCCGGATACCATGCCGCGAGATCGAGGGGCCTCATTGCGGTGAGCCCTAGCTCCCCACGGCGCGGTAGCTCACGAGAATGCTTGCATGGCCGTTTGTTCGTCTTTGTAAATCTTGAAGAGCTTGTCGAGTTTGGTGATTTCGAAAACTTCCAGGATTTCCTTGGCAATCTTGCACATGACCAGCTTGCCGCCGGATTGTTGCACCTTCTTGTTGAGCGTAATCAACTTGCCCAACGCGGCGCTGGAGAGGAATTCCACATTGCCGAAGTTGAGCAGGATTTTCTTCTTGTTCTGATTGTCGACGAGGTCG
>Ga0070732_10000892_pt1 | contig 17061 bp, 14 predicted proteins | sample Coa_R1_5_FD_66449 | JGI IMG/M metagenome (GOLD analysis project Ga0070732, IMG submission 66449) | Surface soil microbial communities from Centralia Pennsylvania, which are recovering from an underground coalmine fire - Coalmine... | ecosystem: Environmental > Terrestrial > Soil > Unclassified ...
CGTGCGCAGCGAGACGTCTGCCGAAAGCGGGCGGAGGACGCGCTCGAGCAGGTCGCGTGTGGGCACCACGAGCGCCGGGATCCACGCGGTGGCGAGGATGTCCCCGAGCGCCCAGACCGCGCGGCCGACGTGGTCGCCGACGTGCGGCTCGTCGAGCCACCGGCGGTCGTATCCCATGAAATTGCGCATCCCGTCGTCGCCCGTCGCTGCATGCAGGAAGGCCAGCGCGCGATAGAAGATCGAGCTCCAGACCTGCTCGTCACCGCGACGCGAGAGTGTGAGCGACACGACCGCGAGCCGCGCGACGTCGTCGACGCAGTAGCCGCTGTCGCGGTTGGGGATGATCCCGTGTGCGTGCTGCACGATGCCGACGTCGTCGACGAGCGTGAGCAGATGGTCGGTACGCAGGCTCGTCAGGTGCAGGTCGGCCACGCCCGACGGCCGGCGCCGCGGCGCGAGCGCGAGCGCCTCTCGCAGCACGGCGGCGGTCTCCTCGGCGACCGACGGCCAGGCGAGGGAGGTCCCGATGCGCCGAGCCTCGGCGCGGGCCGAGGCGAGCATCTCGGGCTGCTCGATGTACGAGCAGACGGCGTCGGCGAGCGAGGCCGCGTCGTCGAACGGGATGAGCAGGCCCGCGCCGGAGGCGAGCATGTCCTGCGCATACCAGTAGGGAGTCGAGACGACGCCACACCCGGCTGCGATCGCGAAGGTGAGCGCGCCTGACGCGATCTGCTCACGGTTGCGGTAGGGCGTCACAAAGACATCTGTTGCCGCGAGAAGATCCGCGATCTCCTCGATCGAAAGGAAACGGTCGTCGAACTCGACGTACTCATCGAGCTCGAGCTCGGCCACACGCCTCTCCAGCATCAGGCGGTAGCGCTCGCCTTCCCGGCGGGCGACGTCGGGATGGGTGCGGCCGGCGATCACGTAGACGAGCTCGGGCTGGCACTCCACGATGGAGGGCAATGCCTCGATCGCGGTCTCAAGGCCCTTTCCGGGAGAGATCAGCCCGAAGGTCGCGAGCTGGAAACGGTCGCTCGTGTGCACAGACGCCTGCGCGGCCGCCGCACGAGCGGCGAGGCGCGCCGGTGCCCCGTGCGGGACGACCCGCACCTTCTCGACCGGGCAGGCGCCACAGCCGACGAGCAAGCGCTGGGCGGTTCCGGTCATCACGATCACGAGCTCGGCCTGTGAGCACAGCTCGGTGAGCACCTCCGCCTGGTGCGGCGTCGGCTCGGAGAGCACCGTGTGCAGCGCGACGACGAGCGGCTGCGCCAGCTCGTTCGCGAACGAGAGCACGAACTCGCCGTCGCGCCCGCCGAAGATGCCGTATTCGTGCTGGAGGAGAACCACGTCGACGTCGAGCCGCCCGAGCATCCGGGCGGTGCGGACGTAGTCGCCGCGGACGGCCTGGGCCATCGTTGCGAGCAGGCTGCGCCGCTGCGGACTCGAGGGCTCGTTGACGACCGCGACGAGGTCCGCGCCCTCGACGTCGTCTATGCCCAGCAGCGCTCCCCGCAGGTCGGCAGCGAAGGTGCCGATCCCGCACGCCCGCGGTGGGTAGGTGGAGACAATTGCCGTCCGCAACGCGCTAGCCCGTCGAGCGCGTCCGCGCCGTCGCGAGCGGTTGCATCCGCTGCGGCTCCTGCAACCCGCTGCGGATCGATGCTCCTTTGCCTAGTCGTGTGCCTGTCGCCGCGCGAAGCCGTTCGAGCAGTCTCTTGAGGCTCTTTCGCATGAGTTGCTCCCTCTGACGACTCCCCCGGAACGGCAAGCGGCGGGCTCGTGTGGGAGTCAGAACACGGGGACGCTACAAGCTATTCTAGCTGAGGGCCTGTGGGGCGAATACTGGGCTATGATCTGGGGGTGCGCACGTCGTGCGCGTAGCCGCCGGGGCTCGAGGTCCTCTCCGACTTACTCACGACCTCGAGAGTGAGGAGCGGACACCTGGCGGCATCCGTGCTGACGAAGGTGAGATCCCTTGCGCGAGCGCGCCGAATGGTGGCCGGCGCCGTCTTCGCGGGGATCACCGTTGCGGCGTGTGCGTTGGTTGGCGAGCGGTTGACGCATTCGAGTTGGCCACTAGCCCATGCGCGAGCTCTCCTTGTCGCCGGCGCCGCGGTCTGTTACTTCGTGAGCTTCATCGTGCGCGCACGCGGCTGGCATCGACTTTTCCCGCGTGAGCAACAGCCCGGTCAGGCCCGGTGCCTCGCATCGGTTGGCGCCGCCGCTGCGAGTGGCGCCGTGTTGCCGTTCCGCCTCGACTATCTGGTCAAGATCGGGACGCTGCGCAGACTCGGCGGGATCCGGATCGGGCTCGAAGCCGTCGCGCTCTCGATCGTCTCGCTGGGGATGGTCGACGCCGTCGCGATGCTCCCTCTGTCGATCTCGGCGACCGCAACGAGCTCGGCGAGCTTCCGCGGGCCGCTGCTGATCGTCGTGGTCTTTGGCTTCGGCTGCTGTGCGCTGCTGGTGGCGAGCGCTCGACTCGTTCGGCTGCCGTTGCTTCGCCGCAGCGTGCGCCTTCGTCGGGTGTCCGACCACGTCTCTGCCCACAGAGCGCCCGGCGGACGGCGCAACGCAATCGTCGCCGGTCTGTATCTCTTCACCTGCTGGACGACGCGTGCACTCGGCAGCGCCCTGTTGCTGACAGCGCTCGGCTTCGCGTTCTCGCCCTCGACGACGCTGTGCGTGCTCTGCCTGAGCGCCGCAGCCGGGGTGGTCCCGATCACCGCCGGCGGCGCCGTGGCCAATGTCGGTGCAACGGCCGGCATCCTCCTCGCCCTGGGCGTCGGCAAGGACGTCGCGATCAACTTCTCCCTCGCCTCTGGTCTGCTGCTCGTGACGAGCGCCAGCGCGGCCGCGCTTTCCGGTGTCGCCCTCTCGGTGACGATGCGCGCCCTCACGAACAGACACCCCGCGGTCCCGCGCGCGTAGCGCGTCGGCCAAGCATCAACAGGTTGAAGTCAGTCCGAGTCGGAGCCGGACCCAGGTTCCTGCGTCATCTCGACGGTTGCCGGCTTTACGTCCACCGGCTTCGTGATCTTCCATGCGAGCTCGAGCGGACAACCCGCCCCGAGCATCCGTTCGATGTCGTGCACGTCGACGGTGCTGTTGGCGATGTCGGCGGCGAGTTCCGCGCCGGCGCCGAGGCTCAGCATCCGCTGCGTGCGCCATGTGATCTCCGCGCCTCCTGGCGCCCGAATGATCACGGTCTCGGCTTGGACTGCGTTGGCGTCCGTCATCGGCTGACACAGCTTACGTGCGCCGCCACGTCCTGCTGGACGCTGGTCACGTCCGAGCACCGGTGAGACCGCCGCGTCAGACCGACTGCCTGCGCCGCGCGGCCTCGAGCGCGTCGGCGTCGAGCGAGCGGCTCGTCGGGAGGCGATCCGTGCTGCGGCGGCGTTTGTGCGTTCGCATCTCTGCGCTCGCGCGGCGCAGCACCTCCCAGAGATCCTCGCCGGGACTCGACGTCGCCGATCCGACGCTCGCACCGCGGAAGAGCGCCGCCAGGTCGGCGGGGAGCGCAATCCCGTCGACGATCGCCATCAGCTCCTGTGCGCGGCGGGCGGCTGCGGTCTCGGTCGCGCTCGGGAGAACCACTACGAACTCGTCTCCGCCGTAGCGATAGATCGCCTCCCCCGGTCGTGCGTTCTCGGCGAGCGTCTGACCCACGGCGCAGATCAGCGCGTCGCCCCGATCGAATCCGAGTCCGTCGTTGACGGCCTTGAGCCCGTCGAAGTCGACCAGCAGCAGTGAGACCTGAGTCCGGCGCAGCGTCTGGAACGCGAGATCGAGCGAGCGCCGGTTCGCGAGCCCGGTGAGCGCGTCCGAGTACGCCAACGCGCGCAGCTCGGCGCGGGTACGCGCAATCGACAGCGCGATCGCCGCGTACTCGCTGAAGCGCCGCAGCGCGTCGAACTCCGTCTCGGGAAGGGCGATGCGCTCCCTGTAATGGAGGACGATGAGCCCGATGAGGTCGCCGTAGGCCTTCAGCGGGCGAACGAGGCAGGAGCGATCCTCGCGCACGTAGTCGGCAACGGCCAAGCGCTTGTGAGCGTCTGGGAAAAGGTCGAGCGTGCTCGCCGACCGAACGCTCTCGCACGCCTTCGCGCACAGCAGCTCCTCGACCGCCTGGCCGCCAGGGCCGAGCACCTCGCCGTCGCGATGGGTGGCGCGAAAGCAACCGTCGGCCTCGCGCTCGTACAGGGCGAGCGTGCTGAACCCGGAGACGAGTCGCGCCGTGTGGGCGATGGTCAGCCGGACGTCGTCCGTTCCCTGCGCGGCCAGGAGCAGCCGGACGATGGCGGGAAGTGGAGTGTCGGGAATCGTCACCTCGTGCGGAGCGCAGGTCGCATGGCCCCTCCACTCATTTGCCTCCACGGCGGCGTCCACGCCATCGACCTCCGGCGATGGCGCGCCGTCCGATCGGCTAGGCGGCGTCAGGGCGCGACCGGCGCCAGAGCTCATTCGGGCGAGACGTCCCGACCCGAGGGGCCCGGGGAGGCCTGGCCGTCAGCGCGCAACCGGTCGCGCCACGCGTGTCAGCTGAGGTTTCGGCCCACCGGCGGCGATTCCCCGCCGACGAACGGCCGGACGTGTCCCGGACCTTTGTCGAGCTCGTGCTGACGTGCGGTTCAACGGCGTGAACTTCACAGGCCTGTGAACGATTGGAGGAAAACGTGTGGACGGCGCGGATGACGGCTGGGCGAGGAGGCCTTCGACGTTCAGACCGGTGAACCGTCAATAGGCCGAACGGCCCATTGTTTAGGGTGCCTGTGCAGACGCAAGATGTCTGCTCGGACACGACTCAACCGTTCCGCGTATGAAGCCGGAGGGGTAATTGGCAACGGCGCCCCACCAGATGATCAACGAAGTGGGGGAAACGACGTTGTACGACGAGCTCGCGCGCCGCGCGGCTGCCGTGGCGGGCGGCCGGTCTGGCGAAGGAGACGGCCTCAGGCTGCCAGAGCCGCTCTCCGGAACGCTCCGGGCCGCCGAGCAGCGCGCGCACGCGGTCGCCAGGGCGGCCGGCGGCTCCGAGGAGTCGAGACGCGGGGCCGCTCTCGACTTTGTCGCCGAGGTCGCGACGTCGCTCGTGCTCGACGGCTCCGATGATGTCGGCAGCGTCGTGTCCGAGGCGGCCGCTGCGATCGGCTTCCCGGCGCAGGCCGCGAGCGTCGCCGTCTTCCGGCGCGCGGTCGCCGCGCCGTCGGTGGCGGCGCTGCCGCCACCCTGGGCCTACCGCACACTCGTCGGCCTCGTGCGAGGGCTGGCCCCGGTGGAGGCGGTGTCGCTCTGGACGTCGCCGTCGCCGGGCCGGATCACGTGCATCGCCTTTGCGGGCGCGGCGGCGGCGAGCCGGCGCATGCGCCTGGCCGCCCGCGTCGTCCTCACAGCCGACACGTCGCTCGAGCTCGTTGCCGGGGCGACGAACGTCCGGGGGGTCTCTGTCGAGCGCTGGGACGAGCCCCATGCGGCGCTCGTCGCGCGCGCGCGCCCAGGCGCATCCGATCGGCTGGCCCTGTACCTCGCCGAGGCTGCTGCCGCGCTGGCCCCGTTCTTCGAGCGCGAAAGGCTGTTCGAGCGGAATGCGGTCCGCGAGCGGACCTTCGCGGCGGCCGCGGAACGGTTGCTCACCCGTCTCGGCTGCGACCTGCACGACGGCCCGCTCCAGGAGGTCGTCGCACTCGCCGACGACCTGCGGCTCGTGCGCGGTCAGGTCGCCTCCCTGCTCGAGGGAGCAGATGCCGCCCGCGTCCGCGGAAGGTTCGACGACCTCGAGGCGCGCCTCGCCGCTCTCGACGACGACCTTCGCCACCTCTCGCAGGCGGCCCGATCGACGAGCGCGGTCTCGCGGCCGCTCGAAGACGTGCTCCGCAGCGAGGTGGAGGCATTCACTCGCACCGGAGCGATCGCCGCCCAGCTCTCCATTCACGGCGACCTCGTCGACTTGACGGCGTCGCAGCGCATCGTCTGCATCCGCGTCGTCCAGGAGTCGCTCTCGAACGCGCGCAGGCACAGCGCCGCGACGCTCGTGCGGGTCCGCGTGCGCTCGACACGGCGCTATGTCTCGGTCACGATCGCCGACGACGGATGCGGCTTCGACCTGGAGGAGGCGAAGAGGTCGGGCCGGCTCGGGCTCACGGGGGTCATCGAGCGAGTGCGGCTGCTGGGCGGGGACGTCGCCATCGACAGCGCCTCGGGCGGAGGCACCCGCGTGCGTGCGACGTTCCCCCGCTGGTCCGCCGCCGTCACGGCCGGCGCGCCCGCGTACGCGGCGACGCCGTCCGTCTGATCAGCCGTTCGACGAGGCGAGCAGGCGGAGGGCAGTGTCGCCCTGCGCGGCGAGAAACTCGGCCGCGGCGCCGTCCCGGCGGACACGCGAGCTCGCGCCGGCGATCGGATACGCGCTCCGGAGCGGCTGCCAGTCGCCGCCCGGCGCGCCGGCGATCGACACCTCGCCGAACCGGTACAGGAAGCCGTTGCACGCGCCCGCGGTGCCGCCGTCCCAGCTCTCCGCGGTCGCGATCGGCGCCCAGCGACCATGGCTTCCCGGCAGATGGATCGGCGGTGAGGCCGGAGCGCCGTCCACCCATACACGCCACCAGTCGGGGCGGCCGGCCACCTCGAGCACGGCCAGTCGCGCGGCCCGCCCGATCGGAAGGCTGCCGGCAAGGCGGTGGTAGGTGGGCTCGCCGCGCGGAAGCGCGAGCTCGTAATAGAGGTCGCTTCCCGGGAGCGTGGGAAAGCCGCTGAAGCCGACCTGGAGCCATTCGTCGGATCCGTTCGGCCCCGCGCCCGGGCCACCGACTCCGACCCATCCGGCCACGTGGCCGGCACGGACGTCGAACGGCCCGACGGGCGTGACCGTGGCCGCGATCCCGAAGGCCCGAGTCTCGGAGGCGAGGCCGGCGTACGTGTAGCCCTTCTGCGTGCCGCACGCGAGCGCGTTCGATGCGCCGAGAAGAACGGCGGCCACGACGGCGAGCTGCGAGAAGAGGGCCTTCTTCATCGAACACGGTCGGCGCGCGACCTGTCCGTAGTGATCGGCCGGTCGGGACGCCAGCCTGTCCCTGGAAGGAGGGAGCGTGCGGGGCCCGGAAACGGCCTATCGGCCCTGCTCGGCCGCCGTTAGGCGAAGGCACAGGCAGTTCTAGACCTTAGAGGGATGAGCCAGACGTGCCCTGCCCCGTAGGACTTGTCCACCACACGGGGGGCCGCGCACCCTTCGCGGTTCTGCCCGACCCGAGGCGGGCGACGTGGTTCAGGACGAGGTGGAGACCCGAATCGACAGAGAAGCCGACAGGCGACCGCTGTGGTCGCAAGGACCCTCAGTGGTCGTCGATCGGACTCTCGACGAGGCCGTGCTGATAGGCGAGGCGGGCGGCCTCGGTGCGGTTCGAGACGCCGAGCTTTCGATAGATGTTGGTCAGGTGGAACTTGACGGTCTGCTCTGCGACCCAGAGTTCCTTGCCGATGGCCTCGTTCGAGAGGCCGCGCGCGAGCGCTGTCAGGATCGCCGTCTCACGCTCCGTCAGTCCGGCCGCCCGCGCCGGATTGGAGGGATCCGGCATGCCGATGGCGCTGTAGACGGTGCCTTCCATCGCCTGTCGCAAGGCCGACGGCAGGTCGATGGGGTTGATGCTCTTGATGATGTACGCGCTCGCGCCGCGCTTGAGCGCCGTCTGGATGACGCTCTCGTCGGTCGAGACCGAGAGGACGACCACCTTGACGCTCGGGTGCTGTTTCCTGATGCGGCTGAGGCACGTGAGGCCGTCGGCGCCCGGCATGCGCAGGTCGAGCAGCACGAGGTCCGGGCTCGTGCGAGCGACGATCGGGAGGACCTGCGATCCGGAGTTCGCCTCGCCGACGACCTCGAAGTCGTCCGCCTCGGCGAGCGCGCGCTTGATCCCCTCGACGATGAGCTTGTGGTCGTCGGCAATGACGACTCGCATGAAGGGTCGGCCTCCTCTTCCTCGAAAACCCTGTCGACAATGGTAGTGAGAGACGACGACGATACATATGGCGGGTTCGGGTGATCGCGCACGTGGCCGATCCGGTGAGGGCGCGCGTGCTCATCGCGGCCGACCACCATGCCACGCGCCTCGGGATGCGCCTGGCGCTGGCCGGCACTGCCGACTGCTCCGAGGCCGACGATGCCGCGGAGGCCGTCGAGCTGGCCGTTCGCGACCGTCCCGACGTGTGCATGCTCGATTTCAGCTCGCCGGGGTCCGGGATCAGCGCGGTCGCCGAAATTCGCGCGAGGCTGCCCGGAGCGGCGGTCGTGCTGATCACCGAGCACTTCGACGAGGACGAGTTTCTCGCTGCGATCGAGGCCGGTGCGACCGGCTACCTGCCGCAGCACATCGATCCGGCACGACTCCCGGACGTGATCCGGGGCGTCATGCGCGGCGAGGCTGCGGTGCCTCGAGTGCTGGTGACCCGCCTCATGGAGGAGCTCCGCGGTCGGGAGCGCCGACGTCATCTCGAGCTGGACGGACATCCGGGCGTCGAGCTCACAAGCCGCGAATGGGACGTCGTGGACGCATTCCGCGACGGGATGACGACACGCGAGATCGCGCATCGGCTCGGCATTGCGGAGGTTACGGTCCGCCGCCACATCAGCGCGGTGCAGCAGAAGCTCGGGGTGCACCGGCGCTCGGAGCTCCTGCAGCTGCTCGCAGGCTCTCGCGCCTGACCCGGCCTCCCCCAAAAGGGGGACGGCAACGCCCGTTTCTGCAACCATGCTGCAGAAGCGCGGGTGTGCGCCGCAGGCGAGCGGGGAGGAAATCCTGACCTGCAGGCCGAGGAGGTCCTGACTCGTACCGGGCGTCACACCCGCTCCTCGTATTAGGCCGTCCGGCGGAGCCCCGCTTGACAGACGAAGGGCTAGCGCGGCCAGCCGAAAGCACGGTTCACCGGCTTGAACGCCTGGCGGCGCTGCCGGGATTTGACGCTGTTGATTTGGCTCTATTAGTTAGACGCGCGCCAACAAAAAGTATCTCGAGGGCTCAGGCGGCCTCAGGCCGCGGTCCAGCGCTCGAAGCGAGCCGTGACGACGGTTCCGGCGTCGACCCGGCTGGAGATGTCGAGGGAACCGCCGAGCAGGTCCAGCCGGCGGCGCATACCGGCCAGGCCGAGCGTGCCGGGGGCCACGCCGTCGGGATCGAACCCGCATCCGTCGTCCTCGACCTCGAGCACGGTTCCCTCCCGGCTGTGCCGGACGCGGATTCGCACCCGCTCCGCCCGGGAGTGTCTGGCGATGTTCGTGAGCGCCTCGCGCAGCACGGCGCGCACCGCAAGGGCCTGGGAGTGGCTGTCGAGCTTCAAGTCCGCGGGAGCGTCGACGTCGACCGGGGCGTCGCAACGTCGCCCGAAGCTCTCGATCTCGTCGCCGACGATCTCGTCGAGCGGATCGATCTCCTGATCGCCCTGCTCGAGCCGGCTGATCAAGGCGCGTAGGTCGCGCTCGGTCTCGGCCAGCTCGGAAAGGATCGCGTCCAGCTCGCCGGCGACGGTCGCGGGTGCGACCTGCTCGCCACCCTCGAGGCGGCGGCGCAGCTGATGGACGGCTTGTCCCGCCGCCGTGAGGTTCTGCATCGGGCCGTCGTGCACGTCGAATGCGAGCCGGACGAGCCGCCGTCGCAGCGCTTCGGCCTGGTCGGCGAAGGTGGCGCTCGTCAGCGCACGGTCGTGCAGGACGTCCAACCGCAGAGCTCCTTTCAGTTTGCCGCAGTGAGATCCCGGGCCATGGGCCGCAGCGCCACGAATCGGTCTCCGGCTTTATTCAACTCCCCAGAACGGGCCGTTGAATCCCTTGGAGGGGTGAAACGCGCCTCATTCGACCGCGGCCGCCGCCACCACTCGGTTCCGGCCGGCCCGCTTGGCCGCGTAGAGACCCTCGTCGGCCGTGCGCAGGAGGCCTTCCGCGCTGCTGCCGGAAATGTGGACGGCCGCGCCGAAGCTCGCGGTGACTCCCTTGAGCGCTTCCGGCATCTCGTCGTCGAGGAGCGCCAAGCGCAGGTTCTCGGCGAGCGCGACCGCGCCCGGAAGCGGTGTGTCGGGGAGGACGACGACGAACTCGTCGCCGCCGAGCCGTGCGGCGACGTCGGTCGCTCGGATCCGTTCGGCGAGGAGCCCGGCGAACGCGTGGAGGACCCGATCGCCCCCCGCGTGCCCATGGGCGTCGTTGATCTGCTTGAAGTTGTCGAGGTCGGCGACGATGAGCGAGAGCGGCGTCGCCGAGCGGTCGGCACGCGCGACCTCGAGCTCGAGGACGGTGCGCAGGCGTCGCCGGTTCGCGAGCCCGGTCAGCTCGTCCGTCAGCGCCTGGTACTGGACGATCCGCTGGCGCCGGACCGCCTCGAGGGCCGCGATGCCGCGCTCGACCACGGTGCCCACGAGCGCCTCCGTCTCGCGTCCGAAGGGCTCCTCTTCCGCAACGAGCGCCAGCTGCCCGACGGCGACGCCCTCGTCGTCGAGCAGCTCGATGTTGAGCGCTCCTCGGTCGTCGGCCCGGGCGCCGTGATGAACGGTCTCGCCGCGCCACGACAGCGATCCGCCGGCGGCGCCGGTGACCGCAACCGCCGACTGGAGAACGACGCCCAGCATCGCGTCCGGGTCCTGCACCGCTCCGAGGAGGTTCTCGACCAGCGTGACCGCGCCGGCCGAGCGCGTCCGGTCGGCCCGCCGGCGCCGACCTCCGACGAGCAGCGTCACCCCGAGCGCCGCGGAGGCGAGGGTGGCGAGCGCTGCGAGGAGAATGAGGTTTCGACGGTGGGCCACAGCCGCGTCCGTCGGTCCGCGGTCGGCAAGGCCGACGACCTGCCCGCCCGCGGCGTCGACGGCCTCGGCGCGATAGACACGTCCGCCGACATGCGCGTCGGCGGCGTTGCTCGAGGCCGACAGGCGCGCTCCCCGGTTCGGGCCTGCGACGATTCGTCCGCGCACGGTCACTGCGATGGTGACCCCGCCGAGCCGTCCCGCCGTCGGCACGAACGATGCTCCGCTGACGACGGAGCCGATCCGGGCGGCCCCTGCGCCGACGTCGACCCGGCGCAGCTCGCGCGGTGCTGCCGGGAGCGAGCCCACGCTTACGCCGTCCGGGAGGACGATCTCCGTGCCCGGATGCGCGGCGACGAGTCGGAGGAGCTCCGGCCGGTCACGTCGCCGGAGCGCCTGCTGCAAGCGCGGCGAGCGGGCAAGCGTCGCCGCGGCCGCGCCTGCGCGGTCGGCGCGGAGCCGCACCGTCGACTCGGTCGAGGCGAGGGCCTGCGATACCTGGAGGTCGAGCCGTCCGGTCTCGCTCGCGACGAGAGCGCGCTCGAAACCCCACGTGGCGAGCAGGACCGGCGGGCCGGCGATCGCGATCAGCAGGAAGAAGAGGGTGAAGCTCCGACGGCGCGCGAGCGCAGACGCCACCGGACCGGGGCGCGGACGCCGCAAGAAATCAGAAACAGCCGCGATTCCCGGCACGGCCTCCAAGAGTGTACGCGCGTCGCGTCGAGCGGAGAAGGTGTCTGCGACTATCCCCCGAAAGGGGTACGGCCGTGAGCACGCTCGACTTTCCGGCCAGCTCGCTCGTCCCGCCCGGCGCGCGCTCCGAGCATGCTCTGCTACGGCTCTTCCGCCGGCTCGCGTGCGCAGAGCCCTCGGCCCCCGCGCATGCGCGCCTCGTCGACGAGCTCTCCGCCGACGCCGCGGTCCTCTTCGGGATTCCGTCTCGGAGCCGGAAGACCCTCCGCGTCGGCGCACTCCTGCACGACATCGGCAAGCTGGCGGTGCCGCACGCGATCCTCGGAAAGCCGGCCGCCCTGACTGCCTCGGAGTGGCGCGTCATGCGCGAGCATCCGGCCGCGGGCGTGCGGCTCCTCACCGGCATCGTGGACGACGACGGCGCGCTCGCCATCGTTCAGTGCCACCACGAGCGGTGGGACGGAAGGGGCTACCCGCAGCGCCTTGCGGGCGAGCAGATCCCCCTCGGAGCGCGCATCGTCGCCGTGGCCGACGCCTTCCACGCCATGACCGAGACGAGGCCGTACCGGCGGCCGAGGACTCGGCCCGCGGCGATCGCGGAGCTGCGCGCGAACGCGGGCGGACAGTTCGATCCGGCCTGTGTGGACGCGGTCTGTGCCGTGATCGACTGCTGTTAGATGCCTTAGGGGTGCAGGCCCGCCAAGACCGAGGACGTGATCTGGTCGGCGGCGGCCGGGGACGGCAGCTGGCCGGGCTCCGCAACGGTCGGCACCGGCGGGGTCGGGATCGAGGGCAGCTGTGGCACGACGGGTGACGGCGTCTGCGGCAGCACCGGCGTCTGGACCGTCGGCGGTGTCGGAGGCGTCGTCGTCGGCTCGGGCGGCTCGACGTCGGGCTGGTCGGACGGCGGTGCGGCCAGCGGCTGCGGCGGCTCCGGCTTGGCCTGCGGAATCGGGGGCACCGGCCGTGGGCGGGGCGGCAGGTGGTCGCGGATCGTCAGGGCCTTCAACGTCGTCGCCTGCTGCGTGGCCGCTGCCGCCACCGTCGCCGCGGTCGGGGACGCCGACGACGTCTGGGCCGGAGCCGATGCGGCCGGCGCGCACGAGCTGCCGCCGTCGGCCTGCGCGACCTCGCTGCTCCCACTCTCGAGGACGGCCCGGACGGGGCACGGGGGCAGCGTCACGGTCAGCCGATAGGGGCCGCCTGCGTCGAACCTGTCCAGCGCCTTGGCCACGACCGCGCCCGTGTCGACAGCGCCGAGCGGGAGCGTGCCGAGGGTCACCTGGAGGTTCGAGCAGCCCGCGGCGACCCTGAAGACGGCGGTGACGACGGTGCTCGTGAACGAGAGCGTCACGCCTGTCACCGGCGTGTCGGGACACACAGGCAACGGCGTTGGAGGCGGGGGCGTCTGCGCGGGGACGACCGTCGGAAGCCCGGTCGGCTTCGAGCCGGGGATCGACGGGGACACGACCGGAGCGGAGACGGGCTGCTGCGGCGTCGCCGGCGGCGAGACGATGACCGGGCCCGGGGCCGGGAGCTTCGGGATCGGAATCGGGATCGGCGTTGGCAGTATCGGCGTCGGCGTCGGCGTCACCGGCGACGGGCCAGGCCCCACCGGCGCCGCCGGGGACGTCGTCGCCGCTCCCGGCGAGGGGACCACCGCCGTGATCCCGCCCGCCGGAGTCACCGGACCGACGATCCCGGGGCCTACCGGGAAGAGACTCGGCGTCGGTGCGTTCCGACTCGGCGGGGCGAGCGCGGACGGAACGACCACCACCGCACCGCCGGCGCCGCCCGTGGCCGGCGTCGCGCCGGCGATCGCCGGGGGGAGTCGATCGTGCGACGTGGTTCGGATCGCATGGACCCAGAGCACCGTCGCACCGGTGAAGGCTCCGCAAAAAGCGGCTGAAAGAGCGATCCAGCGCACGACCCCATCATGATCATAGAGAAGGATGGCGGCGCAACCGATGTCGCCCTACCCTGTGCACTATGGCGCGATTCCGTCGAACGCTCGCCGGGGTACTGATCGCCGCCGGGCTCCTCGGCCTCGCCTGGACGGTGACCGTCTGGCGCTGGCAGGATCCGTTCACCGCGCTGTACACGACGTGGGAGCAGCGGGGGCTCGCGCATCAGTACGACCGGCTCGCGCGATCGTGGACGCCGCCGAAGGCGGTCCGATCGAGAGTGGCCTCGGTCATCAGCACTCGCGTCTCCGTCGCACGAGAGGCAGCCGCGTATCGTCGGGAGACGCACGCGGGCGAGGCGATCGGCCGCATCATCGTCGGCCGGATGGGACTGAACATGGTCCTCGTCGACGGCACGGACCACGACTCGCTGACGAAGGGCCCGGGGCGCGACCTGCGGACCTACATGCCGGGAGAGAATCGGCTCGTCTACATCGCGGGTCACCGGACGACGTATCTCGCACCGTTCTCCGACATCACCGCCATCAAGAACGGCGACTACATCCGGATCGAGGTGCCGTACGGGACGTTCGTGTACCGCGCGTTCCGGCACGAGATCGTGCCCGCCAGCGACCTGGCCATGCTGCACTCGCCTCGACGCGAGCTGCTTCGCCTGCAGGCCTGCTATCCGCGCTTCTTCGCCACGCAGCGCTACATCGTCGACGCCCGCCTCGTCGCCGTCGACCCACCGAGGTCCACGTAGACGCGGTGACGATCAGCGTAGTGATCCCCGCGACCAACAGGCCGCCGACGCTGGCGCGTGTGCTCGCCGCCGTCGAGCACGCCGACGCGCCGCCCGAGGAGATCATCCTCGTCGAGGAGCCGCCGAACGCGGGCCCCGCGACCGCGCGCAACTTGGGGTCGAAGCGGGCCTCGGGGGACGTCCTCGTCTTCGTCGACGCTGACGTCGAGGTGCACGCCGACGTGTTCGCGCGGATTCGGGCGGCGTTCGCGGCCGACGCCGACCTGACTGCCGTCTTCGGATCGTACGACGACGAGCCCGGAGCGGACGGACTCGTTTCCGACTTCCGCAACCTGCTCCATCACTTCGTGCACCACCAGGGGGCGGGTCCGACCGCGACGTTCTGGGCGGGGCTCGGAGCGATCCGGCGCGAGGCATTCCTGCGCGCAGGCGGCTTTGACGAGCTTCGGTTTCCGTATCCGTCGATCGAGGACATCGAGCTCGGCGCCCGCCTCCACCGCGACGGTGCGCGGCTCGTGCTCGACCCGTCGATCCAGGGCAAGCACCTCAAGCAGTGGACCCTGCGGGCGATGGTCGACACCGACTTGCGTCGGCGCGGTGTCCCGTGGCTTCGGCTGATGCTCGAGGACGGCGCGCCGTCCGGCATCCTCAACCTCGGCTGGCGCCATCGTGTCAGCACGGCCGCGTCGCTCGTCCTGCTCGGCGGGTTGGCGCGACGGAACGCACGTCTCACCGCCGGAACGCTCGGCCTCCTGCTCGCCCTCGACGGCGACTTCTACCGATTCCTCCTCCGCCGGCGAGGACCAGTCCAGGTTGCAGCCGGCATCCCGCTTCACGTCGTGCATCGATTGACGTCGGTTGCCTCGGTTCCGATCGCGCTGGCGGGTCACCTCCGCGAGCGCTCGCGGTCACGACGTCTGCGGTGAGGGGATCAGGTCGACGACGTCGGAGCCGACTGTGATGAGCCCGTCGACCATCTGGCCCTCCTCGTGGTACTCGTCGTCGGTGTTGACGTCCCAGACGTCGTGGCCCGCCCCGTCGAGGAGGTTGGACATGGCGAGCATCGCCGTCCACATCGAGTGGTCCTGGTTGTTGTACCGGTGCAGGCCGTTCCGGCCGCATGTCTGGAGGTTGGCGAAGCGCGCGAGGTACGCGCGGATCGTCGCTACCGCGCCCTCGTAGTTGACGTCGTACATCGGGTACGCCTTCGGCACGCGCACCTTGACCCCGTCGACGACCCGCGCGGGATCGATCAGGCCGATGGCCGCGAGCTCCTTCGTCGCGAGCTCGACGGCCTCGTCACCGGGGAGCTCCCAGATCTCGTCGCCGCGGAAGCAGAAGTACTCCACGCCGAGGCAGGTCGTTCCCGGCCGCACCATGCTGGCGCTCCAGGCACCGTAGTTCTGCACGCGCCCGGCGCGCGTCTCGGGATCGTGCAGATAGATCCAGTTGTCGGGGAACGGCTCGGCCTCGTCGAGCATCAGGGCGACGAGCACCAGGTCCCGGTATCGCAGCTTGTGCGCCGCGTCGAGAACCTCGGGCGGTGCCGGCGGGTCGAGGTTCAAGACGAGCTCGCTGAGCGGGATGCTCGACAGGACCGAGTCGACCTCGTGCTCGAAGACGGATCCGTTCTGGCGCAGCACGACGCCGCGAACGCGACCGTTGTCGTGCTTGATCGAGACGCATCGCTGGTTGAGGTGGACCGGGATGCCGTGTGCCTCCACGCGGCCGCTGAACGCCTCCCACATCTGTCCCGGGCCCAACCGCGGGTAGTGGAACTTCTCGATCAGGGTCGTGACGTGCTCGCGACGGATCCCCAGGATCGTCATGATCGCCGAGCCGAGCGAGAAGTTCTTGATCCGCTGGGCGGCCCAGAGCGAGCGGATCTCGGAGCCGGGGATCCCCCAGAGCTTCTCCGTGTACGAGCGGAAGAACGCGTCGTAGAGCCGCCGGCCGAACCGGGCCGTCACCCACTGCTCGAACGTCTCTTCCTCCTGCTTGCGGCGGCGTGACGCCCACAGATACGAGAGGGCGCACCGCGCGGATTCCACGAGCCCGAGGCGCCCGACGACGTCCTTCGCCGTGATCGGGTAGTTGAAGTACTTCCCGTTGTAGAAGATGCGCGACAGCCGGGGGCGCACGAGGAACTCCTCGCCCAGCATCTCCTCCCAGAGCCGTTGCACGGGCGTGAGCTTCGTGAAGAAGCGGTGACCGCCGAGGTCGAAGCGGAACCCGTTGAACTCGATCGTCTTCGCGATGCCGCCGACGGTTCCGTCGGCCTCGAAGACCGCCCCCGGGCGTCCACGCTGGGCCAGGACGTACGCGGCGGTCAGACCCGCGGGGCCGCCGCCGAGGATCGCGGTGCCGATGTTCTCCTTCCCGTTCCCGGCCTCCTGCGCGGGGTCGGCCTCGGTGCCCGACTCGGGGTGGGGAATGCGCGTACGGAGGCGCTCGTCCAGGGGCGGCTCGGTCGGCTCGATGCCCACCGAGGCCCCGCCCTCGTCCAGCGAGCGGTCGACGGCTTCGATGGTGCGGATGACGTCGAGCCCGATCTGCGCCGAGGAGACGAGAGGGGTCCCGGCACGAATCGCCGCGGCGAAGTCGGCGAGCTCGAGCGCGATGGGCTCCGTCGCCTCGATGCGCGGCGAGACGATGTCGCCCGTCCGGTAGCTGAGCCGATATTCCCCGAACGTCTCCGGATCGGGGATGTCCGCGCCGGAGTCGAAGATGCGCACGGACTCGTTCGACGTGTCGTCGTAGACGATCATCTTCTTCGAGCCGACGATGGCAGTGCGACGGAGCTTGCTCGGCGAGAGCCAGGACAGCTCGACGTGCGCGATGGTGCCGGACGAGTACCTCAAGTTGATGAAGCAGACGTCCGGTACATGCGGCAGCAGGCAGCTGCGGCTCAGG